>Ga0065721_10052605_pt1 | contig 11552 bp, 4 predicted proteins | sample Mesricmetagenome_FD_59108 | JGI IMG/M metagenome (GOLD analysis project Ga0065721, IMG submission 59108) | Mesophilic microbial community from rice straw/compost enrichment Sample: eDNA_1 v2 (version 2) | ecosystem: Engineered > Solid waste > Grass > Composting > Bioreactor | place: USA: Davis...
GCGTGCGTCGAGTGGAAGGCAAAATCACCGGCGTGCAGCAACATCCGGACAGCGGTGATATCACCAAACTGACGCTCGATAACGGCGCGGAATTGGAAGCGGATTTTTTTATCGACTGCTCCGGTTTTCAATCCCTGTTGCTCGGCAAAACCCTGGGGACGGAATTTATCGACTGGAGCCACTGGCTGCCCTGCGACCGCGCCATCGCAGTGCCCACCGTCAGCAACGGGCCACCGCTGCCCTATACCAAATCCACCGCACATTCCGCGGGCTGGCAGTGGCGTATTCCGCTGCAACACCGCACCGGCAACGGTCACGTTTATTCCTCAAAATACATGAGCGATGACGAAGCGCTGGCAATACTGCGCAACAATCTCGACGGCGAAGAGTTGGCGGAGCCGCGTCAGCTCAAATTTATCGCCGGGCGCCGCCGTCACACCTGGGTCAAAAATGTGTTGGGGATGGGTTTGGCAAGCGGATTTTTGGAGCCGTTGGAATCTACCAGTATTTATTTGATTCAAATTGCGATTATGAAGCTGGCTGAATTTTTCCCGCGCAGCGGCGACAATCAGGTGCGCCGCGATGAATTTAATCAGCAAATGAATATGGAATATGAACGCATCAAGGATTTTCTCATTTTGCATTACCACGCCACCCGCCGTGACGATTCCCCATTTTGGAATTATTGCCGCACCATGTCCGTGCCCGACAGCCTGCGCGAAGCCATGGAGGTATTTCGCCGCACGGGTTATCTCAAACCCTATAAACATGGCCTGTTTATGGTTCCCAGTTGGGTTGCGGTTTTAATCGGCCAGGGTGTATTGCCGGAAAGCTGGCATCCCGCAACCAATATATGGGATGCGCAGCAACTGCACCGCAATATGCAGCAGCTCAAACACCAAATGCAAACTGCCGCGGAGCAATTGCCGGATCATCACAGCGCTATTCAAAAACATTGCGCGGACGGCGATGCCGGCGCAGAACCCTGGCCGCAAGCGGCCATGAGCCTTTACAGCGTTTTTTCCTAAACAGGTCGTCATGAATAACAATAATCCGATACAGCACCTGATCATCGCCGGCCGCGGCTTTACCCCAGTGTTCACCGCGCTTTTTCTGCAAAAAAAATGGGGTGCTCTCGCTCCGCGCATCACGCTTTTGCAATGTGGGGAAAATCAGGATCCGCCAATTCTCAGTTGCGCAAGCTCGATCAAAGGTGTGCACAAGGAATTAGGTGTTGCGGAAATCGATTTCGTCAAAAAAACTCAAGCCAGTTTTCATCTCGGCACCCTTTGCCATTTTCCAGACCGCCCCGAATTTTTTATGAGTGAAGCGCCTTACGGGGTGAGCATTCATGCGGTGCGGTTCCAGCACTGGTTTATCCGCTACCGCCAGGCCGGACACTCCGCACAGTTCGATGATTTCTGCATTAATGCCCAGCTCGCCAAACGCAGCCGTTTTGCGCCGCCCTCCCCAAAACCTGAATCGGTTTATTCACAAGTGTGCTACGGCTATAAATTATTGAGCGAAAATTACGCGCGCTATCTTACAGGGCACTTGGGACCACATATTTCTGTTATTCAAGATGAAATCGCAAACGTCGAAACCGACTCGGATGGCATTAAATCGATTCAATTAAAAAATAGCGCAGCTGTAACAGCAGATTTATATATCGATTGCACCAGCGACCATAAACTCAAACGATTTATGTCAAACGGAATTCGGTCCAGCACAGCGGAACACTCCTGGAGCGTCGGGGAAACGCAAAAAGGCCGCGTCGGCCCGCCCCATAATTCTTTATTCGCTGCCAACGACGCATTGACCTTTGTCACAGAGCTTCACGGCAAAATTTATCGCCAAACAATTCCCTGCAATTCTGTGCCGTCTGACTGGTTGCGCGACCCTGAACCCTGGCAAAAAAATTGTCTCTCCCTCGGCGCCGCCATTTCCGACCGCCCCTCACTGCTGATCGATCCCGTACACTTGGTCGCCAGCAGCCTCTACCGCCTGTACAACAGCTGGCCCACCGGCGGCGACTTCCGCACGCCGGCGCAAACCTACAACAGCAGCTTTTACGATGAGTGGAATCGCATCGCCGATAGCGACAGCCTGCATGTATGGGCCGCCTGCGGCCGCGACGATAAATATCTGACCGAAGCGGCAAAACACCGTCTGCGTGTGTTTGCCAGTGACGGCCGCATCCCCCCTTACGAAAATGAAACCCTGATGGAAGACCAGTGGGCGGCGTTGTTTTTTGCTTTTGGAATTATGCCGGATGTCGCCGATCCACTGACAGTGGAAGCCGATGACGCTTGGGTCATTGCTCAGTTGGACAAATTAAAATCGACGCTCCAGGCAGCGGCGCAGCATGCGCCGGAACTTGAGCAGTTTTATCGCAGCGAAGTGGACATCCGATAGGCCCTCAAATAATGGTAGCGCCCTCAAATCACGGGCCGTGTTAGCAATAATTTGCTGATCCTCATACAAAGCGCGGCAGCAATGTTTTGATGCTCACGCAGTCTCCGCTGCAGGATATGTGGACTACAATTATTAACTATCCACTCGCCCCGTTTGGAGAATTCGCCAAATGCCGATTCATTTATTACCTAGAATAATGAAACTCCCCGCTGTATTTGCCCTGTTATGCGCCGCGAGCCTTGGTTCCGCTGCGCAAGCGGATCCCTCGGTAGTGCCGATCTTTGTCGATGGTCGCTTCCCTGATGAACGAACCCTGACGGTAGGCGATCCGGAAAACTGGCTGCAGGCTATAGTCGATCTCTCGGGTGCCTCCGCCACCGGCAAAGTCCGTATCTCACCGGACAAGTTCCGCAAAGAAAAAGACACGTTCCGGGCAGTTTGGGCTGGCGAGGATAGACCCGGCGATGTATCAATTTACGGTGGCCCAGTGAATTTGGCCCCCAGAGCCGGCAAATCGTCGCTAATTTTTGATGTAAAAGTCCATACACCACCGAGCCAGGAAGTCCAGCTTGGCATGGATTGCGGCTTCCCCTGCCGGGGGCAATACAACATCGGCAGCATTCTCCGCGCAGTCGAAACCGAACGATGGACCGCGCTGCCAATCCCCCTGTCCTGCTTCAAAGGGCAGACGTTTGATCTCGCTAAAATTACCGGAGCGTTTCTGCTTGGTACATCAGGCTCCATGGACGTGTCCATTACCAATATTCGCATCGCGCCGACACCTGCGGGACTCGACGAGTGTCCAGCGGCTCAAACAGCCCCCGCTACAGACACGGCGTTGAATCCAGATTTCTTTTATTTTGTGAAAGGTGAGCTGCTGGGTTATCGCAGCATCTTGCTGGGAGATCCGGGCAAGTGGGCAATGCCAATCGAGGGGCTAACTGGAAAATCGGCAAGCGGAAAAATTCGTGTGGAACCGGACACCTTCGTTGCTCAGGGTGATGCTCTTAATATTTCCTGGTCGAAAAAAGATGTGAAAGGAGAGCTCGGCATATATGGGCAGCCGATTAATATTGCCGCCTATAAAGACGTGGCGGCTTTGACCTTCGATGTGAAAGTCAAAACTCGCCCGAAAGAAAGTGTCTTAGTCGGTATGGATTGCGGCTATCCGTGTCGAGCGGAATATGAAATTGGCATGCTGCTGAGAAAGTTGAAACCCGACACGTGGACATCCTTTCCCGTGCCTTTAAATTGTCTGCAGAGCCCCAACTTTGATTTAGGCAAAATCAACGGCGTATTTTTGATTAGCACGTCCGGTCGCCTTGATCTATCAATTGCCAACATCCGCCTTGAAAGGCTGCCTGAAGGTTCCAACGGCTGTAAGTAATATCCCACAAGCAAACGACCAAAAAGGCTGAATGCACATTCAGCCTTTTTTCATTCCAAAATTATTCTATCACCCAGATTCGTTAACACGAGTTCGTGAAAACCTGTTACATATCGGCTTTGCAATATTTCTGAATATAGTCCGCATGCAATGGCAGCGGTTGCGATGCGCTTTGAATAATTCGGCGCACCTCGCCGATATTCTGCTTGAGTTCCTCTATCGGCATGGTGTCCGCAATCGAATTGTAGTGCGACGTGCCAACCCCCTGACCTAAAAAGACCGATATCCAGCTGATGTCGCTGAAGAGTTCGTTATCTTCGCGAAAGATCCTACCGGTGCTTTGGTAGAGTTCCACTTTATGCCGTAGCCGGTCCGGAATATCGATATTGCGGCAGTATTCCCAAAATTGACTGCCCATTCGTTTATTCGACCAATAATGGAAAATCAGCAGATCACGAACGGTAGTGAAGTTGCGCTGCTGGAGTTGGTTGTATTTTTTCTCCAGTTCCGGTTGCACCACTTTAGTGGGAAACAGCCCCAGGAAATTGGCGATTGCCTCGTAAACCAAATGAATACTGGTGGACTCCAGCGGCTCCAAAAAACCGGATGCCAACCCCAGGGCGACACAATTTTTCTTCCACGGACTGCGACGGATTCCGGTTTTGAAGCGGATAACGCGAGGTTCGGCAGTCGGTCCTCCCGCAATATTGTTTACCAAAGTCTCCCGCGCCTGCTCGTCGGAAATAAATCGGCTGCTGTAGACATAGCCGTTGCCCGTGCGATGCTGCAGAGGGATGCGCCACTGCCAACCCGCCTCACGTGCGGTTGCCCGGGTATAGGGGGGCAATTCGTCCAGGGCTTTGCTGGCCACCGCAACTGCGCTGTCACAGGGTAGATAATGGCTCCAATCCTCGTAGCCACTGTGGAGATTTTCTTCGATCAGCACACCTCGGAAGCCGGTGCAATCAATAAAAAAATCACCATCGACTCTACCGCCCTGCTCCAGAATTAAAGTCTGGATATAGCCGTTGTCGCTATTTTTTTCCACGCCGACCACTTTTGCATCCAAGCAGGCAACGCCACATGCCTCCGCATATTTTCGCAAAAACTTCGCGTACAGCCCCGCATCAAAATGGTAGGCGTAATCAATTTCACTCAAAGGCGAATTGGGAATATTCACCGGCTTGGCGAATTTATTTTGTTTGCACATTTGAATGCAAAACGAATAGTCCGGCAGCGGCGTCGCCGCTCCGGCATTTTGCAGTCGCTGCCAATAATGAAAAAATGGCACAGAGCCAATAGTAGTGCCGTAGCGACCAAACGGATGAATATAGGAACTACCCGGTCCCATCCAATCGACAAACTCAATTCCGAGTTTAAAGGTTCCGTAGGTGAACTTTAGAAACTCGCGCTCATCAATGCCCAAAACCCGATTGAAATTGATGATCTCTGGAATCGTCGCCTCTCCCACGCCGACCGTGCCAATTGCGCTGGATTCGACCACGGTAATTTTCATGGCGGAATTTTTGAACACCTTGCCTAGCGCTGCCGCCGCCATCCAACCTGCGGTGCCACCACCCAAAATAACAAGATGTTCAATCGGGCCGTTATTTATTTTTACGTCTTTCTGCATGTTGCTGCCGTGTTACAGAAATAAAAAAAGCGTATAGCTCGCACTATACGCCTTCTTAAAGTCGTCAACTAGATCAAGTCAACTCATTAGAAGTTCGCTGACATCCGCAGAGTAAACCGCTGATCATTGATGAAGTAATGACGTGGATGCAGGTTGCCCGCGTCGTCGTACTGATACCGCGTGTGTGTCGTTTCGTTGGTCAAGTTATTGACGTCGAAACCGACCTTGAACGAGTCGTTGATTTTATAAGTGAACGAATAATCCAGAATTCCCCGGTCAGTGTTGTAAACAGGTCGTTTACCAATCACATCGCGTGAATTAAGCATATATTCAGAACGGAAGTTGTAAGCCAACCGCGTACTGAATTTATCGTTCTCATAAAACACGATGACGTTGTAGTTTTCTGGCGACAGACCTTCCAAGGGAAGATCAACGAAAGCGCCATATACCGAGGTATCAATATTGGCTCCCACATCTTCACTGGTATACAGTCGGGTGTAGTTGGCCTGCAAACCTAAACCGCTCAAAAAGCCGGGCAACATATCGTAGGTTTGTTGATATGAAAGCTCGAAACCATCGATGCGCGCTTTACCGACGTTATCGTAGGTATCAGCCTGCACAACCGTCTCAATAGCCCCGGTTGAAGGGTTATCCGTTTCCAAACGCGCAGAACCTTTGCGGATCATGTTATCCATGTCTTTAGTGAAAATCACACCTGACAAGGAGCCCACGTCTGAGAAATACCATTCAAGCCCTAAGTCTACGTTAATGGATTCTTCCGGCAGCAAATGCGGATTGGAACCGTTAACGGTGGAACTGGTGTAGTTGACAAAGGTAACGGACTCAAATGGTTGCCCGCGATCCGGGTCCCATCCAGTGGGAGGGTTCGGGTTGTTTTCAGTCGTCACTTGCACGCCCAATTCCTGACTCGCTCGTTTTAACGACAAGTGCGGCAGATAAATAGCTTTGGAAGCCGCAAAGCGCAAAATCAAGTCTTCCCGGATATTCATCGCCAAGTTCAAGCTGGGCAGAACCGATGAATAACGCTCGGGTTTAACACTGGTGCGCTCTGAATAACCATTTAGCCATTGCAACGTTGACGGGTCTGGAATGGGAGGCGTCTGACCCGCCGCCACTGCGGCTTCATAGGCTGCAGCGTTATCTCTCAGCCACTGTTCAAGCTCAGCTGGGAACCCGATCAGTTGAGTTGTCGACGTATAACGCGCCGGGTCAGCCCACGCTCCTGCTTCCAAAGGCGTGTCAAAGTTTCGCGACCCGGTGGTGGACACATCGATATCCACATAACGGAAACCCAAATTACCGCGAATCGGCATGGGAAGATCGACAAAGTCAAAGTCGAATTGAATGTAAGCTGCGTTTTTCCGTTCCTCTACCCCGAAAATATAAAATGGCGAATATGGACTGCCTGCCGCCTTGCCATCAACAACACGACTTTCCAGGGTGTAGAAAGGATCGCCCGCGCCTTCAGCTTCCGTGTACCACCAAGTCGAATCGCGTCGCGGGTCGTCCGCCGCAGGAAATCCAGGGCCAATCGGAAGCGCTGCAATAGCTGGATCGTACTCACGGGGAACAATGGAGCGGTATTCCCGTTCGAAAGCCCCCAGATCTCTTACCCAATCCAGTCGCGGCATATAGAACGCGGTGACGCTGCCATCGACGAAGGCGTTACCGTTATGGAAGTCATGTCCGAAATCATAAACTTCCTGAAATTGCGGGTAGTCCGCAACGGTGCGTCTGTGTTGCGTACTCCATTCCGGTGAAATCACACCCCAGTCATATTCAGTTGATTTGTGAGTCTGCGATCGATCGGATATGCGGAAACCGACTTTAATGTTCGTCAGCCAGCTATCTTCCAGTTCATAATCCGCGTCCAATGAAAAAGCGAAGTCTTTACCTGAACTATCGGTGTTATGGTCCATCGCCGAACGAGTGAGAATATTGGCGGGATCCGTAATAGAGGTAATATCGCCCCCCCAAAAATTTCCATTGGCGTCTTGAAAGACAGTGCCGCTGTGACCCGAGGCAACTTCCGCAGGAGTCAGCATATGGAAATCACTGCCGAGGAAACCGACCTGCGGATTGTCGGCGCTTCTGAAATCCATCCATACGTCGGATTCAAAATAACTGTGAATGGTGTGGTCAAACATGACCTGACCCGAATCCACAAATTGAATGTCGCTATTGATGGTGAGGTTGTCGCTAACGTTCCACTCGATATCCAAACTTATGTCATTTACATAAGTTTCTTCATCGTGATAACGCGTCTCCGGTGCATATCCATATGTACCGGTGGTATTGCCGGACAAAACACCGTGAGTGAATAAGCCAGTGGCGGGATCAAAGCTTTCTTCGAGACCGGATATTCCGGGAATTTCCAGTACGTCTACGATATCGACGTTAGCGAACTGGTTACCCAACTGATCTTTGTTCTGCACCAGTCGCTCCGACCAGGAGGCTTTGTTATCCGAGCGGATAAATTCCAACGTGGCCAAAAACGTTTCACTGGGGTTGCGCCACTGCAATGATGAGACAAAACCCAAGCGCTCGTTCTCATCCTGTTTGGTTCTCACCTGAATTGAAGGTGGCAGCCAGTACACTGCGTCAGGATCTGCTCCAGGCAGTGGAGACCCCACGCCTTCTACCGAATCACCCTCGGGATAGCGGGGTGTAGTGCGGTTGCTTTTTTCGTAGTAGTTATGGGTACCAACGGATTGCGATGCCGCGTTGGTTTCACTCCAAGCCAACGACACCAAAAAGCCAATTTCACCGGCATTAGTTTCCCAGCGATTACTGAACAATCCCGAAATATTGGGTGACCAATCTTCAATTAAATCTCCATACTCCCCTTTTATCGCACCGCCAAACTGCATATCAGGGCTGTCAAACGCCTTACGCGTGATCACGTTCAACGTACCTGCAATACCGCCCTCGATCATGGAGGCAGTCTGGTTTTTCTGAACTTCAATCGCGCCAACCAATTCCGATGGGATGTGAGAAAGATTAACCGCCCCCCACTGGGTCGCACTGAAAGAGGTACGGCCATTAAATTGCGTCAGCGTACGATCAAGCCCCCGCACCAAAGCACTACTTCCCTCGGCGCCGAAGTGCTCCGGGTCGTCCGTCGCTTCGAACACTTCTACAGTTACCCCGGGGACGCGGGTCAGCGCGTCCACCACGGATTTATCCGGCAGAGAGGTGATATCCGATGCAGTAATGGCATCGATTACTGTCGCTGAATCCCGCTTGAGGTCTTGGGCGTTTTTCAATGATTGTTTAATGCCGTATACCACGACCTCTTCAACAACGGGAGCAGCGGCGTCGTCAGACGCTTGCTCCGCATTTTGCGCATAGACCTGCTGAGCGAATAAAGCGCTGAGCAGAACAGCCGTCGAAGAGTAGGTGGATATGCCTGTTTTATTACGCAATGTATTTATTTTCTTCGTCATAACTATTCTCGAATTCTGTAAACGTGAGTGAATAAGCAGTTTCAACTCTCTTTTAATGCGTATAGCTTTCGTTTACTTCTGTAATCACTAATGAATCCACGTAATAGGAAGTCGTTACATTCTCTTCGGTTTCGAAATAAATCTTGAAAACCTCAGGCATTTCTTCGGCTGCAAGGACGTATCGAGCACTGAGTTTCACCCAACTCTCAGTGTTCACGGATGAATCTAGCCGCGTATAGGTGCTCGAACCGGATTGCAACGTCATAGAAATACGCTCTGCCTCCTCACCCGCAATTTTCACCCAAGCGGAAATATCGTAGGTTCTGCCTGGAAGCATGCCGCTGTTTCTCAAATCGTATTGCGCGGAAGCCCAGTTAGCTGATCGATTCGACACGAATAATGCTTGCCCCGACTGGGAATCTTCAGTGGTCACAGTCAAATCTGCGCCCGCCTGACTCCATCCAATGGCATCTGTTGCACTTGCTTCCAAGCGACCATTAAAGGCGAAATTTCGCGCAACAACCAAGTCGTCAATGAAGTAGGCAGTATTCGGTCCTGCAGCCTCGACATACAATCGCAAATCCGTCACCGCTCCAGTCGGCGTGTAATCAAAAACACCCTCTAACTTGGTCCAGCCATCTTGTCCAACCGTTGCGCTGGCAACCGGTATCCATGGCGCAGCTCTACCATCATCCAGGAGAAGCGTCAGATTAACTGTGTCTGAATCCAGACCTCCGGCAGCGAGCTTGACCCATACAGATGCTTTGTACGAAGTGTTTTCTTCCAGCTCCAAACTCAGCAATGAATATTGTGCTGAATGCCAGTTCTCCGTTCTGCCTGTTACCTGCAACCCGAAGAATCCAGAATGAGCGCCGCCTTGTGGCCATTGAGCAACCGAAATAGCTGTCTCACCACCACTTGCATTCCATCCGTCAGCAGTACCTGCCTCAAGATCACCATTGGTGATAATGCTCGTCGGAGGCACAAACTCCGTAATAATCAGATCATCGATGTAGTAGGAAGAATAGGTTGCCGGATTTCCATTACCATCGGATTCAAAATAGACTTTCAGTGTGCTCGCCTCTGACGAGTAGGTAAATGTATTGCTCAACTGCGTCCATTCCAATGCCGAGGATTGCGCAATAGTGCGGTAATTACTATCAATTTGTACCGTCATCTTGATAGGTTCAGCTACCGCATCTGCATTTTTAACCCACGCAGACATCAAATAAGTACGACCCGGTACCAAACCTATACCACTCATATCGTACTGTGCGGAGTGCCAGTTAGCGCTGCGGCCGGTAACACGCGCGGCGTTTGCGCCCGAATGCACTTCATCTGTAACTACAGTGACCGTCGCACCTGCCGGAGTCCATTCAGATAAATCACCTGTCTCAAATCCCCCATTTACGTTGTAAATTTTGGTGATAACCAATTCATCAATAAAATAATTGGTTTCGGCTTTAGTCGCTTCGATGTAGGGCTTAATGGATTTGACAGTTCTGCCTGCGCCGGGATTAAAGGTGAAAATTCCGCTGAGGCGCATCCAATTTAAGGTGTTTGCAGTACCGCTGTTAGTAATCGAAACATAATCTGGTGACCCTTCCTGATACTCAACCAGCAGCGTCATTTTCAGAGTATCTGCAACTTCGCCATCTACTTTCACCCAGGCAGCTGCAAAATAGCTGTCACCAGCGGTAAGAGCGCTGTCACCCAAATCGAACTGCGCAGAGGCCCATGTAGCTTGTCGATCTGATACACGAAGCGCATAACGTCCAGAATAAACACCTTCCGGTGTGTCGCTTGTAGAAATCAACGTAACTGTTGCGTTGTTTCCACTCCAGCCTGTAGAAGCGCCAGTTTCAAAATCACCGTTCGATACCACGTTAGCGGCTTTCGCACGTGGCGGTGGCGGGATTTGCGACACCAATCTGAAGGTGTCGAGTCTGATGGTGCGCAAAGCATTAACAGGGTGGCCAAGCTGCGCAATCAAATTAACTTCTTCCACACCTTCCGGCACATTCGCGGTGAAAGTAATTTCCTGCCAGCCGCCATTGAGCTCGACGCTATTGGCAGACGCAAACACTTTGGAACCGTCCGCGGCGCTGAGGAGTAATGTCACACGAGCACCGGCATCACCGTTAAACCGGCCGGAGACATAGTATTTACGACCACCTGCGACTGGAATATTGTTAATTGCTGCCTGAACATCATCCACCTCAAGCAAGAAGGATTCGGGGTCGGAGTCGTCGGCCAAGTTGGCGGCATTTCTACTGAAGCTGAAGCGCAGTGAATTATGACCAGAATGCGCATTAGCAGTATCCAGCGCTGTGGTGGCAATATCGGTGGGCGCGACGATGGTCCAACCCTCCGCACTATCTTCCAAATCGCCGTTGACAATTGCATTCGGCAACAAAGAGAAATCATCCAGGAAAATATGTTTGCCTTCGTTTTCCGGGAAACTCATATTTACCGCTAGTTGCAGGCGAGTTACCACGGAGTCAGCCGGCAGACCAGCTTCCTCGAGTTCCTCCTCTGTTAAAACCGGAGCGCTTGCGGGCACAGCAAAATCAAATGTGACTTGCTGCCAGATATTGGCAAAGGTCACCAGATATCCCTCCAAGGCTGTAGCTGGGGCATCCTGCAATAC
>Ga0065721_10052606_pt1 | contig 11551 bp, 13 predicted proteins | sample Mesricmetagenome_FD_59108 | JGI IMG/M metagenome (GOLD analysis project Ga0065721, IMG submission 59108) | Mesophilic microbial community from rice straw/compost enrichment Sample: eDNA_1 v2 (version 2) | ecosystem: Engineered > Solid waste > Grass > Composting > Bioreactor | place: USA: Davis...
GGCTCGGCAAGCCGTTCTCCCTCCTCCGATACGGCGGCCGCCCAGTCTGCCAGATAGGCTTCATACCGCTGCCAGAGCGGAGAGCCGACCGGAAAATAACGCTCGTACCTCCGCCGAAACCCTTCATAGAACATCTGGCCCAGCGCCAGCAAGCGTCTCGTCTCCCCGGCGCCCGCAGCACCCGCCGCGTCCATCGCATCGTCGAGCAGGAAAAAATGCAGCATCGCGTACACGTTGCCGATCGCAAGGTCCCGGCATACCTCAGCCTCGCACCCGGTCTGCTCCTTCAACCACAAGGGCAAGAGAAAGCAAATATAGTTGGTTCCCCCGTCTGCTCCCTGGATAGAAGATACCGGATTAAACTTGTCCAGCAGCGCTGCCGCCAAGCCGGTCAAAGAAGCGGGCAATGCCGGAAGGCCGGCGGACGCTTCCGCGAAAATCCGCGCGACCTCCCCCTCGTACCGTCCCATCCATTCCGCCCGCGTGTCGCTCATCCGTTCCGCCTCCGTCAAGTCCCCGGCCTCGCCCGGAGAAGATGCACAATTTTCAACATATGGCTTTCCTTGCTTACGATCCGGATCCCCGCCTCCGCGAGCAGCCCGGGGATGTCTCTCGTATGATGGCAGCCGATCGTGCGATACAAGAGAGGGTTGAGCAGCCTCTGAACCGCGGCGACTAGCGTGTGAGAGCTGATGCCGTGCTCCATAAGCAAGATAGTCCCGTCCGGCTTGCACCAGCGGCGAAGCTTCTTCATCACGCCCAGCGGATTCTCGTAGCTGCAGAAAGATAGAGTCGATACGACCGTGTCGAAGGAATGCTCAGGGAACTCCAGCCGGTCGATATCTGCAAGCATGAACTCCGCATCAAGACGGCATTCCAGCGCGGTCTCTCTAGCCTTGTCCAGCATTTTCGGACTGAAATCCGTCGCGGTGACGCGCACTCCGGCCGGGTAATACCGGAAATTGGCTCCGGCGCCCACGGCCAGCTCCAGCACGCTGCCCCGCGCTTCCCGCAGCAGCTCCGAACGCCATCGCCGCATGGCCGCGTTCTCCTGTTTCCTGCCGTACTGCGCGGCCTGCCGATCGAACAGTCGAATTTGCCTCTCTTTATCCAACGCGCGATTCCCCTCTTTCACTCTCGGCCTTCCAACCCACCGGGAGGTCAGACCAACTCATCCACGGTCACGGTCGGATGGAGCGCTTCCGCTTTTCTTCTGAATTGCTGCACGAAAGTCCATATCAGCTTCTGCAAATCTTTGTAATCCTCGGGCAACGGAGCGGATTTCAAACTGTCTATGTTCGCATTCCGCAGAATAATCTCGCAAAATCTTAAGAGCATGAAATCGTTATAAGGCAGACCGTTCAGCTTCATATTCCACAGTATTTTGTGGATTCCCCTTAACGTATCGCCGTCCGCTGCCCGCCTGTAACGCTCGTCCGCAAGCGGCAAAAGATAAGTTAAATAGAGCGCACGGTAGTTCGTTTTCGTCGTCTCGGCAATTTTATCCAACATCTCAGCTGGATCGACGAGTTCGGGGGAAATCCCCAGCCATTTCATACATAGTCCGAATGCGTACTGCCGAAACTCCGCCAAATATTGCTGCTCAGAAATGACGATCCGGGGAATCACAATGTCTCACCTCGGCATAATTGGCTGACAGTTCATCGCTTCCGTTAAACCAGTGCGCATTCCATTGTTCGAACATGGCATCCAAAATGGACGGATCAACGACGCCTTCGCGAATCATCTCAATCATATCCACTTTATCTTTGCTGCGGTATGCAGCCAGTTTTGAAAACCAGATATCGTGAGCGTCTACTACCTTCACCGCAAGACAGGCGAATTCGCGCTCGACTTCCCTGGCTCTTTCTTTGTACCCCTCCGGAAAATAAAAATAGTGCTCGTCGAATACTTCCAATCCATGGTGCGCGAATACTCTCGAAAATCGCGAAGGAATAATGTCCACATCGTTGGAACCGCGATTATTTTTTCTGGCAAGCACGATAGCGGAGTACCCTACTACAAAAACTTCTATGGTCTTCTGTCCTTGTAAATCGGCATCCACCGCCTCGAACAGTTCAAGAATGCTTTCTCGTGTCGTGTAAGGTTCGGGGCCTTCGAGTTCGAAAGGTTCCACGTGCTCTCCGCCTTTCACAATGTGAAAAATCTCAGTTAACGCATACGGGATGCGGCGATCTCCTTATTCAATTATAGCATAAAGACTGATGTTCAAATTTTTGTGAAAAAAAGAACTCGCAGCGTCACAAAACCGTCCCCCTCATTGTCTTAACTGCGTAAGCAAAAAAAGACCCCCAAGGAGAGAGTCGAAATGGAAGCAAGAATGAATTATCGCAGCGCTAATCCGGAAGCCTTCAAAGCCCTGCTCGGACTCGAGCAGTTTATCCGCAACAGCGGTCTCGATCATGAACTGTACGAATGGATCAAGCTGCGCGCTTCACAGATCAACAACTGCTCGTTCTGTATCGACATGCACGCCAAAGATTTGCTGAGCATGGGCGTAAGCGCGGAGAAGATCATGGTGCTGACCGCCTGGCACGAAGCGCCCCACTTCACCGCGAAGGAGCGCGCCGTGCTCAAACTGACCGAGTATGCTACCAAGCTGTCCGAGGCCGGCGTACCTCGCGACGTGTACGACCGCGTCCGCGAGCATTTCGACGAGAAGCAGTTCGTCGACCTGATCATGGCGATCAACGCGATCAACTCGTGGAACCGGATCAGCGTGTCCACGGGCTTGTTCCCGGGAGCGTTCGATTGAATTTCGTCAGCTTATCCGGATTCACAACCAGGTAGAGACGGCGGATACGGGAGCCTCCGGGCTCCCATTCCGCGCAGATCGCGTTCGCGATTCCGCCATCCCTGCGCAGCGCCAAGCCGGGGTCTCCGTTCAGCGTGACGCGCTCGAAGCCTTCCTTGAACACTCCTTTCGCCGACAACCCTTCGAAGAACGCCAACACCCTCGGAAATCCGACGATCGGATAGATGGCGGCCCGCGCTTTGCCCCCTCCGTCCGAGATCATAATGACGTCGTCGAGCAGAAAGGCGAGCAGCGGCTTGAAATTGCCCGTATCCGACGCCCGAAGGAACGCTTCGACGAACCGCTCCTTCGTCTCCTCGGCCGCTTCTCCCTGCCGCGGCGCCGCGTCATCCCCCATCTTCGCCTTCGCCCTGCTGAACGTCTTCCGGCAGCTCGTCTCGGTACGCTCCAGAATGTCCGCAATGTCCGCGTATTCGAACCCTAACGTTTCCTTTAGCACGTAGATGGCTCTCTCCAGGGGCGTCAGCTTCTGCAGAAGCACGAGATAAGCGTAGCCAATGCTTTCGCGGCGTTCCGCCGGATCTGCGGCCCGGTCTCCGTCCGGCAGCGGCTCGGGCAGCCATTCCCCGACATACGTCTCCCGCTTGCGTCGCGCCGACTTCAGCAGATTAATGCAGCGGTTCGCCGTCATTTTCGCCAAGTACGCTTTCTCGTTTGCAATGCCCTCCGTATCCGTCTGCATATATTGAGCGAACACGTCCTGGACGATGTCTTCCGCATCCGTCGCCATCCCCAGCATGCGGTAGGCCAGTCCGAACAGCGCGGAGCGATGCCGCTCGTAGGTTTGGGCTACTGTCATCGTCAGTCCTCCGTTCTCTATGTGCCAAATTCATTACTTATAGAAGACAACGAAGAACGACGGTTTGTGACATTCCCGCGAGCCCCAAGCGCCGACCCCTTCCTCAATATTCCGAGAGCGCCGCCCGCAAATCTTCGATCCCGTTTATCGTTCCGAACTTCTCGAACTCCAGGTTCAAGTACTTCGTCTTCCCGCGCGTTTCCCCCTCCTTCTCTTCCGCGAGCGCGGTATACACGTTGAGATCCGCTTCAGGGCCGAACTCCCGCATCTGGCGGATAGCCGTGACCAATTCCCCCAGCAGCGCCTCCGAGAAATCCTTAGAGACCAACTGGATATCCCAGGTTTGAAGACCCTCCGTCGGCTTCGCCGGAATGCGGACCCCGTCCGCGTCCATCTCCTCGCTTAGCCCTTCTTCCAAAGCCTGCATTCGATAGGTCGTGGAAACTCGGATTCGGTCGATATCTTCATTCCCGTATACGCGGGGGAACGCTTCGCGAAGACGCTCCTCCGCTCGGAGCCCCCAGTACACTTCCGCGTAATTGTCCTCCAGACGTTCGCCCAATCTCTTCATCGGCTCGTCCGGCGGCCCGCTCTCATCGTAATACGCGTTCCTTTCCACCCGGATGATTCGCTCTTCGCCCTCACGGACATCGTACACCTTGGCGATATACGTATCGAACTTAAAGTTGAACGCGCTCCCCGCCGACTTCGCATCCATCCCATATTTTTCTTTCATATATCGGACCGCGTCCTTCTGAATCTGCGCACGCTTCCAAGGGTAGCCTTCCATTTCGGCATACACGTAGAATCCACCATACAGCACGGCAAGCGCAACGACGGCCAACAGCAGCTTTTTCATCCGTTTTCTCCCCGATTGCATACTTCCGTCCTATCCTACCACAGTTAGGGAAAAAATGTCATCCGCCTCCGCCTACCGTCCGACCGCCATGAACGCGAAGCCGAGACGGCGCATCTCCGCGCGATCGAGCATATTCCTTCCGTCCAGCAGCACCGGCGTCTCCATCCGATCCTTGACGTCCGCCCAGTCAAGCTCGCGGTACGCGTCCCAATCGGTGACGATCACCGCGGCATGAGCGCCGAGCAACGCCTCCCCGGGGCTTACCGTGAACGAGATCCTCTCCGCCAGACTCCCGTACATCTCGCGAAAACCGGCAATGCCGAGCGGGTCCGTCGCCAGTACGGAAGCCCCCTCGGCGAGCAGCGCCTCTATGACGGACGCGGCAGGCGTCTCCCTGACGTCGTCGGTTCCGGGCTTGAAGGTCAGCCCGAGCACGGCAATCCGCTTGCCGCCGAGCACCCACAGCTGCTCCCGCAGCTTGCGGATCATGCGCTGCGAACGCTCGCGGTTGATCTGCATCACCTGCTCCAGCAGGCCGAAGTTAAGGCCGTACGATCTGCCGACGTGCGCGAACGCGCGGAGATCCTTCGGAAAGCAGGAACCGCCGAAACCCGGTCCGGCTTTCAGGAAATCCGCCCCGATCCGCCTGTCGAAGCCGATTCCCTCGGCCACCAGCGTCACGTCGGCTCCCGTCTCCTCGCACAGGTCGGACACCATGTTGATGTAAGAGATTTTGGTCGCGAGAAAAGAAGTTGGCCGCATACTTGATAATTTCCGCCGTATGCGAATCCGTGAACAGCTTCGGGCAGTCGAACGAACGGTAGACGTCTTCCATCAGCGCGCGGCCGCGCTCGGAGGCTGCGCCGACGACGATTCGGTCCGGATGCATGAACTCCTTCACCGCCGCGCCTTCCCGCAGAAACTCGGGATTGGACGCAATCTCCAGGTTCACCCTGCGGCCTTTGGCGTACAGGGCGCTCATCTTTTCGATCCAGCGGCCCGTGCCGACGGGGACCGTGCTCTTGACAACGATCAGCTTGTATCCCGAATCGAGACTGTTCTCCACGATCTCCTTGGTCACGGCTTCGATCTGCGACATATCCGCGCTTCCGTCCGGTCGGGACGGCGTGCCGACGCAGACGAACAGCACCTCGGCTTCGAGAATCGCCAGCGGGGCGTCGTCCGTGAAGATCAGCCGGCCCTCGCCCAGATTGCGAACAAGCATCTCCTCAAGCCCCGGCTCGTAGATCGTGCTTATTCCCGCCTGCAATCTGCTCAGCTTAGAGCGGTCCTTCTCGACGACCTGGACCCGGAATCCCAGGTCCGACAAGCAGACGGCCGTGACAAGTCCGACATAGCCCGCTCCGAATACGGCAATGTTCATCGCGCGGCCCCTCCCGCGGCAACGGCCCGCTCGGGCGCGCTTGCCCTCCCGATGTCCTCGAGCAGACGGCCGAATACGCCGTCCCACGAACGGCGGGAAGCTTCCCGCGTTCCCATTGCCGACAAAATCGTCCTCAGCGCCGTGTCTTCGTGCAGCCGGGAGAGCGCTACCGCGAAAGCGTCCGCGTCTCCCGGCGGGCAGAGCAACCCGTTATCCCCGTGCCGGATGTGGTCCGGCACGGCTCCTCCCGCGGCCCCGATGACCGGGAGGCCGCAGGCCATCGCTTCCAGCACGACGTTGCCGAACGTCTCGGTCGCGGAAGGGAAGAGCAGCGCATCGGAAGCGGCCATCATGCGCCTCAGCTCGGATTGCGGCAGCGCCCCGAGAAAGCGGGCTTGAACGTGCAGTCGGTCCGCGAGCGCCTTCACGCTCTCCGCGGCGGGACCGTCTCCAGCCAGCAGCAGCTCCGCGTCGACTCCCGTATCATGCACGAACCGGTGAACGGCTTCTACCGCCACCTCCGGCTGTTTCTCGGGAGCCAGCCTCCCCGCATACAGCACGGCAAAGCGCGTGCGGCTCAGTCCGAGCGCGTCCCGCAGCGCTTGGCGATCGGGCTCCGGCCGGAACAGCGACGTATCGACACCGCGGCTCCAGATTTCAAGCCCTTCCCACCCGTCGGCGCGGCACTCCTCCAGCACGGACGGCGAAGGCACATAGATTCGTTGGCAAGGCCGATGAAACCAGTTCATATATTTCCAGGTCGCTTTGCTCAGCCATTGGAGATTGTAGAAAGGCAGGTACCGGACGTAATGCGTATGGTGCGAGGCAACGAGGGGAATTCCGTGCTTCAGGGCGAGCTGCCTCCCCGTTACTCCGACGCCGAAGGGGGTCGCGACGTGGATAACGGTCGGCTTGAAGTCGAGCAGCTTGCTCTCCGCGCCGGCCATCTGCGGCACCGCGAACCGCAGCTCCGGGTAGAGGAAAAACCGGATACTCCTCAGCCGCTCGGCCATATCGGGCACCAACGCCTCACCTCTCGGACGCGAGGGAGCGAACACCCGGCATGCGATTCCTTGCCCTCGCAAGTAAGCCGTCCATCGCTCCAGCGTCTTAGCCACCCCGTTCATCTCCGGGGCGTACGTGTCGGTAAACAGGGCCAAACGAATTTCCGGCATCCCAAGCACCTCCATACGTTTTGCCCTTATCGTAGCAAGCGGAAGTTATCGGAGTATCAACGGCGCTCCTCGAAGCGCATAAAATGGCCCCCTCCTCCGCAAACTAATTTTTGGATCAAGTCGAGGCAAAGGAGCGATATTACCGTGACCAACCACAAAAACCAATTGTCCAAGGCGGAGGTTCAAGCGACTCCGCTGAACAAGCTGCCCGTCCCCGGCGAGGACGACGTGGAATTTTCCGCGGAGGAAGCGGCAGAAGCGTTCGAGCAGAACAACGGCTCCGCCGCGAACAACGCCGTCGTGGATCATCAGAACGAAAAAGAATAAAAGAAGAGGAGCTGCCCTGGTTCGGGACGGCTCCTCTTTTCTCTGACATCAGTCGGCTTATTCGAACTCCGAAACGACCGTAAAGCGCTCGTTCAAATGCTGCGGATTCTCGATCTCGTCCACGATGGCGATCGCGTAATCGGCATAGCTGACGTGGCTCTGGCCGGCGGAATTGACCAACAGGTTGTCTTTGCCGATGCGATACGTCCCCGTCCGCTTGCCTTCCGGATTAAAGAAGGCCGACGGGCTGACGAAAGTCCACTTGACGCCTGTCGATCCCTTCAACTCCTGCAGGTTTTGGGCTTGAGCGGAGGCCGTTGCCTTGAACATGTCCGGAAACTCCGCCGTATCCACCAAACGCTGCGTCTTGGCCTCGTCCACGTACAGACTTCCCGCCCCGCCGACGACAATCAGCCTGGTGTCGGGAGCACCTTGGAACGTTGTGATCAATGCATGGCCCGCTTCCGAGTGCAGATGCTCCTGGCCCAGCGGAGCGCCAAAGGCGTTCACGACGGCATCCAGGCCTGCCACGTCTTCCGCCGTTAACTGGAATACGTCCTTCTGCACGACTTTTACGCCGCCGTCTTGAATTTTTGATGCGTCCCTCACGAACGCCGTTACCTCGTGCCCTCTCGATACCGCTTCCTTCAAAATGGCCGCTCCCGCTTTGCCGCTTGCCGCTATAATTCCGATTTTCATAATCCGAATGCCTCCCTAGAGTGGTGTTTAGAAAAAGGGTTGAAAGGAGTGTTGTAAATGGCATGTTGTAACCGAATCAGTTACAACAATTGCACAAAAAAACGGCAGCCAGCGCCTCAAGCACGAGCTTGAATTTGCTTGGAGAGAACGGACACCAGTTCTTCTATTGTAATATCCGCCAGAACGCCCTCCATCGCCTCCTGGGCACGCACCAGCAGCAGCTGCAGCACGGCTTGGATATTCGCGCCTACTTGGCATTGCGGATTCGGCTCGTCGTGGATATTGAACAGCTTGCCTTCCTCGACAACGTCAACCGCGCGGTAAACGTCCAAAAGAGTAATCTCGTCCAAGCTTTTGGTCAGGTGAGCGCCTCCGCTGCCCGCCTTAACCGTCACGAGACCCGCCTTCTTAAGTTGTCCCATTACCCTTCTAACGATAACAGGGTTCGTCCCGACGCTTCCGGCGATCCACTCCGACGTGTTGTGGGCGCTTGGCGTAATGGCCAGCAACGACAATACGTGAACGGCTATGGAAAAACGACTGCTGATCTTCATGCGCAACACCCTTTCGATGTAATCATTATAGTTACATCTCGTTCACGCTGTCAAGTTGGGGGCCGACCGTTAACGCGGGACAAGCGACCTGCCGGGGCCGCCTGCCTCTCCAGCTCCAGCCCTCAAGCCCTCAGCCGCCTGCCTCTCCAGCCCTCAGCCTCCGGCCCGCAAGCCGCCCGGCCCGCTCATCCCGAGCAGCCGGACAGCTTGCGAAGCTGCTGGGGGTTGGCATTGTGCACCTTCTTGAACATTTTGGCGAAGTAGGAGAAGTTGCTGTAGCCGACCGACTGCGCGATGTCCGAGATCGGGAGCGTCGAGCTCTCGATCAGCTCCCGGGCGATCCGCATCCGTTCCTGCAGCAGGTAGTCGGTGATGCTCATCCCTTTCTCTTTGCGGAACAGCCGGGAGAGGTACGCCGGATTCAGGTGGACGTACCCCGCCAGCATCTCGCGCGTGACGTTGTCGGCCAGATGCTCGGCAATGTACGCGCACAGACGCTCGATCGTCGACTCCTCCTGAAACAAATACCGATGCACCGTGCGAATCAGCCGGACGCCCCAATCCTCCATCTGCTCCAGCGTGCGGGGAGAAGCTTCGGCCGGGATGCCCGCATCCTGCAGCAGCCGATACGCCGACAGCCCTTTCTTCTGCAGCAGATAATAGACCATCTGCAGAAATCCGAGATAATACGCCTGAAGCGCGTTCGCCCCGAACCGGCGATCCGCAGCGAGCTCCCGGAGGCTCGCGCTCAGCCGGGCTCCCAGCTCCTCCGCCTTACCATTTTCCAGCAGCAGCGTCCAAGCTCCGAAGTCCGGCAGGCGAGGATCTGCCGCGGGCCCGGCCTCCTGCTTGCTCAGCCAATTGAGCCGGTTCGATTCGCTCAAGTTGTTGTATTCGAGCGCCAGCAGCGCCTTGTACATCTTCGTCAGCTCGTGCAGCGAAGCCGGCTCTCCGATATAGCAAGATACGGAGCAGTTCAAATACGCCCCGCAGGCTTCAATATAACGGCCGCACCGCTCCCCGACGCACTCGCGCAGCGCTCCCTCTTCCTCAGGAGAGACATACAGAATGGCCGCCGCGACCCCGTGCTTCGTCTGCACGACCTCTCCCCGGGAGTCGGCGACGACCATCTCCGCCACCGACTGACGAATCGCGTATTCCATCACTTCCTCGTCCCGCGTGCTGAGCTCCCGCTTCCAATTTTCCACGCTGACCACGATCGGCAACAGCTTCACATCCGCCCCCAACGCAATGCCGTACTCCGCAGGCAGCCTCTCCGCGTCCTCGGGGCCGGCCACGATTCGCTCGGCAAGCAGATCGTACCAGAATTTCTCGCTGAGCACCGTCTTCTTCTTGTTCCACAGCTCGTAATACGGCTTATACTGCTCCGTCAGCGCCAGCTCGGCTTTCTTCTTCTCCACCGCTTCCAGCGCCCTGCGGATCGTCTGCTCCAGAACGTCGAACTCCACCGGCTTCATGATATAGTCGAAGCTGCTCAGCTGAATCGCCCTCTGCATGAACCGGAAATCCCCGTGCGCAGTCAGGAAAATCGTCTCCAAGCCAAGAGACCGCTCATTCACCCACTCCAGCAGCTCGATTCCGGTCCCCTTCGGCATCTCGATATCGCAGATCATGACATCGACCGGCTGGCGCTCGAGAATTTTCACCGCTTCCCTCATATTGTAAGCCTCGCAGACGTCCGTCACGCCCAGTCCCCGCCAATCGATCGCATCCTTGATGCCCATAACGGCGTACATCTCATCATCCACGATAAGCACTCGCAAGCTTGTCACCTCCGGCATTATCCGCTACGGCTTATTAGCCAATCCGACTGCTCCTTGCTCTCCGCGGGAATCTCCAGCTCCACCCATGCCCCCGAACCCTGCCCGTTGCCCAGCGACAATCTGGCTCCGACGCCGTACAGCAGATGCAGACGGTGGTAGCTGTTGCGCATTCCCAAGTGCTGGTCGTCATTTCTCTCGAAATAGCTCCCGCTCTGCAGCTCCTCCAGAACGTCCTCCGGAAATCCCGAGCCGTTGTCGGCGATCCGGATGAGACAGCTCTCCCGCTCGATCCGCGCCTGAATATCGATATGAAACGGTTCGTCCATAAAATCGAATCCGTGCTTGACGGCGTTCTCAATGAACGGCTGAACGATCAGCGGAGGAATCGGAATGTCCCCGGCGTTGTCGCCCACCTCGATCCGGTACGTAATTCTCCCCGGAAAACGAAGCTGCTGAATCCGCAAATAACTGTCCATATGCTCCATCTCTTCCGCCAGGGCCACGAAGGGCTGACCGGTTTTGGTCGCAAAGCGAAAATATTTCACGAGATTCAGGCACATCGCCTGAATGACGCCGTAATTTTTGATCTGGGCCAGGTTGTAGACGACGTTGATGCTGTTGAGCAGAAAATGGGGATTGATCTGCAGCTGCAGATGCTTCAGCTCCGCCTTGTGCGTGCGAATCTGCTCCTCGTAGACGTGAATCTGCAGCGTCTGGATCTGCTGGACCATATCGTTGAAGCTCTCGTTGACCGAATGAAACTCTTTGGACGGAGAGCCCGCGAGACGGAAGGCCCAGTCCCCTCTCTTGAGCGTCCTCATCCCTTTAAGCAGTTCGTTCATCGGCCGAATGATAATATGGTTCAAATACAGCAGGTAGAGCGACAGCAGCACAACGACGAAAATCGGAATCCACGAGATGAACTCGCGGAACCGCGACAGATTTTGCAGCATCCCCTGCTCGGGGATAAACGCGGCCAGCTTGACGTCCGTCGACGCTACCGGATGACTGACGACGACGTAAGTGTCGTCCTCTCCCTTTAATCGCTGGTAGTTGGCCGCGGAGTCGATGACCGGCGACCCGGTCAAGCCGCTGGCGGCCGCTCCGCCGTGGAGCAGCTCGCCCTCCTGGCTT
>Ga0065721_10052607_pt1 | contig 11551 bp, 10 predicted proteins | sample Mesricmetagenome_FD_59108 | JGI IMG/M metagenome (GOLD analysis project Ga0065721, IMG submission 59108) | Mesophilic microbial community from rice straw/compost enrichment Sample: eDNA_1 v2 (version 2) | ecosystem: Engineered > Solid waste > Grass > Composting > Bioreactor | place: USA: Davis...
CCAGGGCACCAGGGCACCAGGGCACCAGGGCACCAGGGCACCAGGGCACCAGGGCACCAGGGCACCAGGGCACCAGAGCACCAGAGCACCACGCCACCACGAAAATTCCGGCCCCGTCAGACCGGCGAGCCGGCCATAGTGCCGAAGCCAATAAAAAAGCCCGGCACGAATGCCGGGCTTCGGAGGTCAGCGTGGACGCCCGGTGCCCCGCGAGGGGACACCAGCCAGCGCGATCAGGCTGCGGTGGTCTTCTTGCCAGCGGTGCGGGCGGTGGCGCTCGCTTGCTGGGCGGCCTTGGTGGCGGCGGTGGCGGCCGCCTGGAAATTGCTTTCGGCGATTTCCACGGCTTGCTTGGTGGCCTTCTGGACCGACTCGTAGGCGTTGTTGGCGGCCGAGATGGCCGACTTCACGATCGCCACGGTCGATTCCGAACCGGCGGGTGCGTTCTTGGCGAAGTTGTCGACCAGGCTCTGCACATTGCGCGAGCTTTCGGCCAGCTGGGCTTCGGCGACGCGGGTGAATTCCGACTGCGTATCGGCCGCGATTTCATACACGTGGCGGCTGTAGGCCACGGCCTTTTCGGCGACCGGCTGGATCAGCGAAACCTGCAGCGCGACCAGTTCCTGGGCATCGCGGGCGGTCAGCGTGCGCTTGGCGTGCTCGACGTTTTCGGCCAGGGTGGTCTTGACGACTTGCATGTTCAGTTCGACCAGCTTTTCCATGCCTTCGAAGGCCTTGGTGGTCAAACCGAACAGGGTTTCCAGATTGGCCTTGTGGGCGGCGGCAACTTGTTCGGGGGTAAAGGACATGCTGGTCTCCATCAGAATGAAGTCGAGTTCAAGCGAACTCAAAAATAGGTCGCCTAGATGTCAAGGCCGTGAAGTTGCGGTGGCCAGCCCAGGCGCGTGAATGGTTTTGTGCGTTCCGCTCCAGGGGCCGATCGGCCGGTCCGGAAACCGTCTGTCGGATAATGGTGCGTCGCAACAATTCCGTATTGTATGGACCATGTCTGGTGTGTCAAGCGGTTTTTGTGCATCGCACAACCAGCCTCGGGTAAACCCCCTGGCGGCTTCGCCACATTGCCACCGTTGGGTCACTTGAGGGGCCGCCGGACACGTGACGAACAGGGCGGTGCTACCATCGCGCATTCCGTCATTGCGGGGCAGGGCAGTATCCGCGCGCCCACCCGCCGCGCGGGCCCGCCCGTCTCGACCCATCTTGCCGATGTCCCGCCCCGCCGCCCCCCGTCTCCGTCCGAGCATCGCGATTCCCGCTTTTGCCGATCCCTTCGTGGTTGCCATACGCATGCAGGGGCGCCCATGAGGCCGGCCGTGGAAACCACCCCGGGCCGCGCCGCATCCGCCGGCGCCAACGTGTGGCTGGTGTCGATGCCCTGGCTGTTCGTGCTGATCTGGAGCACGGGCTTTATCGTCGCCAAGTACGGCATGCCGCATGCCGAGCCGATGACCTTCCTGTTCCTGCGCTTTGCCGGCGTGGTGGTGCTGATGGTGCCGTTCGTCGCGCTGGCGCGCGTGCCGCTGCCGCGGCGCGACGGCCGTGTCGACTGGGCCATGATCGGCCGCATTGCGCTGGCGGGGCTGCTGCTGCAGACCGGTTACCTGGGCGGCGTCTGGGCCGCGGTCAAGCTCGGCATGCCGGCCGGCATGGCGGCGTTGATCGTCGGCATGCAGCCGCTGCTGACGGCGCTGATTTCGCTGCGCCTCGGCGAGCGTCTGCGCGGCTGGCAGTGGGCCGGCCTGCTGCTCGGCATCGTCGGCGTGGGGCTGGTGGTGGCCGGCAAGCTGTCGGTCGGCGCGGCGACCCCGTTCAGCGTGCTGCTCGCCGTCGGCGCCTTGCTGTCGATCACCGTCGGCACGCTGTATCAGAAGCATCGCTGCCCGGTGTTCGATCTGCGCATGGGGTCGCTGATCCAGTTCACCGCGGCGGCGCTGGCCTGCCTGCCGTGGATGTTCCTGTTCGAGACGCGCGAGGTCGACTGGAACGCCGAGATGATCGGCGCGCTGGCCTGGTCGATCGTGGCGCTGTCGATCGGCGCGATCTCGCTGCTGTTCGTGCTGATCCGGCGCGGCGCCGCGACCAGCGTATCGAGCCTGATGTACCTGACGCCGCCGACCACCGCCGTGATGGCCTGGCTGCTGTTCGACGAACGCTTTCCGCCGATGGCCGCCGCCGGCATGGCGCTCGCCGCGGCCGGCGTCGCGCTGGTGATGCGCGGCGCGGCGCCGCCGTCCCGCCGCGCTTGAACGGCCGGTCCGCAACCTTCCTTCCGCTTACCGTTACCGCCTGCCATGAAGCCGCAAGCCCAGACCCGCGACTGCTATCGCCACTTCCTGCCGATCACGACGCGCTGGATGGACAACGATGTTTATGGCCACGTCAACAACGTTGTCTACTACAGTTATTTCGACACCGTGGTGAATCGCTACCTGATCGAGCGCGGCGTGCTCGACATCGAGGCGGGGGACACCATCGGACTGGTGATCGAGACGCAGTGCAACTACTTCGCCTCGCTGAGCTTTCCCGAAACGGTGGTCGCGGGTCTGCGCGTCGCGCGGCTCGGCAACAGCAGCGTGCGCTACGAGGTGGGGCTGTTTCGCGAGGGCGATGACAGCGCCGCCGCGCAAGGGCACTTCGTGCATGTCTATGTCGATCGCCAGACGCGCCGCCCGGTGGCCTTGCCAGAGCCGCTGCGCAAGGCGCTGGAGCCGCTGCTGGTGGCGGCCGCGGATCGGTAGGAGCGTGAACGTGAACGCGCGCAGGTGCCGTGCCGGCCTGTCCCTCGCGCCCGGTATCGGGGGCGGGGCAGGGAGCGCGCCGCGCGGCGAATGTTGCGGTGCGGATGTGAACCGGAACCCGGTTTCGCGCGTTGCTGATCCAGATGACGCGGCCGCTCTCCCGCCGACCCCTCAATTTCTCGCCAGATCTGACGTTAGTGAGGCATGCGCGTGCGCAGGGCGGAAGATTGCCGGGCCGGGAGGCCGCGTCATGCAGATTTCCATGTGCTGCAAGCGTCTTATTTTTCGTATTACGGAAATGTCTGTAATGGAAACTTTAAGTCCGCTGTGTAAGTCATTAATCTTGCTAACAAATTCTTTTTTTTCTACACTGGCGCCATTCCCGATGCGCGCCCGAGAATCATGTCCCGGTTCGACCTCCCATTTCTGAGATTTCTCGGCACCCTGCCTCTGCCCACCGTGGCGGCGTCCATGCTGGTGTCGGCGGCGCTGATTACCGCACCCATGGCGGAGGCGGCGAGTCAATCGTCCAAATCCGCTAAAAAGACCGAAAAGGTCGTCAAAGTCCAAAAATCTTCGGCTAAATCGTCCGCCAAATCGTCGACCAAGTCGGCCAAGGCGAGCCGCTCGTCGAAGGGTTCGACGGTCGCCAAGACCAGCAGCCGCAAGGTCATCGTCTCCAAGAATGGCAAGCGCAAGGTCATTCTGGTCCAGCGTCAGGCCGCGCCCGTGCGCGCCGCCTACACGCCGCCGTCGCGTCCGTCGCTGGGCGAGGCGCTGGGACTGCGCGATACCGATGATGCGCTGTCGCTGCGCTCCAGCGTCGCGCTGGTGATGGACCAGAACACCAACGAAGTCCTGTTCCAGAAGAACGCGGCCGCGGTGCTGCCGATCGCTTCGATCACCAAGCTGATGACCGCGCTGGTGGTGATGGACGCGCGCCTGCCGATGGACGAGGTGCTGACCATCACCGAGGAAGATCGCGACACCGAGAAGCACAGCAGCTCGCGTCTGCGCTTCGGGACGCAGCTGACCCGGCAGGAGTTGCTGCTGCTGGCGCTGATGTCGTCCGAAAACCGTGCCGCCTCCGCCCTTGGCCGCCACTATCCGGGCGGCCTGCCGGCTTTCGTGCAGGCGATGAACCGCAAGGCGCGCGAGCTGGGCATGAACGACTCCCACTTCGTCGATTCGAGCGGCCTGTCGAGCAGCAATGTCTCGTCGGCGCTGGACCTGGCCCGGCTGGTCAAGGCGGCCTACCGCAATCCGACCATCCGCGCGTTCTCGACGCAGACCGAGCATGAGGTCAACGTGCTCGGCCGCACCCAGCATTACGTCAGCACCAATCGCCTGGTGCGCGGCGGCAACTGGGACATCGGCCTGCAGAAGACCGGCTTCATCTCCGAAGCCGGACGCTGCCTGGTGATGCAGGCGCGTGTCGGCGGCCGCGACGTGGTGATGGTGTTCCTGGATTCGTCCGGCAACCTGACCCGCTTCGCCGACGCCAACCGCGTGCGCGACTGGCTCGAGCATTCGCCGCCGTCGGCGCCGAACCGCTTCCCGAGCACGCCGAACCTGACGCAAGGCCCGGCCAATTCGCCGCACTATGTGCTGACGTCGCAGCAGGCCCGCGGCATCTGAACGGCAGCGCGGGCAAGCCCCTGCTGCAACGAAAGCCCGCAACGAAGCCCGCAACGAAAGACGCGCCCCTCGAGGGCGCGTCGTCGTTTCTGGAGCCCGCCGGCCGCTTGGCCGGCTGCCTGGCCTGGCAGCAGTCAGCCGATCAGAGCAGCTTGCCCGGATTCATGATGCCCGCCGGATCGAGCAGCCGCTTGATGCCGACCATCAGCCGCAGTTCGAGCGGATCCTTGTAGCGGTGGAAATACTCGCGCTTGAGCTGGCCGATGCCATGCTCCGCGCTGATGCTGCCGCCATGGCGCATGACCTCGTCCAGTACCTCGGCCGTGACGGCCTCGCCGTGGGTCGTCGCCCAGTCCTGGGGCGCGCCGGCGGGACGCGACAGGTTGTAGTGCAGATTGCCGTCGCCGAAGTGGCCGAACACGAAGGGGCGGATCGCCGCGTCCAGCTGCTGCAGCCGCGCCGCCATCCGCTCCATGAACACCGGGATCGATTCGATCGGCAAGGAGATGTCGTGCTTCAGGTGCGGGCCGTCGGCGCGCTGCGCTTCGGAGATTTCCTCGCGCAGCTTCCACATCGCCTCGAGCTGGCTCAGCGAGGCCGACACCGCGGCGTCCAGGCACAGCCCTTGTTCCAGCGCGTCGCCGATCGTCGCTTCCAGCAACGAGTTGAGCCCCGCCTCGTCGGTGGTGTCGGCCAGTTCGACCAGCACATAGGCGGGATGGCGGTCGGCGAACGGTGCCTGCACGCCTTGGGCATGCGTCAGCACCAGATCCAGGCAGGGTCCGGTGAAGAATTCGAATGCCTGCAGCCGCGCGCCGCAGCGCGAATACAGCAGCGAGAACAGCTGCAGCGCCTGCTGCGGCGATTCCACCGCGGCCAGCACCACGGCGCGCTGATCGGTGCGCGGCAGCAGCCGCAGCGCCACGGCGGTGATCACGCCCAGCGTGCCTTCGGACCCGATCAGCAGCTGCTTCAGGTCGTAGCCGGTGTTGTCCTTGCGAAGCGTGCGCAGTCCGTGGAAGACCTCGCCGTCGGGCAACACCGCTTCCAGCCCCAGCACCAGCTCGCGCGCCATGCCGTAGCGCACCACGTTGACGCCGCCGGCATTGGTCGCGAGGTTGCCGCCGATCTGGCACGAGTCCTCGGCGGCCAGCGACAGCGGCAGCTGGCGGTCGGCGTCGTGGGCGGCGCGGCGCAGATTGCCGAGGATGCAGCCGGCCTCGGCCACCATCGTGTTGGCGATGGTATCGACCGAGCGGATCGCGTTCATCCGGTCCAGGCTCAGCACCACGTTGGCGGGGCGATCGTCGGGCGTGGCACCGCCACACAGGCCGGTATTGCCGCCGCGCGGCACCACCGGCACGCGCCACTGCTGGCACAGCGCCAGGCAGCGCGCGACTTCGTCGGTATTCCGGGGCCGCACCACGGCCTGGGCATCGCCCCGGTAGATCCCGCGCCAGTCGCTCAGCCAGGGCGCAATCGCCTGCGCATCGGTGGTCACCACAACGGGTCCCAGCGCCTCGAGCAGGCGCGGCAGAAAACCGGAGTCTTGCATCTCGTCGTGTGCTGTCTGTCGATATCGGGAAGGGGTGGAGCGCGCGGAACCGCGCTCCGGGGCGTGGCATGAGGGGCGGCGGCACGGGCCGCGGCACGGCCGGCGGCAGGGGCGGCGCGAGGCTGCGCGCCGCTGCATGTCGCTACCCGTCGCTATCCGTCGCTACACGTCACTATCGGCGGTATAGCCCATGCCGCGCGAAATCTGCAACGCCGTTTCCTTCAGGTTCTGCAGCCAGCTGTCCTGCAGCCGGTCCGCCGGCGCCGACAGCGACAGGCCCGCCACCAGCCGGCGGGAGTCGTCGTAGATGCCTGCCGCGATGCAGCGCACGCCGAGCTCTAGCTCCTCGTTGTCGCGCGCATAGCCGTTGGTGCGGACCCAGTTCAGTTCGCGCTCCAGCTTGGACAGGTCGGTGATCGAGGTGCGGGTATGGCCGGCCAGGCCGGTGCGCGTGGCGTAGTTGCGCACCCGCGCGACCTCGTCCGCGGCGAGGAACAGCTTGCCGACCGAGGTCAGATGCAACGGGGCGCGGCCGCCGATCGCGCGCACCACCTGCATGCCGGAGCGCTCGCTGTAGGCGCGTTCGATATAGACGATCTCGTCGCCCTGGCGCACCGACAGGTTGACGGTCTGGCCGGTGACGCGGTGCAGCGCGCGCATCGGCGCCAGCGCCGCCTCGCGGACCGAGAGCCGGGCCTTGACCAGATTGCCGAGCTCCAGCAGGCGCATGCCGAGCCGGTAGCTGCCCGGATCGGAGCGGTCGACGAAGCGGCACGCGACCATGTCGTTGAGGATGCGGTGCGCCGTCGAGGGATGCAGCCCGGTAGCCTGGGAGAGTTCCTTCAGACTGACCGGATCGGCATGCCGCGCGAGCGCATCGAGCAGCGTCATCATGCGTTCGATCACCTGGATCGACGTCTTGCCGGGTTCCTTCTCTGCTTCAGCCATGGGGAAATTGTTGCCATGCGGCATATTAAGCGACTGCCTGATTCTATCTCGCATCGTGAAAATTTCAATACGTGAAATGTCATAGTCGGGCATTCGGCACGTCGAAAGCCCCAAATTGGGGCAGCGGAAGGTCCCTGAAGGGCCCCCGCGGCCGATAAAAAGCGACCGTCGCGGCTCGCCGCAGTGGCGGACCCGCGGCGCAAAAGCGCATAATTGGGGGGTTTTGGGTCTGGAAAAAGGTAAGGAAACCATGCGAGTCGGTCTGTTCGTCACCTGTCTGGTGGACCTGATGCGGCCTGAGATCGGCTTTTCGGTGCTCAAGCTGCTCGAGAAGGCCGGCTACGAGGTCATGGTCCCCGAGGCCCAGACCTGCTGCGGCCAGCCGGCCTACAACTCCGGCGAGCGCGCCGCCTCGCGGGACCTGGCCGAGAAATTCCTGCGCGAGTTCGAGATGTTCGACTACGTGGTGGTGCCGTCGGGCTCCTGCGGCGGCATGATCCTGCATCACTACGGCGACCTGCTGCGCAACGATCCCGAACTGAACGGCCGCTACGAGCGCCTGCGCCCGCGGGTCTACGAACTGACCGATTTCCTGGTCAACGTGGCGCGCGTCGACAAGCTCGACAGCAACTTCTCCGGCCACATCACCTACCACGACTCCTGCTCCGGCCTGCGCGAGCTCGGCGTCAAGCAGCAGCCGCGCGCCTTGCTGGGCAAGCTGCCCGGCGTGCAGCTGACCGAGATGAAGGACTGCGAGGCCTGCTGCGGTTTCGGCGGTACCTTCTCGGTCAAGTACGGCGATATCTCGACCGCGATCGTCGACGAGAAGTGCGCCAATATCGCCGCCAGCGGCGCCGACGCGGTGGTGCTCGGCGACCTCGGCTGCATCCTCAATATCGAAGGCCGCCTGCGCCGGACCGGCGATACGCGCACCCGCGTGCTGCATATCGCCCAGGTCCTGGCCGGCGACGCCTGACCCCCGCATCGACCGCGGATCCACGCGCATCCCGCAAGAGGCCCCCACGCATGCAAGTCCACAGCATGGAATTCAAGGCGCGCGCCGGCCAGAAGCTGGCCGACCAGCGCCTGCAGCAGAACCTGAAGAAGCTGTCGACCAAGTTCGTCACCGCGCGCGCGGCGGCGATCGAGGACATCGACTTCGCCGCCACGCGCGAGGCGCTGAAGGAGCGCCGCGACCGTGCACTGGCCAACCTCGACGTCTGGCTGGCGACCTTCGAGGAGAACGCCACGCGCCGCGGCGCCACGGTACTGTTCGCCGAGACGACCGCCGACGCGGCACGGCTGGTTGGCGAGATCGCGCAGCGCCACGGCGTGCGCAAGGTCATCAAGAGCAAGTCGATGGTGACCGAGGAGATGCGGCTCAACGAGGTGCTCGGCGAGCTGGGCGTGCAGAGCATCGAGACCGATCTGGGCGAATACATCCTGCAGATCAACGACGCCGAGCCGCCGTCGCACATCATTGCGCCGGTGGTGCACAAGGACAAGGACGAGATCGCCGATCTGTTCGCCAGGGTCCACCAGAAGCCGCGGCTGACCGAGATCCCCGACATGACCCGCGAAGCCCGCGAGGTGCTGCGCCCGGAGTTCCTGTCGGCCGATATGGGCGTGACCGGCGGCAACTTCCTGATCGCGGAAACCGGCTCGGTGGCGGTGGTGACCAACGAGGGCAACGAGGGCATGTGTACCGTGATGCCGCGCGTCCACGTGGCCGTCACCGGCATCGAGAAGGTGCTGCCGACGCTGGAGGACCTGGCCACCGTGATGCGGCTGCTGCCGCGTTCGGCCACCGGGCAGGCGATCTCGAACTATTTCTCGCTGCTGACCGGCCCGCGCGCGCCCGGCGAGCAGGATGGCCCGGAGCATATGTACTTCGTGCTGGTCGATGGCGGCCGTACCGGCCTGATCGGCGGCGACTTCCAGGAGATGCTGCGCTGCATCCGCTGCGGCGCCTGCATGAACCACTGCCCGGTCTACCAGAAGATCGGCGGCCACGCCTATGGCTGGGTCTATCCGGGTCCGATGGGCAGCGTGCTGACGCCCAGCTATGTGGGCCTGGGCAATGCCATCGACCTGCCGCAGGCGGCCACGCTGTGCGGCGAGTGCAACCGCGTCTGCCCGGCGTCGATCCCGCTGTCTGACCTGCTGCGCAAGCTGCGCGAGAAGCAGATGGAGCGCGGCATGCGGCCCTGGCAGGAGCGCTGGGCGCTGCGCGCCTGGGGCTATGTCGCCAAGCGGCCGGGCCTGTACGCGCTGACGACGCGGCTCGGCGCAGGCCTGCTGGCGCGCATGGGCCGCAACGACGGACGCATCGGCAAGCTGCCGCTCGGCGGCCGGGGCTGGACCGATACGCGCGACATGCCGGCACCGAGCGGCCGTACCTTCCGCGACCTCTACAAGGAAAGGAGGGCGAAGGCATGAGCGAACCGGCGAAGCCATCCCATCGGGGCAATCAGGCCGATCCGAGCCATCACGTGGCGGATCACGCAAGCAATCACGCGAATCAGGCGCCGCTGCGCGCCATGCGCGATGCGCTGGACCGCCATCGTGCCGGGGCGTTGCCCGCCGAGGCCCTGGTGCGCGCCTGGCGTGAACAGGCCCCGGCACTGACGCTGCCGCCGGTGTTCGGCCAGGCGATGGAGGAACTGCTGCGCCGGCTCGAGATGTCGGCAGTATTCGCGCAGGACAGCTGCTCGTTCTCCAGCACCGCGGTGACGGACCAGCTGGGGCGATGGCTGGCGAAGGCGGCGACCGCCTGAGCCACCCCACCCACATAGCCACGCAGCAGCTACGCAGAAACCCAGGCAGAAACTCAGGCAGAAACCCAAACAAGCAAAAAACCCCGGCCGAGGCCGGGGTTCTTGCATGGCGAAGCAGGCGACGAATCAGCTCAGCAGCAGCGCGTCGTCGTCCAGCTGCTCGTGCCTGCTGCGCTCGAACATGCGCAGCAGGTCCGGCACGTCGAGGCCCTTGCGTTCCTCGCCCGACACGTCGAGCACCACCTGGCCCTGGTGCAGCATCACGGTGCGCTGGCCGTAGTCCAGCGCCTGCCGCATGCTGTGGGTCACCATCATCGTGGTCAGCTTGTTTTCCTCGACGATGCGGGCCGTCAGCTCGAGCACGAAGGCCGCGGTCTTCGGGTCCAGCGCCGCGGTGTGCTCATCCAGCAGCAGGATGCGCGAGGGCTGCAGCGACGCCATCAGCAGGCTGACCGCCTGGCGCTGGCCGCCGGACAGCAGGCCGATGCGGTCGGTCAGCCGGTTTTCCAGCCCCAGGTTCAGCAGCCGCAGCTTCTCGCGGAACAGCTCGCGCGACGAACGGTTCAGCGCAGGGCGGAAGCCCCGGCGCGAACCGCGCGCCATCGCCAGCGCCATGTTTTCCTCGATCGTCAGCGCTTCGCAGGTGCCCGCCATCGGGTCCTGGAACACGCGGGCGACCAGCGGCGCGCGGTCCCAGGCGGGCTTGCGCGTGACGTCGTTGCCGTCGATCGTGATGGAGCCGGCGTCCACCATCTGGTCGCCGCTGATGGCGTTCAGGAAGGTCGACTTGCCGGCGCCGTTCGAGCCGATCACGGCGACGAACTGGCCCGACGGAATCTCCAGGCTCAGTCCGCGCAGCGCGCGCGTCTCGATCGGCGTGCCGGGGTTGAAGGTCAGCTTCAGGTCTTGTGCGCGCAGCATGTCAGCCTCCATTCGCCTTGCGGCCGAACAGCTTCTTGCGCGTGGCCGGCAGCACCAGCGCGACCGTCACCAGCAGCGCGGTGACCAGGTTCAGGTCCTGTGCCTTCAGGCCGATGAAATCGCTGTTCAGCGCCAGCGCGATGAAGAAGCGGTACAGGATCGCGCCAAGCACCACGGCCAGCGTCGTCAGCACCAGCCGGCGGGCCGGCAGGATGGTCTCGCCGATGATCACCGCGGCCAGGCCGATCACGATGGTGCCGATGCCCATCGAGATGTCGGAGCCGCCCTGGGTCTGCGCGAACAGCGCGCCGGCCAGCGCGACCAGCGCGTTCGACAGCGCCATGCCGGCCAGCGTGGCGCGGCCGGTGGCGATGCCCTGCGCGCGCGCCATGCGCGGATTGGCGCCGGTCGCCCGCATCGCCAGCCCGAGCTGCGACGAGAAGAACCAGTCCAGGCCGAGCTTGGCGACGATCACGATCGCCACCAGCACCAGCGGGCGCAGCATGAAGTCGGGCAGCCATTCCGGCTGCAGCACCGTGAACATCGTCGGCTCGGTGATCAGCGGCACATTGGGCCTGCCCATGATGCGCAGATTGATCGAGTACAGCGCGATCATCATCAGGATCGACGCCAGCAGATCCATGATCTTGAGCCGGACATTGAGCCAGCCGGTGATCAACCCGGCGATCGCGCCGGCGACGATGGCGAGCGCGGTGGCGAGGAACGGGTCCTGGCCCATGGCGATCAGCGTGGCCGCGACGGCGCCGCCCAGCGGAAAGCTGCCATCGACGGTCAGATCGGGGAAATTGAGGATGCGGAAGGAGATCAGCACCCCGAGGGCGACCAGGCTGAAGATCAGGCCGATCTCCAGCGCGCCCAGAAGGGAGAAGAGGGACATGGTGAATCCTGTAGCGGTATGCGCGCCCGCCGGTGGCCGGGCGTGCTGACTGGCGCGG
>Ga0065721_10002382_pt1 | contig 11550 bp, 9 predicted proteins | sample Mesricmetagenome_FD_59108 | JGI IMG/M metagenome (GOLD analysis project Ga0065721, IMG submission 59108) | Mesophilic microbial community from rice straw/compost enrichment Sample: eDNA_1 v2 (version 2) | ecosystem: Engineered > Solid waste > Grass > Composting > Bioreactor | place: USA: Davis...
CTGTCGCACTGGTTCCGGCATCTCCAGCAGCTGGGGCTGTCCGGCAATGCCATCAATATTGAAATTACCGAAGGCCTGCTGCTGGATGCCAACAACACTGTCCATGAAAAGCTTCTCGCGTTCCGCGACGCCGGGATTCAGGTTGCACTGGATGACTTCGGTACCGGTTATTCTTCATTGGCCTATCTCAAAAAATTCGATATTGATTACCTGAAGATCGATAAATCCTTTGTGCGCAATCTGCACAATAACGCCGAAGAGTTTGCGTTGTGCGAAGCCATCATCGTGATGGCGCATAAGCTGGGCATTAAAGTCGTCGCTGAAGGCGTGGAGACGCCGCAGCAGCGCGATCTTCTCGCAGCAGCGGGTTGTGATTTTGCCCAGGGATATCTATTCTCCAGACCACTGCCCGCCGATGAGTTTGCCCGTCTTTTTCTGATCCACTAAACCATTGATCGAAATTTTCGTCCAAATGCTGTTGTTGCGCCACGTCGTTAGCGAAGGGCGCACGGGGTAAGATGTACGACCCTCTGAGGACTCCCGATGACTGAAAAAACCCTTTCTCCCTGGCTGATTATCCTGCTCGCCGCCATGATTGCCACCACGCCGCTGGCGGTGGATATGTACCTTCCTGCCATGCCGGCCATGGCCGATGATATGGGAACACATATCGCTTCGGTGCAGCAGTCGCTCAGTATTTTTCTCGCCGCTTACGGTGCCGGCATGCTGCTGTTTGGTCCCTTGGCTGATGCCCTGGGACGCCGTCCTCTGGCCTTGTTCGGCCTTAGCGGCTTCGCTTTGGCAAGCCTGGTGTTGAGCTGGGTCGACAGCATTGAATGGTTTCTCTTGTGGCGCACCGTGCAGGCTTTGTGCGGAGCCGCTTCCTCGGTGGTGGTACCGGGGATCATTCGATTTCTGTACCGTGAACATACCGCGAAGGGCATGTCCTACATGTCGATGATCATGATGCTGGCGCCCCTGCTGGCACCGGCCATCGGCAGCGCCATCATGTGGCTGAGCAGCTGGCATCTGATCTTTATAGCCCAGGCGGTTTACGCCACGGTCATCATCGTCTTTGCGTGGCGTTTTCTGCCGGAGATCAAAGCCAAGGGGAGTTCACGCCGCATTAATTATCTGCAGGGCTATCGCACCGTATTTGCGAATCCTTCCGCACGCCCGCTGATTATTACCATCATGTTTTCTTCCTTTGCGTTTTTCTGTTTCCTGACAGCGATNCCGTTTATCTACATCAATTACTTTGGTGTCAGNGAGAAATATTTTGGTGTNCTGTTTGGTATGAATGTGATGATGTTGATGCTGGCCAATTTCATCAACAGTCGCGTCGTCACCCGGCTCGGCTCACCGCGCATGTTACGCATTGGTCTGGTCATCGCCCTGGTGAGCGTGGCGTTGCTGTGTCTGTTTAATTATCTTGAGCTGAATCTGTGGTTTACCGTGTTTACGGTGGGGCCGCTGATGGCCAGCCTGGGATTGATCTCGACCAACACAGATGCGATGATCATCATGAAGTTTCCCGAGCACTCCGGTACCGCAACCGCCGTAACCGGAACGCTGCGCTTTGGCAGCGGGGCTGTTGCCGGTCCGCTGCTGGCCTGGTTTTATACCGGCACCGCGATGCCTTTCTCGCTGCTGATGCTGGGTGGCGTGCTGGGCGTTCTTGTCTGTCAGATCTGGATCCTCTCCGCTGCCCGCCGTGAAAAANTCAGCCAATGACGTGACCTGATGTCACAAACCGGCCCGCGTCCTCTGAAGTCGCGGGCTTTTTTGTGTATCATCCCCTCTTTTCTCCCTGCATACCTGTGGAAGTTATCGGCGGATTTTCCGGTAACCAGCTGTTTCTTCAGGTCTGTTAAACAGGACATCGACTAGAGGTTGCAATGAAGAACGAATTGTTAAGCTGGCTGGAGCAGCAGAATCTGCAGAACGCTGAACTCATTTATGTTTCGATTGTTATCGCTATTATTGCGCTCACATCGCTCATCATCCATTTTATCCTGCATCGCGTGGTCATCCGCCTGATCAGCCACCGTGCGGCGCAGTCCCAGGGCGTCTGGCAGCGCGCGCTGTTTCAGAATAAATTGTTCAGTCGACTCGCGCTGACACTGCAGGGTTTTATTCTTTATACCCAGGCACGTATCTGGCTGGAAAGCGGTTCCGATTCCCTCGCCGTTATTGAAGTCGTGACCCATCTGTGGGTGCTGCTCTTCGCTACGCTTTCGCTGTTTGCATTGCTCGATACGCTGGAACAGGTGGCAAACTCTACGCCTTACGGCCGCCGCTTTCCGTTGCGGGGCATCTTTCAGAGCATCAAATTGGCGGGTGCGCTGCTCACTATCATCTTTGCCATTTCGCTGTTGATCGGTAAATCGCCGGTCATTTTATTCAGCGGTCTCGGTGCCATGACAGCAGTGTTACTCTTGGTGTTCAAAGATCCGATCATGGGGCTGGTCGCCGGCATTCAGCTTTCTGCCAACGATATGCTGGCGGTGGGTGATTGGCTGGAGATGCCTAAGTACAATGCGGACGGTGATGTGATAGATATCAGTCTCACCACCGTCAAGGTGCGCAACTGGGATAAAACCATCACCACCATTCCAGCCTATGCACTGATTTCGGATTCTTTCAAAAACTGGCGCGGGATGAGCGAGTCCGGTGGCCGCCGCATCAAACGCTCGGTCAATATCGACGCAACCAGCGTGAAATTTCTTGATGAGGATTCGCTGAAGCGTTTACGTCGCGCGCAACTGCTGACGGATTACATCGAAAATAAAGTGCGTGAAATCGAAGAGTACAACCGCGAAAACAACATCGACCCTGAGTCACCGGTCAATGGACGCCGTTTGACCAATCTGGGTACCTTCCGCGCTTACCTGAATGCGTACCTGCAGGCCCATGGCAAGATCCACAAGGAAATGACCCTGATGGTGCGTCAGTTACAGCCCGATGCCAATGGTATTCCCATCGAGATCTATGCATTCACCAACGATACCCGCTGGGCGGTGTACGAAGGCATTCAGGCGGATATCTTTGACCATATCTTTGCTGTGATTCCTGAGTTCGGCTTACGTGTTCATCAAACGCCCACCGGTTACGATCTGCAGCAGATCGGGGCCAAGATTAATACCTCTCTGTAACGGCAACTCAGTGCACCGGCATCAGCCGGTGCACCTCAGATACAAACCTCTCGATTATTCTTCCTGCTGCTGCAATGCCCAGAGCTGGGCATAACGACCCTGCCGNTGCAACAGTTCGTTGTGCGATCCCTGTTCCACCACCTGTCCCTGTTCCAGCACCACAATCTTGTCCGCATCCACCACCGTGGANAGACGGTGCGCAATTACAATGCTGGTATGGCCNCTGGCGACCTCGCGCATGGCATCGAGGATGGCGGACTCCGCCTTGGAATCCAGTGCCGAGGTTGCTTCGTCAAATAACAAAATCGGTGCGCCTTTCAGCAATACGCGCGCAATGGCGATACGTTGTTTTTCACCGCCACTGACTTTTAATCCACGCTCGCCGACGATGGTTTTATCGCCCTGGGGCAGACTGGCGATAAAATTTTGCAGATGTGCCATGCGGATCGCGCGATCAATGGCAGCGTCATCCGCTGCAGGATTTCCGTAAGCAATATTTTCGCGGATGCTGGTGTTGAACAGCACCGTGTCCTGAGGCACGACGGCGATGGCTCGCCGCAGGCTGTCGAGCGTTACCTGGCGAATATCCTGACCGTCGATGGTGATGCTGCCGCTGTCGATATCGTAAAAGCGGTACAGCAGACGCGCGATGGTACTCTTACCCGCACCGGATGCACCTACGATGGCGATGCGTGCCCCGGCGGGAATATGCAGATCAAAATTCCGCAGGATCGGGCGATCGCGATGATAAGCAAAATTTACCTCGGACCAGCGGATCTCACCGCGCGTAATCTGCAACGGCTGCGCATCCGGCGCATCGACAATCGTTGCTTGGCGCTTCAGCAGATTCAGCATGTTTTCCAGGTCGGTGAAGGCACGGCGAATTTCGCGGTACACAAAGCCGAGAAAATTCAAGGGAATAAATAACTGGATCATGTAGGCGTTGACCATGGCGAGATCACCCAGCGTCATCTGCTGATCCACTACATTGACGGCCGCCATCCACATCATCGTCGTGATGGCCAGCGCGATGATCAGTGCCTGCCCGGAGTTGAGCGCGAGCAGCGACATGCGGTTTTTCAGTTTGGCGGATTCCCACTTCGCCAGAAAATCATCATAGGTCCGCGCTTCGAATTCTTCATTGTTGAAATACTTGACCGTTTCGTAATTTAACAGGCTGTCGATAGCCCGGGTGTTGGTGGATGAATCAGCCTGATTGGCTTCGCGTACAAACCGGTTGCGCCACTCTGTCGTCATCACGGTAAACAGGATATAAACCGCTACGGCGATGACCGTGATCACCGCGTACCACACCGAAAAGGCGAGGGCAAAGATCACCGCCACCATCAGAATCTCAAACAGCGTCGGCACAATGTTGAACATCAAAAAACGCATCAGGAAGCTGATGCCATTGGTGCCGCGCTCGATGTCGCGGCTGATGCCGCCAGTGGCACGGTCGAGATGAAATGCCAGTTCCAGTTGATGAAGATGACGAAATACCCGCAGGCCAATACGGCGCATGGCATGTTCCGTGACCCGACTGAACAGCGCATCGCGCAGCTCGCCAAAGAACACGCTGCCGAAACGCAGAGCCCCGTAAAACAGGATGAACGCGATGGGCAGAACCAGCTCCGGCTGCAGGCTGCGGTCGACACCGTCGATGATATGTTTGAGCGCCCAGGGCATCAGCAGCGTTGCGCCCTTGGCGGCAATCAGCGCGAGGATGGCCAGCAGGACCCGGCCTTTGAAATCCCACAGGTAAGGCCAGAGATAACCGAGTGTCTGTTTGATGGTGGAGCGGGTGAGCGGAAGGTGTTCCGCTGCTGTCGCAGAGGACGGGTGACTGTGCATCCCACGCATAGTTGTGATCGCCGGAGGAGTTGAACAAATGCAATGTCGCAGACACCGCGCGGAAGCGGTTTAGGTGGGGGCAGGGAGACTGATTACAACCCGCAGGCCGCCCAGCGGGCTGCGCTCCAGNCTCAGGGTACCAGNGAGATGATCCACGATGTCGCGCACAATACCCAATCCCAGCCCATGGCCGGCNACCTGTTCATCCAGACGCGTACCGCGGTTNAGCACCTGGTCCCGCCGTGCCGGATCAATGCCCGGCCCGTCGTCGTCCACCATCAGGATCACCCGTGCATCCGCCTGGGTTATCGCCAGCCGTACCTGGGTGCTGGCCCATTTGCAGGCATTGTCCAGCAGGTTGCCTAGCAGTTCCAGCAGGTCCTCCCGATCCCAGGGCAGCCGCAGATGGTCCGGCGTCGTCTGCCAGTGCAGCTGCAAATCGCGGTCATGGATGTGCTGCAGGGTAGCGAATAAGGGCGGCAATTCCTCCGCACAGTTGAAATGCGCCCCCGGCAGCGCTTCACCCGCCAGCCGCGCGCGGCCCAGTTCGCGGGCCAGTCGCTGGCGGATGTTATCCAGCTGGGCGCGCATGCTCTCGACCACCTCCGGGTGGCCTTGTAACTCGCTGCGGGCATTGATGCTGAACAGGACGGCCAGCGGCGTCTTCAATGCGTGCCCCAGATTGCCCAGTGCATTGCGCGAGCGTTTGAGTGTCTCTTCGGTATGCAGCAACAGGCGGTTGATCTGCTGCACCAGCGGCGCGAGTTCCTCCGGCACCTGGTTATCCAGTTCCGTACGCTGGCCCTGCTGCAACTGCTTCACTTGCTGCCGCACGCTGTCGAGCGGCTGGAGGGCGCGCCGCACGATTACCCGCTGGAGGATCAGGATCACCACCAGCGCAATGCCTCCAGCACCCAGACCTATCCAGCGCAGGCGCTGGAAGCTGTTCAGCACCGGGGTGTAGTCCCGCGCAACGATGATGGCGACATCCTGACCAAAGCGACGATAGTCACCGCGATAGACCAGCAGTTTCTGCTGCTGGGGGCCGTCGCCCAGGCTTTTCTGTAATCCAGCCACCTCCGGGATAACGAGGGTGTGGTCCCAGGCAGAACGTGACCTCAGGGTCAGACCTGTGTCGGCCTGCTGTTCTATTCGATCAGCCTGCAGCTCTATGCGGAAGTAACGCCCGGAAAATGGCCGCTGATACACCGGAGACAGACGGGTCTGATCCACCTCAATACTCGTTTCACCACGCACCAGCGCCGCCAGCAGATTATCCGCTTCCAGCTGCAGTTCACTGCCGAGGCTGCCGCGCAGGCCCGTATCGAACAGCCACAGACTGGTCTGTGCCAGCGCCAGACCCACCAGTATCAGTACGCTGGCAAGCCCGATGCTGAGCCGTTGCTGGATGGATTTCATGACGTCGAACCGGCCGTCACGCCATGGAATTTATAGCCCTGACCGCGCCGGGTTTCGATAACCGCTTTGCCCAGCTTGCGGCGCAGGTGGTTCACGTGAACTTCAATCACGTTGGAATCCCGTTCGGTTTCGCCGTCGTAGAGATGTTCCAGTAATTGCAGCTTGGAGACGATCTGCTGCGGATGCAGCATCAGATAACGCAGCAGGCTGAATTCAGCTGCGGTGAGGATAATGTCGTTGCCGTTACGGATCACGGCCTGCCGGCTTTCATCCAGATGCAGCCCGCCCACCTCAAGATGAGCCTGATTGGCGAGACCGTGCGCCCGGCGCAGGAGCGACTGGATACGCAATTGCAGTTCTTCAGGATGAAAGGGCTTGGTGAGATAGTCATCCGCTCCGGCCTTGAGGCCATCGATGCGTTCGGCCCAGTGGTCGCGCGCAGTGAGGATCAACACCGGTGTGGTCAATCCACCGGCACGCCACTCGCGCAGCACGTCCAGACCCGGCTTGCCCGGCAAACCGAGATCCAGCACGATTAAATCGTAGGGTTCGCTGGCACCTTGATATTGAGCATCGCGACCATCGGCGAGCCAGTCAACGGCATAACCCGAACGTCCTAAGTCGGCCGTCAGTTCATCGGCCAGCGCCACGTCATCTTCGACAATGAGTAACCGCATTCAGTCTTCCTTGTCTTTCAGGATGCGCCCGTTGCGCGCGTCGAGCTCAATCTCGCGCACAACACCATCGCGGGTAATCAACTCCACTTCGTATACATATATTCCATCGTCTTTTTCCAATTCCGCCTCCAGCAGGCGCGCGCCCGGATAACGCGACAGGGCAATATCCAGCAGACTTTCCAATGCCAGAATCTCGCCCTGTTGCCGCAGACGCAAGGCTTCATTGGGGCCGATGTCCGCCGCTGTCGCCGACAGGGCGACAGCGGTGACCAGCGCAAACCAGAAGGAACGGGTGAAAAAAGTCATAACACAGTATTAATCGTCTTTACGGTTTTTCAAAACTTCACCGGTCGCTGCATCCAGATCCAGATCCCATTCAACACCCTGGGCATCAACGATCTCAACTTCATAAACGTAACGTCCGCGTTTTTCTTCCAGTTCTGCATCATCGATAGTGCCACCGGGATGCTGAGCCAGAGCCGCTTCATTAAGTTTCTCAAACGACTGGATAGTACCGGCATTCAGCAGTTGGACTGCCTCTTCCGGCGCAATATCCCGCGCCTGTACCAGACCCGCCGTAGCGGCTAAAAGTGTTGCACTGAGAATAGCTGTTAACTTGGTCATAAGATGTCTCCTGATTGATTAACTCTTGACGATGATCAGGATATCCAGAAGAACTTAATTCAAACTTAATTTTGCGGCTCCCTGATGAGGCATTAAATCCCGCCGAGATCAGGTCATCGTCCGTCCCTTTATTCAGACCATCAGGGTCGCCGGATATTCTGGGCGTGATGCACGTGACGTTCGGCGGTCGCTGCTGGGCCGGTCAAGGTGGAGTGCTGCCTAACTAATAAGGGGCCATCTGTCCGGCCCCTCTCGCACTAATCTGCAATTTTCGGTATAAAAGCGAATTATTCTGCCAGCTGGATGGGCTTCCAAGGTGCCCCCCCGGCCTTGACACAGGGACTTTTCATGAAGCGCTTTCTTATTCTCGCCATCCTTATTGCTGCCGGTGTTTTCTTCGGGGGCAAGTTTTACTACGAATCCCAGATGAAAAAGAGTCTCGACCAGATGGTTCAGGCGTCGAGGGTTTTTGGGGAATTCAGCTATCAGAATGTGAACGTCACGCACACCGGTGAAGCCCAGATCAATCATCTGCGTTTTCAGCCCCACGGCGCGCACGACGCGGTGCTGATTGATCAGGTCAAACTGCGCACGGGTAACGCACTGGGTCTGTTTTATCTCTCTGAAGATATGAAAAAACAGCAGCTGCCGGAGAGCCTCGGGGTTTCCGTGAGCGGTCTGCGCATCCTGACCGGTGGCAGTGTTTACAGCAGCAGCGATGCCTTCAGCAGCGGACCGAGTTTTGAGGCGCTGGGCTGCGGTAAACGCCAGCGCTTCAGCGGCCACGACCTGATGGATATGGGTTATGAGGAACTGGTGATGAGTATCGATATGGATTACGACATCATCAACAACGGCCAGAAGCTCCGCCTGTATACCCGCACCCAGACCGACGGCATGGCCCGCCTGGCAATCACCGCTGATATCCAGCTGGGTGCAAATTCCCGCTCGCTCAACGCCCTTGCGGCCACCTTTGCCCGCGCTGCACTGAACAGCCTGGATGTGAAGTATGAAGACCTCGGATACGCCGCCAGGGTTATCAAGTTCTGTACAGCAGAGACAGATATGACGCCGGCGGAGTATCGCACCCATCACCTCGCGGCCTGGCAGCGTTACTGGCATCGCCGGGGCGTCGCGCCCGGCCCTAAAACCACCGCTGCCTACGAAAGTTTTGTACAGGATCCCAAGCGCTTCGGCCTCTATCTCTATCCTTCGACCAGCCTTTCGCTGCGCGACCTGTTCGATACCCCGGCAGACATTCTGATTTACCGCCTGCAAGGCAATCTGGAAGTTAATGATGCCCCGGTGATCACCCTCGACATGACGGCCATGACGGAGGAAGAACAGGCGCAGGTCATCGTCGCTCAGCAAGTGGCAGAACAACAGCCCGCACCTGTCGCTGAACCTGTGGCAGACCCAGGTCTGGTTTCACTGGACGATCTGGACAACCATCTGCGCCGGATGGTGCGTATCCGTCTGCACAATGGCAGGAGCTATCGCGGCCAGATTCGCTCCGTGAGCGCCGGGACTATTCAATTCCAGCGTTATGAACAGGGCGGACATATGACCATGCCGATCCAGCGGGAGGATATCCGGGACGTACGCCTGATCGACTGAATCTTTAAGCAACAGCGACAACATCAACGATAACGAAATAGGGATTTCACCATGTTCTCATTTGCCTCAGTGGCAGCGCGAGTTCTTCGCGCTGCCTCCATCTGTATTGTTTTTTTCGCAACAGCTGCCCCACTTGCCCAGGCCAAACCTGACGCGCCGCTGCCTCTGGAGGTCTTCTACCGGGAAGAGGCGATCTACAACGTGCAGCTCTCGCCCGACGGAACCCATCTGGCTGCCCTGCGCAACATCGGCAGTGATACCGTGATAATGACGCTGAACCTGGATACCGGTGAGACTTTCTATCCCGCCAAGACCGACAATGAACAATTTAAATTCAACTGGATTCGCTGGGCCAATAACGAACGGCTGCTGATGAGTCTGCGGTTCGACAGTCGCCGCGGTGCCGCATTGCGGTTTACCGAAACGCGGCTGCTGGCGATGGATGCCAAGAAACCTTCCAAGATGATCACGCTGGTCAAGCCTGATGCGCAGGCGGACGGATGGGTCAGCCAGTTTCAGGATAACGTCATCAGCCTGCTGCCTGACGATCCCGATCATATCCTGCTGGGTGTGGACCGCGAATTTCCCAACCACCAGACGGTTTATCGGGCCAACGTCAACACCGGCCGCCTGTACCGCGTGAAGAAACACTCAACCTCAGTGCGCTCGTGGATGGCGGATCAGCAGGGCAATGTTGTTCTGGGGGAGGGTTACAACGACCGTGAACGCAGGGTCAGCATCAGAGTGCTCGATCCTAAAACCAAGAAGTGGAATATTGCCTGGTCGTATGTGGTGTTCGATGAGCCCGCCATTCGTCCACTGGGTTTCGGGCGGGACAGCAGCACCTTATATCTGCTCGCGGATCACAACGGCAAACAGGCAGTGTACAAAGCGGATCTGTCCAAAGAAGGTTATCCGCTGGAGCTGATGCTGAGCAGCCCCGATTACGATATCTTCGGCAACCTGATTTATTCACCGGCCCACCGCGACGCCGTTGGTCTTTATTACCACGATGGCGGCGGCAAGAGTATTTTCTGGAATCGTGAATTTAAAGCTTTTCAACAAGGCCTCGATAAAGCGCTGCCGGATTCGGGTAATTACATCACCAGTCTGAGTCACGACGCCCGCCGATACATCCTGTATACCGTAGCGCCGACCCAGCCGGGTAAGTATTACTTCGGCGATCGCGAGGCGAAGGCCGTGGAATTTATTGCCGACATCTATCCCGAACTCGCGAATGGTGTGCTGGTGGAGAAAAAGCAGGTGGTCTATAAAGCCCGCGACGGGCTGGAGCTGGAAGGCTATCTGTCACTGCCAAAGCAGTTCAACAAAAAACCTGTAGCCACCATCATCCTGCCCCACGGCGGCCCCATGACGCGGGACGGCAAGGAGTACGACAGCTTTTCAGCTTTTATGGTGAACCGCGGTTACGCTGTATTTCAACCCAACTTTCGCGGCTCAGCCGGCTATGGCCATGATTTTATGATGATGGCCGTCGGCGGTATGGGACTCGCGATGCAGGATGATCTGGAAGATGCGGTCAATTATCTGGTTAAGGAGAAGATCGCCGATCCCAAGCGGGTGTGTATCGTCGGTGGCGGTTACGCCGCTTTGATGGGCGCAACCAAGACGCCGGATCTGTTTCAATGCGCTATCAGCTTTGCGGGAATTTCAGACATTGTAAAACTGCGCGATACTGCGCGCTATTTCGTCAATAAAAACGTGATGCGCGAACAGCTCGGCAACGACAAAAAGCAGCTGCGTGAAACCTCACCGGCACGACTGGTGGAAAACATCAAGATTCCGATCCTGCTGCTGCACGGCGCCGACGATACTGTCGTACCGGTTGATCAAAGTCGTCTGATGGCGAAACGCCTGAAGAAACACAACAAGGTGTACGAGTACATCGAACTGGAAGGCGGCAGCCATCACCTGGACTACCTGCCACACCGCAAACAGACCTTTGAAGCCATGGAAGCCTTCCTGCAAAAATACCTGCCGGTTGACACCCCCACCCAGACAGCGCAGCAGGCAGGTATTTAATTTTCAGGTGGTGGATGGTTGATGGTCGAATGACTTAGGACCATACCTGAGTCGAAGAATGTAGATCGGATTAAACCTAGGTCGGATTAGCACAGCGTAATCCGACACACCTCATCCACCAGCGATCAACCCCATTAATCAACCAACCACGCGGATCGATCACT
>Ga0065721_10052601_pt1 | contig 11550 bp, 7 predicted proteins | sample Mesricmetagenome_FD_59108 | JGI IMG/M metagenome (GOLD analysis project Ga0065721, IMG submission 59108) | Mesophilic microbial community from rice straw/compost enrichment Sample: eDNA_1 v2 (version 2) | ecosystem: Engineered > Solid waste > Grass > Composting > Bioreactor | place: USA: Davis...
CCGGCGCCGTAGAAGACCAGCACGGCCTCGCCGGGGCGCAGGCGGGCGCGGCGCAGCATCTCGGCGGGCGGGGCGGAGCCCGGCTTGCCGAGGAAGGTCATGTGGTAGCCGCTGGAGGCGCCGAAGAAGGTCAAGGCACCGCCTTCGGCCAGCGACTGGAAGGTGCGCGGGAAGGTGGCCTCGCCCGCGTGGCTGACGGCGTAGTCCATGAGCTTGCCGCCGTTGGCCGCGCGCAGCGCGTCGATGTAGGGCTGGCCGGCCTGTTCCCACGCCGCCCACCGGGACGGGTCGGCGGGGATGCGGGTGAAGGCAAATTCGGCGACGGAGCGGTCCACGGCCTCCGCCCCACGGGCGCGGATGGAGGCCGCGCGCCGCTCCGACGAGACCATGCCGGTCACCTTCATGCGCCGGGCGAGCGCCAGTTCGACCGTCCAGGCGCCCGTGCCGCCGGCCGCCCCTTCCACCAGCAGGCGCTTGCCGGGTTGGACGTCCAGCGCGGTGAACAGCGCGCGGTAGGCGGTGCCGGCGGCGAGCATGTAGCTGCCGGCCTCCTCCAGCGCGAGGTCGGGCGGCAGGTGGAACAGCTGCGGGCCGTCGGCCAGCATGAACTGCTGGTGGCTGCCGTCCGGCGACTGATAGCCCTGGATGTGGAAGTCGGTGAACATCGGGTCGGCGCCGGCCTCCGGGTCCAGCACGTCGGAGACGCCGGAATAGATGGCGACGAGATCGCCGACCGCGAGCCGCCCCTGGGTCTGGAGCGCCTCGCCCATGCGCACCACCATGCCGACGCCGCCGGACCCGGTGATGTGCACGTCCTCGTCATGCTCGTCGAACAGGGAAATCGGGATGCCGGTCAGCGCCCAGACGTCGTTGTAGTTGACCTCGGAGGCCAGGACGTAGACCAGCGCCTGGTTGGGGCCGGGCTCCGGCACCGGGACGACGACTTCGGTTTCGGCGTCCGCGGGGTCGCCGTGGGCGGCAGCACCCGTCTCCAGGTCGCGGACGACGGCTTGGGCAAGCTGCCAGCGCGGCAGGGGCGTGGCGCCGGGGAAGAAGGGGCTGCCGATGGGCAGGACGCCGTCGCGGGACTCGCGGCGCGGGCGCGCGGGCAGGGGCGGGGACTTCTTCTCCAGGAACAGCGCGATGCCTTTCTTGGCGCCGTCCTCGGCGTCGAGAAGGAAGCGCGCGAAGGCGGCGATCTCGGCGGCCGAGCCGGCGTCGAAGCCCTCGCGCAGGCCAGTGGCGACGAGGGAGAGGATGGTGTCGGCAACGGGGCCACGGCCGGTGGTGTGGGCCTGACGGAGAAGGCGGTCAGTTTCGGCGGAGTGTTGCCCCCACCCTCCCGCTTCGCGGGTCCCTCCCTCCCCCGCTGCGCAGGGGAGGGTTTTGACGGCGGGCGGCGGAGTTCCCTCCCCTGCGAAGCGGGGGAGGGTTAGGGAGGGGGCAAGTGCAGCCTCCCGCGCCAAAGTCTTCGCCAACGTCAGCGCGTCGTCGGCACCGCGCGCCACCACATCCACCAACCCGAATTCCAGCGCCGTGTCCGCGTCGATCTGACGGCCGGACAGCAGGATTTCCAGCGCGCGCTCGTACCCCTTGGCCGGATCCTTGCGCATCAGAAGGCGGGGCAGGCGTTGCGTGCCGCCGTAGCCCGGCGGCAGGAACAGGTTAATTTCCGGCTGGCCCAGCCGCGCGCGCGGGTCGGCGACGCGGAGGTGGCAGGCCATGGCCAGTTCGCAGCCACCGCCCAGCGCCACGCCGCGGATGGCGGCGATCACCGGCTTGTCCATCGTCTCGATGGCGCGGAAGACGGCGTGGGCCTTGGCGGGCAGGGCGCGTGCCTCGCCTTCGTCCTGCACCTCGTCGAGAAGCTGGCGGATGTCGGCGCCGGCCACGAAGTTGCGGCCCGTGCCGGTGATGACCACGGCGCGGATGTCCGGCCGGCGGGCGAGGTGGGCGATCGCCGTGTCCAGTTCGTCCAGCAGGCGGTCGGACAGGGCGTTGACCGGGGGGTTGTCGATGGTGACGGTCGCCATGCGGATGCCATCCGCCAGCCGGTCGTACTGGATGGACAGGAAGCGCTGGCGTTCGATGAGGGTCTGTTCCTCGGCGCGCTGCTGACCGCGCTTCCAGGCGGCGATGCGCGCGGCGAGATCCGTCAGGCACTCCGGGTTGCGCAGGGTGGAGGTGTCGCCCAGATCCTCGTCGTTCATCATGGCCGTCAGGAAGCGGCGCATGTACTTGCCGGACCGGGTCTCCGGGAAGGCCGGCACGACCAGGATGTCGGAGGGGACGGCGACCGCGCCCTTTTCCTGGCGGACGAGGTCCTTCAGGCGGCGCTCGTCGTCGGCGGTGAGGTCGCGGCCCTTGGCGGGCAGGACGAAGGCAACGGGGGTCAGGCCCTTTTCCCGGTGCGGAGCGCCGACCACGATCACGTTGCCGACCGGGCTGTCGGGGTTGATCTGCTTGTCGCGGAGGATCGCGCCCTCGATCTCCTCCGTTCCCATGCGGTGGCCGGAGACGTTGATCACGTCGTCGGAACGGCCGTGCAGGCTGAAGCTGCCGTCCTCGTACCGCCGCGCGAAGTCGCCTTGCAGGTAGGCCCAGACCGGCTGGCCGTCCGCGTCGCGGAACCGGCCGAAGTAGGTCTTCACGAAGCGGTCGAGGTCGCCCTTCCAGCCGGGCTGGCCGACATGCTCCGCGTCGCCCCAGATGGTGCGGGTCAGGTACGGGTAGGGGGCGGTAACGACGATCTCCCCCTTCTCCTCCGGCTCGGCCGGGCGGTAGGCGACGCGGCCCGCGGCGTCGGGCTCGCTTTCCGGCACCCACACGTCGCCCAGCACCCAGGGCAGCGGGTAGGTGTGGGCGTCGGCGCGGAGCGGCTGGTCGGGGTTGCCGTAGGGGTGGGTCCAGACGATGCCGCCGTGCTCCGTCGCCCAATAGCTGTTGATGTATTGCGGCGTCATCACCTGCATGCCGAAGGCCTGCACGGCGGGGCTGGTCGGCTCCGCGCAGAAGGTGGCGACGCGGACCGTGCTGCGGTCGTAGCGCTCCACGTCTGCGCGGTTCTCCGGGTGGGTCATGACCGTCTTCAGGAAAGTCACGCCCGCCTTGAAGATGGTGACCTTGTGCCGTTCGATGATCGAGGCGAAGCGGCCGGCGTTGGGGAAGACGGGCGCGCCCTCCGTCACGATGCCGGGAATGCGGGCGGCGAGGCTGGCGGTGATCAGATAGCTCTGCCCGGTGATCCAGCCAGGGTCGGCGACCACATAGATCACGTCGCGGCCGGGCAGTGCATCGAAGCTGACCTTCATGGTGTGGGCAAGGCCGGCGACGTAGCCGCCGTGGACGTGCACCACGCCCTTCGGCTTCCCGGTCGAGCCCGAGGTGTAGATGATGAACAGCGGGTATTCCGCGTCCACCGGCACGCAGGGCACCGCCCCGGCGACGGCGGCGTAGAGCGCGCGGTCGTCGAGCGCGCGCAGTGCCGCCATGTCGGCCACGCCGGCGGCGCGGCAGAGCGCCTGTTCGGCCTTCGCCAGCAGGTCGTGCGCCCAGACGTCGCGGCCCGGCGTCCAGGCGATGTCGGGCAGACCGACGTGGCGGACGACGATCACCGTTTCGACGCGCGGCGTGGCGGCGGTCAGCGCCTCCGCCACGCTGGCGCGGAGGTCGGCGACGGTGGCGGCGTCGAGCGTGCCGGCGCGGTCCAGCGCCTTGCCCAACTCGCGCATCACGTCGGCGGGGGCGACGGTGATTTCACTCTCCAGGCCCCGGCGGACGGGATCGAGCAGGGCGGTGTCGCCGAGTTTGGCGCGCAGCACGTCCTCCGTGATGCGCAGCGCTGCGGGCAGGGCCACGAAGCGGTCGAGCGCGGGGTCGGTGTAGGCCTCCTTGAAGGCCGCGACCTCCGCGTTGCGGCTGGCGCCGTCGGCGGTGATGACGACACGGGCGCCCGCGTTCTCGATGCGGTCGGACAGGGTCTTGTCGGAGAAGCCGCCGAACACGGCGGTGTAGATGACGCCCAGCCGCTTCGCCCCCTCCGTCCAGATGATCTGGTCGAGGATGTTGGGCATGTTCAGCGCGATGCGGTCGCCCTGGCTGAGGCCAAGGTCGCGCAGGGCCTGGGCGGCGAGAGCGGAGCGGATCAGCAGTTCGCGTCGAGTCAGCGTGACGTGGTGCACCGGGGCGCCGCGCCCGTTGTTGGCCGCGGCGTCCCAGCGGTCGCCTTCGTACCAGTAGGCGACTTCGCTGCCGTGCCCGGAAAGGACGTGGCGGTCCACCTCGTTGAAGGCGGCGTTGGTGCGGGCGCCCACGAACCAGCGGTAGAAGGGTGCTTCGGACCCATCGAACGCCTGGGTCCAGGGTGTCCAGTCCGGACGTTCGGCCACCTCGCCGGTGGTGGCGTTCCAGCCGCGCCAGACGCCGTCCGGGTCGCGCATCAGCCAGTTCGTGCCGTCGAACCAGTGGATCGTTTCCGCCGCGACGCCGCCGTGGAAGGCGCCGGGGTCAGCCTCGCAGGCGGTCCGCTGGCGCTGCCAGTCGGCGGCGGAGCGGATGGGGTTGACGGTCACGTCCTGGGGCAACGGCGGCGTGAACGCGCTGTCCGCGACGGCTTGATCCATGGATTCCCTCCCGAATGGGCGATTCTTGGTTCGCTTTGCTTTTGGTTTGGGCCGCGGCGTTGCGCGGCGGGCAACACTATAGCGCGCTGCCCTGCACCGGCTGCAATGGCGCCGTGCGGGTGCGGGCTATGCCCGTGCGGCAGGTTCAGGTCATACTTATGCAAACCATAAGTCCAGGGAGGAAACAGCATGTCCGAGAACGCCACGGCCACGACCGAAACGCCCACGCCCGACACGATGACCTTTTCGGTCAGCCATGCCGATCCGGCGGACTTCAAGCGCGATGGGCTGCGACCCGTTTTCGAGTACCGCGACCTGGGCATTCGCGCCGCGACCGGCGGCAAGGCGAACGCCCACATCATCCGCGCCCGGCCGGGCGAGCCGTCGCACGGCGGCTGGCACACGCACGATCTGAACTTCCAGATGGTCTATGTACTGAAGGGCTGGGTGAAGTTTGCCTACGAGGGCATGGGAGAGGTGCTGTTGCAGGCCGGATCCTGCGTGCACCAGCCACCGGGCATCCGGCATGTGGAGATCGCCCATTCCGACGACCTGGAGATGCTGGAAATCACCCTGCCGGCCGAGTTCTCCACCGCAGGCGCCGAGCCGCCGGACGCGCCGTAACCTTCGCTCCAAAAAAGACCGGCCGCCTTTTCAGGGCGGCCGGCAAGATGCTTTGGAGGAATCGTTCGCCATGGCCGCAGGGAACGACGCGGACAGCGAACGCTTCGTTCGCAAGGTAAGCAATGCATGTGCCAGCCGTTCCGGGTGACGCAAGCGGCAGCTTTCCGACGTCCGCGGGAGCCATCCGGGGCGTGGCAGTGTCCAAAATTCTGGACAGGTGCCTGGAATTTCGGACGGTGGGGAGGTGTGGCCGGAGGCCCGCTTCCATTGCCAGGATTCACCACCAAGACACCAAGGCACCAAGATGGCTCATCGCGCCTTCGCGTCGGCTCCGGTTCGGGTTGCGGGCCGGATGCCTCGCTTGGTGTCTTGGTGTCTTGGTGGTGAAAAATCCCGCCGCCGGGATTACAGCCCCGCGGCCTCGTACACCGTGTGGGTCCAGGCGCCTTCCGGCTTCTTGGTGATGACGGGGGTGGAGGAGCCGGACAGCAGGATGTCCACGGTGCGGTCGAAATCGGCCGGGTCGAGGTAGCCGATGGTCTTCTTGGAGCCGTCCAGGAGCTTCACCGTCTCCTTGATCATGTTGGACTGATGCTCTTCGGTCTGGGCACCGGTGGTGTCGTTCTCCAGCACGATCTTCACGGCCTCGTCCTGGTTCCTGGCGGCGTAGTCCCAGCCCTTCACGGTCGCCTTCACCAGCCGGGCGAGCCGGTCCACCATGGCCGGATCGGCCAGGGTCTTTTCCAGGGTGTAGAGCCCGTCCTCCAGCGTTGCGACGCCGATGTCCTGGTATTTGAAGTTGATCAGGTCGGATTCCGGAACGCCGGCCTCCAGCACCTGCTGGTATTCGTTGTAGGTGGTGGTGGAGATGCAGGGGGCCTGCTTCTGCAACAGCGGGTCGACGTTGAAGCCCTGCTTCAGGATCGTCACGTCGGGATTGGCGCCGCTGGTGGACAGGTTCAGCTTCGACATCCAGGCGAGGAACGGATACTCGTTGCCGGCAAACCAGACGCCGAGCGTCTTGCCCTTGAAGTCGGCGGGTGTCTTGATGCCGCTGTCCTTGCGGCAGGTCAGCATCATGGCGGACTTCTGAAAGATCTGCGCGATGTTGACCAGCGGCACGCCCTTCTCGCGAGTCGCCAGCGCGGAGGGCAGCCAGTCGACCACCACGTCGGCGCCACCGGCCGCGATCACCTGCGACGGGTTGATGTCCGGGCCGCCGGACTTGATCGTCACGTCCAGCCCGGCGTCCTTGTAGTAGCCCTTGGCTGCGGCGACGTAATAGCCGGCGAACTGCGCCTGCGTGACCCACTTCAGCTGTAGGGTCAGCTTGTCGGCGGCCGATGCGGCGGTGGTCCAGCCGGCAACGGCGGCGAGGATCGCGATGGTCCCGAACATCTTCGTCTTCATGGTCCCGCACCTTCCCCTGACGTTGAGTGGATACGAAAACGCCGGCTATCGCCGGCGCATGGCCTTTACGCCGGCTATCGCCGGCGCATGGACGGATGCCAGGCGGTGGTGGCGCGCTCCAGCAGCGCCAGCCCACCGTAGAAGACCGATCCGGTGACCGCCGCCACGACGATGGTCGCCCAGACGATGTCCAGGTTCATGCGCGCAACCTCGGTGGAAATGCGGAATCCCATGCCGACGATGGGCGTGCCGAAGAACTCCGCCACGATGGCGCCGATCAGCGCGAGGGTGGAGTTGATCTTCAGCCCGTTGAACAGGAAGGGCAGGGCGTTCGGAAGCCGCAGCTTCCACAGCGTCGTCCAGTAGCCCGCGGCGTAGGAGCGCATGAGGTCCAGCTGGATCCGTTCCGCCGTGTGCAGCCCGGCCAGCGTGTTGACCAGCATCGGGAAGAAGGTCATCACCACGACGACCGCCGCCTTGGATTGCCAGTCGAAGCCGAACCACATCACCATGATCGGCGCGATGCCGATCACCGGCACGGCGCTGGCGAGATTGCCGAGCGGCAGCAGCCCGCGCGCAAGGAAGGGCACGCGGTCGGCCAGGATCGCCACGGCGAAGCCAGCACCACAGCCCAGCAGATAGCCGCGCAGGACGGAGGTCAGCACCGTCTGCCGGAAATCGTCCCACAGCACGGGCGCGTTGGCGGCCAGCGAGGCCACAATGGCGCCGGGCGCCGGCAGCAGGATGGACGGAATGGCGAAGCCCCTCACCAGCACCTCCCACCCAAGCAGCAGGCCAAGGCCGAACAGGCCCGGCACCACCACGCGGCGGCTCAGGCCGGGCACGGCGGACAGGATGCCCAGCACCCGCCACAGCATCAGCGTCGCGGCCGTCAGGTACAGCCACAGGCCCCAGCCGCGCGACAGGTCCACGCCTTCGCCCAGCAGATAGAAAGGCAGCAGCCAGGCCAGCGCCGCGCCGCCCAGCTCCACCCAGGCGCCCTTGACCTTCGACGGTGCGGTGCGGCCGGCGACGACGGCCAGCGCCGTGCCCATCAGGAACATCGGCGCCATGATGTCGCCGGTCCAGGCGAGCGCCGCCCCGTCCCGCGCGCCGACGGGCTGGGTCAGGGCGGCGACGGCGAGGAGGGCGAGCGTCACCAAGCCCCAGTCGGCGGAGGTGCGCAGCGACGTGCGGTACGGATCGCTCATCGCGCGCCCCCGTGGCGGAGGACGGCGACCTCGGCCAGCCGCACCACCGCGATCAGCGCGACGGAGAGCAGCGAGGCCATGACCAGCGCGCTCCAGATCTGCACCGTCTGCCCGTAGTAGGAGCCGGAGAGCAGCCGCGCGCCGAGGCCCGCCTGCGCGCCGGCCGGCAGTTCGCCCACGATGGCGCCGACCACGCTGATCGCGACCGAGACCTTGAGGCTGGCGAACAGGAAGGGCAGGGAGGCTGGAATCCGCAGCTTCAGGAAGGTGGCGAGGCCACCGGCGCTGTAGGTGCGCATAAGGTCCAGCCACAGCGGGTCCGCCGCGCGCAGCCCCTTCACCATGCCGACGGTGATGGGGAAGAAGCACAGGTACATGCAGATGACCGCCTTCGGCAGCAGGCCAGTCAGGCCGGCGTTGCCCAGGATGACCACGATCATCGGCGCGATGGCCAGGATCGGGATGGTCTGCGACGCGATGATCCAGGGCAGCAGGCTGTATTCCAGCGTGCGCACGTAGACGATGCCCGCCGCCAGAGCCACGCCCAGCACCACCCCCATGGCGAGCCCGGCCAGCGCCGCCTGCGCCGTCACGCCCGCGTGGAACAGCAGGTTGCGCGGGCTGGTCGGGGTGTAGCCGGTCAGCGACGCCCAGAGGTCCGCCACCACCTGATCCGGCGTGGGCAGGACAGGGCGCTTCATGGCGAAGGCCTGCGCGATCAGGTCGGCGGTGCCCCAGGCCTTGCCGGTGCGGGCCAGCGCCTCCTGCGCCTGGGGTGCGTTCAGCCACAGCGCCCCCGCGTACCACGCGGCGAGCACGAACAGCGCGACCGCGGCGACGGGGAGGATGCGCTCTTTCAGAGCGGCCTCAATCCTCATACGAGTGCCCCTCCTTCAGCCCTTCGCGGACGCGGTGGGCGATGGCGGCGAATTCGGGCGACTCGCGGAGGTCCAGTGTGCGCTCGCGCGGCAGGTCGCAGTCGATGACGTCCAGGATGCGGCCGGGGCGGGGGCTCATCACGACGATGCGCGTGGACAGGAACACCGCCTCGGCGATGGAGTGGGTGACGAAGACGCAGGTCTTGCCCGTGCGCCGCCACAGCCGGGTCAGTTGCAGGTTCAGGTGGTCCCGCGTGATCTCGTCGAGCGCGCCGAACGGCTCGTCCATCAGCAGCAGGTCGGGCTGGAGCGCCAAGGCGCGGGCAATGGACACGCGCTGCTGCATGCCGCCGGACAGCTGCCAGGGAAATTTCCGCTCGAAGCCGGTCAGGCCGACATTCTCCAGCTGCTCCTGCGCGCGGGCCTGCCGCTCGGCCCTGGGCAGGCCCATGATCTCCAGCGGCAGCATCACGTTGCGCTCCACCGTGCGCCAGGGGTAGAGCGCCGGAGCCTGGAACACGTAGCCGTAGAGCCGTTTCAGCCGCGCCTGCTCCGGCGTCATGCCCGCCACGGCGACGGTGCCGCCGGTCGGGCGTTCCAGGTCGGCGATGACGCGCAGCAGGGTGGTCTTGCCGCAGCCGCTGGGGCCGATCAGCGACACGAAGTCGCCGCGGCCTATGGTGAGGCTGACGTCGCTGAGCGCGAAGACCGGCTTGTCGGCGGTGGGGTAGACCAACGACAGGCCCTGTGCCTCGACGATGGCCGAGGGGATGGTGGCTGGCAGCTTGCTTTCGGGCAGGGGGGAAGACGCCCCGGACGGTTGGAGCGGATTCGGGACAAGCACGGGCGGGGTCCTTCCTCGACTGTCGGTGCGCGGACAATCTGCACCAGCAACCGGGTGGATACCCTATCATCGACCGGAGCAGGGCGCCAGTTCGGCGCAGACGGCTGGCGCCCTACGCGCATTAGCTGTATAGCCATTGCGCACGAGGTGCGGAGGGCGCGGACGCGATGCCGGGGGTTGAGGTTTCCCGCGAGGACGAGGGGCAGACGACGGTGTTCGTGGCGATGCCGACCACCATGCCGCCGATGCGCTATGTCCACCTGCTGTACGCGGCCCTGCTGGAAGGCGGCTTCATCGCCACGGCCGAACTGGTGCTGGAACCGACGGCGTCCATGCTGCGCTGGCTGGGCGCGCTGTGCGCGGTGCCGGTGATTTTGCTGTGGGTGGTGACGCTGCTGCGGACGGCGCGGCGGGGTGCCGTGCGGCTGACGGTGGCGCCGGAAGGTCTGCTGGCCTACGGGCAGGTGTTCCCGCACGACACGATCCGCGACCTTGCGCTCTACGCGCCGGGTGGCCGCCGGCCGCTGTTCGTGGCCCGCGTCGGGGTGGTCTCGTCGCGGGAGCACAAGTCCGAACTGAACCTCGCGACCGGATTGGTCGACATCGAGGAGGATCGCGGCGCGCAACAAAAGGGCGCCGTCAAGCGGAGCGGCTTCCGGCTGGTGATGCACCGCCTCGGCGGCCGCCCGGCCATCGTGCTGGTGCGCGGGCTGACGCTCGGCGGGGGCGAGACGCTGTTCGCCGGGTTGGCCGCAGAACTGCGCAAGCACAGCCGGGTTCCGAACAGCCGCTAGACGCCCCTCCCGCCGGGGGGCGGGAGGGATGGCGCCGAACGGGTAGTGTTACCGGCGCGCGGACGGGGCCGCGGGCAGATCCTCTTCCAGGATGACGACGTGCAGGGCGTAGGAGACCTCGCCCTCGTCCACATCGCGGTGCAGGGTGCCCACGAACTCGCCGTTCAGCATGACCTCGGCGGACTGCCCGGCCTTCTCCGGCGGCTCGATGGTGATCTTGTCGTTGCCGAGCGTCTTGCGCAGATAGGCCTGCACGCGGGCGATTTCGGTTTCGGTCAGCTTCGCGACCGTCGGCTTGGCGGGCGGCATGGCGTGATCCCTGTGTTGTCGAAGGGGTCATATAGAAACCTTTCGGGCAAAGGGAAAGCACTACCTCTTCGCCCGATGCGGACTTAGATTCCTTGTTGCGCGCTTCACAGCGGATTCCGCGATGCCGGAGTATGGAAGCGTGCCGACGCGCTCCCTTCCGTCGTGCCGCGACGGAAGTCAACGGATAGTAATCTCCCAAATTGGGAGTAGATGAGGCCGTGATCCTAGCGCAGCCGGGTATGAACCAGGCTGCTGATACGCAGTACCCTGATTTCACGGCTTGTTCCGGGGAACGCGATCCAATACTGAACGATTTGGAACGAGGGTTACCACGTTCCGCCCGAAGCCGATGGGGTTACAATGGGCTCGCGCCTTTGCCGTGTCGTCAAGACGATTGCGATCGGCATCCTGCTGACCACGCTGAGCTGGTCGGCGGGCTGGGCGGCCTCGGTTGAGCAACGCATCGCCCTGGTCGTCGGCATCAGCGCCTACAAGCAGGCGCCGGAGCTGCCCAACCCGCGCAACGATGCCCGCGCCATGGGGACGGCCCTGCGCAAGCTGGGCTTCACCGTCGATGAGAAATACGACCTCGACAACCGCGGGCTGTCCGAGGCGCTGCGTGAGTTCGGCATCAAGGCCGGGCAGGCGGACGTGGCGCTGCTGTATTTCGCCGGCCACGGCATGCAGGTGGGCGGCACGAACTTCCTGATTCCCGCCGACGCGCGGCTGGAGCGCGAACGCGACCTCGTTTACGAGGCGCTGCCGCTGAACCTGCCGATGGGCGAGCTGGCGCAGGCGCGCAAGCTGGGCATCCTGATCCTGGACGCCTGCCGCAACAACCCCTTCGCCGACCGGCTC
>Ga0065721_10052608_pt1 | contig 11548 bp, 10 predicted proteins | sample Mesricmetagenome_FD_59108 | JGI IMG/M metagenome (GOLD analysis project Ga0065721, IMG submission 59108) | Mesophilic microbial community from rice straw/compost enrichment Sample: eDNA_1 v2 (version 2) | ecosystem: Engineered > Solid waste > Grass > Composting > Bioreactor | place: USA: Davis...
AGCTGCCCAGCTGGTTCCACCACTACAACACCGTCCATCCGCATCGCGCACTTGGCTACCTCGCCCCGCGCGAATACATCGTCCAATCAACCAGTGAGGAACTGTCCGGAAATTAAGGGGCAACGACACCACCTCATCAAAAGGAACCTCATGCCGGGCCAACCAATCCAGTATGATGGGCAAGGTGTTGGCATTGATCAGTCCGACATTCCCGCCATAGGTATTCATGTTCCGGCTGGTATGGATAACTATCCCGTATCCTTGGGACCGGAATGCTCTCAGGCTCCGTATGACATCCTGTCTCGGATCGGCGTTGTGGTAGTCGCCTTTTTCTGCAACACAGAGCGTGTTGTCCAGATCTATGATAACCCTCTTCATTTTGTGCTTCCTGAGAGATGGTGTTCCAGCGGGGATTGAGGCGAGGATGGAGCCGATTTTGGCGATGATCGCGTCGGCGGGCCGGCGCCAGAAGCGCCGCCGTGATTCCCATTCGCAGCGCATCGTGAGGCAAATTCCAGACCGACACCCGCCAGTGCATGATGAGTCGGCGGTGGGGCCTCATGCTCCACCAGGCGCACATTATGGCCCCGCGCCGCGATGGCATCGGCGAACCGCTTCTGGAACTGAAACGGCGTCGACCGATCCTCCGGGCTTCCGATGACCAAAATCTGACGCGCGGGATCCGTCGCTATGCCCGTCACATGAGCCAGGGGATCGTAAGAATCGCGCAGACCCGTCGTGTCCCGCCCCGGCCAGGACCGGCGGCCGTTTCGCTTGCGGATGAACTCCGCCCGCTCCACCAGGGCAAAGGCCCCCGACGTCATGACCGCACAGGAAACGTCGGCACGGCCAAGTGTGAGCAACGCTCCGACAGCCGTTGCCCCGCCGCTCTGCCCAACGAGTATGAAGCGCCCGATCCGGTGCTGTTCCCGGATCTCGTCGAGCGCATCATCGAGAGCCAGAAACTCCGCCACTTGCCGCCGCCGATAATGATTGCCGCTCGATCCGAAAGTTCCGGGCCGTGCGATGAGAATGACCGGCATGCCGAACCGGGCAGAAAGCCCGGCAACATAGGCGCGTTGTTCGCGCACCGTATTGCGCGGGATCTTCGAGAGTTCACGCTCCGCCCACAAGACTCTGTCGCCATAGAAGACGACCATGGCCTCAGGCGCATTCTCGATCTCGCCGGCCGAGAAGTAGCGAATGCAATCACGTCCGCCACGATAGTTACTCCAGACTGCCGTATCGCCAACGGGGCAGTCCGCCTTGTCTGCCGGCACGTTCCAGCGCAGAAATTCGCCATCGGCGGGCTCGGCGTTGGTGTTGGCCGAACCAGCGACAAGGACGGCTAGAAGGGGTGATAGAAGCCACACGGGCCATTTTCTCAGCATCGCAGAAAATCCCCCATATCTTGCGGCGTCGCTGCCGGTTCGGCGACAGAAAGAAGAGCCATGTAGTCATGGAGCCGCGCCACCAGCTCGAGCAGTTTGGTAAGGTCCGTGGCCGCCAGGCTCTTGTCGAAATCAAAGAGTAGCGCCGCGAGATAGGCTTGCTGGCACGCGACGTCCGCAAGCTCCGGACGCACGGCGGCAGCACCTTCCAGCAGATCGGCAAGCTGTCCGGTCGCGTAGTCTTTATGGGGCCAGCCGGCACCTACCGGCTCCCAGCGCCAGCGGGTCCAGTTGCAGATGACGGCTTCGCCCTGCCCGTTCGATCCCATCATCCGGCCGCGCAGGTCAGGCAACACAAGGTGGCGCGGCAGTCTGTCGATGCTCGCGATAAGCTCGTCCCAACCCTGGCGCACGACCTGGCATTGACGACGCGCATTGTCGTCGGGCGCGAGCGTCTCAATAAGCTCCCAGTCGATGTCCGCGAGCCGCTGCGCGAGGCGCGGATGCGTCCGGTCGTAGCGCGCAACCAGACTCTCGGGCAGGCCGGCGCGCAGCAACTTCTGGCGCAGCGCCCTGAGCGCACGCGACCGTTCGTCGCTCTTCAGCCAGCCCTGGCCCTGTTCCCACGCGAAGATCAGGCAGCCGTGGCTTTCGACCTGATCCTCTCCGATCAGCTGCGGCGACGGCCAATCGGCACCGGACACGGCGAGAATATCCTTCTCATGGGCCCCAAGCGCATCGAGCTGGCGGTGGTGCAGCTTGATCAGACAGGCTCCCGAAGTCCCGCCACCAGTCCATTCAACGATGCCGTAAAGAACCTTGCCTGTCTGGGCGCTACGCCATGCAACCGCACCGAACTCCGCATCGGGTGTGCAATGTTTGCGCAGCAAAGCTGGCAGCCAGCGCTCGCGGATTTCGGGGGTAAGCAGGGTCGGGAAAGCGTCGAGCGCCCGCTTTTTGGGTATCCAGGTCGCCTCCTCCAGAAATAGCGTAGCAACCTTGGATTTCTGCGAGAGAAGGGAGCTGCAAGTCAGGAAGATCTGGGCCACGAACATCAGCAGTTGCCGTGCTATGAGCAGGCCCAGAAAGGCGGGCGTCAAATCCAGCTGTGTCCCGCGCCAGTGATCGGCGATGATCCAGAGCAGCATGTAAAGGAAGCCGCCGCCCCACCATGCCCTCTGCAAGAGTACGGCCGAAGGCTGTCGCTCGGGGATAATGTTCAAGCGCCGCCAGCCAAGCAAGGCGCCGATGCCGAGCAAAATCCAGCTCAGCGTTGCTGCGAGAAGCAGCGGATAGATAGCGGCAAGCAGGATGAGGATGATGAGGCTCGCGAGGGCCGCGGCGAATGACCTCAAATAATTCTGGTAGAACTTCTCGCCGAAGCGTCGATAGCCATCAAACAGCCCGGTCTTGTCATGGCGGGCGAGTATCCGACGGGCCCCATCTCGGGCCACAAGACCTATCAGTGTTTCGCTCAGGATATGGAGCGCGAAAGCGAGAAACGCACCGCCTCCCAGCACGATGACGAGCAGCTCAGGATCGATCCGGCGAAGGATGTCGGGCAAGGTCGCGGGAAAGCTGCCGCGCGAGAGCACAATGAGCAGTTTCCATGGCAAAATCATCGCCCCGAGAAGGGCCGCCTGCGAGATGATGAACAGACCGATGATGCTGGCGCTATGCGCGGGCGTCACCGCAGTCAGGGTCCGTGCGACGCGCCCTAGCCATGACGCGCGCCCTTCGCCGCGCCCGCCGGCCTCGACTATCGCTGGACGCAGCATTACCGCGCCCCCATTGCCCACCGCCATTCAGGAGCCCTCCACGATGAAGTAGATCAGCAGCGCGATGACGGTCATGTGGAGGGCGACCAGGATCAGAAGCAGAGAGCGCGTCCAGCGCGTGGCAGACGTAAATGTTCGCTGATAGGCGTTGGCTTCTCCACGGAAGATCGACAGGCCGCTGTCCATGCTCCGCAGATGAAGGCGCGCGTCCTTCCGGAATTCGAAGAATTCCTGCAACAAGTCTTCCCGGAAACGCTCATCACTGGCAGAGACGGCGCGATACTCAGAGGGATCGCGCGCGGTCATCGATACATCCCACGACCGCGTCGTGCGGCACTACATAGTTGAGTCAGGCTCGCGATCACACTTGGCTGCATGTAATAACCGCGGCCGCGTTCCCGGCTGATGCCACGCTCTATGCCAAAATCGTGAAGTGCCGTGCGTGCCTCGCTGGTATAGACTTTCAACGTCGGTATCGAACAGCCAATGAGCGCGCAAAGCTTCGTATCTGGGATGACGTCTCCGCCTGTCTGCGCCAAGGCATGAACGATACGCGCAGGCCCTCTTCTGGGCAGCCCGAATACTTCACCGATTTCTTCGATACTTGGAACATCGCCCCAGACGTCGGCGCTAACCCCGCCGGGCGCCATGCACGCGACCGCTTGAGCGTGAGCGGCAATCAGATGGCTCAAGGAACCGACTGCCTTTTCGAGGCGCTCGACGACCTCCAGAAAGGCCTGAGCGGTATCGTGCTGTCCTCGCTTAGCTCTCGTCACAGACTGGCGCCGGAAGCGGCTGCTATTTGGTGTCGACATGGTCATTCACACTAGACAGGCCAACATGCATTGGCTGTTCCAAGAAATGGGCAGATTTGCTGAAGCACGCGGCGCCGCACGAGCATGGCTAAACGACGTCAGAGCTGGATAGCGGGCTCTGAAAGCATGCCCTGCTTCAGCCCGTCACCGCACCCCATCAGAAGATGGACCCGGCTCGAATTCCCCTTGCTTCTGTTGATGGCGCGATGATTGACATCAACGCGGACCAACCACGCCGAGCCGTCCGCCAGGAGATGGACGGACTCGATAGTGCCATCCTCCCTTCGCCATTCGAAGAGGCTGTCCGGATTGGTGACGACGGGGATGTGAAGGCGCCAGGTTTCCTTGGCCGCGTCGGTATGGAAGGGCATTTCGTCGCCTTCTGCTTCGAGCTGCATCAGACGCGCGCGATAGGGTGCCACGCCCAATTCTTTCAGGCGCTGGATGACTTCCAGCAGATATCCCGAACAGATCTTCGTTGGCGTCACACCGCGAACGCTCTTCGCATTGGCAGATATTCGCTTGATGCCGTCTTCGAGGCTGCCGTCACGGCTTAGAACCGCCCAACCATAATATTTAACATTATTGTCCTTGTACAATATCGGGTCGACATTGGTCACCTCCTCAAGAAACTGCTTCTTGAGCCGGTCCACGTCCGCCGAAAATCCGTTGAGCTTGGCGAACATATAATTCTCTGGCTTCATGCCGAAACCTCCTCCTTTGAGATTTGACTGGATTTCCCGGCAATCTTGCTTCGGTACGCCACGATTCCGGACAGATAGTGCTCCACATCGTCGATGCGGACGCGGAAGGCATGGTGGCGGATGAAGAAGCTGCCGACGATGCGCTGGGGATTGGCGTAGTACATGGCCAATTCGGGCCAGAAATAGCCGTTCAGGAGGTAGCGGGCACGGAAGTGGAGCGCCCGGTGGAACTTCGGCAGATCGATCTCATCAAGGAGGTGCCGCATCTCGGGCATTTCACCGATACGCTCCAGCATGGCCTGACTGGCCATCATCAGTTCGAGCAGGGTCGGGAAGGTCGTGATCCGATTCAGGACGAAGTCGAGATAGTCCCGCACATTCTGGATACCGAAGCGAAAGTAGCGCTCCTCCGGACGGTAGCGCGTGAGCTCATTGACGCAGTAGCTCAGCCAATGGTCATTGTGCTTCCAATGCTCCTTCGCGATGAAGTGTCCGAAGGCTTTCTCGACCGTTTGCAACCAGCGCTCGTCGCGCGTCAGACTGTAGAGCCGCATCAGCCCGAAGGCCGCCTCACCTTCATAATAGATGGTACGGAACGCCTCCTTGAGCGAGAGATCGGGATAGTTCAGCACATGCACGAAGGACCCATCGCGGCTGCGCTGCATATACTGGACACCCAGGGCGAGCTTTTCGAGCATCGGAAGATGATCAGTGCATCCCGTCACCACGGCATGCCGGGTGAAGGCGAGGATTGCGACCGCATTGGCGCCGAGCTTGATCTCGTTATCGACGTCGACAAGGAAGGCCGCTTCCGTGCCGTCAGGCAGCGCGATCGTACGGATCGCTTCCCGGCAGAGCCACGCGAGCGAGCGTTCGATCGCAGCCCATAACGCCTCACTCTTCGTCACCTCCCAGGCCTCGATCATCGCATAGGTGGTGCTGGCGTGCCGAAGACCGTTATAGGCTTGGATTTCACGGTCAAAGCAGGGGTGCCAGCCGTAGATGAAACGGCCATCCTCCCCAACCTGTCCGGCCAGAAAGGTGCTGCTGCTTTCGATCAGCGCCGACAGAGTATCTTCGTCCAACATTTCGACGATGCGGCGGCCCGCCGACCTGCCCGGTCCGGCAATCTCATGCACCGGTCCGGGGCGGCCCTGGTCTACGAAGAAGCCGCGGGTGGAAAACATCCAAACCGGTGTCGCGTCTTCGAAATCCACTCCTGCGAGACCATGACGAAGCCTCGCATAGCGCCGGAAATTCTTCTCATTGACGACGCAATGCGGATACTTGGGGCCGCCATAGAACATGGCATTGGCGTTGATTTCGGTTTCCAGAAAAGCGTGGCGGCAATTGGGATCGAGCGAAATGCCCTGCCGGCAATAATTGCGCTTCACCTGGGTAAGCTGCCGTTTCAGCGTTCCCCAGTCATTCTGGCGCATCTCGTCGACAATATCGATGCGCAACCAGTGAATGGCGTCCGGATTCCTTGCCGCAACCTTGCGCAGCCGCGCGGTTCCCCGGCGCCATGCATCGGCCAACTTCTGCCCTCGGAATGTCTCGACCCGCGCACGAGTATGGCCGTCGGTATAGGAGAAGAAGAGAATATATTCCGACCCGGCCGCTCCCACGGGGACGGCAACGTCCTGAAGGCGGAGGTAGATCGGGTCGAGTAGAACTGAAAGTACATCATCGGTCATAAGGAACTCATCGAAATTATTGCGATTGATGGCGTCGCCGCTGATGCGTAGGGCGGAGCGGCTCATCGTTCGCGCAGCGCCTCGCGGGCGCGGTTCAGAGGCTTGAGGAGGTAGTCGAGCACCGTCTTGCTGCCGGTGTGAACGTCGACAGTCGCGACCATCCCGGGAACGATGGGAAAGCGCTTGCCGTCCTTGTTGACGAGCGCGTTGGTCCGGGTACGAACGAAGACACGGTAATAATATTCGTCGCGCTTCACCTCGTCCTGGATCGTGTCGGGCGAGATGCTAGACACCGCGCCTTCGAGGCCACCGTAGATCGCATAATCATAGGCGGTAATCTTGACCGTCGCCCGCTGCCCGGGATGAATGAAAGCAATGTCCCGAGGCGACATCCGCGCTTCGATCAGCAACTGGTCGTCGAGCGGAATGATTTCCATGATCCGCCCGCCCGGCGGAATGACGCCGCCTACGGTGGATACTTCGATGTTCTTGACGATTCCGCGGACCGGTGAGCGAAAGATGAGGCGCGACAGCGAATCCGTCCGTCCCTTGATCGTTGCCGAAAGCGTTTCGATGTCAGCATTGGCCTTGGCGAGTTCCTCGCGCGCAGCGACCATATATTGCGATTGAAGGTCGGCGCGCCGAAGCTCGAGGTCCGCTACCTTCTGGCGGAGGCGCAAGACCTCGACGTTGCTCGCCGCGCCCACGGAGATCAGCGATTCACTGATATTGAGCTCGGAACGGGTCTGGTGCAGCGCTTCCTGAAGCCAACGCAGCGACTGGGCGAGACTGTCCCGCCGGCTGTGATAGAGCCTTGTTTCAGACGCGACCAGATCGGAATAGCCGTTCAGTTCCTTCGGGAAGCTCAGTGAGGTGCCATTCACCTCCGCGGTAAGCCGCGCGGAACTCGCCAGCGCCGCACGATATTTGGCGGCCGTTTCATCGACATTGGACTCGGTCAGCGTCGGATCGAGGCGCGCCAGTATCTGGCCCGGCTCGACGATATCGTCCTGACGAACCTTGAGATCAGCGAGGATCCCGCCTTCGAGCGACTGGATCACCTGCTCCCGCATCGTCGGCACCACGCGTCCCGTACCGGTCGACACCTCGTCCAGATCGGCCAGCCAGGCCCAAAGCAGGAAGGCAACAAACCCCGCAAAGACGATCAGCACCACCCGGCTCGACCGGGTCAGGCCAACCTCATCGTCTTCGCCGAACACATGGCTGACATCCTCGCCGGCCAGATCGGCGTTCCGCTCTTTGACAATGCCGAACCGGATCGCGAGCGCACGCCAGCTCCTTTCCTTGTTGGTCGTCATGGCTTGGCTTTCGTTACCGAGGAGGCTGGTGCGGCCCTCCGAGGTGCTGCGCTTGCCCCCCGCATCACCTGTTCGCGCGGACCGTCCCGCAGGATGGTGCCGCCATCGATCACGATCACGCGTTCGACGAGATCGAGCACGCGGGTTCGGTGGGTCGCGACCACCAGGGTCCGTCCTCGGCACCATTCGCCGAACTGCGCGATGAATTGGCGTTCCGTCGCCTCGTCCATCGCGGCGGTCGGCTCATCGAGCAGCACGATCGATGGATTGCGGATGATCAGCCGCGCGAGCAGCAAGGCCTGCTTCTGTCCGCCCGACAGGCCATTGCCGCCTTCGAGAATGATCTGGTCCAGCCCTTTGGGCAGGCGGCGGATGAAGCTGTCCGCCCCGACCATGGTGAGGGCCTGCAACATTTCCTCGCCCGAAGCCTGCGGCGCCCCCATCAGGATGTTGTCGCGGATCGTGCCGTGGAACAGACGCGCATTCTGGGTCAACATCCCGACATCGCGACGAACGTCGGCCGGGTCGATATGGGCCAGCGCTACATCATCCAGCAGAACCTCGCCTGCCGCAGGTTCGAGCAGGCCGGAGAGCGCCTGGATCAGCGTCGATTTGCCGGCGCCGTTACGTCCCAGCAGCGCGACCTTCTCGCCCTGCTCGATGCGCAGCTTATCAATCGCGAGCGCCACCGGCGACTTCTCGTCGCCATAGCGAAACATGGCGGTGTTGAGCTGATAGTCGCCCCGTATTGCCGGCTTGTGAATCCGGCTTTCCCGCTCTGGGTGATCGACCGGCAATTTCATGATGCTGTTGAGGCTGTTCACCCCGACCCGCGCCTGCTGGTAGCGGCTCATCACCTGCGTGATGCGTCCCATCGGCGACATCATGCGCGAGCCCAGCATCGACAGGCCGACCAGCGTGCCGGTGGTGATGTCGCCGTCCATCACGAAAGGCGCCCCGAAGAACACGGTCGAAGCGTAGACACCGCCCTGCACTTTTGCAGTCCAGGTGGTCAGATTGTTGGTCACATGCCGCAGTTTGAGCTGCGCTTCACCAGTGACAGCGTTGTAGTGGTTCCACTGCCGCTGGAACCGCTCCTCCGCCTGGAGCATCTTGATATCCTCGATGCCCTGCACCGTTTCGACCAGCAGCGCGTTGCGCAAAGATGATTCCCGCATCGCTTCCTGCGCGCAGGCGCGCAGCTTCTTCTGCGCAAGCAGCCCCGGGATGATGAGCAGGATGAAGGCGCCGATCGGCACCAGCACCAGCACCCCGCCGAGATACCAGAAAACGACGAGGAAGATCAGGAAGAAGGGGATATCCGCGAGCGCGCCAACCGTGGTCGAGGTCAGCATTTCGCGGACCTGCTCCAGTTCCCGCAATTGGGAGATGAAGGATCCGGTCGAGGTCGGCCGCGCGCGGTTGCGAACCCTCAGCGCATGACCGAAAACCTTGTCGGACAGACGGACATCCGCCCGCTTTCCGAGCTTGTCGATGATGCTTATGCGCGCGCGCCGCAAGATGAAGTCCAGCGCGATCGCGAGCAAGACCCCCCCGAAGAGGATATAGAGCGTTGGATAGGAGCCAGACGGCACCACCCGGTCATAGACCTGCATCGAGAAGATGATGCCCGCCAGCGTCAATGTGTTTGCCACCAGCGAGGCCAGCATCACATGGCCGTAGGGGCGCAGATCGCGCAGCACGATCTTGCGTAGCCAATGTCCGTCGAACGGCTCGATATAGGCGTCCACACGCGCGTCTGGGGCCTGGCGCATTGGTCGAAGAATGACGACGCGGCGCAGGCCATGTGTCATTTCGGCGACAGACAGTGTCGTCTCCAGCCCGTCGTCACCGACGAGCGCGCAGTGCGCTCTGCCCTCACCGTCGAGCGCGCGCACCACGGCGAGCTGCCCGCTTCGCAGTTCCACCACGAGCGGCAATCGCCAGCCCGACGCGGTCAGGTCGAACGTCTGTGGATCTGCGAAGCGAACCCTCAGCCCCAGTTGGCGGGCCAGGTTCTGCAGTCGCTGCTGCTCGTCCTCGCTCTTGTCCCAGCGGCCCGACAGGGTCGCGGCCTGCGTCGACATGGGCAGTCCATAATAATCGGCCACGACGCGCAGCGCCGAAACCCAATTCTCGACAGGAAACGGGGTGATCACAGGTTCGGCCAGAGCGGTAACCGGCGCGATCTGTGGCCGGTTGTCATTTACATTGGTCATAAGGTCACCCCCCGCACGACCGTGCCGGTCAGCGCGTAGGCGTCGCGGAGCGCGCCGCTCGAGTAGAGGCACTCGACGCCCAGGCGGCGCATGTCGTGCTCTGCATTCACTTCGTCGAAGCGGGTCTGGTGGAGCTCCTGCTGAGCATTGAGCAGATCGAGGAGGGTTCTGGTCCCCAGCTCGAAATATTGCAGGCGATAGAGCATGCCGGTTTCCTCCATGCTCGCACGGCGCTGACCGATGGCTTCGATTCGCTCTTTCAGATTGCCGATCTGCTCCTGGCCTTCGGCCAGGGTTCGGCGGGCCTCGAGGCGCTCCGCGGCGAGCGCTGCCTCCGCCGATTGCAGCGCATGGAACGCCGCCCGTTCTCGCGCTCTTCGCGCGCCGCCCTGATATAGGCTGCTCGACACGGTGATGCCGATGGACACATCATTCCGCTGCGAGAAGGGATCGCGGATGTCGGTGTCGACTTCGACGCCTAAAGAAACCGTCGGAAGGCGAGCCGCGCGCGTGCCACGATAGGCGGCCTGTGCTTCGTCTCGCTGCGCGAGCGCTTGCATGATCGCGGGCACTTGGTCCCAGTTTGGATTGACGACCTGGCAGGCCCGGTTCAGCCAGACGGGAACATCGGGGGTAACATCGGTCGGACCTTCCCGCCCGACGAGATAGCGCAAATTGCTCTGCCAGCGCTGGAGCTCGGCCGTGATCTGCAAAATGGTCGCGCGCGCGGACTCGATGCGCGCAGCGGCTTGCGTGCCGTCGGAACGCGTGCTCGCGCCGCGCCGCACACGCAGTTGAACGAGACGGTCGATCGCATTCAGGCTTTCCAGTTGGTCCTGAGCTACGGCCAGAAGCGCATGATATCGCTGGACCTCGATGACCGCGAAGGATGTGTTGCGAGCCAGCCCGTCCACCGCCAGCAGCAGTTCCGCGCGGCTGATCCTTTCGCCGGCCGTTGCACCATCGACCGAACTGCGGACCTTGCCGAAATCGTAGAGCATCTGCGTGCCAGAGAGCGTCGCGCGTGGGCGCCAACTCGTACCGCCCGTGATCGACAGGCTAGGTCCGATGCCACCACTGATCTGGGGATAATATCCTGCTTTGGCTTCCGCGATTTCCTGGCCGCTCGCCGACAATGCGGCGATGGCCCGATCAACCGAAGGATGCCATCCGACCGCGTCCTGCACGGCCGATTCCAATGTAAGCACCGCTTGCTGCGTCGCCCTGAGAAGCGCCACATCCTGGGCCTCTACCGACGCCGGGATCACCGCGGCGACGCTCATGGAAAGCGCGACCCCGCTGGTGATAGTCAAGCGGATTGCGGGTTTGAACTTTGCCACCCGGCTATCCTCGATACTGCTTGTTCTTGGGAGAAAAGGAGTGCCGGGCCTCCGCCCGGCACTCCCAAATTTTGACCTTAGGATCACGAACTTAGATCTGGCTCTCCAGATCGTCGTCCAGTGTGATCAGATCCGCGTAGTTCTGCAGATCGTCACTTTCCGTACCGGTCTCCGGAACGATCGGGGTGTCTTCGCCCTTCGGCACACCCAGAGCATCCAGATCGACATCGCCGTCATTCTCTTCGAGTGTGAGATCGATGTCGCTACCGCCGTCATCGTCCGTCG
>Ga0065721_10052610_pt1 | contig 11544 bp, 6 predicted proteins | sample Mesricmetagenome_FD_59108 | JGI IMG/M metagenome (GOLD analysis project Ga0065721, IMG submission 59108) | Mesophilic microbial community from rice straw/compost enrichment Sample: eDNA_1 v2 (version 2) | ecosystem: Engineered > Solid waste > Grass > Composting > Bioreactor | place: USA: Davis...
GCTCACGGGCCAGGTTCATTGCCTGGTGCAGGGCCTTTTCGAGTCCGCGCGAAAATGAGGGCATATGATGTTCCTACTGTTTTTCCATCACGCATTGCAGCGGATGCTGGTTCTTGCGTGCCGTATCCATCACCCGGGTCACCTTGGTCTCGGCAACCTCGTATGGATATACGCCGCACTCACCGACCCCCTTCTGGTGAACGTGCAGCATGATGCGCATGGCGTCTTCGCGTGACTTGTTGAAGACGTCCTGGAGCACCAGAACGACGAATTCCATCGGCGTGTAGTCGTCGTTGAGCAGTAGCACCCGGTAAAGATTGGGGCGCTTGGTTTTGGGACGCGTCTTGGTCACCGTCCCGGATTCGAAATCAGAATCGTTCCCGCCCGGCCGGCGGCCGTCGTCATCGCTGGGACCGGCCACGACGCGAACGGGCGTGATGGACCGGCTGGAGGACGGCGCATTGGAGTTGGTCATATGGGAGGTCATGGTCATTTCAGTCGCTCTGTTGCCAGAGGAAACGAAGCAGGTGGTTGGACCCATTATGTAGGCAAAAACTGCGCCGTGTTAAGGGCCCTCGCTTCCCGAAAGCGTGAGAGCCCTAAATGCTGACACTCCGTCAGCAAATTCGCTCCTGCTGTGGCCGAGATGACGCTTCGCCGCAAAAAAAGATTGCATTTTACGGAATCGTAACGGCGCCAGCCTAACCTCTTGAAAGGCAGGATTTCGGGGTTTGGGGACACTCGGAAACCGGCCGCGTCAAACGAGTAGCGTACGGGCAGAAGCCCGAGCAAGTAATTGGAGTACCGGGTGATTTCCCTGGCAAAGACCCCCTGGCACGCCGTCATTTCGCGCGTCGCCGCCGCTGTCCTCGTGACCCTCGCTGTCAGCCTGGCAGCCATCGCGCCAGCTCAGGCGATCGAGAATCTCCGCAAATATGCCGGCATTGTCGTTGATGCCAAATCCGGCAATGTCCTCTACGAAGAGCAAGCAGATTCAAGGCGTTACCCCGCATCCGTTGCCAAGGTGATGACGCTTTACGTGCTGTTCCAGGAACTGCAGGCCGGCAACCTGTCGCTTTCGACCAAGATGACAGTGTCGCGCCACGCCGCTGCCGCCGTGCCGACCAAGTTGGGTCTGCGCGCGGGCTCGACCATCTCGGTGGAAGATGCGATCAAGTCCCTGGTGACGCTGTCGGCCAACGACATGGCCCGGGTGATTGCCGAACACATATCGGGCACCGAGGCCAAATTTGCTGAGCGCATGACTGCCACGGCCCGTGCCATGGGCATGAGCAGCACCACCTATCGCAATGCATCGGGCCTGCCCGACGGCGGCCAGGTGACCACGGTGCGCGACCAGGCCATTCTCGGCATCGCTATCTACCAGCACTTCCCGCAATACTACGAATATTTCCAGACCACGTCCTTCCGCTACGGCGGCAAGACCTATGGCAACCACAACCGCGTCCTCGGCTATATGGGCGCCGTGGACGGCATCAAGACCGGCTACATCAACGCTGCCGGCTCGAACCTTCTCACTGCCGCGCGCAAGGACAATCGCCATATCGTCGTCGTGGCCTTCGGCTTCAATTCGGCCGCGGCCCGCGATGAAAAGGTGCGCCAGCTGGTTTCGAACTATCTCGGTAAGGCCCGCCGCGGCGACTATCTGCAAACCGCGATGGTTCCGGTACCGGGCCGCCAGGGCAATACCCAGTTCGCTCTCGCCCAGCCGCGCAAGCCGACTTTTGCCATGCCCACGCCAATGCCGGACTTCCGCCTGGCCGCACTGGTGGCTGCCAACGGCGCACAGCCGCAGGCGCAGATAGCGGCGGCCTCGGCCGCTCCGGTCCCCCTGCCTACACCGGTTCCGGCCGATCTGGGCCTATCGTCGGCCGTGGTCGCAGCCAATGTTCTGGCCGCACCGACCCAGGCCGCTCCGGTATATCCCAACCAGGATGTTATCGGCGCGTGGCTCAGCGAAACCTATAACCTTGGCGCTCCTCCTGCCGCCCTTGGACAGACCGCGCCGTCCACCCCGCTGCTCCCGCCCGGCGACGTCAACGGCGCCTCGGCGGTCGCCAACCAGCCTGTCGACCTGATGCATTCCGGTTCGGTTGCCAACGCGGCCCCGGTGGGTGGCTGGGTTGTCCAGATCGGTGCGGGTCCATCGGAAGACAGTGCCCGGGCCATGCTTTCCGACGCTGCCGGCAAGGTCGGTTCGCTGGGCGACTTCCGGTCGTATGTGGAGCCCTTCGAAAAGAACGGCCAGAAGTTCTATCGCGCCCGTTTCGTTGGCTTTGCCGACCGCGATGCCGCGACTGCCATGTGCAATCGGCTCAAGGACCAGGACATGGCCTGCCTGGCCATGCAGGGCTGACAGCAAATTCGGCACGGCGGGCTCAACCGCCGGCCGGTTACACCGGGCATTCAACCTGATGCCCACGGGGATGCAATTGGTGCTTGTGTATGGAGTAGCCCAATGAGTGACCGCAATGCTCTCGTCGAACTGGCCAACTTCATAGGCCGTTCACCCCTCGCCTCCCCGGACATGAGCGTCCGCAACAGGGCCTTGTCGGGCATGACTGGACGCATGTTGCCGCGCCAGAAGCGTTCGGTGGGCGACCTGCTCGGCGTGGTCATGGCCCTCTCGGCCCGCACACGCCGCATGGCCCATGATCCGGTACACGTGGAGATCGACGTCTTCGCCCCCGGGGGCAAGCGCGCGGTGCGCATGATGCTCGGAGGGGACTGAGCCAGCTTTCGCGGAATGCAAAACGCCGCCCGAGTGGGCGGCGTTCTTGTTTGAGGCACGAGCCTAGATGAGCGCCACGACCTCCTTGCGCTTCCAGACAAACTGATACCAGGCCGCCTGCAGCACCAGCATCATCACGAAGCTGGCAGCATACGCCACCCAGATGCCGGCAAGACCAAGGCTCGTCTGGCTCAGCCAAACAGCACCGGGCAACTCGACAAGCAGGATGCAGGCCAGCGACAGGATCATGGGCGCATACACCGTGCCGCTGGCGCGCATGATACCCGAGAACACCACGCTCCAGCCAAAGCAAAGGATGCTCCAGAGCACGACATGGAGCAACGACTCGGTCAGGTCGACGACATCGGGATCGGTGATGAAAAGCGCAACCACGTGCTGGCTGAACAGATAGCCCAGGACAATCAGCCCACCGGTAATGATCAGGTTGAGCACAAGGGCTGTGCGCGTGATCTCACCCAGCTGGTCGTTGCGCCGCGCGCCAATCGCCTGCGCCGCGAAGATGGACGCAGCAATGCCGATCGACATGGCTGGAAACTGCACATAGCTCATCACCTGCCCCAGCGCGCCATAGGCCGCAGTCGCATCGGAGCCGAACCTGTTGACCAGCCCGACGACCACGATGCCTGCTATGGATGAGATCACCATCTGCAGACCGGCTGGAATACCAAGCTTGAGGATAAGGCCGAGGAGCTTGAAGTCGGGCCGCAGCATGGCCTTGAGCAGCACTCCATCTGGTGCCAGCGGCATGTTGCGCGCACGCATGTAGACGAAAAGGAACAGCAGCACGGTGATGAAGCCGGCGATCATCGCCCATGCAGCCGCATCCACACCCAATTGCGGCAGGCCGAACCAGCCTTGAATCAGGGCCGGTGTCACGACCAGGCTCACCGCCATGGACATGATGAGCGAGAACAGGGGCGTTACGGTATCGCCCACTCCGCGCAGCACCGATGTGACCACAAGGAACAGGAAGAAGCCGGGCATGCCGATAAGCACAATGCGGGCATAGCCCACGGCAATGTGCCGAATGTTTTCCGGCGCACCCAGGACTGTCATGATCTCTTCGGTGAACAGGCCGCCCCCTATCGCGACAATGACGCCAAGGACCACGGCCGCAGCCAGGGTCGTCCCGGTGACCTGCTTGACCTTGTCGACATTGCGCGCTCCCCAGGCCTGGCCGATCAGAACGGTGGAGCCGGCCGAGAGACCGATGATGAAGCTCATCAGGAAGAAGAGGATGGGGAAGAAGGTGGCAGTCGCAGCCAACGCTTCGACGCCAATCATCTGCCCCACATAAATCGAGTTGATGGTACCCGACAGCGCCTGAAGAATATTCGAGGCCATGAGGGGCACCAGAAAGAACGCGAACCGCTGCCAGAGCGGACGAGTGGAATTGGGATGCATGCAAACGCTCCGAAGCTGAAATTTCGCGTCAAAGCACAGGCCCCGGATCTGGCAGTCAGACTGGATAGGTTCGGGGTGCCGGAGGGACCTGTTCACACAAGATAGGCGAGTGCGCGCTGGACGGGCGCAGGAGGCTCGGCAATGACGGCGGCTTGTCTACGCCTGCCCGTTGCGCGCGTCAACGGCGCAAAACGAACTCGACGGACGACTTTGCACTTTGAAAATGAGCGATACTGGTGCCCCCCGCCGGACTCGAACCGGCACGCCTCGCGGCGGAGGATTTTGAATCCTCTGCGTCTACCATTCCGCCAGAGGGGCACGGGCTCGGTTCCTAGCCGAGATGCACTTGCCGCGCAACACGTTCCGCGGCGCTTGCCCCAAGACTTATTGCATCAGGCTCGGCGGCGGCTCGAGACTGGGGTCGAGGAAGCTGCCATTGCGGCTCGGCTGCGTGGTCGTGAAGCTGCTGCCGTAAGTCTGCTGCATCATCTGTTCGCGCTGTATCGCGTCGAACCCCTGAACATCGAGCCCAATGACCGAGGTCATGAGGTTGGGGCCAGTGCCCGGCTTGAATGCCTCAGCAATGGCCGCTTCACCCTCAAAGGCCTTTACACCGGTCGCGGGATTGATCCAGGCCGTAGTCATGCCCGGTGGCACGTTGAATGGCGTAGGTGGCTTCCCTTGCAGGGCATTGGCCATGAAATTGGTGAAAATCGGTACGGCCATGTCACCACCGGTTGAAGCCGATCCCATCGATCTTGGCTGGTCGTAACCAATATAGACGCCGACCGCCAGTTCAGGCGTGAACCCCACGAACCAAGCGTCCTTGTAATCGTTTGTGGTGCCGGTCTTGCCGGCAACCGGACGATTGAGGACTCGTGCCTTTGTGCCGGTGCCCCGCTGCACCACGCCCTCCATCATCGAGGTGATCTGGTAGGCGGTCATGGGATCGAGAACCTGCGGCCGATTGTCGAGGATGCGAGGCTCCCCCTGCCCGCTCCACTCGGCAGCCTGACAGCCATCACAAGTGCGCTGGTCATGCCGATAGACGGTCGTGCCGTAACGATCCTGTATCCGATCGATCAGCGTCGGTACGATCTTGCGGCCGCCATTGGCGATGGTGGCGTAGGCGGCTGTCATGCGCATGGCCGTGGTTTCCCCGGCGCCAAGGGCCATTGCAAGCACGGGCTGCATGTTGTCATAGATCCCGAACAGCTGCGCATATTCGGCAATCAGGGGCATGCCGATGTCGCGCGCCAGCCGAACTGTCATCACATTGCGGCTGCGTTCAATCCCGCGGCGCAGGGTCTGGGGGCCATAGAATTCCTGAGAGTAGTTTTCAGGCCGCCACACGGACCCGTCGGCCATGCGCACTTCCACCGGGGCGTCGAGCACCACGGAAGCAGGCGTATAGCCATTGTCGAGCGCCGCCGCATAGACGATTGGCTTGAAGGACGAACCCGGCTGGCGGAGCGCTTGTGTCGCGCGGTTGAACTCGCTTTCCGCAAACGAAAATCCGCCAACCATGGCCAGCACGCGCCCCGTGCGCGGGTCCATGGCGACCAGCGCCCCCTCGATCTCGGGCACCTGCTCGAGCGTATAGACCCCGTTCTTTCCGGCGACGGGGGAGACATAGACCACATCGCCAACCTTGAGCACATCCTGCACCGGCTTGGAGATCCACTTGATCTCGGGGCCGGACAGAGTGCCCTCCTGGCGATCGGTGGTAACGGCCCCATCCACATCCCTGTCGGGCCTCAGACCGATGCGGGCCTCGTTGTTGCCAGTCTCGAGGACAATGGCCAACTGCCATTCGGGAACATCGGAAAGTGGCTCAATCGCCGAGACGGCCAATCCCCAGTCGTCACCGAGTTCCACGCTGGCGACCGGTCCCCGGAACCCGCGACGGCGGTCAAACTCGATAAGGCCATCCATCAGGGCGCGACGCGCATATTCCTGCAATCGCGGCTCGAGCGTGGTGCGGACCGAAAGGCCGCCGCCGTAAAGCTGGTCCTCACCATAAAGCTTGGCCAGTTCGCGGCGCACTTCCTCGGTAAAATACTCCGCAGAATAGAGCTGGCTGCCGGCGGCCCGCGGAATGACGTTGAGCGGCTCCTGCTTGGCAAGGGCTGCTTCCTCATAGGTGACGTAACCGTTCTCCACCATGCGGTCGATCACCCAGTTGCGCCGCTCGATCGCCGCCGCGGTCCGGCGGAAGGGGTGGTAATTGTTCGGCCCCTTGGGAAGAGCAGCGATATAGGCGGCCTCTGGCAGGGTCAGCTGGTAGAGCGCCTTGTCGAAATAGTTGAGCGCTGCGGCAGCCACGCCGTAGGAATTCAGGCCCAGGAAGATTTCGTTGAGATAAAGTTCGAGGATCTTGTCCTTGGAGAAGGTCGACTCGATCCGCAGCGCGAGCACTGCCTCCTGAATCTTTCGATCCCATGTCTGTTCAGACGTCAGCAGGAAGTTCTTGGCCACCTGCTGCGTGATGGAAGACCCGCCGCCCTGGATCGCATTATTGCCATCGAGCCGGGCCAGCAGATTGTCACGAACGGCGCGCATGACACCGTCAATGGCAATACCATTGTGGTTGTAGAAGTCCTTGTCCTCGGCCGAAAGAAAGGCCTGGACGACGAGGGGCGGCACCGTCTCGATGGGCTGGAAAAGCCGCCGCTCGCGAGCATATTCGGCCAGCAGCGTACCGTCGGCGGCGTGAACGCGCGTGGTCACCGGCGGCTGGTAGTCCTTGAGTACGGTATAGTCCGGCAATTGGGCCGTGACCGCCACCAGATAGGCAGCTGCAACCGCCACCCCGCCAAGGGCGAGGAACATACCGAAGCCGAAAAGCCATCCCAGCAGGCGAAACATTCGGTCAGTCTCTCCGAGCCACGTGCGCACAAGCGCCAGAATCATAACAGAAGCGCGCTGGCATGTTGACGGCCATTCCGCTCATGGCTCTTCCTCGAGGCTGTCGAAATAGCTCGAGACACCCCTGGCGATTGCCTCGGCCGTGCGATCCCGCCATTCGGATCGCGTCAGGTTGGCCATATCGCTGGCATTTGACAGGAAACCCAGTTCCACAAGAACCGATGGCACATCGGGGGCCTGCAGGACAAAGAAGTCAGCCTGCCTGACGGGAAAACGCCTCAGAGCCACGCTCGGCTCAAGCTGGTGCACGATGGCCTGTGCGGCCATGTAGGACTGCACCCGCATTTCTCGCCGCATCAGATCGAGCAGGATATCGACCACTTCCGGCGCCATGGTGGTCGGCATGGCAAAGCCCGCGATCACGTCCGACGCATTTTCGTTGTCCGCCAATACCTTGTCGAGCACGTCGGTGGCGTTCTCGTCGCGGGTATAGACACTGGCTCCCCGAATTTCCGGCTGCTGGAAACTGTCGGCGTGAATGGACAGGAACAGGTCTGCCTTGTTGGCGCGCGCCAGGGCAACCCGCTCTTCAAGTCGCAGGTAGGAATCGTCTTCCCGCGTGAGGGCCACATCGAAGCGCCCCGACTCGATCAGCAATTCCTGCAGGCGCAGCGAAAATGCCAAGACGATATCCTTTTCCTTGATCCCGTCCGCGGTTTCGGCGCCACTGTCGATACCACCATGTCCCGGGTCGATAACGACGAGGGGCCGACTGGCAATTTCCGGTAGTTCCGACCCGCCAGCGGGCGTAGGCACAGCCGGCGCCCCAGTTTCGGAGGCCAGCTTGTCCCGTTCTACATTGGTCGCAAATTCCTCGGCGGTGGCGGGAATGATGTCGACCACAAGACGCGCAGGCTGCCCTTCGAAAGCGTCCAGCACATAGGCCTGCTGGACCTGTGCCGGGCTAGTCAGCGTAAGCGTCGTGCGCACGCGGTCAGCTGCCGCCTGCTCGATGACATAGGCCGAAACGAGGCCTGCCTCACTCGGCACGCCTTCCGGTTCCGGCACCGAGAAGGTACCGGCGCGCACATCGATGGCCAGGCGCTTCGGGTTTTCGAGCGAAACAAAGGAAAACTCGGTTCGCCCGGCCAGATCGACGACCAGCCGCGCCCGATCACTCGTGGTGGTCACGCGGGCATCGATGACGTTGGGAAGCGGCGGCAGCGATGTCGCCTGCCCGACCGCACCGACAGCAGCGCTCAGCAGGACCATGACCGCCAGGGCCAGATGTACAAAGAAATTCCTGGACAAGTGGTGGACCGACTCCCGGATAGGCGAAGCCGTCAAATGCCGCCAGCTTGCGGCGATTCTTCGGCAGATGTGGCCTTATGCGACGATTTGCAGTCGCGGCCAAGAACTAGCTGAGCCAAGCCGCGCCAACGCTGCGATTTGACTTTCCTGTTGCCATTCGGGCGCAACTTTCCTACACGCTATTGATGCAGGCGCGTGTGTTTTGTGGCCGTTTTCGGGGTTCCATCGAGCCCGCTATGGCCAGAAACGGAAGTTGCGGTTTCAACGCCCTGCGGTGACGAATTTCGGCCCCGTCGGGCCGGACGGTGACAGGCCAGGGTCTGTCGCCCAATAGGAAGAGGTCATATGGCCCGCTGGCGAACAGAGCGCGACGCGATCGATTATTACGATTGCCGCTTTGCTTCGCCCTCAAAGCTGCCCCAGACCGACAAGACCATGGCGCTGAACGTGAGAGGTTCGCGCCTCCCAACATCAAACCTATTCGCCCCGCAATGCGCCACCGGGATGCCGTTCACACGGCGTCCCCTTGTCGGCGCGCGGGTGCGCGGAGTTCATTATGGCGACCAAAAGAATGCTGGTGGATGCCATCCACCCGGAAGAGACACGGATTGTCGTTACCGCCGGTAATCGGCTTGAGGAATTCGACTTCGAATCGGCAACCCGCCGACAGTTGCGGGGCAATATCTATCTCGCAAAGGTCACGCGAGTTGAACCGAGCCTTCAGGCGGCGTTTGTCGAATATGGCGGCAATCGCCACGGCTTCCTGGCATTTTCGGAAATCCATCCCGACTACTACCAGATCCCCGTGGCCGACCGCGAAGCCCTGCTGCGCGACGAGGAGCACGAGGAAGAGCACCATGACGAGGTCGACGACATCACGTCGTCGTCCGAAACTGCTCCCGAGGCCGAAGCCGATGCCGAATCCGACTCGCAGGAGTCCAGTGATGCCGGCCATATCGAACAGGCCCCCGCCATCACCGAACCCGTCGAATCGATCGGCGGTGCGGATGCGCTTGAGGAAGTGCCGGAACGCCGCCGCTCGAACCAGCAGCGCCGCCACCAGTACAAGATCCAGGAAGTGATCAAGCGCCGGCAGGTGATGCTGGTCCAGGTGGTCAAGGAGGAGCGCGGCAACAAGGGCGCGGCTCTCACCACCTATCTTTCGCTTGCCGGTCGCTATTCGGTACTGATGCCCAATACCGCGCGCGGCGGTGGAATTTCGCGCAAGATCACCAACGCAGCCGACCGCAAGCGCCTCAAGGAAATCACAGCCGACCTCGAAGTGCCGCAGGGCATGGGGGTGATCCTCAGGACGGCTGGTGCCTCGCGCACCAAGGCCGAGGTCAAGCGCGACTTTGAATACCTGATGCGGCTCTGGGAGAGCGTGCGGACGCTGACGCTGCAGAGTCAGGCGCCTTGCCTCGTCTACGAGGAAGGGTCCCTCATCAAGCGGACTATCCGCGACCTCTATAACAAGGACATCGACGAAGTTCTCGTTGCCGGCGAAAGCGCCTATCGCGAGGCCAAGGACTTCATGAAGATGATCATGCCGTCCCACGCCAAGAACGTGAAGCTCTACACTGAAGAGCAGCCGCTGTTCTCCAAGTTCGGCGTCGAAAGCCAGCTCGACCAGATGTTCTCGCCCACGGTCACCCTGCCCTCCGGCGGCTACATTGTCATCAATCCGACCGAAGCGCTTGTTTCGATCGACGTGAACTCGGGCCGCTCCACCAAGGAGCACAATATCGAGGACACCGCGCTTCAGACCAACCTGGAAGCTGCCGAGGAGGTGGCCCGCCAGTTGCGCCTGCGCGACCTTGCTGGTCTCATCGTCATCGACTTCATCGACATGATGGAGAACCGGTCCAATCGTGCGGTGGAGCGCAAGCTCAAGGATTGCCTGAAGGATGATCGCGCCCGCATTCAGGTGGGCCGTATCTCTCACTTCGGTCTCATGGAAATGAGCCGCCAGCGCATTCGCTTCGGCGTGGTGGAAAGTTCGACCCACAAGTGCCCGATTTGCGATGGCACCGGTCTTGTGCGCTCCACCGAGAGCCTGGCGCTGATGATCATGCGTCACATTGAGGATCACGTCCTGCGCAAGCAGGGTCAGTCCATAAATGTCCGCGTGCCGGTGGAAGTCGCGCTCTACATTCTCAATTACAAGCGCGAGACCCTCTCGCAGCTGGAGATGCGCAACAACCTCTCCATCACCATCACCGCGGATGGGAAGATGACGGGGCACCAGTTTGCCATTGAAAAGGGCGAAGCGCGGGTCTCTGCTTATGCTGATCAGCGCGCGGCCTCGCATGTACGGGTCGACAGCGCAGTCATCGAAGATGCAGTCGAGGAAGAGGACGAGGTCGACGAGACCGATGAAACCGAATCCCGCGCATCCGAGCAGGGCGTGGGTGAAGGCAATGGCCGTCGCCGCCGCCGCCGCCGTCGCCGCGGCGGACGCAATGGTGATCAGACGAGCCAGCAGGCTGCAGACGCCGGCGGTGAGACCGAAGCCGATAGTGAATCCGACGAAGCCGAAAGCGCAGAAGACAGCACCCCGCGCGCATCAGATGGTGAAGGCGATGGCGAAAACCGCCGCCGCCGCCGCCGTGGCCGCCGCGGTGGTCGCCGCAATCGTCGGGATCAGAACGGCGATATCGTCGGCTCCGAGGGCAACGAAGGCGAGGATTCCAGCGACGCCGTTGCAGAGGCTGCCGTCTCGGCACCGGAGGATGCAGTTGTCGACCACGTTGAGGTGAGCGCCGAGCCCGCTGAACCGATCGTGGCTGAAGAACTGCCAGCGGAAAAGCCGAAGCGCAGCCGTCGCAAGAAGGTTGCCGAGACCGAAGAATCGGCACCAGCTGAAACGACGCCGGTTGAAGCCGTTCCGGTCGAGCCCGCCGCCGAGGAGAAGCCCGAGCGCAAGCCGCGCGCTCGCAAGCCAAAGGCCGAAGCCGCCGATGCCGCGCCCCAGGCCAGCATCACGGAGGCCACCGTGGCCGAGGCAGCTGCTGCGCCAGAGTCTGCCCCTGCCCCGGAAAAGGAGCCTGCAGCCGAAGAAAAGCCGGCCCGCAGCCGCCGCGTGAAAAAGGAGCTGCCGCCCGAGGGTGTCGTGGTCGCATCCAGCGCCGCAGCCGCTCCCGAGGCCACGGAGGCCGCCGAAGGCGACTCCGAGCCGCCGAAGAAGA
>Ga0065721_10008258_pt1 | contig 11542 bp, 9 predicted proteins | sample Mesricmetagenome_FD_59108 | JGI IMG/M metagenome (GOLD analysis project Ga0065721, IMG submission 59108) | Mesophilic microbial community from rice straw/compost enrichment Sample: eDNA_1 v2 (version 2) | ecosystem: Engineered > Solid waste > Grass > Composting > Bioreactor | place: USA: Davis...
CGCGTCGGTCTCGCCGACCGTGCCGACCACCGGCCCGGGGAACTGTCGGGCGGTCAGCAGCAGCGCGTCGCGATCGCCCGGGCCGTCGCCAAGCAGCCCCGCGTGCTGCTCGCCGACGAGCCCACCGGAAACCTCGACGAGAGCATGCGCGACGAGATCCTCGACGTGCTCGAGCAGCTCAACGCCGAGGGGCTGACGCTGGTGACGGTCACGCACGACTCCGCGGTGGCCCGCCGGGCACGCCGTCGGCTGCGTCTCGCGAAGGGCGCGGTGACCGACATCACGCACGGCTGATCGGACCGGCCCGGGGCTCCGCCTCCCCCTGCGCGGGGCCCCGGGCCTCGTTCGTCCTGCCCGGCCCGGTCGCTTCGACAGGCTCAGCGACCTCTCCCCCGAGGTCCCTGAGCCTGGGGAAGGTCCCTGAGCCTGTCGAAGGGACCCGGGCTCCGCCCCTCTCGGTCAAGGGGTTCACCGCCTTCGACGCCGACCCCTTACAGTCGGAGCACGCCGACCGGAGGGATGCAGTGCCATGGCCGCCCGCAACACGCGCCTGATGCGCTGCACTGCCGACGACCTGTTCGCGGTGCTCTCCGACGGCTGGCTCTATCCCGTGTGGGTGGTGGGCGCCGCTCGCATGCGAGACGTCGACGCGGAGTGGCCGCGCGAAGGCACCCGCATCCACCACTCGCTCGGCGTGTGGCCGGTGATGATCCACGACGAGACCGAGATCGTCGAGTGGGACCCGCCGCGTCGGCTGCGCCTGCGGCCGGAGGCCGGCATCCTCGGGCGCGGGGTCATCCGCATCGACGTGCGCCCGCACGGCGACGGCATCGCCGTGACGATCCTCGAAGAGCCCGTCTCGGGCGCCGCCGCCCTGCTCCCCTCGCTGCTGTGGAAGCCGCTCCTGATCGCCCGCAACCACGAGTGCCTGAACCGGCTGGCGTTCCTGGCCGAGGGGCGCCGCGACGAGCGCGAGGCGCGCGAGCTCGACCACCGCACCGAGACACCCGACCCCGCCGAGGGCAGCCCCTCACCTCAGGCCGAGCGCGACGTGCGGGAGGCGGGCGTCTGACGCTTCGCGGCGCACACGCAGCGAATCGGGTGCGGGCCTGCGAGATGCACACCCATCCCGCGAGATGATGCAAGGAACGCGCGTCGCCGTCGCCGCGCGGAGGAGGAGACCGATGGATGCCGATGTCATCGTCGTGGGCGCGGGACTGGCCGGTCTGGTCGCGAGCAACGAGCTCGTCCGAGCGGGCAAGCGCGTGCTCATCGTCGATCAGGAGAATGCGGCGAATCTCGGCGGACAGGCGTTCTGGTCATTCGGGGGGATCTTCCTCGTCGACTCCCCCATGCAGCGACGGCTCGGCGTGCGCGACTCGTTCGACCTCGCCTGGCAGGACTGGCAGGGCTCGGCGGGCTGGGATCGGCTCGAGGGTCCCCTCGCCGAGGACGAGTGGGCGAAGAAGTGGGGGCGGGCCTACGTCGAGTTCGCCGCCGACGAGAAGCGCGCCTGGCTGCACGAGCAGGGCGTGCGGTTCACGCCCGTCGTCGGCTGGGCCGAACGCGGGTCGCTGACGGCCGACGGACACGGCAACTCGGTCCCCCGCTTCCACGTGCCGTGGGGCACCGGCACCGGGATCTCGGAGCCGTTCGCCGATCGCGCCCGCGCCGCCGCGGCGGACGGCGCCCTCGACCTGCGCTTCCGCCATCGCGTCGACGGTCTGGTGTTCCAGGGCGGCCGGGTCACCGGCATCCGCGGGGCGATCCTGGCACCCGACGACGCGGCCCGCGGGGTGTCGTCGTCGCGCGACGAGGTGTCGACGTTCGAGCTGTCGGCCCAGGCGGTGGTCATCGCCACCGGCGGGATCGGCGGCGACCACGACCGNGTGCGCGCGTGGTGGCCGGAGCGGTTGGGNACGCCGCCGAAGAAGATGGTCACCGGCGTCCCCGCCCANGTCGACGGNCGCATGCTCGACATCGCCNCCTCCCAGGGCGTGCGACTGGTCAATCGCGACCGCATGTGGCACTACACCGAGGGCGTGCAGAACTTCGCCCCCGTGTGGCCCGGCCACGCGATCCGCATCCTCCCCGGTCCCTCGCCGCTGTGGCTCGACGCCCGAGGGCGACGGCTCCCCACTCCCGGCCTGCCCGGATACGACACGTTGGGCACCCTCCGCATCCTGCGCACCACCCCCGACATCGCCGACTACGACTACTCCTGGTTCGTGCTCGATCAGACGATCATCAAGAAGGAGTTCGCGCTGTCGGGGTCGGAGCAGAACCCCGACATCACCGACCGCGACCTTGGACTGCTCCTGCGCAGTCGCCTCGGGCGGACCGCCCCGGGACCCGTCGAGGCGTTCAAGACGCGCGGGGCCGACTTCGTCGTCGCCGAAACGCTCGGTGAACTCGTGCGCAAGATGAACGCACTCACGGGTGACGGTCTTCTCGACGAGGGGGCGATCCACCGGCAGATCGTCGAACGCGACCGCGAGCTCGTGAACCCGTACTCGAAGGACGCGCAGGCGATGGGCATCCGCAACAGCCGCCGCTTCCTCGGCGACCGCATCTTCCGCACGGTGAAGCCCCATGCGCTGCTCGATCCCGCCCACGGCCCCCTCATCGCGGTGCGCCTGTGGGTCGTGACGCGCAAGTCGCTCGGCGGCATCCAGACCGACCTCAGCGGACGCGCCCTGGATGCCGCGGGCCGACCGATCGAGGGACTCTACGCCGCGGGCGAGGCGGCCGGCTTCGGCGGGGGCGGCGCCCACGGATACAACGCCCTCGAGGGCACCTTCCTCGGCGGCTGCCTCTTCACGGGCCGCACCGTCGGTCGCGCCCTCGCGGGCGCGCTCTGAACCCCGGCGTCTGCGTCGCCGAGGCGCGCTGAGCGGTCAGCTCTCCGGCCGCGTCTCCGCGCCGGTCGAGCCGGGCTGCTCCGTGCGGTGCTGCAGCTCGTCGATGTACAGGCCCTCTTCGTCGGTCGTGCGGTTGCGGTAGGCCGCTCGCCCGACCATGTGCGCGGCCAGCGGCGCCGTCGCGAACTGGATGAGCACGATCGGGATGCCGAAGGCGACCACCTCCCACGTGCGCAGCGACAGCGCGACGGCGATGACGATGAGCAGCACGCCCAGAACCTGCGGCTTCGTCGCCGCGTGCAGTCGTGTGGGGACGTCGCGCCAGCGCAGCAGCCCCATCGTCGCCGTGAGGCAGAGCACGGCGCCGATCAGCACGAGCACGAGGGCGACGGTGTCGAGCACCGATTCGAGGGTCACCGCGGGTTCTCCTTCCGCGCGACGAAGCGGGCGACCGCGATCGACCCGAACACGCCGACCGCCGCGATGATGAGCATCGCCGGCAGCGAGCGCGTGTGGTGGTTGATCACCATGTCGGCGCCCAGGATGCAGACCACCTCGGTGAGCAGCACGTCGGCCGCGACGGCCCGGTCGAGGATCGATGGGCCGATCACGAGCCGGATGAGGGCGAGCACCGCGGCGGCGGCGAAGACGACGAGGATCACGACGACGAGGGCGTTCACAGCGGGGTCCTCCCCTCTCGCGGAGATTCGATGGACTCGTGGTAGTGCGTCGAGCTGTCGGCGATGCGGGCGCGCAGCTCCTGCAACTCCTCGCGCGAGCCGACGGCGCGCGTGATGCGCGCCTCCCAGCCGAGCACGATGCGGCGCTGGTGCTCGGCGTCGGCGTCGCTGCGCACACCGATCGTGTGCAGGTAGAGCGTGCGGTTCTCGCGATCGACGTCGACGATGAGGGATCCCGGGATGAGGGATGCCGTGACCGCGGTGTGGGCCATGATGACGTCGTCGTCGACGCGCAGGGGCACCGCGATGATCGCCGCTCCCGGCTGGCGCCGCACGTCGAGGACCTGCCACGCGACGATCAGGGATCCCTTGATGACGGCGCCGAGGAAGGTGACGACGAAGATCAGGCCGTACCAGAGGTTGATGCGACCCGAGAGCTCGACCGGGGGCAGCCGGAAGACGCGGGTGACGAAGACCGCCATCACGAGGCCGGTGACGAAGGCGAGCCACGTGAACTGCCCCCACAGCAGCATCCACAGGGCGATCAGCCACAGCAGGAGCGGCAGCTGGTGCAGGAAGAGCGACACCTGCGCGCGGCGGGTCGGGCTCATCGCGGGTCCTCCGCATCCTGCAGCTGCACGAGGGTGACCCCGCCGTAGATGCGCTCGCCCGCCCGCAGGCACGCGTCGAGCAGGGGGCCGGCGAACACCGTCAGCGAGAGGGTCACGATGACCATGCCGGCGGTGGCGACCGTCATGATGCGCGGGATGGTGCGGCGCTCGGTCGAGATCGTCGCCGCCGGGGCGTTGCCGAGGTAGGCGATGCGCTCGGTCGTCTCGGCCGAGTCGTCGTCTTCGCGCCAGAACGAGAGGTTCCAGGCGCGCATGAGCGCGTACAGCGTCAGGATCGAGGTGACGATGCCGCCGACGATGAGCACGATCATGACGGGCGTGCCCACCTGGGCCGCGGCGTCGAAGAGCGCGTACTTGCCGATGAAGCCCGAGAACGGCGGGAGGCCGCCCAGGTTGATCGCGGGGATGAAGTAGAGCACCGCGAGCAGGGGTGCCGCGCGCATCAGCCCCTTCACCTTGAGGATCGACGTGCTCCCCGCGCGGCGCTCGATCAGTCCCACCGCGAGGAACAGGGTCGTCTGCACGATGATGTGGTGGACGATGTAGTAGATCGTCGCCCCCACCGCGAGCGGCGTGTTGATCGCCAGTCCGAAGATCATGTAGCCGATGTGGCTCACGAGCGTGAACGACAGGATGCGCTTGAGCTCGGCCTGCGCCACCGCGCCGAGCACGCCGACGATCATCGTCGCGAGGGCGACCATGAGCAGCAGGAAGTTGATGTCGTTGTCGACGAAGAGCTGCGTCTCGGTGCGGATGATCGCGTAGACGCCGACCTTGGTCAGCAGGCCCGCGAACACCGCCGTGACGGGAGCGGGTGCCGTCGGGTACGAGTCGGGCAGCCAGAACGACAGCGGGAACACCGCCGCCTTGATGGCGAACGCGAGCAGCAGCATGAGGTGCAGGATCGTCTGCGTGTCCTGCGGGAGCTGCGCCATGCGCTCGCTGATCTGCACCATGTTGACGGTGCCGAGCGCGCCGTAGACCATCGCGATCGCCGCGAGGAAGAGGATCGACGACACCAGCGACACGACGATGTAGACGACGCCCGTGCGGATGCGCGACTCGGTGCCCCCGAGCGTGATGAGCACGTACGAGGCGACGAGCAGGATCTCGAAGCCGACATAGAGGTTGAACAGGTCGCCCGCGATGAAGGCGTTGAAGATGCCCGCGCCCAGGATCAGGTAGGCCGGGTAGAAGATCGAGACCGGCGTGTCTTCGTCGTTGTCGGCCGCCCCCTGACCGATCGAGAAGAGCAGGACCGCGAGCAGCACGATGCTGGTCACGACGACCAGCAGGGCCGCGAGCACGTCGACGTACAGCACGATGCCCAACGGGATCTGCCAGGCCGCGATCGCGACCGCGATGGGACCGCTGGTGTCGACGGCGACGAGGAGGATCGCCCCGAGCACGAGCACCGCCGTGAGGGACGCGACCGACACGACGATCTGCGTCTTCTTGCGTCGGCCGAAGATGAGGTTGATCGCGGCACCGATGAGCGGGATGCCGACGAGCAGGGGCACGAGGGCGCTCACGAGCGATCACCGTCCTGGGGGTCGCGGGGGGCGTCGGTCGCGGCGTCGCCGTCGCGCTCCGCGCTGTCGCGCGTCGCGCTCTCGTTCGACCCGCGGCGCCGCACGGCGACGCGATCGACCGGGGCGTCGTCGACGAGCTGCGACAGGTCGCCCTGGTGCAGGACGCGGATGGGGTTCGCCGCGTCGCCGACGAAGTCGGTGGTGACGTCGTCGTCGTCCGAGCGCGACTCCTCGTCCATCGCGTCCTCGACCTCTTCGGCCGTACGGGTGCGCAGGGCGACGTCGTCGGCGTCGTCGATGACCGTGTCGGCCTGGCCGAGCTGCCAGGAGCGGTAGATGAGGGCGAGCAGGAAGGCCGAGATCGCGAACGTGATCACGATCGCGGTGAGTGTCAGCGCCTGCGGGAGCGCGTCGGACATGTCGGCGGCATCCGTCTCGCCGTCGTAGAACGGGGCGAGCGCGGGGCGGCCCATGACGATGAGCAGCAGGAGGTTGGCGGCATTGCCCAACAGCAGGAAGCCGATGAGCACGCGCGTGAGGCTGCGCTCGAGCATCGCGTACACGCCGCACGCGAAGAGCACGGCCATGACGATCACGAGAACGAGGGAGATGTTCACGCGTCCACCACCTCCGCGTCTTCGGGCAGCTGCGACTGCCGGTCGACCTCGGCGCCGAGGCTGCGCAGCACGTCGAGCACGAGACCGATGACGACGAGGTAGACGCCGATGTCGAAGATCGTGCTCGTGACGAACTCCCAGTGGCCGATGAGCGGCAGCTCGCCCTCGAACGTGAAGCTCTGCAGGGGCGCGAAGCCGAAGAACATCGGCACGACCGCGCACAGCACGGCGATCGCCATGCCCGCGCCGAGCAGGCGTCCGGCGTCGGTCGGGGCGGCGGCGCCGAGCTCCCAGCGCCCGCCGGCGATGTAGCGCATCACCAGGCCGAGGCCGGCGACCAGACCGCCCGCGAAGCCGCCGCCGGGCAGGTTGTGGCCGGCGAAGAGCAGGTACAGCGAGATGATCATGACCGTGTGGAACAGCACCCGGATGATGATCTCGAGCAGGATCGAGCGGTTCTCGGGCTGAACCTTGACGCCCGACACGAGCCACGCGCGCGGCGCGCCGGTCTCGCCCACGCGCTGCGCGCGTACGCCGCTGTCGGTCTCGACGAGCGGGCGACGGCGCCCGAGGCCCGACCGGCTGCGGGCCGTGCCCGAGCGGCGGGACAGGTTGTCGCTGCGGTCGGTGATGAAGACGAGGGATGCCACACCCGTGGCCGCGAGGACGAGCACCGACAGCTCGCCCATGGTGTCCCAGCCGCGCAGATCGACGAGCGCGACGTTGACGACGTTGCGGCCGTGACCGATCTCGTACGCCAGGGGCGGCCACTCGAGCGAAATGGGGAGGTCTTGCCGCGCTCCCGTGGCGACCACGGCGACGAGGGCCATGGTCAGGCCCACGCCCGCGCCGAGCACCGCGCGGGCCAGGGGCGCCACCGAGGCGTTCTGCTCCCCCATGCGCGCGGGCAGACGCCGCAGCACGAGCGCGAAGACCACCAGGGTGACCGTCTCGACGAGCACCTGGGTGAGGGCGAGGTCGGGGGCACCGCTCGTGGCGAAGAGCACGACGAGACCGAGCCCGGTCACCGACACGAGGGCGACACCGGTGTAGCGCTTGCGGGCGCGCACCGCGAGGATGCCCGCGGCGATCATCAGCGGCGCGGCGATGAGCTGCGTCGGCGAGTGCCAGGCGTCGAGCTGGGCACGCCACTCCGACGAGGCGAAGAGCGCCGTGCCCTCGGCGATGACGAGCACGATGAAGATCGTTCCGACGTAGAACGGCAGCGAGCCGCGCTGGAAACGCGCCGTGACCCACTCGGAGGTGTGGTCGATGCCGCGCAGCGCCACGTTGTAGGCGTCGTTCGCGGTGAACGGCAGCACGCGGCGCCGCTTGTGCAGCTGCGTCCTGCGCACCGTCCAGAAGATCGCGGCACCGAGCGCGAGCGTGCCGAGCGAGATGAACAGGGCCGGCTCGAGCCCGTGCCAGAGGGCCAGGTGGTACGGGTAGTCGGGAGCACCCACACCCGGCGTGGCCTCGGGCAGACCGTCGGCGTACGGGGCGAGCCAGTGGTCGACCACGGGCGACAGGATGCCGAGCGCGAGCGAGGCCGCGGCCAGCAGCACGGGCGCCGAGAGGAAGCCGATGGGCGGGTCGGGCCACTCGGTCGTCTCGACGTCGCGCTTGGTCCAGTACGCACCCCAGAGGAAGCGGATGCCGTAGCCCGCGGTGAGAGCGGAGCCGAGGACGATGCCAATCAGCGCCACGACGCCCCAGATCGCCCCGGCCTCGGCCTCGTGGAGGAGCGCGGTGAGCGCGGTCTCCTTCGCCACGAACCCGAGGGTCGGAATGACGCCGGCCATCGAGGCGATCGCGATGAACGAGGCGGTCGCCATGACGGGCGCCTGCCGGCCGAGCCCGGAGAGCTCGCCGATGTCGCGGGTGTTCAGCTGGCGGTCGATCACGCCGACCACGAGGAACAGGCACGACTTGAACAGCGCGTGGCTGAGCAGCAGGGCGACGCCGGCGAGGGCGGCATCCCGCGTCCCGTAGCCCAGCATGACGGTGAGGAAGCCGAGCTGGCTCACGGTGCCGAACGCCAGGATGCGCTTGAGGTCGCGCTCGCGCAGGGCCTGGAAACCGCCGAGCAGCATGGTGAAGACGCCGAGCGCGATGAGCGTCGGCCGCCAGAACGGCGTCTCGGCGAAGCCCGGTGCGAGACGGGCGATGAGGTAGATGCCGGCCTTGACCATCGCGGCGGCGTGCAGGTACGCGCTCACCGGGGTGGGAGCGGCCATGGCGCCCGGCAGCCAGAAGTGGAACGGGAAGATCGCCGACTTGCTCAGCGCGCCGATGAGCAGCAGGAGAACCGCGATGTCGACGATCGTGCCGGTGGGCGGATCGGCGAGGAGGGCGGACAGGCTCGAGGTGCCCGCCTGCACGACGATCAGCACGACGCCGATCAGCATGACGAGTCCGCCGAGGGTGGTGACCAGCAGCGCCTGCAGAGCCGCGCGACGGCTGGCGGCGCGTGCGTGGTAATAGCCGATCAGCAGGTAGGACAGCACGCTCGTGGCTTCCCAGAGCATCACGAGCACGACGAGGTCGTCGGTCAGCACGAGGCCGTACATCGCACCGGCGAACGCGAGGAGCACGGCCGAGAACTGTCCGACCCCCCGCGTCTTGCCCCGGAAGTACCAGCGGCAGTAGAGCATGACGAGCGCGCCGACGCCGGTGACGACGAGCGTCAGGAGCCACCCGAGCACGTCCATCCGCATCGACAGCGAGACGTCGATCGCGGGGATCCAGCGGTATTCCTCGAACGGAATGTCACCGGCGAACACCGCGGGAGCCAGCACGATCGCGTGGACGAAGGCGAGAGCGGGCAGGACCGCGGCGACGTAGAACGCCCGCGCGCCGATCTTCGAGACCAGCCACGGCAGGAACAGGGGGAGAGCAGCGAAGGCGCCCAGGAACAGCAACATGTTCGGGCCTCCTCGGGTTCGACGGGCGGATGCCCGGGCTCTCGGGGTGTCGAACCTATTCTATGCGGAGCATGAGAGTTCGCGGACCACGAATCCTCATGTGGTAGGCGGAGGGGCCGTCGTCGTCCCCGCGCGGAACACGCAGCGCAGGTCGAGACCCGAGGGCTCGGCGTCCTCGAGCATCGCGGCGACCGCCTCCCCGGCCGCACGTCCCTTGGCGGTCGCCGGCTGCACGAGCGTCGTGAGCACGTGCGGCGCGAGGCCGTCGACCACCACCCCGTCGAAGCCCGTGACGCTGACGTCGTGCGGCACCCGCAGTCCGGCCTCCTCGGCCGCGCGGATCACGCCCGCGGCCAGCAGGTCGCTCTGCGCGATGACGGCGGTGGGCCGGCGCTCGGGATCGGCGAAGATCGTGCGCCCCGCGATCGTCCCCTCGTCGATCGAGCTCGTCGCCGCCGCCAGCACGGGAGCCTCCGGGAACACCTCGCGCGCACCGGCCAGCCGATCCGCCGTCACGTCCACGCGCACGGGCGCCTCGGCATCCGCCCATCCGCGGCGCCGGGTGGTGTCGAAGGGCAGGGTCACGAGCACGACGTCGCGGTGGCCCAGGTCGTACACGTGCTGCGCGGCCTGCCGTTGGGCCTCGGCGTTGTCGAGGAGCACGCGCGGCACACCGTCGCCCGCGTCGCCCTCGACGACGACCACGGGGATGCCGCGACCGCGCACGATCTCGAGGGAGTCGCGCATGCGCGGGCTGCAGCCGATCAGCACGGCCGCGTCGATGGGGGCGGTGTGCAGCGACGGCTCGCTGACGGTCTCGCCGTCGTCGCGCAGGAGCAGCAGCGCCGCTCCCAGGCGCGAGACGCCGTCGGCGAGGCCGTCCATCATGTGCGTGGTGACCGGGTCGAGGAAGGCGGTGCCGAGGTGCGTGTCGAAGACGACGCCCACGATGCCGCTGCGGCCCCGACGCAACGACGCCGCCCGCGGGTCGGGGCCGGTGTAGCCGAGCGCCTCCGCGGCGGCGAGCACGCGGGCCTTCGTCGCGTCGGACGTGGGCGTCTTGCCGCTGAACACCACCGATGCCGTCGACGGCGACACGCCGGCCTCACGGGCGACGTCGCTGATGGTGGCGCGGCGGGTGGTCACGGGCCGATGCTACCGCCGCCCCCTGGGTGTTCCGAATCGATTCGATCGATGTCGAGCCGCTTCGCTACAGTGGCCGCATGACCCCGACCCTGACCCGCTCCCAACTCGTGCGCTGGCACATCGCCATCTGCGCCATCTTCCTGGCGAGCGGTCTAAGCATCTCCACGTGGGCCTCGCGCGTGCCGGCGATCCGCGAGTCGCTCGGCATCGAGAACTCCGGGGTCGGCCTGCTGCTGCTGGGCATGGGCGTGGCATCCATCATCGGCCTCTCGGTCGCCCCCGCGGTGATCGCCCGCGTGGGGGCGCGCTCGGGCATGCTCGTCGCCCTCATCCTGGTGAGCGCGGGCCTGGGCATCATCGGTTTCGGCGCCGACACCCTGCAGCTCTTCGGCGTCGCCCTTGTGGGCCTGGCCCTCTTCGGGTTCGGCAACGGCGCGGTCGACGTGATGATGAACGTCGAGGGCGCGGCGCTCGAGAAGGCCACGGGCCGCACGATCCTGCCGCTGCTGCACGCGTTCTTCAGCTTCGGCACGGTCATCGGCGCGGGACTCGGTTTCGTCGCCGTCAGCCTCGGCATCCCCGTGCTCGCGCACTGCGTCGCGATGGCCGTCGTCATCCTCGTGATCGCCTTCGTCGCGGTCGCCAACGTGCCACGGGCCGAGGTCGCGATGGACGCCCCCGCCGACGAGGAGCGCCTGCACTGGCGCGAGCGCCTCGCCACCTCGCTGCAGGCGTGGCGCGAGCCGCGCACGTACACGCTCGGCGTCATCATGCTCGGCATGGCTTTCGCCGAGGGCAGCGCGAACGACTGGCTGCCCTCCGCGGTCGTCTACGGCCACGGCGCTCCCGAAGAGGCGGGTCCGGCCGTGCTCGCGGTGTTCTCGGTCGCGATGACCGTCGGCCGCATCGCCGGCGGACCGGTGGTCGACCGCCTCGGGCGCGTCGTCGTGCTGCGCGTGCTCGCGGGCACCGCGGCCGCGGGCCTGCTGCTGTTCATCCTCGCGCCCTACGGACCCCTCGTCTTCGTCGGGGCGGCCCTGTGGGGCCTCGGCGCCTCGCTCGGTTTCCCGATCGGCATGTCGGCCGCCGCGGACGACCCCGCCAAGGCCGCCTCCCGCGTGGCGGCCGCCGCGACCATCGGCTACGTCGC
>Ga0065721_10052612_pt1 | contig 11542 bp, 15 predicted proteins | sample Mesricmetagenome_FD_59108 | JGI IMG/M metagenome (GOLD analysis project Ga0065721, IMG submission 59108) | Mesophilic microbial community from rice straw/compost enrichment Sample: eDNA_1 v2 (version 2) | ecosystem: Engineered > Solid waste > Grass > Composting > Bioreactor | place: USA: Davis...
CGAGCCTTGACCGAGCATAGATCGATCAGCTCGTCGTCCAGCTCCGCCTCCGGAGTCTGTTCACGCCAACGATCCAATTGCAGCAATAACGCCTTGAGGGTAATCATCTGTTCCAATCGTTCGCGCAAAAAGCCGGATGTATCGGAATCTCCCGTGAGGTGCGATCCCGTGCGGTGTGCGCCGCTCATTCCTATAGCTCCTTCCTGCTCTATCATCGCGCCGAAATCAACCTCATTCATCATACCGTGATCATGAAGAAAATACCATAGCTTCCAAGGTTCGACCGGCGCTTACGCCGTCCGCAGCAATCTTGCCGATTGCACCGAAGCCCAGGCGTACACGATCAAGGCCGACCAGATCAGCGAAAAGCTAATGAGCAGCACCGGCGTAACCGTCTCCTTGAACACGAATACGCTTAATCCGAGCGTCAACGTAGGCCCGATATATTGAATGAAGCCCAGCATCGACAGAGGAAGCCTGCTCGCCGCTCTCGCGAAGAATAGAAGCGGTACGGCAGTCGCCACGCCCGACACTAGCAACGCGAGGAAGGTTCCCGTAGGCAGCGTCCAAGCTAGCGCTTCGTGCGTATTTCCGATGTAGCCCCAGTACAAGAGCGCCAGCGGCACGACGACCGCGGTTTCCAGGAACAAGCCGTCGGTCGCGTCTACTTTCATCCGCTTCTTCACTAGACCGTATAGTCCGAAGCTTAGGGCGAGCGATAGAGAGACCCAAGGGAAGCTGCCGTAATCGATGGCGACCAGCAGCACTCCCGAACCCGCGAGCGCGATCGCCGTCCATTGTCCAAGCGTCGGTTTCTCGCCCAAGAGCGCGATCGCCAGCACGACATTGATGAGAGGCGTCAGATAGTACCCTAAGCTCGTCTCGATGACGTGCCCGTTATTGACGGCCCAGATGAAGATGAGCCAGTTCGATGTAATAAGAAGGCTGCTTACCGTCAGCGTTAACAGCGTCGCCCGATTGCCGACAAGCGCGCGGATGTCTTTCCATCTGCGCTGGATGAAGATCAGTGCCGCGACGAATACGAAGGACCATACGATTCGGTGGGATAGAATTTCACCCGCGCCGATCGTCTCGAACCATTTCCAATATACCGGTAGCAGCCCCCATATGGTGTAAGCCGCTATAGCGTACAGTAACCCTTTTTTCATGCTGTCCATTCGCCCCATCCTGCATATGCCACGATATGAACGGAATTATACCACCATCGCTTCCCATGTAGACATGGAAAATGTTAAGGAAAAGCGCGCGGATGTCGTGACGGCTTCGTATCGAAACGATCCTGCTCGGATATTTACGGCTTCGTTGGCAAATTATAAATTCGCCTACATCACATTCAAAGGAGCTTAGTATGACGCCGAATACGAGTATGAACGCCGGACAGACGAGCGTGCCGATTCCTATGCCGCCTCGGGTCATCACGACCAAAGACTTATCCTATCTGAAGGACGCGCTTTCTTGGGAGCTTAACGCGTTCAAGAAGCTGCATCATTTCGCCGGCGAGGCGAAGGATCCGCAGATCAAGCAAGCGCTCGACGGCGCGGGCCGGATGCACCAAGCCCACTACGAACAGCTGCTCAAGCACCTGCAAGTCGACAACAACATGGCCATGGCCGGTTTGCCGCAACAGCCGGCTCAGCAGATGTCACATTAAGAAGGAGAGAGCATCAATGCCTGCCCAAAGCCAGAATCAAATCGCGAACCCGCAGACGGGACAGCTGCCGACGGTCAAAGGTCCGGAGATGAACGACCGGGATTACTTGAACGATGCGCTTAGCACCTGCAAATATTTGACCGACAGTCTCAATATCGCCGTCAAGGAAGCAAGCCATAACGAACTGCACGCCGATTTCCAGCGCATACTGAACGAAACCCACCAAAGCGCGCGCGAGATGTACAATTTAATGTTCCAGAAGGGTTGGTACAAGCTGGAGGCCGAAGACCAGCAAAAGCTGCAGACGACGTACCAGCAGTTCAGCGGATACTCATCGCAATATCCGTATCCCGCAGGCGCGCAATAAGCGATATAACCGTCAACAGGGTGGAGCAAGGAATTCTTGCTCCACCTTTCTTTGGCGATTTAACGGTGTATGGTGCCGCTATTTCGGCCTCGGTAGCCTAAGCCTGGTTAGCTTATGCCGCCGGAATGGCGGCATAAGTTCATGTTCCGCTCATACAATGGAGCATTGTCCTTCATCGCTGTTATAATAATGGTACATGCTAGTTGGAACATTGGGATCACTTCGAAAGGAGGAGTGTAGAAAATGACAGCCGTAGAATCAAAAATGGGGAATTACCAAGCCGCGCAAATCGCCTACGAGATTGCAGGCGCCAGCGATCGCGCAGCTATCGTACTGCTGCACCCCGCGTTCGCGGACCGAAGCATCTTCGAGTATCAGATCAGAGCTCTCTCGAAGTGGTATAGGGTTATTGCCATTGATTTGCCCGGGCACGGGGATACGATAACCAAAGGTACTGGCGTTACGCTCAAGGATGCCCCGGCTATCATCGAAAGCATTCTAGTAGAGAACGGCATCGAAGAATGTCACTTGATTGGCGTATCATTGGGAGGACTTGTCGCGCAGGCGTTCGCTGACCGATATCCGGAGCGAGTACGTACCGTTACGGTTGTCGGAGGTTACTCCATCCATCGACCGATGGATAAAATCAAGAAAGCGCAGCGCCGAGAGGGGATGAAGTGGTTACTGTATATTGTGCTGTCCATGCGTAAATTCAGAAACTACGTGCTAAACGTCTCCTGCTACACCGATCAATGCAGAGCATTATTCGAACGCGGCATCCGCCGATTCGAACGCAAATCGTTCGCGGCCATGTCGGGCATGGATCGATTGTTCCGTCGGACAGACAGCAGCGTAGCTTACCCCTTATTCATCATGGTGGGCGAGCATGATCTTCCGCTGGCGCGCGAGGCAGCCGAAGAATGGCACGCTAACGAGCCTAACAGCCGATTGGCGATATTGCCGGGGGCGGGCCATTGCGCGAACGGCGATACGCCGGAAGCCTTCAACGAACGCGTATTAACCTTCCTTCTTAACGTTCGATAACGATTCTTTGACTAAAGCGTTAATCATATGGATCGATCTCTTCTTCATTTCTCCATCCATGCGTTTGAGCAAATTCAGAATTTCATGCAGATCCTGCTCCTCGGACGACTCCTTGATATGCGCCTGCGGGTCCACCCCGACAAGAAGATAGTCCACGGACACATTAAAGAAAGCGGCCAGCTTAATGATCGTCTCATATACGGGCTGCCGATTATTGCTCTCGTAATGGCTATAGGCCGAGCGAGTAATGCCGATATACTGCGCGACCTCCGTCTGAGATATTCTTCTGCAATGCCGCAACGTCCTTAGACGTACCCCCAAATTCATTTTCTCACCTCAAATTTTGACAAGAAATAATGATAACCGCGTAGGCCTAACGGGCTGATGCAAACCTATTTATCGATTGGTCCCGATCTTATCCTAATTTGATACAAAACGTATCTGCAATCTAACATTATGCTACATTTTGAATGGTGTCAATACAAAATGTATCATTCTTAAAGCGATTTCATTTTTTACGGCCCATTCCAGCCGATTTGATGGAGGTTATGGACTAGGAATTAAACCGAACGGAGAGGATACGTTCTCCGACTTTGCTCACGCCTGTTCTGCTCGGAAATGGTTAAGATTCTAAACATTTTAGGTGTTTAACATTACTTTTGTGGGGTTAAAATTACCTGCTTGTCTGATACTATAGGGTGGATACGCTTCTATTCGAGGGTGAGTTTGATCAAGCCCAAGGTTTTATTATTCGAGGGTGAGTCAGATCGAGCCTGACGAAGGTTTTATTATACCGAGGAGGATTCTAGATGGCAGACGCTACAAAACGCAACGAACCGCTAGTCAAGCATATGTATACCGCGGATCCGTCCGCTCACGTCTTCGAAGGCAAAATTTATATTTACCCTTCGCATGACCTCAATAATGATAATGTCATTAACGACAACGGCGACCAATACGATATGGAAGATTACCACGTCCTGTCGATGGAAGACGAAGGCGCGCCATGCGTAGACCACGGCGAAGCGCTCCACGTTCGCGACGTACCGTGGGCCAGCAAGCAAATGTGGGCTCCGGATGCTGCTTTCAAGAATAACACTTACTACTTATTCTTCCCTGCTAGAGACAAGGAAGGCATCTTCAGAATCGGCGTGGCGACGAGCGCATCTCCTTCCGGTCCGTTCAAGGCCGAGGAGAACTACATCCCGGGCAGCTTCAGCATCGACCCTGCCGTATTCACCGACGAAGACGGCAAATCGTACATCTACTTCGGCGGCCTCTGGGGCGGACAGCTGGAGAAATGGCAGACAGGTACGTTCCTGCCTGACGAAACGGGTCCTACCGGCGATGAACCGGCGCTTGGACCTCGCGTAGCCGAGCTAAGCGACGATATGCTGACGTTCAAGAGCGCGCCTCAAGAAATTTCGATCGTCGACCAAGACGGCAAGCCTCTGACGGCTGGCGATGAGGATCGCAGATATTTCGAAGGCCCTTGGGTTCACAAGTATAACGGTTATTATTACTTGTCCTACTCGACAGGTTCGACGCACAAGCTTGTGTACGCGATCAGCAAAAACCCGATGGGACCTTATGTATACCAAGGCGTCATCCTTACCCCTGTCATCGGCTGGACGACGCATCACTCGATCGTTCAGTTCAAAGACAAATGGTATCTGTTCTACCATGACAGCTCCTTGTCCGGCGGCATCGACAACAAACGTTCGGTGAAGTATACGGAACTGAAATACAATCCGGACGGCACCATTCAGACGATCGATCCTTACAACAATTAAATCAAATCGAACGGCCGAGCGATCATCCATCCGCTCGGCCGTTTTTCATTGTATTACTCGTTAAGCTCGTCCCAATCGACGTTCGGCATATCGATCTCGACGTTATTGCCGTCCGACTTGAACGTCTTCGTCCATGCAGGCTGCTTCGGCAGCTTAGGTGACGGCTTCGCGTTCTCCAAGTACTCGCCGAAATCAGCCTTTGTCTTACGAAGGCCGTTCAGCTCCCACCACTCCTCGTCCGTCAGCCTCGTATCGCTGACAAACTCGTAAGAGGAATACACGGACCCTCTCGCCAGCGCAAGCTCGCCTTCAAGCGGCACGACAACATAAATATGATCGAAATACCTGTCCCAAGGGATAGCATCCCCTGGTCGTTATTCTGCGACGGGGCTACCGTAGCAATGTCGCTAACGAGCATATCGCTTAATTCCAGCGCTGAATCGCCTTCCGAGAGACCGTCGGCCATACCCGATAACAACGTATTGCCTATATGCTCTAACGTTCCGCCATACCAGAGCAACCGATCGTTCTCTTCCTCGGTCAACGGCTCGTTGCGCAATTCCTTCAACGAGCATTCGATCAGCAGCTCCAGCAGCTTCTTATAGTCTTCCGCTCCCGTGCGCATCGTCTCGTTCAGCATACCCTTGCCTTCCAACAATTCAATCGTATCATCCGTTAAATATAATAGTTTGCTATACAAGGCCACGTTCGGTTCTACGTAATGTGTCTTGGCGTAATCTGCCGGCCCGCCCATCTCCGCCATAGGCTGTTTCCCGTACAACACCGAATCGTGCTTCAGCTCCGTATAGCTCCCGATAGCCGAATTAAGCGTCTTATGCTTCCATGCGTCATTCGTCATGAACCACGGCATGCCCGAATCCGGGCCGAATTCGGTTAAGGCTGCTTGAATCGACCATAGCCAGCCGTTATACAGATTGCTCGACCACGTCTCGTTCGAATATCCGCCGACTTCAGATTTCAGCTTGCGATAATTCGTCTCGTACTCCGGCCAAGCTAGCTGCGGCTTCAATACGTCGAACAGCTGCTTCTCCGCTGTCGCGCTTCCTAATACGCCCATGACGTCAAGAGCGGTCGGAACGGGTCTGACTTGCGGTTCCATCAGATTCTGCATAATAAAGCTGTCCAGGATATATCTCTGCCCCATATATCGGAACTGCTTGCGAGTCGGCGTCGACACGCTTGTCAGCTTGCCTTGGATTCTAGGCTCCGGAAGTGCTTCAACCGCCGTAAGCAGCTTATCGTAGTAAGCGTCGTCGTTGAATACATTAGCATCGTTGCCCTCCCCGAACACCGCTACCCGGACATCGTTCATCTGAAGCAGCTGAATATCGTCCGAAGCGCCCACATATTGCTCGGTCGGATCGTAAATATGGTTCCATAGCTGAACGTTGCTCTTCCCCTTCGTCTTCAGGAACGTGGTGAAGGACATGAGTAGAGCCTGCAGCGTGTTGTCGTACAGGAACGCCCCGTTCCGGTCGATTAGCGGCAACGGCGCCGTGCCTAACCACATCATCGTTCGAAAATAATCCCCGAGCTTCTCGCTCTTCGTATAATGTCCTCTTACTTTAAATTGCGAATAGTCCAGGTCGAAGCCGAACAAAGGCGAAACCGAGAAGCCTTGGGCTTGTTCGATCAGACTCAGCTCTTGCCCGGCGATCGCCGTCGCTTCAGCGGGAACGTCTGCCGTAGCCTTCGAATCCGGGTCGATCAGCTGCTTCGCGACTTGGAAGAAGGCGATATTCTTGAGCTGCAGCTTCTTTAAGTCGTCGTCAAGCTCGCCGTACAGCAGGACCGATTGTTCGAGCATCTGATTCGATAACAGCTTCAAGTCCTCACTCAAATATCCCGCTTCCACGAACGCCAACGATTTGTCGTAGAACAGATGGTACATATGAAGAACGGAATCCGCGGTGATGAAATTCGGTATGCCGCTATACTCGTTCTGGTCGTAAACATAGAACATCTTCGTATCGCGTGACGGCAGCACAACGAATCCGTTGTCTATGAGCATGCTTTGCTGCGTGCGCGTAAATCCGCGAAATTGCTTCCAGTTGGAGACGTTGGCCATGTCGGAGGAGATTCGGTAGGGTTGCACGTTCGCTTCGAACGCACGGGGAGTGAACAATGGGGTGTTGTCACCGGGCGAGCGCCCAGAGGACCATGCGAGATCGATCTGTAGATCGATGATTTTACTGCCTTCCGGTTCGGGTGTCCTCTCGGATTTCCCGCTGTCTCTCGATTCGATCTTAAGCGGGGCAGGACTGTTAGGATTGCCGTCCGAATCGTTGAAGCATCCGGTTGCCGACACCGCTACGCATAGTCCAAGCAATGAAAGGTATAGCTTTCTCATCTATGGTCCGTACCACCAATCTATGATTTATATTCCATGTCAATGACTTTCCCGGCTTCGACCGTCAGCGCACGCGGTTCGCCGGTCTGCTTCATTCGGATGTCTATGCGGTTGCCGCCGGCGATATCGAGTCTTTCGATAGGTGCCATCGGCTCGCTCGCGGCCGCAAGCACGAATCCGAAGTCGAGCCAATAGTAGACGCCGATCCTCTCTTTATTTCCCTCCAGTCGTTCGATAAAAATTAGTTCGTCTCCCGGAATCGGAAGCAAGTCGCCGACGCTGAACGTCCTCCAATCGCCTGCCAGCTGCGACCCCGTCCACTTCTTAACCAGCTTATTGCCGTCGTAATTAAAAATGAACATTCTGTTTCTATGCTCCGCATCGAAGTGGGTCGGCTTATGGACCGCGATGAAGAGTTCCTTCCGTTCGTCGCCGTCGATGTCCCCTACTTCGATTTTCCAAGGCTTCAAATCTTTAAAATCGTTCTCGTAAACGCGTTGCCAACGTCCATCCGAAGATAGCCGTTCGATCTCCAGCCGGTCTCCGAACGCCTCTTCGCCTGTATGGCTGACAATGGCGTACCGGATTCCGTCCTCCCTGGCTTCATCCACCTCGGACTCTTTATCCCGCACGGCAGAAACGATAAGCGCTATACCGATGGATACCGCAACGATCGTTAAGGCAATGATCCAAAAAAGCCGTTCGTCTTTGTCGCGCCAGCCTCTCATGATGATCGCAGCCCCTATTCTCGCAATTTCGTTCTTACCAAGCATACCAATAGACTACTGTTCCACCTAAATACTGTCAATGACTGGAATCCCGTTACAAACTAAAGATTCATTAAAATATGCGATTCCGCATAGGCTGCGGGATGCTGGACAACCTACGTCCGATAGCGATCTATGGAGGAGGGTCCACGATTAGCCATTTGCAACGTTTAGCCGCTCACGAAGCGCTCGAAGTCCATGAAGCGATCAATTTCAAGACACTCTGTCTCGCAAGCTCCAAGTTCACTCAGGGCCTCGTGTTCGATCAAGAGCTTAGAGCGTTAATGGATAAAGACGTGCGTCAATCGATCGATGCGCTCGCGGAGCTGCAGAGCCTATATGCCCGAGCGCCGTTCGCAGCACCAGTGCCGGAAACCCGGCCGACTCCGATTCTGAATTGAGGTGACAGGCACGATGGACGCGCTCGATCCGAGCCAATCATTGAATATGCCCGAGATGGCGGATATGACGTTCGCTATGGATTTCCTAACGCGGGCCAAGGAAGGCGTCAGGAGCATGGCCGCCGCGCTGACGGAAGCCGCTACGCCGGAGCTTAGAGCATTCTTCCGCGCCCAGCTCTTCCAAGGCATCGCGTTGCATCAAGAAATCACGGAGCTGATGGTCCGCAAGAAGTGGTTTCATCCGTATGAGCTGAAGGAGCAATATCAGATCGACCAGCTGGCGGCACGGAATACCGCCGACATCTGCAAGCTGAAGCTGTTCCCCGACGACACGAGCCGCAAAGGAATGTTCGACCGAACGCCGGACGAAGCACTCGGAGGTGCCGAGGCATGAAAGCCGTAACGTATCAAGGGATTAAGAACGTCGTCGTCAAGGACGTGCCCGATCCGAAGATCGTGTTGCCCGGAGACGCCATCATTCGATTAACGACGACCGCGATATGCGGCTCGGATCTGCATCTCCTGCACGGAATGGTCCCGAATTTGCAGGAAAACTATGTGATCGGTCACGAGCCGATGGGCGTCGTCGAAGAGGTCGGCCCCGGGGTGACGAAGCTGAAGAAGGGCGACCGAGTCGTCATCCCGTTCACGATCGCTTGCGGGGAATGTTTCTATTGCCAAAATCAGTTGGAGAGTCAATGCGACAATTCGAATGATAACGGGGAGATGGGCGGATATTTCGGCTACAGCGGCACGACCGGAGGCCATCCGGGCGGACAAGCGGAATATTTGCGCGTGCCGTTCGCTAACTTTACCCATTTCAAAATTCCCGAGAACAGCGAGCAATCCGACGAGAAGCTGTGCCTCATCGCAGATGCGATGCCGACGGCTTATTGGAGCGTCGACAATTCCGGAATGAAGGAAGGCGATACGGTTGTCGTCATCGGCTGCGGTCCGATCGGTCTCTTAGCGCAGAAATTCGCTTGGCTCAAAGGCGCGAATCGAGTGATCGCCGTCGACTATCTAGGCTATCGACTGAATCACGCGAAACGAACGAATAAAGTGGAGATCGTGGATGCGGGTTCGTTCGAGAACGTCGGCAACGTTATTAAGGAAATGACGAAGGGAGGAGCGGACGTCGTGATCGACTGCACGGGCATGAGCGGCAAGATGACTCCGCTCGAATCCGTTGCTTCAGGGCTGAAGCTTCACGGCGGAGCGCTGGGAGGCTTCGTGATCGCGTCGCAAGCCGTTCGCAAAGGCGGGACGATTCAAATTACGGGTGTATACGGCGGTCGGTATAACGGCTTTCCGCTCGGCGATATTTTCCAGAGGAACGTGAACATACGCTCGGGACAGGCACCGGTGATCCACTATATGCCGCACATGTACGAGCTGATCGACAACGGACGCATCGATCCCGGAGACATCATCACGCACGTGCTGCCGCTTAGCGACGCCAAACGGGGGTACGAGCTGTTCGATACGCGCCAGGACGATTGCATCAAAGTGTTATTGAAACCGTAGACAGGAGGTTTATCCCATGCCTTACGCCTTGCACGAAGCGCTTGAAGTCCATGAGCTCGCGGCTTTCAAGACGATCTGCATGACCAAATCCAAAACGATGGACGCGCTTGTATCCGACAAGGAGCTTAAAGCCATAATGCGGCTGGATGTCGACCTATCCACCCGTCATTTAGAGGAGCTTAAGATGATTCTGCAACGAGCCTGCGAACAGGAGCTAAGCGGCATATGAACAAAATCCTCGAATATTTCACGGGTATGGCCGCATTGACCGACCAGGTGATCGCGACGGATTTGCTCATTAGCGCCAAGAGCGGCGTCCGTAACTACGCCATGGCGGTGACCGAGGCAGGCACGCCGGAGATTAAAGCGATACTGACTCGCCAACTGGAGGATGCGATCGACCTTCACGAACGGATCTCGACCTATATGACCGAACGGGGCTGGTACCGCCCTTGGAACGTAAAGGAGCAATTCCAGCTGGATCTCCAGAACGCCGATATAGCTCTAAAGGCTCCTATGCTCTAGCGATTGAAGAATCGACCGACCTGCGGAACACCAATGAATAAGTCCGCTCTGCTTCAACTCTCGCTTGCGATGGCGATATTCGGATCGATCGGTTATTTCTCGCAGCATACCGGCCTTCCGGCGATCGAGCTCGTCTTCATCCGCTGCGTATGCGCTCTTACTCTGCTGCTTGGAGCTTGGCTTCTAACCGGAAGCTATCGCCAAGATCGATGGCACCCCCAGGAGACGATCCTTATCGCCCTATGCGGCGTTACGAATCTGCTCAATTGGGTGTTCTTGTTCAAAGCGTTCATGCTCGTATCGGTGACGATCGCGATAGCGCTGTATCATCTGGCGCCGTTCATCGTCATGATGGCAGGCAGCTTCCTGTTCCGGGACAAGCTGACCATAACGTCGATACTGGCCCTCGCCGGCTGCTTCGTCGGAACGGTGCTCGTAATGGGCACGGACGGGTTCCAGCCCGATTCCCGGAGCTGGGAAGGAATGATGTACGGCATCGCAGCCGCCGTATTCTACGCGGCGACGATGCTGCTCGGCAAGGGCATTCGGCGTGCGAGCGTCTATGCGACGACGTGGGTGCAAATGCTGATCGGGCTGCTCCTGCTGCTGCCATTCGTCCGATTCTCCGTCTACGGCGGCCTGCAATCGGACCAATGGACCTACGCTATCGTCACCGGGCTTCTGCATACCGGGCTCGTCTATTTGCTATTTTTCCGGAGCATTCGCCGCTTGCCGTCTTCCGCCGTCTCGCTGCTCGTATTCGTCGATCCCGCGGTTGCGATCCTGCTCGATATCGGCGTGACCGGCTTCCGTCCGGACGCTCTTCAGACCTCCGGTATCTTGCTGCTGTTCGGCAGCCTGTTAGCGGCGGTAGCTTTGCCTATGGCGCGGCGCAGGGGCGATTAGAGTGTGAGCCAGTCAATGACTACTATAGAAAAGAGAAAAGCAGCCCTCGAGGCCAATGTCATTAAGATAAGGCAAAAGCCAAATAATTACGGAAAAGAGCAGGTTATCGAAAAGATAGCCCGCTTTTTTTTTGCGTAATAATGCGACAAAAGTATTGACAAGCAGTTGG
>Ga0065721_10052615_pt1 | contig 11538 bp, 14 predicted proteins | sample Mesricmetagenome_FD_59108 | JGI IMG/M metagenome (GOLD analysis project Ga0065721, IMG submission 59108) | Mesophilic microbial community from rice straw/compost enrichment Sample: eDNA_1 v2 (version 2) | ecosystem: Engineered > Solid waste > Grass > Composting > Bioreactor | place: USA: Davis...
GCCATGGCGGTGCGGGGCGCGCAGGGGCTGCCGCCCATCGCGCCCGACCCGGCGGCCGGACATGCGGCCGACCTCCTGCGCATGCTGCGCGGAGAGCCGGTCGAGGAGGGCGACGCGAAGGCGCTCGACACCTATCTCGTGACCATCCTCGATCACGGCCTCAACGCCTCGACCTTCACGGCGCGGGTCGTCGCCTCCACGGAGGCGGGGCTGCTCTCGGCGATCGTCGCCGGTCTCTGCGCCCTCAAGGGCCCCCTGCACGGGGGCGCGCCGGGGCCGGTGCTCGACATGCTCGACGCCATCGGCAGCACCGACCGGGCGGAGGAATGGCTCGACGCGGCGATCGCCCGCAACGAGCGGCTGATGGGGTTCGGCCATCGGGTCTACCGGGTCCGCGATCCGCGGGCGGACGTGCTGAAGGGAGCGGTGTCGCGCTTGAAGGGCCGGGACAACCGGATCGCCTTCGCGGAGGCCGTCGAGGAAGCGGCCCTGCGGGTGCTGGCGCGTCGCAAGCCGGGACGCCGGCTCGACACCAATGTGGAGTTCTACACTGCCCTGCTGCTGGAGGCTCTCGGCGTGCCGCGCGCGGGCTTCACGCCCCTGTTCGGCGCAGGCCGGACGGCCGGCTGGGTGGCCCACGCGCTCGAACAGGCCGGGACCGGCCGCATCATCCGGCCGCAATCGCGCTATGTGGGGCCGCGGCCGGCCGAAGCCGCTTAAATCGCGCTCAATCCTGCGGCGGATCTTGAACGCCGATCCGCCGCAGGACCGTATCGGTGATCCGGTTGCAGCGGGCGCCGTCGAACGGGAAGGCGTCCACCAGCGCGGACGAAAGGGTCTTGTGAAGGGCCTGCCGGAGGAGCCTGCGGGCACGGTGCAGGCGTGTCTTCACGGTCTCGGGACGCAGGCCGAGCTGGGAGGCGGTCTCCTCGACGCTCATCTCCTCCATGTCCCGCAGCACGAAGACGGTGCGGAACGGGCCGGGCAGGCGGTCGACGGCCCGCTCCAGGAGGCGGCGGACCTCCGCGCGGGCGGCCGCGGCTTCCGGGTCAGCATCCCTGTGGGCCGTCGGCAGGGCGATCACGCGGGTGTCTCCTTGGTCTCTGAGCCGGTCGAGATGCTCCACCCCGACGGTCGGGCGCCGGTGCCGGACCCGGCCGATCGCCTCGTTGAGGGCGATCCGAGTCAGCCAAGTGGAGAGGCGCGCCTCGCCCCGGAAAGTGTCGAGATGCATGAAAGCGCGGACATAGGTCTCCTGGACCACGTCCTCGGCCTCCGCGTCGTCCGCCAGGACGCTGCGGGCGACCCGGTAGAGGCGGCGATTGTAGCGCCGCATGATCTCGCGAAAGGCCTCGCCGTCACGCGCCAGGGCGCGCTCGACTAAAGCTGTGTCACCCAAATCGTCCAACAGGACCGACGCGGTTGCGGTGCTCGGCATGGCAGGCTCCCTCCCTGGTCCTTAGATGGAGCGGGGACGCGAAGGTTCCCGGGAGTTTCGCCTATCGCGGCCGCGGCGTCACGTCCGGCGCACGATGCCCTCGCGCAAAATCTCGTCGACCGCCGGGAAGGCGCGCAGGGCCTCGTCGGGCACCGGCTCGCCGCCCTTGGCCGCCGAGGCGACGCTCCCCTGAGGCCCGCTGGGGCGGCCCACCACGATCCGCCCGACCATGCCGGCATGTTCGTGCGGGACGCAGAAGTAGTCGTAGGTTCCCTCCACCGTGAGCGTGACCGAGAAACTCTCGTCCGGCAGCAGGTAATCCGAGTTCCAGGAGGCGGCGCCCGCCGGAATGCGCAAGGGGCGGTCGAAATTCTGCGGGTGGTAGGCGGTGGCCGTGTGGGAATTGCCCGGATCGCGATTGACCCACCGGACGCTCTGGCCGGGCCGGATGAGGACGCCGATCGGATCGAACCAGACCTGAGACCCGTCCGCATTGCCCCGCATCACGATCTCGACCGTATCGCCCGCGGCCGCCCAGACCCGGCCGGCCAGGGGGGCGGCCAAGGGAGCGGCGAGGAGAACCCCGCCGACCCTGAGGATATGGCGCCGGGTCGGCCTCATTTCGCCACCCGCGCCTCGTCGGTCTTGGCGACGTGCCACAGCACCACATGGGCGTGGGGCTTCTCGACGCCCGGATGGCCGGCGTTGAAATAGACGTCCACATGATCGACCTTGCCGCCGGGCGCCGCGAGATTGTCGAAGCGCTTGTCCTTGTTCGAGAGATCCTCGATGGGCAGCATGTAGACGGTGCTGACGAGCTTGCCGTCGTGGTCGTAGGCCAGGAAGGGGCCGGCCGGCAGGGTGCTCGGATCGACGTAGAGCTGGCCGAGCCCGGGCAGGAAATCAGGCAGCTTCACGAGCGTGCTCACCTTCTTGTAGGCGCCCGATGGCGGCGCCTTCTCGACCTGGTCGGCCGCAAGCGCGGGCAGGGTGAGGGCCGCGATTCCAGCGGCAACGGCGAAGCGGAGAAACATGACGACATCCTCTCTCTTGCCGGACGACAGGCCCGGCATGTCCGATTGGATGGTGCTCTGTGCGAAAGGTTCCCGGGGTGCGGGTCCAAAGCATCGGGCGCAAAAGTGGGAACCGGTTTTGCGCGAAAAGATGCTCAAGACAGGAGCATCGGGCGCAAAAGTGGGAACCGGTTTTGCGTGACGAGAGGCTCAAAAAATTGAAGAGGGATCGGACGTGAGGTCGAACTCACGTCCGAGGCTTCAGACGTGCTGGCCGCCGTTGATGTGCAGCTCCGCGCCGTTCACGTAGGACGAGGCTTCCGTGCACAGGAAGTAGATGGCCTTCGCGACCTCGTCGGTGGTGCCGAGGCGGCGCATGGGGATCTGCTCGACGAGCTTCTCGGTGCCGGGCGAGAGGATCGAGGTATCGATCTCGCCGGGCGAGATGGCGTTGACGCGCACGCCTAAGGGACCGAAATCGGCCGCCATCTCGCGGGTCAGGGAGGCGAGCGCCGCCTTCGAGGTGGCATAGGCCGCGCCCGCGAAGGGATGGACGCGGGAGCCCGCGATGGACGTGACGTTGACGACCGAGCCCTTGGCCCGGGTCAGCTCGTCCACCAGGCCGCGGGCCAGCATGATCGACGCGAAGAAGTTCACCTGGAACACCCGCACCCAGTCCTCGTAGGGCGTGCCGAGCGCCCCGAGGCGGGAGCCGCCGGGACCCTTGGGCGAGATGCCCGCATTGTTGACGAGGGCGTGCAGCACGCCGCCTTCGGCTGCAAGCCGCCCCTTGACCTCCTCGATGGCCCGGAGCGTGTCGTTGGCGTCCGCGAGATCGACCTGGAGATGGTCCTCGGGACCCATCTCCCAGGGGCAGTTCTCCGGAAAGGCATGGCGCGAGCAGGTGATCACCCGCCAGCCGGCCGCCGAGAAGCGCTTGACGGTGGCATGTCCGATGCCCCGGCTGGCGCCGGTCAGCAGCATGATGCGGCGGGAATTCTGAGGCGTCGTGGGCATGGCGTTCTGCGAGCGACCTGTGGAAACGGGCGCGGACCCTAACGTGCCGGAGGCCGGAGGTCCATGGGTGGTCGGTTCGGCATTGCCGGACATCCGGTCCCGATGGCATCAAACTGTGCTGGCTATAGACTCACAGCGCTATCGAAAGTCAGGGGAAACCCATGCAAGTGCCGCCGCCCGTCAGGGCCTATGTGGATGCCTACAATGCCCGGGATGTCGAGGGAATGCTGCGCTTTCTCGCGGAGGACGTGCATTTCCAGAACATCTCGGCCGGCGCCGTGAATGCGGAGACGAACGGCATCCGCGCGTTCGCGGACCTCGCGACAATGGGCGCGGCGGCCTTTCGCGAGCGTCGGCAGGAGATCGTGGCCTGCATCGTGGTCGGCGACCGGGCCATGATCGAGGTCGATTACAGCGCCGTGGTCGGGGCCGATCTCCCCAACGGCTGGAAGGCCGGGCAGTCCCTGCGCTTCAGGGGAACGAGCTATTTCGAGCTTCGGGACGGCAGGATCGTCAGGATCGTCGACGAAAGCTGAGGGGCAGGGGCGAGTCCGCTGCGCGAGAGGTTGCGACGTTCTGCGTCAGGGCTCCGATTCGAACTCCATGTTCAGGAGTTTCCACTCGTTATAGGAGCCCTGGAACCTGTCCGGAATGCGAAAGGGCGCGCAGCGCTGGACTGCGCGAACGGCAGCCTTGGCGATATCCGAGTCGGGTGACGGCTCGAGGACTTTTGGCGCTTCCAACAGCGAACCGTCGCGGCGGAGACGGATCTCGAGGCGGGCTTTCTTCTTCGACCAGGATGGTGCAGGCGCCATGAAGCACCGCGCGACTTGATCGGTTATGAGGTGGGCGAGGGTTTTCCGCTGCTCGGCATTCAGCGCATGGGCCGGCGTGGCTCCCAGAAGGCCAGCCAGGGCAAGGGCCGGGATCATGTGCTTCATGCGAGACTCTTTTTCGGACCAGCTCTCGCCTGAGCGCTCCGGCCTGCCACCAACTCGTGACCGCTCCCGGCCGGCTTAAGGATCGGATGAAGAAGTAGAAATATGGTTAAGCTCTGGGGCCCCGTCCTGTCGTCCCCGAGCAGGGCTGGGGCGGGTCTGAGCCCGCCCCGATGCTGTCAGAAGAAAACCATGTCGGCCTCCTTGTCGAAGACGGGTCCCTTATCGCTCCGGCAGGGCCTCCGAGGCTGTGCGGGGCGGCACAGCCGGGCTTGAGGCATCGGCGTAGGGCCGCCGACCGGGTGCCCCGAACCTTGGCCATTGCCTGAACTTGGCTTGTCGCTGTCCGGCTGCCACTTTCCCAAGGGAGCATGATGCGTGAGCACGCCGATTCCGAAGGATCCGGCCTTTCGGAGCCGCGTCCAGGCAAGCTTTGACAAGCAGGGGCTGATGGGCACCCTCGGCGCGTCGCTCCTGCACATTGCACCTGGGGCGGTCGACATCGTCTTGTCGCCGAGCCCATCCGTCTCGCAGCAGCACGGTTTCGTTCACGCGGGTTACGCGGCGCTCAGCCTCATGCCGGCGGGGAGCGGGGTGCTGACCACGGAGTTCAAGATCAACCTGGTGGCTCCGGCCGGCGGCGCGCGCATCGTGGCCCGGGGGCGCGTCGTCAAGGCCGACCGGACGCTGACCCTGGCGCAAACGGAAGTCTTTTCCGAAACGGCCGGAGCCGAGAGACCGGTTGCGCTTCTCACCGCAACCCTGATGACGATCGAAGGCCGGGACGGAGTGGCGGATTAGCCGCCGATCCCGAACGCGGTCACGGATAGAGCCGGGTCTTCCGCCAGCCCTCGCCCTCGCGGGTGAAGACCACCCGGTCGTGGAGGCGGAAGGGCTTGTCCTGCCAGAACTCGATGGAGACCGGTGCGATGCGGAAGCCGGTCCAGTAGGGCGGGCGGGGCACCTCGCCGACCGCGTATTTCGCGGTGTTGAGGGCCACGGCCTTCTCGAGCGCAAAGCGGCTTTCCAGCGGACGGGATTGCTGGCTCGCCCAGGCGCCGATGCGGCTGTCCCGGGGGCGGCTCTGGAAATAGGCATCGGCCTCGGCGTCGGTCACGAGGGTCACCGGGCCCCGCGCCCGCACCTGGCGCCGCAGGCTCTTCCAGTGGAGCACCAGGGCGGCCTTCTTCTGGCCGAGGAGCTCGCGGCCCTTGTTCGATTCCGTGTTGGTGTAGAACACGAAGCCGTTCTCGTCGAAGCCCTTCAGGAGCACCATCCGGACGTTCGGCAGGCCGTCAGCGTCCACGGTCGCCAGCGCCATGGCGTTGGGATCGTTGGGCTCGGAGCGAGTCGCTTCCTCCAGCCAGGCCGCGAAGAGGGCCCAGGGCTCTTCGACTTCCGTGAAGTCACCGCTTTTTAACTGATTCAAGGCTTTATCCTGGTATGTGACCAATTCGTTCCGGGGGACCGACGCCGCATGAGGGCCGATGCGCGCCGTTATAGATCAGTCGCCGTCCTGGGCGAAGCGGTGAAAATTGCCGCCGTCGCCGTAATCGCTCTGTCGACCGGGGCCTGCAGCTTCACCTACGGCCTCGTCGGCTACCAGGAGGAGGAGCCGGTGGCCACCGGCTCCATCGCGCCGAAAGCCGTCTCTCCCCTTTCGCCCGACCTCAACGAGGAGGATTGGCGCCGGGCCAAGGCGGCACTCGCCGTGGCGCTCGATCCGCAGGGGGCCGGCACCCTGGTGTCCTGGGACAACCCGGACACGGCCCACAAGGGCAGCTTCTCGCCGTCGAGCCCGCCCTTCGTGAAGAACGACGAGGTCTGCCGCGCCTTCTCGGCCCATCTGACCGGCTCGGCCACCCTCGAAGGCACTGCCTGCCGTCCCTCCGGGGGCGACTGGGCCATCAAGGATCTCAAGCCTGCCAAGGCGAAGAGCGCCGAGAAGACCCCCGAAAAGCCCTCCGGAAAAGCCTCCGCGGAAGGCTGAGAGGGGCACGGGGCCGGCGAATTCCGCCCGGCCGTGGCCGTTGCAAACGCGCAACACTTTCCCATATGGTCCTTGAGAGCCGGTGGGGTGGCGGCTGCGTCTCCTCCCGCGTCCGGGCACCCCCAAATCGACGGCTGATGGATTTCACGATGCGTAACCCCTACGACATTCTCGGCGTGCCCCGCACGGCCAGCGAGGCGGAGATCAAGAAGGCCTTCCGCAAGCTCGCCAAGACCTACCACCCGGACCGCAACAAGGACGATCCCAAGGCGAAGGACAAATTTGCCGAGGTGAATTCCGCCTACGAGATCCTGGGCGATGCGCAGAAGCGCGGCCAGTTCGACCGGGGCGAGATCGACGCGGAAGGAAAGCCGCGCTTCCAGGGCTTCGAGGGTTTCGGAGCCGGGCGGGGCGGCGGCGCCCGGAGCGAGGATTTCGGCGGTTTCAATTTCGGCTTCTCGGGTGGGGGCGGCCCCTTCGGCGGCGGCCGCCGGCGCGCGACGGGCGGCGACGCGGAGGACGACATCTTTTCCCAGCTCTTCGGCGAAGCCTTCCGCTCGGCCGCCGAGGGGGGAGGGCGGCGCGGCCGCGCAAAGCCCCAGCAGCAGAAGGGCGAGGACGTGAACGCCACTCTCACGGTGACGCTCGAGGAGGTCGCCGGAGAGGCCAAGAAGCGCCTCAGGCTCCCGACCGGCCGGGACGTGGACGTGGTGATCCCGAAGGGCGTGGCCGACGGTCAGGTGATCCGCCTGCGCGGCCTCGGCCAGGGGGCGCCGGGCGTCGATCCCGGCGATGCCCTGCTGACCATCCGCATCGCGCCCCACGAACGCTTCACGCCCGAGGGCTCGAATCTGCGCCTGCGGCTGCCCATCGAGATCGAGGAGGCGGTGCTGGGCGGCACGATCCGCGTGCCCACCCTCACGGGCGCCGTCGAGATGACGATTCCGCCCCTGACCAATTCGGGCCGGACCTTCCGCCTGCGCGGCAAGGGTCTGCCCGGCAAGAGCGGGGCGGGCGACCTCCTCGCCACCGTCGAGATCAAGCTGCCCGAGATCGTCGACGAGGACCTGATGGATTACGCCCGCAAGCGGCGCTCCGCCAAGGCGGGCTGATCTCCGCCGGCCGGTCCCGGCCAAGCCCGTATATTCCGTTACGGAACGGCCATTTCCCGGGGGAAGTCCGCGAGGTGTCTTCCCCCTGGCCACGCTGTCGGTTAAAGAAGCCTTCGTTTCGACGTGTCCAGCGACGGTTTTAAGGTGAAACATGGCAGAGACAACGGCGCCCGGCATCCTGGCCGGAAAGCGCGGCTTGATCATGGGAGTTGCGAATAACCGGTCCATCGCCTGGGGCATCGCGCAGGCCGCCCGCAAGCATGGGGCGGACCTGGCCTTCACGTATCAGGGCGAGGCCCTGAAGAAGCGGGTCGAGCCGCTCGCGAAGGAGCTGGACGCGGCCGTCGTCGGCCATTGCGACGTGACGGACGGGGCGAGCATCGACGCGGTCTTCGACGAGGTCCGCAAGCTCTGGGGCTCCCTCGACTTCGTGGTCCACTGCATCGCCTTCTCGGACAAGGACGAGCTCACCGGGCGCTATGTGGAGACCAGCGAGGGCAACTTCTCCAAGTCGCTCCTGATCTCCTGCTATTCCTTCACGGCCATCGCCCAGCGGGCCGAGAAGCTGATGACGAACGGCGGCTCGCTCCTCACGCTCACCTATTACGGCGCCGAGAAGTGGATGCCCCACTACAACGTGATGGGCGTCGCCAAGGCGGCGCTGGAGGCCTCCGTCCGCTACCTGGCGGCGGATCTCGGCCCCCAGAACATCCGCGTCAACGCCATCTCGGCGGGCCCGATCAAGACTCTCGCGGCCTCCGGCATCGGCGATTTCCGCTACATCCTGAAGTGGAACGAGTACAACTCGCCCCTGCGCCGCACCGTCACGACCGAGGAGGTGGGCGAGACCGCCGCCTATCTGGTCTCCGACATGGCCCGCGGCATGACCGGCGAGATCCTGCACGTGGATGCCGGCTACCACGTGGTCGGCATGAAGAACCCCGAGGCACCCGACCTTTCCCTCGACAAAGACTGATCGTGACCGCCGGCCGCCCGACGATCTACTTCATCCGCCACGGCGAGACCGACTGGAACCTCGAGGGGCGCCTCCAGGGGCAGAAGGACATTCCGCTCAACGACCTCGGCCGCGTCCAGGCCGAGGAGGCGGGCCGCCGGCTCCGGGCCCTCGTGCCGCAGGTCGAGGATCTGGATTACGTGGCGAGCCCGATGCTGCGCACCCGGGAGACCATGGAGCGCCTGCGGGCCTCCCTCGGCCTCTATCCGGACTATTACCGGCTGGACGAGCGCCTCGTGGAGCTCACCTTCGGGGCCTGGGAGGGCCTGACCTGGAAAGAGGTCCGCAAGCAGGAACCGGCGCTTGCCGCCCTGCGCGAGCGCGACAAGTGGAACTACGTTCCCCCAGGAGGAGGCGAGAGCTATGCCATGCTGGCCGAGCGGGTGCGCCCGATCCTTGACGACCTGACCCGTGACACCGTCCTCGTGGCCCATGGCGGCGTCGCCCGCGCGTTCCTGGCGGTGGCCTGCGGCGTCTCCACCCGCCACGCGGCCAGCATCGACATCTGGCAGGGCAAGATCCTGGTGATCGAGGGGCGCAGCCACCGCTGGGCCTGAAGCCAGGCAGTGATTGCCTGAACAAGGAAAATATGCTCTTCGTGGAATAGAGTTTCACGAAGAGGAGGCGCCGATGCGCCGGATCGCCATCGCGCTGACGGGGCTCGCGCTCCTCGCGGCGCCTGCTGCTGCCGAAACCCTGGAGCGCACCGTCAAGGCCAATGGCCGCTCTGCCATCGGCGGGTTTCTCAGCTACGAGGTCGATACCTGCTATTCGGCGGAGGTTCCGGACGTGAAGGTCCGGCAATCCCCGGCACATGGCAGCATTCAGATCCTCCCGCACGAGCAGACCATGGGCCAGGATTCCCGCTGCCCCGGCAAGAAGGTCCGCGGCCTCGCCTATGTCTATACGCCGCAGAGGGGCTACAAGGGTGCCGACGAGGTCGTCCTCGACGTGCCCTGGCGCTCGAATGACCTCCACCCCCCAACGACCCTGACCTACACCTACCGGATCCGCGTGGAGTAGGGCTTCCGCCAGGAGGGCACGTTCATCGTAGGACAGCGCTTCTCTCGCCATTTCGCCATGCCACGCGTGACTCCCCGGCGCTTTGGCTCTAAGAGGCCCTGAACCTCAGTCAGTGCCATGTCCCACAATACCTTCGGTCATCTGTTCCGCGTCACCACCTTCGGCGAGAGCCACGGCCCGGCTCTCGGCTGCGTCATCGACGGCTGCCCGCCGATGATCCCCCTCGACGTGTCGGAGATCCAGGCGGAGCTCGACCGCCGCCGGCCTGGCCAGTCCCGCTTCACCACCCAGCGGCGGGAGCCGGACGAGGTGAAAATCCTCTCGGGCGTCTTCGTGGACGAGCGGACGGGACGGCAGGTCACGACCGGAACGCCCATCGCGCTCCTCATCGAGAACGTGGACCAGCGCTCGAAGGATTATTCCGAGATCAAGGACCGGTACCGGCCCGGCCATGCGGACTTCACCTACGACGTGAAGTACGGCATCCGCGACTATCGGGGCGGCGGGCGCTCCTCGGCGCGCGAGACCGCCGCGCGGGTCGCGGCGGGCGCCGTCGCCCGCAAGGTCCTGCCGGGCGTGACGATCCGCGGGGCCCTCGTGCAGATGGGCCCGCACCCGATTAACCGCGCCCAGTGGGACTGGGACGAGGTGAGCCGGAATCCGTTCTTCACGCCCGACGCGGAGGCGGCCGCCTTCTACACGGATTATCTCGACGACCTGCGCCGGGAGGGCTCCTCCATCGGGGCCGTGATCGAGATCGTCGCGGAGGGTGTGCCTCCGGGGCTCGGCGCTCCCATCTACGGCAAGCTCGATGCCGAGCTCGCCTCCGCGCTCATGTCGATCAACGCCGTCAAGGGCGTCGAGATCGGCGACGGTTTCGCGGCCGCGTCCCTGCGGGGCGAGGAGAACGCCGACGAGATGCGCCCGGGCAATGCGGGCGCGCCGACCTTCCTGTCGAACCATGCGGGCGGGGTGCTCGGCGGCATCTCGACGGGCCAGCCCCTGGTCTGCCGCTTCGCCGTGAAGCCGACCTCCTCGATCCTCACGCCGCGGGCCAGCGTCACCCGCTCAGGCGGGGAGGCGGAGGTCCTCACCAAGGGCCGGCACGACCCTTGCGTAGGCATCCGGGCCGTCCCGGTCGGGGAGGCGATGGTGGCCTGCGTGCTGGCGGACCAGTTCCTGCGCCACCGGGCCCAGGTGGGCCAGTCGGCGTCCTGGCCCTTCCAGGGTTGAGCCTGGCTCAATTCGGGTCTGCATCAGCGGAACGGAAATTTAAGTAGCACTTAAATCCAGGCTCGGCTAAAACCGGGAGCATGAAGCTCGCCGAGTGGCTGTCCCGCAAACGCGTCTCCCGGGTGGAATTCGCCCGACGGATCGGCGTCACGCCGGCGGCCGTCACGCAGCTGTGCAACAACGACCATGCCTGGATGTCACGGGACACCGCCGCGCTCATTGCGCGGGAGACCCGCGGCGCCGTCACGCCCAATGATTTCCTGCCGACGCCCCTGAAGGAGGTTCGCATGCTCCATTCCGTCACCGAAGCCATCGAGGCCTTCGCCCGGGGCGAGATCGTGATCGTCACGGACGACGACGACCGCGAGAACGAGGGCGATCTCATCGTCGCCGCCTCCCTCTGCACGCCCGAGAAGATGGCGTTCATCATCCGCAACACCTGCGGCATCGTCTGCGCGCCGCTCACGGCCGCCGAGGCGCGGCGCCTGCGCCTCGACCCGATGGTCGCGTCCAACGATGCGCCGCTCGGCACCGCCTTCACGGTGACGGTAGATGTGAAGCATGGCCTGACGACCGGCATTTCGGCCGAGCAGCGCACCAATACGGTGCGGGCCCTTGCCAACAACAATATGGGCGCGGGCGATTTCGTACGTCCGGGCCACGTCTTCCCGCTCGTCGCCAAGGATGGCGGCGTGCTCATGCGCTCCGGCCATACGGAAGCTGCCGTCGATCTGTGCCGGCTCGCCGGCCTGCCGCCGG
>Ga0065721_10007557_pt1 | contig 11537 bp, 9 predicted proteins | sample Mesricmetagenome_FD_59108 | JGI IMG/M metagenome (GOLD analysis project Ga0065721, IMG submission 59108) | Mesophilic microbial community from rice straw/compost enrichment Sample: eDNA_1 v2 (version 2) | ecosystem: Engineered > Solid waste > Grass > Composting > Bioreactor | place: USA: Davis...
GCTGGAGAACGAGCCCGCTGACAATAAACGCCGCGTTGTACAGCACCGTATTCGACGTGACCAGAAGCGCCTTGCCCGAGCGGAAGAAGAACTCGAAGTTGTCGAGCCCCGCCCAAGGGCTTCCGAAGATTCCTTTGTCGAAGCGGTAGCTTTTGAACGCCAGCACGGTGCCCGCCATTGGCAAATAGCAGAGCAGGAAGAAGTAAACGACGGACGGAACCATCATCAGGAACAGCATTCTGTGCTTGCGGAACTCCTTGATCATGAGCTCCCTCCGCTCTTGTCGCGCATGTCTGGCATCATCCTTTGCTTACGGGAATGTGGTGGTTCGGCCTAGGTTGCCCCTATTATATAAAACGCTTACAATTCCGAGATAGGGGGAGAAAATACGAATCGGATAGACAAAATTATAGACTTGACCGGAAGAAACGGACGGACGTTGCCAACTTTCGCGGATGCGTTATACTACAGGTTATAAGGGGGAGAGAAGAGTGCTGAAGATGCTGATCGTGGACGACGAGCGCACGACGCGCCATACGCTGGTGAACCACATTCCGTGGCGGGAGCTCGGAATCGGGGAGGTCGAGCAGGCGGACGACGGAATCCGCGCGCTGGAGCTTGCGAAGCGGCAGTCACCGGACATCGTGATGACCGACATCCGCATGCCTCGCTTGGACGGTCTGTCTTTCGCCCGCGAACTGAGAACTTGTCTGCCGAGAAGCAAGGTCATTATTTTAAGCGCTTACTCGGAGGTCGATTATTTGAAGTCGGCCATCAAGCTGAATGTCGTCGATTACGTGGAGAAGCCGATCGATCTGGACGAGGTGAAGCGGGTGCTCGCATCGGCAGCCGCCGCGTGCGCGGAAGAAAACCGGCGCCGCCGCAAGGAGACCGAAGCGCTCCGCCGGGAGCTGGCCGATCGGCTGTGCGAGCCTTGCTCGGACTTCGCTCCCCTTCGCGCCGCGCTCGAGGAGTGCGCGCCTGACCTGCTGCGAGGCGGTCGCTTCCTGACGATCTCGGCCGCCTGGGACGGCCGCCCCGCCGAGGGCTCGCCCGCGCCTGCCCATGCCGATCTAGAGCGGGAGCTCGAGACTGTACTGAACGGCTGCGGCTTCTCCGCCCTTCTGGCCACGCGTTCGCCTTACCGATCCGTCGTTCATCTGGCCGTACCCGATTCCGTAACCGCTTCCAATTTGCTGAAGTCGGCGATTGAGGCTTGGAGCGCTCCTTCGGAAGCCGCCCGGCCGGCTCTGTTCCTGGCTGCCGGCACGATCGAGGAATCGCCCGAGAACCTGTACCGGTCGCACGGCGGAGCGATGCAGGCGGCGGACCGATTGTTTCTAAGCGGCTTCGGCGGCCGGGCCGTCTTCGGGGACGAAGCTCCTTCGGCTCCCTTCGCGATCGACATGTTGCCGGCCGAAGAATTCTCCGCGAAGCTTCGGGAGAGCGATCCGGAGGGAATCGCCCTTTATCTGAAGCAGCTTGAAGAGCGCTTACGCTCCGCTTCGGGCGTCTCCTCCGCCAAGCTGCGCCGCCTGTACCATTCCCTGCTGCTCGCCGCGGCCGAGAAGCTCGGCCATCCGAACGGGGAGGATGAGGCAAGCTCGCTGTGGGACCGCCTTCAGGCGTTGCCGACGCTGGCGGAGACGTCCTCCTTCGCTCTCCGGTATGTATCCGGCTTATTCGCAAGCCAGAGCGGCCATAAGCCCGAAGGAGGAACGGTCGTCGGCAAAGCGAAGAGGTTCATCGAGCAGCGGGCGTGCGATCCGAACCTGTCGATCAGCGCGCTGGCGGATCACCTCTACCTGACTCCCTCCTATGTTTGCCTTATTTTTAAACAGGAGACCGGCGTCACGATCAATCAGTACCTGACCTCCATCCGGATCGCGAAGGCGAAGGCGCTTATCGCGGACCCGTCCATCAAGCTGCACCGAGTGTCCGGAATGGTCGGCTACACCGACGGCAAATACTTCGCCCGGCTGTTCAAGAAGGAATGCGGATTGACGCCGTCGGACTTCCGAAGGGCGATCAACCCGTGAGAGGGTCGCCGTTCCGCCCGGTTTATCGCGCCATCAGCCGCCTTAGCCTGCAGCGCAAGGTGTTTTTCTCTTACGTTGTCCTTATTCTCGTTCCGATGGCGATTCTAACCTGGTTCTCCTACCAACGAAGCGCGGAGATCGTTCGCCGCCAGACGATGCAGTCGGCCGAGCAGGTATTCGACGAAGCGGTACGTCAGCTGAACACCTTGACGGACAAGGCGATCGGCGCTCTCAACACCGTCTCCCTGGATGGCCAGATCAACGCCATTCTCGCGACCGACGCGGACCGCTACGAGATTCCTACGCAAATGACGGACTATAACAAGATAACGCCTTTCCTGCAAAATATCGAGAAGTCCCAAGGAGTTTACCGGGTACGTCTGTATATCGACGACAGATTCGTCTACTCGAACGACGGGGCGCGTCTCTCCCCTTTGTCCGAGCTGGATAACGAAGCCTGGCATGGCCGAATGGCGGCTTCCGGCCAATCCGCGTATTGGTTCGTCCCCCGCCGGGAAGCCGGCTCCGTTCCGGTCGTCTCCGTCGCGCGAACGATCTGGAACCTCCTGGACTTCACCGACCCGGTCGGCGTGGCCCGGGTCGATATCCCGCTCTCCGATCTAGAGCGAATCGTAAAGGAGGCGCAGCTTACCGCCTCCAGCTACGCTTTTCTTCGCGACGAAGGATCGGGCGAGTCCGTCGCCGCATCCCGGACGGGTATCGTGGACTTGGAGGCGGCGAACGAGCGGTCCGACCGGGAGATGCTGACCCGCACCGCCGCCATTCCCGGAACCGCCTGGTCGCTCGTCTCCCGCGTCTCGCTTCAAGAAGCGCTTCGCCCGCTGACGGACCTGCGCAACCGGATGATCGCCATGATGCTCGTCATTACGGCGATCTCCTATGTCGTGGCCTATTTCTATTCGAAGCTGAGCACGGTCCGAATCAAGCGCTTGTCTTCCCGCATGCGCCTCGTTCAGAACGGCGAACTTCCGGCCGTCATGTCCGTAAGCGGCAAGGACGAGATCGGGGAGCTGACGGAGAGCTTCAATTTTATGGTCCGGCGAATGGACGGACTCGTGCAGGAGAAGTTCCGCATGGGCAAGGAGCTTAAGAACGCCGAGCTGAGAACGCTTCAGGCGCAGATCAACCCTCACCTGCTGTACAACTCGCTCGACACGATCAATTGCCTGGCCATCGAGCATCAGGTTCCGGACATCTCGCGCATGGTCTTGTCGCTGACCCGATTCTACAAGCTGGGCCTCTCCAAAGGCAAAGAGCTCGTGCCCCTTCGGGCCGAGCTTCAGCATATCCGCGCGTACGTCGGCATTATGAACATGCGATACGACGAGGCGATCGGGTTGACCTTCGAGGTGCCTCCCGAGCTCGAGGACTGCCTCGTGCTCCGCACGATCCTGCAGCCTATCGTCGAGAACTCGGTGCTCCACGGCATCATGGAGACCGAGCGCAAGCGAGGCTCCATCGCGATAACCGCGGAGAGAGAGGATGCCCACACCCTTGTCCTGCAGATCGCGGACGACGGGAAGGGAATTCCTCCGTCCAAACTCGCGGGGCTTCTGGATCGGCCCTCCTCGGAGGATCCCGAAGGCGGGGGCTTCGGCCTGATCAACGTGAACGACCGGATTCAACTGACCTTCGGGGAGGAGTTCGGCCTATCCGTTCATTCCAAAGGAGAAGGCGGCACCTCCGTCCGGCTGCGACTGCCGATCGTCGAGGAGGCTTAAGCTTGGCGCTTCCTCTCCGTCGCGTAATAAACCAAAGCCAACGCCGGCAAAGCGATGCCGATCGCCAAAGCCGCCTTCCAGCCGCCCGCCGCGTACGCCCATCCGCCGAGCGCGGAACCAAGGGCGCCCCCGGCGAAGAAAATCGCCATGAACAAGCCGTTCAGACGGCTGCGCACCTCGTCTCCCAGAGAGAAAATCGCTCTCTGGCTAAGAACCAGGTTCGCCGATACTCCCATGTCGAGCACGACGGCCGCGACGACGAGAAGAATAAGCGCGAACGTCGAGCCTCCTTGATCGAGCAGAGGGGCGGCGATCGAGAGAAGAACGAGAGCAAGCGCGATACCGGTCGCGGGACGAATCCAGCCCCGGTCCGCGAGGCGGCCGGCAACGGGCGCGGCTAATGCGCCGGATACCCCGACCAAAGCGAACAGAGCGACTTCCTGCTGGGAGAAACGGAACGTCGGACCGGTCAAGTAAAGGGGAACCGTCGTCCAGAACAAGCTGAACGTTCCGAATACGGAAGCGTGGTAGAGGGCTCTGCGCCGCAGGATCGGCGTCGTCTTCAGAAGCTGCATCATCGAACCGATCAGCGCCGAATAACGGACGGCGGCCGTCGGCTTCCGGGACGGAAGCGCTCGGGCCAGCACCAGCGCCAAGACGAGAATCGCCGCCGCGGACAAGTAGTAAACGGCTCTCCAGCCCATGTATTCCGCAACCATGCTCGATACGGGACGAGCCAGCATGATCCCGAGAAGCAGTCCGCTCATGACGTTGCCGACGTTGCGGCCGCGCGTCGCTTCCGGCGACAGNTGCGCCGCGTAAGGGACAAGAACCTGGGCGGCGACGGAGCTCACNCCGATCAGCATGGAAACGCCAAGGAACAAGGCGGACTGGTGAACGACTCCGCCGATCGCCAGAACGATAGCCGCGAGAACCAGCAGGGTAACGACCAGCTTGCGGTTCTCCAAGATATCCCCCAGAGGAACGAGGAACAACAGCCCCAGGCCGTAGCCGATCTGCGCCAGCGTGACGATGAGGCCCGCCGCTCCGGAGGACAGCCCGAGATCCTCGCTGATCGGTCCTATCAAAGGCTGGGCGTAATAAAGATTGGCGGCGATCAGGCCGCAGGCGGCGGCAAGGATGAAGATGATTCCTGGCGAGAAGGTTTTCTCGGCCGCTTGATGATTTTCGATTGCGCTCATGTTTAAGCTCCTTTGCTTTACGGTCAAGCCGTTTACTGGAATGATCGTTCCGATAATTTCAAAAAAATAGGCCGCCCCGGCTATAGCATGGCAAGCACGGCCTCGATCATGTCGTCGTAAATTTGCCGGTCCGGCTTCATCTTGGAGACGACGTTGATTCCGTGATTCAGGTTAAGCAGCAGGATCGCCATCGTCTTGACGTCTTTGTCCGGGGAGATCTCTCCCGTCTGCTGCCCTCTCTTAATGGCATCGGCGAAGCACTCTTCCAACCCGTCGAAGCTGTCTTTGATCGCGGCCCGCACCCGCTCGTCCGGCGAATCCATGCCGACGGTCGCGTTCGTGATCAGGCAGCTATTAGGCAGAGCTTCATCCAAAGCGTCGGCGATATGCCGATCGAAGTATTGGCGGATGCCGTCCTTCGCGGACGCCGCGTTCTTCACGAAGCTTCTCTTGATTAAGCCTCTTCTCTTATACAGCTCGATCGCTTCCAAGTAGAGCGATTCCTTATCCGCGAAGGTCTCGTACAAGCTGGATCGGCTGAGGCCCATGGCTTGCAGCAGATCGGGAATGCTGGCCGCTTCGAAGCCCTTCTCCCAGAATACCAGCATCGCCTTGTGAAGCACCTGCTCCCTGTCGAATTCCTTGTTGCGTCCGATGGCGGGTTCCCCCTTTCGTAAGTCCAGTATACATTTATCGGAACGAACATTCCAGTATTTTTTTCGTTTGTTTGCCCCCATTATAGGAAAAAGCCCTTGAAGGCTGCTCGTCCGGGCCGTCTTCAAGGGCATTCCTTTATTGCTCGCCTAATCTCTTCAACGCGATCCCGGCCAGCAAAGCCATGCCGATCGGGATGCATTCCTCGTGAAGCTTGAACTTCGGATGGTGCAGGCCGTACGCATGCTCCGCATCCTCCTGCGGACCGGAGCCGAGCCAGAAGAAGCAGCCCGGCCGTTCCTCGAGATAAAGCGAGAAGTCCTCTCCCGCCAGCGTCGGATCGGCGACGCCGCGGTTCTCCGCGCCGATAATTCCGTCGATCGCCGCTTCGACGAACCTTGCGTTCTCCTCATGGTTGACCAACACGGGAACCTGATGGATATAACGGAGCTCCGCAGCGCAGCGATGGGCGGCGGCGATCCCTTGCACGATGCGCGCGAGCGCGGAGGGCAATATCTTCTGCACGCCCGGATCGAACGTTCGGATCGTTCCGCTGAGCCGGCATGTCTGCGGGATGACGTTGTTCGCCTCGCCCGCGTGGATGGAGCCGATCGTGACGACGACCGGGGAAAAGGGCGACACCTCGCGGCTGACGAGACTCTGAAGCGACTGAATGAGCGCGGCCGCGCAAACGATCGGGTCGATTCCCTGGTTCGGGATCGCTCCGTGCGCTCCACGGCCCTCGAGATCGATCTCGATCCGGTCGACGGAGCCCATCATCGCCCCGCTTCGCGTCGCGACCCGGCCGGCCGCGAGCGTAGGAAGGTTGTGGAGCCCGTAGATCTCGGCGACTCCCTCCAGCGCTCCCGCTTCCATCATCGCCCGCGCTCCGGCATTGATCTCTTCGGCCGGCTGGAACAGCAGCCGGACCGAACCTCCGAAGCCGCGAGGAGTTTGAGCGAGCAGCTCCGCCGCGCCGAGCAGGATGGCCGTATGCGCGTCATGCCCGCAGGCATGCATGAGGCCGGGCCGCTCCGACGCGAAGGCGACGTCCGCCTCTTCCTGAATGGGGAGCGCGTCCATGTCGGCGCGCAGCGCGATCGTCGGCCCCGGCCGATCGCCGAAGATCTCGGCGACGATTCCATGTCCGCCGACTTCGGCGCGATAAGCGATTCCGAGCCGTTCCAGGTGCCGCGAGACGGCGCGCGCCGTCTCGCTCTCCTGCAGGCTTAGCTCCGGACGACGGTGCAGCTCCCGGCGGAACTCGATCCACTTGCCCGCTTTCTCGTGGGCTCTCACGAGCAGTCGGCTCAAGTTGTTACTGTCGCTTACGTCGTTCCAATGGCTTTGATCGCTCATGACGGATCCCCCTTTCCGTATAGCTCCTTCATGATTTTGCGTCCGGTCGGGGTCTGGGCCAGCCCGCCCTTCGCCGTCTCGCGATGCTTCTCCGGCATCGCGCTGCCGACCTCGAGCATGACGCCGATCACCTCGTCGGACGGGATCGCGCTGCGGACGCCGGCCAGCGCCATGTCCGCCGCCGCGAGAGCCGTCACCGCGCCGAAGCCGTTGCGCACGATGCACGGAATCTCGACGAGCCCCGCGACCGGGTCGCAGATGAGGCCGAGCGAGTTCTTCAGCGCCAGTCCCACGGCATGCATCGCCTGCTCGGGGGTGCCTCCGCGCATCTCGACGAGCGCTCCCGCCGCCATCCCGATCGCGGAGCCGACCTCGGCCTGGCAGCCGCCTTCCGCTCCGGAGACGAAGGAGTTGTTGGCGATCACGTAGCCGATCGCCCCGGCGGCGAACAGGCCTCGCACCAGGACACCGTCGTCCCAGCCGAACCGCTCTTGGGAGCTGACGAACACGCCGGGGATGATCCCGCAGGAGCCCGCCGTCGGCGTGGCGATGATGCGCCCCATCGCGGCGTTGACTTCGGAGACGGCGAGCGCATAGGCCATGGCGGTCGCCGCCTCGCCTCCGAGCGACGGGTCGCGGGCCGCCTTATAATCATGGACGCGCTTCGCGTCTCCGCCGGTCAGCCCGCTGCGGGATCTCGGATTGTCATATATGCCCTTGCGGACGGCTTCTTTCATGACCTTATAATAGCTCGCCATCCGCGATTCGATCTCTTCGGGCGATAGCCCGCTCTCCCGGGCTTGCTCGGCCATCATGATTCGGGCGATCGGCGCCCCTTCTTCCTCGCAAAGCTGCCTCAATTGAGCCAAGCTGGAAAATCTCATTCGGTTCCTTCCTTCTCCGAGAGATCGATTAGCCTAACCTTGCGGACGCCAGCGATCTCGCCGAGCCTCCGCAGCTCCTCGCTTCCCGGAAGCTGATCGCACTCGATGACCGTAAGCGCGGCGCCGTTCCGCGATTCGCGATCGACCTGCATGTGGCTGATGTTGACTTGCGAGCTTAGCAGGATGCCGGACATCTCCGCGATCATGCCCGCTCTGTCTTCGTGGAAGACAAGAAGCGTCGGCTGATTCGCCCCGAACCTCGCGTCGAAGCGATCGATGCCGACGATCTCGACGTTGCCGCCGCCGATCGAGCAGCCCTTCACCCGAATTCGGTCGGCGGAGCCGCCGAGCGACAGGGACACCGTATTCGGGTGAACCTCGGGCTTCTTCTCGGCGCGGAATCGCACCTGCATGCCGGCTGAAGCCGCATGACTTAGAGCGTCTGGGATCCGCTCGTCATCCGTCCCGTAATCCAGCAGTCCCGAGACGAGCGCCACGTCGGTGCCGTGCCCCCGGTACGTCTCCGCGAACGAGCCGTACAGGGAGATCTCCGCTTCGAGCGGCTGCTCGCCCAACGCTTGCCGCGCCGCGCGGCCGATCCGGACGGCTCCCGCCGTATGGGAGCTGGAAGGCCCGATCATGCTCGGGCCGATAATGGAGAACACGTCCTTGAACCTCATCGGCCTAGTTCGAAGACCGCCATTCCGCGAGCCCGGCGGCGACGAACTCGTCGTCGTTCAGGTGCGGGTACATCGCGTACATCCGGTCGATCTCCTCGCTCTGCCCCGGAGAAAGCCGCTCGTGCGGGTTCAGGCACCAGGTTCCCTTCATGAGGCCTTGGCGGACGAGCACCTCGTGAATGCCCGGAATGCAGCCCGCGAAGCCGTGCGCCGGGTCGAAGAAGGCCGCGTTCGTGTCGGTCACTTGAACCGCGCGCGTCAGCCATTCCTTCGCGATCGTCTCGTCGTCGCGAACCCGCTTGATCTCCTCCAGCAGCTCGACCGCCTTGCGCGTCCATACCGCCCAATGGCCGAGCAGGCCGCCGACGATTTTCTTTTCCACCGATACCCCGTCCGCTTCGAACCGAAACGTCGTCAGCAGATCGACCACGATGTTATCGTCGTTGCCCGTGTACAGCGCGATCTCGTCTCTGCGGGACGAGGAGATGACCGCCCTCGCCACGTCCAGCGTCTGATAACGGTTGAACGGCGCCATCTTGATCGCGACGACGTTCGGAATCTCGGCGAATTGCCTCCAGAACTCATAGGTAAAAATCCTTCCGCCGACGGAAGGCTGCAGGTAGAAGCCGATGACCGGCATGCGGGCCGCTACCCGGCGAGTCCGTTCCAACAGATCGCTCTCGCTCCAATCCTTCAGTCCGCCCATGCTGAGAAGCGCCGCGTCGTAGCCGTGCTTAAGCGCCGCTTCTACCTCTTGAAGCGCCTGCTCCGTCGGTCCGCAAATGCCGGCGACTTGAATGAACGGGCGCGCGATATTCGCCCTCTTCACTTCCTCCGCCGCCATCGCCAGCACCGTCTCGAACAGATCGTGCTCGGGATCGCGGATCTCGAACTGCGTGGAATGCACCCCGACCGCGATGCCTCCGGCTCCGGACGCGATGTAATAGCGGCTCAGCGCTCGTTGGCTGACTTCATCCAGCTTGCGATCCTCGGTCAGAGCGAGCGGGTGGGCGGGAATCACAAGCCCGTCATGCAGCGCCTCGAGCAGCTCGGGGGACAGCTTCTTCGTTTCTTGTTGCCCGTTAGCCATGCTTAGAAGTTCCCCTTTCTCTCCTGGAAGTGCGTCGGCTTGTTCCATGTCGCGCCGCCTTCTTGCACCCACTCCGCCGTCCAGTCGATCATCTGCAGCAGCGGCACGCGGGGGTAACCGAACAGCTGGTGCGACTTCGATGCATTGTTGAGCAGCGCCGTCTCCGACTCGGTTCCGGCGAACAGCGCTTCCTTGCCGAGACGCTTCGCGAATTCCTTCGCCGCCCAGCGAATCGACATCGTCTCCGGACCCGTGATGTTGACGACCGCGGGAGGGCTGCTGCATTGCGTCAGGCAGCGGATCGCCATCGAGTTGGCGTCGCCTTGCCAGATGACGTTCGCGAAGCCCATCGTCAAGTCGATCTCGCGGCCTTCGTTGACCGCCTTGGCCAGCTCCAGAAGGACGCCGTATCGCATGTCGATCGCATAGTTCAAGCGGTACATGACCATCGGCGTGCCGTTCTTGTGCGAGTGATATTCGAAAATCCGTTCGCGGCCGAGAGTCGACTGGGCGTACTCCCCGACCGGCTCCGGCGCGACCTGCTCGCCGGCCCCGCCGCTTGCGACCGGCTGGAACGGATAGATGTTGCCGGACGAGAACACGACGATGCGCGACTCCTTGAACTTCTCCGCGACGCGTCCCGGCAGGTACGAATTCATCGCCCAGGTAAAATGCTCCCGGCCTTTCGTCCCGAACTTGTTGCCCGCCATATAGATGACGTTCTCGGCGTTCGGCAGCGCGCGCAGCGCGTCGTCGTCCAGCAGCTCGCAAGAGATCGTCTCGACTCCCGCGTCCTCCAGCTCCTGTCGAGCTTCCCGGTTCGAGAATCTCGACACGCCGATCACCCGTTTGTTCAGCCCGCCTTCGCGGATCGCGTTCATGGCCAGCTTGGCTAAGCTGGGCCCCATTTTGCCGCCGACTCCCAGCAGCACGATATCCCCGGAGATCTTAGCCAGGTCCTGCACCAGCGCCTCGGAAGGCTCCGCCAGCTTCGCTTCCAATTGCTCGATCGTTCTCATTCGTCCAGCTCCCTTCAAATTCGCGGCTCTGACTTCAGCATACGGCTCCGAAGGATATAAAGACAGGAGATTAATTTGTCTTTAAATAAATAAGAAGAGGCTTAGAGGGATTTGCCCATGAGAAAAGTAAACCGGTAAATTTGCCGCGGCCGTCCCTTCGGCATCTTCTCGTATCCGGCGATGTCCACCAGGCCCCCGTCGATCCACTGGAGCAGCAGGCGATGGGCGCTTCGGACGGTAATGTTCAGCAGCTCGGCCAGCTCGTGCACCTTGTACTCGTACTTGCTGAACCGGGCCATATGCTGCAGCAGCTTGCTCAGGTACGCGCTCGTCATCCCGGCCTCCTCGGCCTTCTTGATCAGCTCGGCATCGGTCGGAGAAAGGATCGCCTGCACCGGATCCGCCATCTCGAGCGGCCCGATCAGCGTCGCGTCCTCGCGGATGATGAAGCATGCGTTGCCGCCCGCTTCCTTCGCCTTGCGAAGCGCGCTTCTCGCGTTCGTTCCGGCATCGTTCGCCGACGTGCCGAAGCCGATCCCGACGCTAAGCGAGAGACCGTAGGTCGTGTAGGCGTCTTTGGCCAGCGGGATCGTTTTGTAGCCGCCGGTCTCCCTCTCGAAGATTCCGCGCGTGGTAAAAAAGAGGTATTCGTCGCCGCCGAGAGCGGTCAGATAGCCGTCGAGCAGCTCCACGTAATTCAGCACCATGCGATGGATGTCGAGCTTCAGCTTCTGTACCTCGTGCTCGCTCGTCCGCCTCATCGCGAGCTTGCCGAAGTCGTCCACGTTGATCATCCCGACGACGATCTGCGATTCCTTGCCCCGCCGCGATTCCGTCGAGAGCAGCGCCCGCTCCAGGATGACGATGA
>Ga0065721_10000168_pt1 | contig 11536 bp, 10 predicted proteins | sample Mesricmetagenome_FD_59108 | JGI IMG/M metagenome (GOLD analysis project Ga0065721, IMG submission 59108) | Mesophilic microbial community from rice straw/compost enrichment Sample: eDNA_1 v2 (version 2) | ecosystem: Engineered > Solid waste > Grass > Composting > Bioreactor | place: USA: Davis...
GCGGCCGCACCGCAGCGGCGCCTCCGACCACCAGCAGCAGGTTGCACAGGCTCGAACCGAACACGTGGCCGGCGACCATGTCGCCCTGCCCGCGGCGCGCGGCGGCCACCGCCGCGGCGATCTCCGGCAGGGTGGTGCCGATGGCCACCGGCAGCAGGCCGGCCAGCAGCGGTGTCAGGCCCCAGGCCTGCCCCAGCTCCAGGCCGGCGGTGACGACCCAGCGCGCGCCGAACCACAGCAGCGCCAGGGCGATGGCCAGCCGCAACAGGTTCGGGCCCAGGCCGGTACGGGTGGCGGCGTAGGCGGCGATCCCCTCCTGCACCTGGCGCGCCTCCAGCGTGCTCCGGCGCAGGACGAACGCCAGCACCAGGACGTACGCGACCACCAGTGCCAGGCCGTCGGGACGATCGATATGGCCGTCGAGGCCGAGCGCCACCATGGCCACCGCCGCCGCCACGAGCATCGCCAGCTGCGGCAGCAGCAATCGCGCGCGCAGCAGCAGCGGCGCCGCCAGCGCGGCCAGGCCCAGGGTCAGGCCGAGGTTGGCCAGCGTGCTGCCGACCGCATTGCCCAGCGCCAGGTGCCCCTGGCCGATCGAGACCGCCCGGAGGTTGACCACCAGTTCCGGCAGCGAGGTGGCCAACGCCAGCAACAGCACGCCGGCCACGAACGGGCGCATTCCCAGCCGCTGCGCCAGCCCGGAAACGCCCTTGACCGCCGAATCGCCGCCCAGCGCCAGNAGCAGCAGGCCGAGCGCGAACAATCCCAGTNTCGCCGCCATCGCGATCCTCCCTCGAAGGGCCGATTCCATGCGGCGCGGCAGGCAACCGCCGCGGCGGCTCAGCCGCAGCCTTCGACGTAGTCCACCTGCGGAGGCAGGCCGACGCGCCAGCCGTGGACGAAGCCGTCCGGCGTGACCTCGAACACAAGCACGGCCGGGGAATCGTCCGGGACGACCCGCAGGTACAGGCCGCCGTCCAGGTACTTGTGCGGGCGTTCCTCCACCTGGCCCGGGTAGAGATCGTGGATCCGCGCCGCTTCCATGCCGATCCGCCCGCCACCCGGCGCCTCGGCCCCGGCCTGGTCCACGTCCACCCTGACGAAACGCCCGCCTTCGATCATGAAGGCGGTGCCGAACCCATCCTCCGGACGTGGCTGCGGGAACAGGTAATAGCAGGCCTGCGGATCGACCGGATTGGGACCGCCCTCGATCTCGCCTGTCCACGCCTCGCGCAGGTCCTCGGGGCCAGCCCCGAACGGCACCGGCCCGAAGCCTTCGAAACTTGCGGAAAGCGGCGCCAGCGACGAGGCCGCGTGCGGCACCGTGGCCGGCGGCACCGTTTCGGCTTCCTCGTAGACCGGGTGCTCCTGTGCCGTGGCGTCCCAGGCTTCGTCCCGGGTCCCTGCCTCCGGTGCCCGGGTGCACGACGCCAGCGCGAGTGCCAGGACCAGCAGGCAGGCATCGATCTTCCTTGCCGACGACGACATGTTTCCCCCGGATGCGAGCCGCATTGGGGAAGGCTGCCGGAGCCCCCGTCAACGGGGAGCGAAGGCCGCGCCGGTGGCGCCATCAACGCGGCGGCTGGAAGTGCCGCTTCAGTCCCGCCCAGCACTCCAGGTAGTCGCGCTGGCGGTGCGGGGCGTCGAGTGCCTGCGCGGTCGGCCGCAGCACGGCGCGGGTCTCGAACATGAAGGCCATGGTCCCGGTGATCACGTCCGGCTTCGACAGGTCCGCCTGCGAGGCCTTCTCGAAGGTGGCCGCGTCCGGGCCATGGCCGCTCATGCAGTTGTGCAGCGAGCAGCCACCGGGCACGAACCCTTCCGCCTTGGCGTCGTAGGCGCCGTGCACCAGGCCCATGAACTCGCTGGCCACGTTGCGATGGAACCACGGCGGGCGGAAGGTGTGCTGCGCCACCAGCCAGCGCGGCGGGAAGATCACGAAGTCGACGTTGGCCGTCCCGGGCGTATCGCTGGGCGAGGTCAGCACGGTGAAGATGGATGGATCCGGGTGGTCGAAACTGATCGAGCCGATGGTGTTGAAGCGGCGCAGGTCGTAGCGCCACGGCACGTGGTTGCCGTGCCAGGCCACCACGTCCAGCGGACTGTGGTCGATCGGCGCGCGCCACAGGTGGCCCTGGAACTTGGCCACCAGCTCGAAATCGCCCTCGATGTCCTCGTACGCGGCCATCGGCGCCTGGAAGTCGCGCGGGTTGGCCAGGCCGTTGGAGCCGATCGGCCCGAGGTCCGGCAGCCGCAGGTGCGCGCCGAAGTTCTCCAGCACGTAGCCGCGGGAGGCGCCGTCCGGCAGCTCGACCCGGAAGCGGATGCCGCGCGGCACCAGCGCCACCTGCTGCGGTTCGACCTCGACCACGCCCAGCTCGGTGGCGATGCGCAGCCGGCCCTGCTGCGGCACCAGCAGCAGCTCGCCGTCGGCATCATAGAAGTAGCGGCCGGCCATGTCGCGGTCGGCCGCGTACAGGTGCACGCCCACGCCCGCCTGCGCCGCCGGCGAGCCGTTGCCGGCCACGGTGTACAGGCCTTCGACGAAATCGGTGGGCTGCGCCGGCAGCGGCAGCGGATCCCAGCGCAGCTGCTCCGGGGTCACCGGGCCGTTGCCGAAATCGTTGTGGAGACGCGGCTGGTCGAACGGCGCGAAGCCGCCATGCATCGACGCCGGGCGGATCCGGTACAGCCAGCTGCGCCGGTTCTGCGCGCGCGGGGCGGTGAAGGCGGTGCCGGAGATCTGTTCGGCGTACAGCCCGTGGGCCACCCGCTGCGGCGAGTTCTGGCCTTCCGGCAGCGTCCCGGGAATGGCTTCGCTGGCGAACTCGTTGCCGAAGCCGGTCATGTACTGCAGTTCAGTCACAGCGTTCATCCTCGTTCGCCCTGCAANCCCCTCCCCCTTCCGGAGAGGGGCTTTCCCGTCCTGCTGTCAGAGGACNCCGCGCCGCATCTGGTCGCGCTCGATGCTCTCGAACAGCGCCTGGAAGTTGCCCTCGCCGAAGCCTTCGTTGCCCTTGCGCTGGATGATCTCGAAGAAGATCGGGCCGATCGCGTTCTGGGTGAAGATCTGCAGCAGCTTGCGCTTCTTGGTCTCGGGATCCGCGTCGATCAGGATCCGGTTGCGGCGCAGGCGCTCCACGTCCTCGCCGTGCTCCGGGATGCGCTGGTCGATCACGTCGAAGTACGTGTCGGGCGTGTCCAGGAACTCGATGCCGGCCTCGCGCATCTTCTCCACCGTCACGTAGATGTCGTCGGTGAAGCAGGCGATGTGCTGGATGCCTTCGCCGTGGTACGCCTCGAGGTATTCGTTGATCTGCGACTTGGGATCGGACGACTCGTTGAGCGGGATGCGCACCATGCCGTCCGGCGCGGTCATGGCCTTGGAGAACAGGCCGGTCTTGGCGCCCTTGATGTCGAAGTAGCGGATCTCGCGGAAGTTGAACAGCCGCTCGTAGTAGTCCGCCCACTTGGCCATGTTGCCCTGGTAGAGGTTGTGGGTCAGGTGGTCGATGAAGGTCAGGCCGAAGCCGGCCGGCTTCAGGTCCACGCCCTCCTCGTACACGTAGTCGGGGTCGTGGATCGTGCCCTTGGCGTCGTANCGGTCGACCAGGTACAGCATGCAGTCGCCGATGCCCTTGATCACCGGCGCGGCCACCGCCTTGCTCAGCTCGTCCTGCGGCGCGAACGGCTCGGCGCCGTTCTTCAGCGCCTGGGTGCGGACCCAGTCGGCCAGCTTCTTGACCCGGATGGCGAAGCCGCAGGCGCTGGGACCGTGCTTTTCGGCGAAGCGCGCGGCATACGAGTCCGGATCCTCGTTGAGCAGGAAGGTGCAGTCGCCCTGCCGGTAGGTGCTGATCGGACGGCTACGGTGATGGGCGACCCTGGTGAAGCCCAGCTTGCGGAAGTAGTCGTGGAGCTGGCCGGCCTGGCCAGCGGGGGCGGCGAACTCGACGAACTCGAAGCCGTCGATGCCCATGGGGTTCTCGAAAGTGGTGACCGCCATGCCCGGAGCGGGGCCGGCAGCGGACGAAAGGACTTGCGGTTGCACGCTCATGATGGCTTCCTGATCGCTCCCCGCCGGGGAACGGGGTCTTGGGATAGACCCTTTATAGTTACGTGTGCAACCACATGCAAGGTACCCTGCCGCAATGACTGCTACTGCCAGCCAAGACGTATCCGGGTCCGCTAATGCAAGGGACGCTGCCGGTCACGCACAGCTAGAACTCGAACGCTTCCTGCCATACCGCCTCAGCGTGCTGTCCAACCGGGTCAGCCAGACGATCGCCGACATGTACCAGAAGCGTTTCGGCCTGGCGATCACCGAATGGCGCGTGATGGCCGTGCTCGGTCGGTTCCCCGACCTGTCGGCCAACGAGGTCGCCGAACGCACCGCGATGGACAAGGTCGCCGTCAGCCGCGCCGTCGCGCGCCTGCTCGAGCGCAGCCTGATCAAGCGCGACATCCACAGCGACGACCGCCGCCGCTCGGTGCTCTCGCTGTCCGAGGTCGGTTACACGGTCTACGACGAGATCGCGCCGATGGCGCTGCAGGCCGAACAGCGCCTGGTGGCTACCCTCGACGACGAGGAGCGGCAGATGCTNGACCGCCTGCTCACCAAGCTCGCCGGGCCCGGCCTGACCGCGCTGCGCGACGGCAACTGACCAGGCACTACCTGCCTGCGGGGAAGGGAACGGGGGAAGGGGAAGGACGCAGGCGCCGGTCAGGGCGCAGGCGGCGCCCACGTCTCGAGGAATTCCCGGATGCGTCTGGCATCGGCACGGCCGTCGCGCCGCAACAGCGCGTCGCCCGGGCCGGCATGCAGTACCTGCGCGTCGGCGTCCAGCACCACCAGGTGCGGCGCCGGCGCGTCGGCTGCCTGCGGATAGCCCTCGACGAACGCCGCATTGCCAGGGGCGCTGCGGTCGACCCGCACCCAGACGAAGCCGGCGTTGCGCCGCGAACGCAGCGCCGCGTCGCCTTCGATCCCGGCGGCCAGCGCCTCGCACGGTTCGCAGCCGGGCTGGCCGAACTCCAGAACGATGTGGCGGCTGCCACGCCGCGCCTCGACCTGCGCGGTCTCCAGGTCGTCGACGGCGCTGCGGGACGGATCGAATGCCGCCCGCAGCCCAGCCAGCGCGGCGACGTCGGCCGCCGCGCGGGTATTGCCCGACGCCACCGGTTCGGTGGCATCCGGCGCGTGCGCTTCCTGCGGGGTGGTGTCGACCGGCTGCGGGGGGCCGGCCGGATGCTGGGAATCGCTCCCGCACCCGACCAGCGCCAGGAGCATCGAGGCCATCACCGCGTCGCGCGCACCCGCCATGCTCACTTCACTCCGTGCATCAGCTTCTGGATCAGCGGCGCGACCAGGAACAGCAGCACGCCGGCGCCCAGCAGCGCCCAGAAGCCAAAGGTATACCCGGCCAGCGCCGACTCGGTGGTCATGCCGCCTTCACCGCTGACGCTGGAGGCGAAGATGCCCGACAGGTTGTTGCCGATGGCGATCGACAGGAACCAGCCACCCATGGCCAGGCCGGTCAGCTTGGCCGGGGCCAGCTTGGTGGTCATCGACAGGCCGATCGGCGACAGGCACAGCTCGCCCACCGACTGGATGACGTAGACCATGAACAGNGTCCAGAACGGGATCTTCAGGGTTTCCGGNTCGACCAGGCTGGACAGGGCGAACATCAGCAGCAGGAAGGCCAGGCCGTTGAAGATCAGGCCCAGGCCGAACTTGCGCGGGATCGACGGATTGGCGCGCCCCATCGCCACCCACAGCCAGGCCAGCACCGGGGCCAGGGTGATGATGGCGATCGAGTTGACCGACTGGAACCAGCCGACCGGGAAGATCCAGCCGCCGAAGTCGCGGTTGACGATGTTCTGGGCCAGGAAGTTGAACGAGCTGCCGGCCTGTTCGAAGAACATCCAGAACAGCACGTTGAAGCCGAAGATGATCAGCATCGCGATCGACCATGTCGCGCTGCACCTTGCCCTCGCGGATGCCCTCGACCAGCAGCATGATCGCCGGGGCGATGAACAGCGCGATCAGGATCCAGTTCAGCACGCCGGCGTCGATGGTCAGCAGCGAGTAGTACACCGGGATCGCCACGAATGCGCCGACGATCACCATCGCCACGCGCCCCAGGCCGGTGGCATTGGCCGGCGCCGCGCCGATGCCCTTGAGCTGGGCGCGGCCGAACCAGAACCACAACAGGCTGAAAAGCATGCCGATGCCGGACGCAATGAACACCACCTTGTAGGCCGGCAGTTCCGGAGTACCGCCAAACATGCGCTCGGCCAGCCAGCCGGTCAGGATCGGGGCGATGAAGGCCCCGAGGTTGATGCCCATGTAGAAGATGGTGAAGCCCGAGTCGCGACGCTGGTCGCCGGTCGCGTAGACCTTGCCGACGAGGGTCGAAATGATCGGCTTGAACAGGCCATTGCCGACGATGATCGTGGCCAGGCCAAGCTTCAGCATGGTCTCGCTGGGCGCCATGATCATGAACAGGCCAGCGGACATGAAGGCCGCGCCGACCAGGATCGAGCGCTGGTAGCCGATGAGCTTGTCGGCCACGTAGCCGCCGAAGATCGCCGCCGCGTACACCAGCGCCAGGTAGGCCCCGTACAGCTCGCTGGCCGGGGCCTCGCCCCTGGCGTCGCCGCTGTAGAACTGGGCCACGATGTACAGGACCAGCGCCCAGCGCATGCCGTAGAACGCGAAGCGCTCCCAGAACTCGGTCATGAACAGCATCCACAGGGGACGCGGATGGCCCAGGGTCTGGGGGAATTCGGGTAGGGAGGGCGTCTGCGGCGGGACCGCGGCCTTGGGCTCGACGACGTCGGCGCTCATGGATTTCCTTGCAAAAGAACGGACGGGACTTCACGGCGACGGGCGCCGGAACCGGGCGAGAATCACCGACCGGCCCCGGGTCGTCAATCGGCAAGCGCGGCAAACCCGCTGGACCGCCCCCGGGATATCCATTCAAAATCAGTGCGTTACGGCTGAAACCGGCGCCATGAGCGGTGCCACCCGGAGCGTGCCATCCTCGCCCGGAACCCGACGCGGCTCAGGTCCCGATGCTGGTCCGGACTTCGAACAGTTCAGGGAAGAAGGTCAGGTCCAGCGCCTCGCGCAGGAAGCCCACGCCACTGGAGCCGCCGGTGCCGCGCTTGAAGCCGATGATGCGCATGACCGTGCGCATGTGGCGGAAGCGCCAGGTCTGGAACTGGGTTTCCAGGTCCACCAGGTCCTCGCTGAGCGAGTACTCGCGCCAGTAGCGGTCGGTGTCCTCGTAGATGCGCTCGAACACCCTGCGCAGGGCCGGATCGCTGACATGCGGCGTGGTCCAGTCGCGGCCCGGCTGCAGGTACTCGGCCGGCACCGCGTGGCCGAAGCGCGACAGGTACAGCAGGAACTCCTCGTACAGGCTGGGACGCTCCAGCTCGACGCGCAGCGCAGCCTGTCCCTCCGGGTCGTGGGCGAACACCTTGACCATGTCCGCGTTCTTGTTGCCCAGCAGGAACTCGATCGCGCGGTACTGCAGCGACTGGAAGCCGGAGGACGGGCCCAGCAGGTCGCGGAAGCCCATGTATTCCGAAGGCGTCATCGTCTCCAGCACCGACCACTGCTCGACCAGCTGGCGCAGCACCTGCTTGCCGCGGGCCATCACCTTGCGGCACTGCCAGACCTGGTCCTGCTGCAGGAACGCGCGCGCGGCCTGCAGCTCGTGCATCAGCAGCTTCAGCCACAGCTCCGACACCTGGTGCTGGATGATGAACAGCATCTCGTCGTGGTGCGCAGGGTCGGACAGCGGCCTCTGGGCCGACAGCAGCCTGTCCAGCTGCAGGTAGCCGGCATAGGTCATGCGGCCGTGCAGGTCGGTGTGGATCCCGGGTTCGAGCGGTCGCTGGTTCTTTTCGAGGGTCATCGGTCGCGGCGGCCAGGCGCGGGAGCGCGCAAGGGGCGCAAGCGTAACGCAGTGCAACACGCATCGCCTGCCCGACGCTGTCATCGTTCAGGGGGAACCGTCCGGGCTGTGGCAAGTCCATGTACTGCAAGCGTTGTTGCGCTGCACGGCGGGTTTTCCGGACCAAGTCCGTACCATGTGCAACTTTCCAGTCACGCGATCGTGCGCAAGGGTGACTCCCCCGATGACTCTCGCCGCAAGCTTTGAAGTCCACTACCTNCAGTACCTCGACGCCGAAGGCCGCCAGGTGCGCGAATTCCCCCAGGACCTGCGCGATCCGGCTGCGCTGCTGCCGCTGTTCAAGCGCATGCTGTTCGTGCGTGCCTTCGACAGCAAGGCCATCGCCCTGCAGCGCACCGGCAAGCTGGGCACCTACGCGCCCAGCCTGGGCCACGAGGCCACCCACGTCGGCATCGGCGCCTCGATGCGCTCCGGCGACGTGTTCGCACCCAGCTACCGCGAGATCGGCACCATGTTCGAGCGCGGCGTGCGTCCGCGCGACATCCTGATGTACTGGGGCGGAGACGAGCGCGGCAGCGACTTCCCGCGCGACAGCGACGCGGCGGCCGACTTCCCGATCTGCGTGCCGATCTCGACGCAGTGCCTGCACGCGGCCGGTTCGGCCCTGGCGTTCAAGCTGCGCGGCCAGCCGCACGTGGCCGTGGCCACCTGCGGCGACGGCGGCACCTCCAAGACCGATTTCTACGCCGCGCTCAACTCCGCCGGCGCCTACCAGCTGCCACTGGTGCTGGGCGTGATCAACAACGGCTGGGCGATCTCGGTGCCGCGCAAGGCCCAGACCGGCGCCCAGACCCTGGCGCAGAAGGGCATCGCCGGCGGCCTGCACGTGCTGCAGGTCGACGGCAACGACCTGGTCGCCGTGCTCGACGCGATGCGCCAGGCCATGGACCGCGCGCGCGCCGGCGAGGGCGGCTCGGTGATCGAGTTCCTCACCTACCGCCTGTCCGACCACACCACCGCCGACGACGCGCGCCGCTATCGCGACGACGCCGAGGTCAAGGCCGCCTGGCAGCGCGAGCCGATCGCGCGCCTGCGCACCTGGCTCACCGCGCAGGGGGCCTGGAGCGAGGCCGAGGAGGCCGGGTGGAAGGCCGAGTGCGAGCGCCAGGTCAACGCCGAGGTCGACGCCTACCTGGCCACCACCGCGCAGCCGGTGGAAGCGATGTTCGACTACCTCTATGCCGATCCGCCGGCGGACCTGCTCGCGCAGCGCGCCGCGGCCATTGCCCTGGAGCAGCGCCATGGATGACATCCGCGGCCAGCGTGCCGAAACCAGCAGCCTGGCCGGTGCCCATGCGGCCGCCGGCGCGGCCGATTCCGCGCCCGTCCAAGCCGCGCGCGGTGGAGACCAGCCGATGAACCAGACCCCGACCGCGACGCCGATCACCCTGATCGAGGCGATCACCCGCGCCCTGGCGTGGGAGCTCGAGCACGATCCGTCGGTGCTGGTGCTGGGCGAGGACGTGGGCGTCAACGGCGGCGTGTTCCGCGCCACCGCCGGCCTGCAGCAGAAGTTCGGCCCGCAGCGCGTGCTCGACACCCCGCTGGACGAGACCACCATCGCCGGCCTGTCGGTCGGCCTGGCCGCGCAGGGCATGAAGCCGGTGGCCGAAGCGCAGTTCGACGGCTTCGTCTACCCGATGCTGGACCACCTCGTCTGCCACGCCGCGCGCCTGCGCAACCGCACCCGTGGCCGCCTGCACTGCCCGATGGTGCTGCGCGTGCCGTGGGGTGGCGGCATCCGCGCGCCCGAGCACCACAGCGAGGCCAACGAGGCGATGTTCACCAACGTCCCCGGCCTGCGCGTGGTGATGCCATCCTCGCCGCAGCGCGCCTATGGCCTGCTGCTGGCCGCGATCCGCGACGAGGACCCGGTGATCTACATGGAGCCCAAGCGCATCTACCGCCAGTACAAGGAACTGGTGGTGGACGACGGCGAGGCGCTGCCGCTGGACGTGTGCTTCGTCCTGCGCGACGGNACCGACGTGACCCTGGTCGCCTGGGGCGCACAGGTGAAGGAAGCGCTGGAGGCCGCCGAGGCGCTGGAGGCCGAAGGCATCAGCGCCGAGGTGATCGACGTGGCCACCCTGCGCCCGCTGGACTTCGCCACGATCGCCGAGTCGGTCTCGCGCACCGGCCGCTGCGTGATCGTGCAGGAAGCCCCGCGCACCGCCGGCTTCGGCGCCGAGATCGCCGCGCGCCTGGCCGAGGAATCCATGTACGACCTGGTNGCCCCGGTGCAGCGCGTGACCGGCTGGGATACCCACATCCCGCTGTTCCGNCTGGANATGAAGTACCTGCCCAGCGTGGAGCGGATCGTCGCCGCNGCNCGCGCCGCGATGGCCCACGGCTGANCCGGNNCCGCGCGCGNCCCCGTCCGCGCGNGGTCCGTTACCTTGACGACCCGGGTGGCATGCCGCGGCCGCGCGCCGCGGCGGCTGGTCCCGCCCGTCGATCCGCGTGATCGACCGAACGATTGAGAGAGCGACACGATGAGCCAGACCAAGACCTTCCACCTGCCCGACCTGGGCGAGGGCCTGCCGGACGCGACCATCGTCGAGTGGTTCGTCAAGGAAGGCGACACCATCCGCCTGGACGAGCCGCTGGTGTCGATGGAGACCGCCAAGGCGGTGGTCGGAGGTGCCTTCGCCGGTGTCCGGCAAGGTCCTGCGCCTGGCCGGCAAGGCCGGCGACGTGATCGCCACCGGGGCGATGCTGGCCGAGTTCGAGCCGGACGCGAGCCTGCCGCAGCGCGCCGAGGGCCATGACACCGGCCACCACCACGGCGCCCCGGCCAAGCCCGCCAAGGCCACCGCCAGCGACGACGGCGGCGAANTGCCGGTGCAGCCGGCGCCGTCGGAAGCGAGTGGCGGCGATGCCGGCACCGTGGTCGGTGCGATGCAGAGCTCCGATGCCGTGCACGCCGAGCGCGCGATCGCGGTCGGCGGGGTCAAGGCGATGCCCGCGGTGCGTGCGCTGGCGCGCAAGCTGGGCGTGGACCTGGCCCGCGTACCGGCCACCGGCCCCGATGGCACCGTCACCTTGGCCGATGTGAAGCAGGCGGCGGCCGATCCCTCGCGCCTCCTCCCCTCTTCCACCGCCGGCGCGGGTCGGGCAGGACACGCGCAGGCTCCGGTCGCGTCGTCGGCGCCCGCACCCGCGCCGCAACAGCGCACCCCGGTCTCCGCCACCGGCCGGCCGATGCGCACCCGCCCGCCGGGTACCGACACCGGTGCCGCCGCCAGCGGCCAACCCGAGCAGCTCAAGGGCGTGCGCCGCAACATGGCGCGGGTGATGGCCGACGCGCACAGCAAGGTGGTGCCGACCACCCTGGTCGACGACGCCGACCTGCACGCCTGGATCGGCAGGCAGGACATCACCGCGCGCCTGGTCCGCGCGATAGTCGCCGCGTGCAAGGCCGTGCCGGCGCTCAACGCCTGGTTCGACGGCGAGGCGCTCAGCGTCACCCGCCATCCGCACGTGGACGTGGGCATTGCCGTGGACACCGACGACGGCCTGTTCGTGCCGGCCCTGCGCAACGCCGACAT
>Ga0065721_10052613_pt1 | contig 11536 bp, 8 predicted proteins | sample Mesricmetagenome_FD_59108 | JGI IMG/M metagenome (GOLD analysis project Ga0065721, IMG submission 59108) | Mesophilic microbial community from rice straw/compost enrichment Sample: eDNA_1 v2 (version 2) | ecosystem: Engineered > Solid waste > Grass > Composting > Bioreactor | place: USA: Davis...
GCCAGCTTCTCCGATGGCGTCACCAGCACGGCGGACGCCATCTCGTCATGCTCCGCCTGCGACAGCATGTCCGCGGCGATGTACCCGGCGTCGGCGGTGTCGTCCGCCAGCACCGCGATCTCGCTGGGCCCGGCGATGCTGTCGATGTCGACCGCGCCGAACACGGCGCGTTTCGCCAGCGCCACGTAGATGTTGCCGGGCCCGCAGATCTTATCGACGGCGGGGATGCTCGCCGTCCCATAGGCCAGCGCGGCTACCGCTTGGGCGCCGCCGCCCCGGTACATCTCCGTTACGCCCGCTTCCGCGGCCGCCACGAGGATGTACGGGTCGATGCCTTCGCGCCCGCCCGTCGCCGGCGGCGTAACAAGCGCGATCTCCGGCACACCTGCGACCTTCGCCGGCAGCACGTTCATAAGCACCGACGACGGATAAGCCGCCTTGCCTCCAGGCACGTACAGACCGACTCTGCGCAGCGGTCTATGCACCATGCCCAGCATCGTGCCATCCGGTTGCGCGTCGATCCACGAACCGCGTTTCTGCTTCTCATGGAACGCCGTAATGTTCGCAGCCGCTTGACGCAGCGCCACGAGAAATTCCGGCTCCACCTTCGCATACGCGCCTTGGATCTCCTCCTCCGTTACCCGGAGCTGATCCGCCGTCAACGTCACTTTATCGAACGCTGCCGTATACCGGAGCAATGCTTCATCGCCTTCGCGCGCGACCGCGTCCACGATCTGCTTCACGGCCTCGTTCTGCTCCGGCGTTCCGTATTCCACCTTGCGATCGAGCTTGAAACCTTCCGCTTTTCCTATATACATCGTGAGCGACCTCCGATCCGTTCAATTCCTTCACACGCTAACTTGGATTACCGTACTGAGCCGATCGCACAGCTCTTGAATCGCCGTATTCTTCAACCGGTAGCTTACCCGGTTCGCGATCAGCCTGCTTGTGACCTGGAACAGCGTCTCCATCTCGACCAGACCGTTCTCCCGCAGCGTCGTACCCGTCTCGACCATATCGACGATCCGATCCGCCAATCCGATCAGCGGAGCCAGCTCGATCGAGCCGTTCAGCTTAATGACCTCCACTTGCTCGCCCTTCTCGCGGTAGTACTGGGAAGCGACGTTGGAATACTTCGTCGCCACGCGCGGATGAATGACCGGCTTCCAGTCCGGCAGCCCGATAACGGACATCCGGCACTTGGCGATGCCTAGGTCAAGCAGCTCGTAGACGTCTTTATTCTCCTCCATCAGTACGTCCTTGCCGACGATGCCGATATCCGCCACGCCGTACTCGACATACGTCGGTACGTCGACCGGCTTAGCCATGATGAATTCCATGTTCGCTTCCGGCACGGGAATGATCAGCTTGCGGGAGTCGTCGAAATCCTCAGGAATCGGTAGACCCGCTTGGCGGAACAGCTTGCTCGCCTGCTTATAGATCCGCCCCTTGGGCATGGCGACCTTCAAGATGCCGTTGTCCGTCATGCTTGCCCCTCCTTCCCGTTCACCAGAACGAACTGATCGTATTCAACGCCCTTAAAGGTCAAAGGACGATTCACCATTCCGACGAAGCTATCGAGTTCTTCTTCCGATACTAATGCCGTGACGACGATCTCGCCGTTCGCCCTGCGCATTGTCGCTGCTCTGATCGCATCCATCTTCCGTTCCTGCGCATAAGCGATCAGCGTCCGTTGGCCTTCTTCCGCGCCATCCTCGACGACTTCCATAATCCGAGTCGTCTTCAGCGCGAACCCGGTTGCCGGCGACTTCCGTCCGAATTGCTCCAGCAGGTTGTCGTAACGTCCCCCGCTGCACACCGGAAACCCGAGGTTAGACGCATATCCTTCGAACGTCATTCCCGTATAGTAAGAGAAGTCTCCGATCATCGTCAGGTCAATCAGCACATGCTCCTGCACGCCGTACGCGGTGAGATTGTCCCAGATCTCGCACAGATGACGAATCGCCGCCTTAGCATCAGGGTTGCTGCTAAGCTCCAACGCTTGGCTGCACACCTCTTGCCCGCCGCGCAGCCGCAATATTCCTTCCAGCTCTTCGCGCACGGAGTCGCTGATCACCAGCTTGCGCAGAATGTCGCGGTAGCCGACATGATCGCGCTGCAGCAAGCACTCCTTCAACGCTTCTTGTTCGTCCGCGCGGCCCGGCAGCGTCTCTTCGAACAACCCGTTCAGGAAGCCCACGTGTCCGATCGCGATCTTGAACGCAGGCACACCTGCCGCCTGCAACGACGCGATCGCCAGCGCGATCACTTCCGCATCCGCCTCGGGCGAAGCGTCCCCGACCAGCTCGACGCCAGTCTGGAAAAACTCCGCTTCCCGGCCCCCCTTATCCTCGAAGGCCCGGAACACATTAGCATGATAGCTCAGTCTCAGCGGAAACTCCTTATCCTTAAGAAGAGAGCCGACGACGCGCGCGATCGGAGCCGTCATGTCCGAACGCAGCACGATCGTCGTGCCTTTCTGATTAAGCAGCTTAAATAGCTTCTGATCCGACGTTGCGCTCGCTACGCCGACCGTATCGTAATATTCGATCGTAGGCGTCATAATCTGCTCGTAGCCCCAGCGGTGCATGCAATCCAGCACGTTCCGCTCGATGCGGCGCAGCTTCGCCACGGCATGAGGCAAATAATCTTTGACGCCTGTCGGTTTCTCGAAAACCTTTGGTTTGGACACCCTACGCACCCTCGTTTCTACGCCTTGCATTTTTTCTTTACCACATTAAAGCGATAACAAGTTACCATACTGCCAAAATGAAGAAGTTAGTCGTAATCTTATCATGCCTCAACTTGTGCGTCAACCCACCGTACATGATCCCAAGCGCTTTCCAATCAAGACAAAACCGCTTAATCGCCTCGCGGCGACAAGCGGTTATTCCTTAATGAATCTTTACGCCGGCGACATTCTCTACAAGGTCCCGAATGACCATGTACGACTCGCCGTTCGTCAGCTTATTCGGGTTCTTGAAGTCTTGGACCGTCTGCTTCCGAATCCAGCCTTGTCCGATAAGCCAATCGGATGCCTTATCCTTCGATACGGTCTGATTCGCAAGGCGAGCAATCATGTACGCAACGTCTTCCCATTTCAAGTCCTTCTTCTGGTTCGCGTCCAAGTAATCCGTAATAGCAACATCCGATTGGAATCTCGGATACTTTTTCTGGAGCCTGCGGTACACATTAATGAATCGTTGCGAATTTGAGAGGTCGTCAAGTCCCCACTTATCGTTCTTATAACCGCCTACCGTAGCGAAAATATCCGCTGCGACGAGCAAGCCCTCGTAGTTTTTGTGCTTGGCGTAGGCCTGCTGTTTGATCGGTCTCATTCTCAAGTCCATGCCTTGCTTGGTCAGACGCTCGCGCAGCTGCTTCATGTCCGAGCTTGAACGCGACAGTTCGCGCAGGGACTTCTTCTTCTCCTTCGCCAGTTTCACCGCGGCGCCTGCAGCTTCTCCTGTCGCCATGCCGAGCGGAATGACGCGCGCGCTGCCGTGCGGCAGCGAATCGAAGCTGGCCGACCGGCCCACAACAAGCAACCCGTCTATTTCCTTCGGTACCAGCGTTCGGAATGGAACGCCGTATTGCGCCGGATTCATTAAGACTGAACCGGTCTGAACCGAGTCCGGTTTACTGGTGCTGGAGCCTTGAATATCAATCTCGTACGAGCCGTATGCGATCGCGTCCGGGAAATCCCGGTTTTCCATGAGATCGGCGAGCGTCAGCCGGTATTCTCCGACGATATGCCTTGATTCCCGTACGTATAGCTCGGGTGCGACACCCGCATAAGTCACGTTGCGGAACGCTTTGTATTTCTTCTTCAAATAATCAACGATCAACGGCGCTTCCTTCTTGCCAATCTGGATACCCTCCGCAAGCGATGCGGGATCGAGCGGATCAATGCCGTAAATCTGCATCGTGTTCAGCAGAATCGTATTATCGTCCTGACGGCCGATATTCAAGCTGCGAATCCGCACCCTGTCGGGATTCGTAGACTGATACGCCCTTGCGGAGCCATACCCCCAGATGCTCCTTGAATCCGAGCCTTCCCCGGGGCCGACGCCCTTCCGCATCTCCTGCCACACCTGGTCGGTAACTCCTTTGATCTTGAACACGAGCGTGACCGCTATGCGATTATCGGCGGACTCGCCGAGATCCTCGCGAAGAAGCGTGAACGGCGCGCCCGCCGCCGCGGCGATATCCGCATCCTGAGTGGCGTCAATGACAGCTCCTGCGCGAACCGAATGCTGCTTTCCTTTGTCTGTCGCGATACTCATGCCGGTAATTGTGGAACCTTCCAGTATCGGCGTTACTTGCGCATTCATCAATAGATCGATGTTCGGCTCGTCCTGTACGAGCTTCTGGAACGCATTCGCAGCCCGGATCACGTCGAACGATGTGCCCTCAATCATGGTGTACCATTCTTGGTAGATGCCTTTGTTTAACGTCTTCTCAGGAAACTTGCTGTTCACGACCGGCGACTTGTTCATATCCAATGAATTAAGCCAGCCAATGGTCATTAATCCACCCAGCATATTTCGTTGTCGCGGCTCTACGAGCAGCACCTTCAGCCCGTTGCGTGCGGCGGAAACCGCGGCCGTCACGCCCTCCGGATCCGTACCGACCACGACGACGTCGTATGCGGCTGCCGGCGATCCGGTGGAGACTAATGGCGTCGGCTTAATCTTCACATTATAGGAAGCGGCGAACGGTTGAGGCATAAGCAGGAAAATAACAATGGCGAGAACCAATAAAGTCCGCGCATATTTGACAGTTCTGTTGACGTTAATAAGACCCTTAGCTTTCATAACCCTGCTCGCTTTCTTTTGCTTTCTCTCATGGACAGCTCGTACTTTTTCTAACAGAATACCATGCGGCGTATGATAATTCGACATGCAAAACGCGGCTAAAAGGCGATTTAATGCGTTTTTTAGACACCATAAGCCTTCTTTGAGCCTTTCAATCTATTTACATCATGCTAGATTTTAGATACCATTTGGGTGCAATTGACAAGAATAAGCTAAGGGGACGACATCAGATGAACAATCGACGACGACTACGACGCCGCCGCCTCGCTCCGTTATTTTACGCCATACTTATGCTTGCGATAGTCATCAATACGATCGGAACGCCTCATCTTTATGCCGCGACGTATAAAGTATCCCTAAAGCCGCTTGCCCCGATTCCATCCGTAGCCAAGCCCAAAAGCTCCTACGACGTTATCGTAACCGGTACCGACCCCGAAGGCGTGACCGCTGCCGTATCCGCCGCTCGCAACGGACTGAAGGTATTGCTGGTGGAACCGCGGCAGCAGCGAACCATTCTAGGAGGGTTGATGACGCTAGGGTGGCTCAATTCGCTCGATAACAACAAAGCTCCGGTCGTGAATGCTCAATACCCTTCACCCTACTTGAATCAGGGAATCTTCCAGGAATGGTTTCGATTGATCGAAGGAACGTCCTTCGACGTCAACCGCGCTGCGAGCTCGTTCCATAAGCTCGTGCAAGACGAGAAGAACATCGACGTCATGATGAACGTCAAACAGCTCGAACCGATCATGAACGACAATAAAGTTGTCGGGATGCGCATCGTGAAAGCCGACAATACCGCCTACGATGTGAAGACCGGGGCGATCATCGACGCGACTCAAGACGCGGATATCGCCGCGCTGGCCGGCGCTCCCTTCACGATGGGCAGGGAAGACATCGGCGAGCCCGAAGCACGCATGGCCGTAACGCTGGTCATTAAGCTGAGCGGAGTCACCGATAAAGTCTGGAACGAGCTTAAGAAATACCCCGGCGTTGGCTCAGATGCCCGCAGCATATGGGGATATTCCGATGCTAGGGAATATCCTTCCTCCAATCCTACTCGCGTGAAGATGCGGGGACTCAACATCGGCCGGCAAGACGATAACACGATCTTAATCAACTCGATGCAAATTTACGGCATTAATCCGCTGGATCCCGAGTCGGTCCAGGAAGGTCTTGCGATCGGCACGAAGGAAGCGCCGCTTATCGTCGATTATCTCAAGAAGCAATACAAGCCGTTCGCCAGCCTGAAGTACGCTGGGGTGGCTCCCGAGCTTTACGTACGGGAATCTAGACATCTCATCGGCGAATATCGGCTTACGATGACCGACCTGATGGAAAACCGGAATTTCTGGGATGCCATCGCCTACGGCTCCTATGAGGTCGATATCCAATCGTTAAGCGCTACTTCCGGCGGAGCGATCATGATGCTTCCCGAGCAATACGGCGTTCCTTTCCGGACGCTAGTGCCGAAGACGATCGACGGGCTGCTAGTCGTGGGAAGGTCCGCCAGCTTCGATTCGCTGCCCCATGGCAGCGCACGGGTCATTCCGCTCGGCATGGCTACCGGACAAGCTGCCGGGGCAGCTGTCAAATTAGCCAAGGAACGCAACATGACCTTCCGTCAGCTTGCCGGTTCTTGGAGCGGCATTACCGAGCTGCGCTCGCGACTGACGAAGCAAGGCGTGGACTTGCGCATGAGGCCTTTCGCGAAGCCTGAATACGCAAGCCATCCCGACTATCCGGGATTATTAGCCGCTACTAGTCTCTCCTTGACCTCCGGAGGCTATAAGAACGATGCATGGAAGCTGGACAGTCCCGCCAGCTCCGCTCTGCTCTTGAATAGCGTGCACAGGCTGCACAAGATGTACCCGCTTTATTTCAAAGCGAACGTAGACGATTTGTTAATGATAGAAAAAACGTCTGCCCCGATTTCACTGGAGCAGACGGCTTACCTCTTCGCAATGGCGACCGGAACCGAGGCCGAGCCTGGAACCGCCCTAGAGACATTGCTGAAGCATTCATGGATTAGCTCTTATACGTTGAACGACATTAACGATGTGAATCAACTGACGAACGGCGATCTGTTCATGATCATTCACGACGTGCTTGGCAACTACGGCATCACGTTCCAATAACGTTCGCTTCGCGAATTACCTTTTCGGCAGCGACTTCACGTACTGGTCGGACAGCTTCAGCAAGGACAGGATATAGTCGTAATCCTGGCGATACTTGCTGAAGTCCGATACAGGCTGGTACGTCTTCAGATCGATGGCCGTGCCGTCGTCGAAGCCTTTGCCGGGCACGAATAGAATATCGTTATTGAAGAAGGAACCGGTCGGCAGGTAATATCTCATCCCGACTATGTTATGCTCCGTGTTCAACAAGTCATGACCGAACGCGGTATACCCCTGCTCTTCGAAGTCAATACCGAGCAAGTTGGCAACCGTCGGCACAATGTCGATCTGACCGCCGACTTGCTCTTTTGTTTCACCTTGCACTCCCGGCACGTGAATGAAGAGAGGAATATTGAAGCGGCTTAAGCGTTCATGATAATTGATGCCGAGCTGCTCGCTTACCCAAGCCGGATCATTGTCCTTAGGCTGAAGGCCGAAGTGGTCGCCGTACACGACGAGCACCGTATCCTCCCACATCCCCTTAGCTTTCAGGTTGTTAATGAATTCCCCAAGCGCGTAATCGGTATAATTCAATGCGATCAAGTAGTTGCCCAGCTGCTTGCCTTCAAGCTCCTCAGGCACCTTAATTCTTCGCAGGTCCTTAGGAACCTTGAACGGATGGTGGCTAGAAGCCGTTACGAATTGCGCATAGAACGGCGTCTTCGCTTCATGCAGAGCGCTTAGCTTCTCTAGGCCTACGCGATAGAGCTCCATATCGGAAGCGCCGAACGCATTGAATTTATCGTTGTTAAACGACGGCTTGTCATAATATTGGGTGAATCCGAGCGCCGGATACATCTGATTCCGGTCCCAGAACGTGACGTCGTTAATGTGGAACGTGTTCGAGACATAATGATCTTGCGCCAGCATTCTCGGCATGCTCGGTATTTCCCGATCTCCGTATCCGGTAGACATCGCGATGACGCCAGTCGGATAAATCGAGGTGTTAGACATAAACTCCGCATCGGACGTATTGCCTTGACCGATCGTTTGGAAGAAGTGCGGGAAGTAGAAGCTTTCGCCTATTAAGGCGTTCAAATTCGGTGTGACGACTTGTCCGTCGATAGACAGATTAATGGCGAAGTTCTGGAACGCCTCCATCTGTATGATGATGACGTTCTTCCCTTTAGCCGAACCGAACAATACCGGAGCGTCATCGTTAGGCGTCGCTGAAGCGCCGTTACCGGTCGCTAACGCTTGCTCGAGGTCTTCCTGCAGCCCGGGAATCTCGGTAAGCGCCTCTTCGGAGGAGCCGTCTCGGCTGGCTTTATAGCCTGCCGTAAATTCGTAATTCAGGAAGCCGAGGCTCTCGGCCTGCACGAGCTCGTTCGGTATATCGTGGTTACTACGAATGAATCCCCCGGAAATAACGGCGAACGCCACGAGAGAGATCAATACGTTGACCGGTTTGGCGATCTGGCGCTTCGCGAAAATTCTCGTTCCTTTAATTAAGCTCCACAGTCCGACGATCGCAAGCGCGACGACATCGACCAGCAGCAAGTAGTTCGACACTTGAATAGACGATTCCACGCTATCCTGGATTTGCCCGACTTGATCGAGCCCATACAGCGCCGTGTAGATCGGAACCGTTCCGTAATAACTGAAATAGACGGTTGCAGCGAATAACCCCACCGAGATGATCGCATTCACGACCCCGTGGCCGATCGGCTTCCATCGCGCCGGCACCGCGAGTTCGAAGACGCACAGCAGCGTTAACAACGCGGCGGCGTCCGCCAGCAACCCGGTGAATTGAACGTTATCGAATATAAAATGACGGAACAACATCATTTTAAGCATGAGCAAAATGAATGTCAGCACGAACGGCGTTCGAATAAAACTGCCCCAAATCGACTTCAATTTTTTTCCACTCCTATCATTCCATGTTGACCTCTACCATTGTAATGGGAAAGATGTTGAATCTCAATGTTAAAATTTAAGAGCCGCCCTTCGGCGGCTCTATCGCTGAATGTCTATTCGATTCGATCTTGCGTGCGCTCGATGACCCTGATCGGGTTGCCGCCGACGAAAGCGCCCGGGGCCACGTCTTTGTGCACGACCGAGCCGGCGGCCACGACAGCCCCGTCTCCGATCGTCACTCCTGGAAGAATCGTGACGTTCGCTCCGATCATGACGTCCGAGCCGATCTTAATCTCTCCGAGACGATATTCTTTAATTAAGTACTCATGAGTAAGCAGCGTGGAGTTGTAACCGATGATGCTATTGTCCCCGACGGATATTTTCTCCGGGAAGAACACATCAACCATTACCATAAGCGCGAACGAAGTATGCCGACCGACCTTCATGCCGAGTATTCGCCGATAGATCCAATTTTTCACCGGCAGACTCGGACAATAACGCGCGATCTGGATGAAGATAAAGTTACGGACCGCCTTCAAGCGGGACACCGTTCGATACACTTGCCAGAGCGCGTTCGGCCCTTCAACCGGATACCGCTCGACCTTCCTCAATCGCCGCCACCCGCAATCCCGCATAATGTGAGAAGCTCGTTCATGTCATGCAGTATATGCTCTGCTCCGTATTCGGACAGCAAGTCCGTGCCTTTAAGCGACCAGGCAACACCGATCGGCACCGCTCCAGCAGCGACCGCGGACTGCATGTCGACCGAGCTGTCACCTACCATGAAGGTAGCCGCAGCATCCACCTGAAGCGCTGCAATGGCCTTGGCCACTGGCTCCGGATGCGGCTTCGCATGCTCCACGTCGTCAAGGCCCACTAGCGTATCTACGTACTTATAGACACCAAGAAGCTCAAGCGCGCGGATGGAGCTGGCACGCATTTTCGTCGTAACGATCCCTATCTTGATGCCTGCCTGATGCAAGGCTAGGATGGCTTCAGCTACCCCTGGGAACAGCGACACCATCTCGTCATGACGCATATGGTTGTACTCCCGGTACAGGCGAGTCAGCTCCTCCACGTCTTGTCTGCCGGAGAATTGCTGTAATTGCTTCGTCAGCGGTTCTCCCATGCTCGGGATAATGTGCGTTCTACCGAAGCTCTCAGGCACGATTCCCTTCAGGGCGTGAAGAAAAGATTCGATAATCAGTTCGTTCGTATCGATAATCGTCCCGTCAAGGTCAAACAGGACCGCTTCGATCTTCCGGCTTGCTGTCATTCTCCGATGTCTCCGTTTCTTCCGCTTGTTGCACGGGATCCGTAGATTCCGTCTTTGGTTCCGACTCTTGCGCGGATTGTACCTGCGAGGCGCCTGCCTTCTTCGTGCTCACGATCGGATCGACGTAACGTTCCTTCGCCCAACCCATTTTACGCCTTATCACGATAAGAACGATGCCCGCAATGACGATTAGCAGCGCTAGAAGCTGCGAGACGCGTACGTTGCCCTCTTCAGGATTGAGATACCCCTGCTCGAACAGCACCTTCATTGGCGACCATAAGCCGTTCATGAGCGACGCGAGCCAATCCGGTCCTTGGAACGCCAGGCTGTCCGTCCGCAGCGGCTCGATAAAGAATCGGCCGATCGAATACCAGATGAAGTAACCGAAGAACAGCTCTCCCGCGCGCAGGAACCGCCGGCGGCGGATAATGAACAAGATGGCCAATCCAACGAAGCTCCACAGCGACTCATAGAGGAACGTTGGGTGATGATAGACACCCTGAACATTCATCTGATCTACGATAAAAGACGGCAAATGCAGCGTGCCGCGAAGGAACGATTCCTCGACATCTCCTCCGTAGGCTTCTTGGTTCACATAGTTGCCCCAACGGCCGATCGCTTGACCGATCAGGAGCGACGGCGCGCAGACGTCCGCGATTCGCCAGAAGGAATAGCCTTTCGCCCTGATGTAGAAAAACCCGCAAATTAACGCGCCGATTAGCGCACCGTATATAGCGATACCGCCGTTCCAAATTTGGATGATTTCCCCCGGATGCTCCGAGTAATAGTCCCATTTGAACAGAACGTAGTATAGGCGCGCGACGATCAACGCCGAAGGAACCCCGTATAGCATCAGATCCAAGAAGAAATCGGGAATGATCCCGAATCGCTTGCCTTCCTGAATGGCGATAAGCAATGCGGACAACGCCCCAAGGCCTAGTATAATCCCATACCAATGCACCGAAATCGGTCCGAGCTCGAACGCAATCGGATCCAGCAGTAAACGAAACATATTCATCCTCCGTAGCCCGTTATTCGAATTCGTCCTCGGCGATCGCCTCGGTCAGCTTATTCGTGAATTGCAGCGCGGCGTTATAACCCATGCGCTTCAATCGATAGTTCATGGCGGCCACCTCCAGGATGACGGCCAAGTTGCGGCCAGGCCTTACGGGTACGGTGAGAAGAGGCACATCGGTCTCGATGATCTTGGTCGTCTCCTCGTCCAGTCCCAAGCGGTCGTATTGCTTGTCCTGCTGCCAGTTCTCGAGCTTCACGACCAAGCTGATGTTCGTCTGGTTGCGGACGGCTCCCGCGCCGAACAGCGTCATGACGTTCAGAATGCCGAGTCCGCGGATTTCGAGCAGATGCCGAATCAGATCGGGAGCGGTTCCGAACAACTGGTTGTCCGA
>Ga0065721_10052616_pt1 | contig 11534 bp, 16 predicted proteins | sample Mesricmetagenome_FD_59108 | JGI IMG/M metagenome (GOLD analysis project Ga0065721, IMG submission 59108) | Mesophilic microbial community from rice straw/compost enrichment Sample: eDNA_1 v2 (version 2) | ecosystem: Engineered > Solid waste > Grass > Composting > Bioreactor | place: USA: Davis...
GCTCGCATACACTCGACGGCTTTGACTCCGAGTCTGACTTGACGCCGCTCACGGACTCTGACTTTTCAGATTCGGACGATAGTGATTTCAGCGTGGTCCGGCAACCCTCCAAGAAACGAAGGATTGCCAAACCGAAGAAGGAGAAGAAGGAAGTGGTAAAGGCGTCCCCTAAGAAATTGCGAGGTTACAAAGGCGTGCTGCAGGGATTATGGGCTCTTCCCCTGGACGTGACGTACGAAGTGCGTTTTTGTGTGTGTCCCCGGCGTCATCTCTCTGACGATCGCGAAGATATTTGGACATCTGCGACCCTTAGACTTGCTTCATCTTTCGCGGACGAGCAGGAGCCTTCGCCGGACCCTTCTGAGCCGTGCCTCCACGTCCGTCTGGATGAAAGCACGCGCGAATGTTGAAGGCCTTCCTGACTGCCCTTTCGACATGACCGAGCCAGAATATGCGAGCCTCGTGTTTGAACCGGTCTGTCACGTACGCCAGTTTATTCGATGTTATTCTCCGCTTTTCCTAACCTCCATCTAAAGTATTGTCACGCCAACAATGTTCAGACTATAATTTGGGAGGCACGGTCAAGATGTTGCAAGAAGTGTGGCACTCTCGCGTGAGTGGAGCCTCTTTCTCCGCCTTTTTGTCCAGGGGACTAAAGTCCGCAGGTATGCACATTGGGCGAACCTTGGCATCGAAGACCTGCCTGATGTCCTGCGTTGCATCATTCCAAGCACCCACGAGTTCACGACTGGGGGTAGGTCTTATTTTACGGTAGATGCGTCTTGAATACTTAGGGGGCTTGTCGCAGTCATTCACCCTCACACAGAGAAGAAATATTCTCTCGCCCACGCGATCGTTATGGCCGAGAAAATGAAAAGCCTGAGCGAGGAGGAGCAACCCCTATGGTTCTGGAGAAAGAAGAAGCACTTTGAAATGGTACAGGAGGTGCGTCCATTGCTCACGAGACATATCCGCGTTATCTCACCTGCTCCAGCATTCCAAACTATGCCGGGACTTTATGTCAAGTCGTCACATGCAGAGGAATGCTGAACTGGACGAGGCGCGTCAGCGCCGTACAAATGCGTGAGTCGTCGCAGTCTCCCCCTTTTCCTTGCACGCAACTCAGCACCATTTCTCAGTATAATGGCGAAGCTCGCTGCTGCGGGCTGGGCAGACGAAATGACCAAGATGTCTCAGCACCTTCTTACTGATCATAAACACGTCAAGGTACCCAAAGATTTGACCGAACGAGGCCAGTGATAACCCATCTTCTACCAAATCCTGTGCTCAATCTTCCCTCCAACAGCTTGGAGCAAGATTCAGGGAGAGATGACTGCATTTATGGCAGAAGTGCGCTCCAAGCGACTTGTCAAAGAGCGCAACATTGCCTTCGCGACCCGGTGCAACTTCTTCAAGGAGAAGTACGCAACCTTTGTGGCATCTCAACCCCTGCATGCAATCTTGCCTGGGGTTGCTGATTTTGCCACTATGCCGGAGTTCAAGGCCATTCTCGAGAATCCAGACCCGGAGGCGACAGTCACCGCTGAGGACTTCAATATTGGTGACGACAAGCTCTTGCAGTTCTCAGCCCGTTGGCGGGAGGAAAAGGACAATGCTTTAGTTGGTATCCTGCGCCAAAGTTCTCTGGGATCTTCGGCGTCGAAGGAGCTCCTCACCCGTGCCACGACCGTGTTCAATTGCCGATCATGCAGCGTCCCGATCTCGTATCCCCGAATCCTGGCCCACACCTGCAACTACGTGCGAAGCATGGAAACTCCGGATCCAAGCAACATCTTCGAGCGCCTTCGCGCCGACCCTTGGAACCTTGGAGGCGACAGAATATCCTTCCACGAGGCAGCTCACAAACGGGCCAAATATATTCTCAAGGCCCTCAACTTAGATCATGATACCACAGTGGAGACGATGAATGAACAAAACCCTTTCGTTGAGTGTTTTTGTGCTCTTTGTTATCGTCCTGGTACCGTTAGGACCTTCGCTCGGTGGAACCGGATGGTAAGTTCCATTCACCACTTTCCTTGCTTGCGAACTAACAATCAGATAGATCGAACATACACCTCGTTATACCAGCGCACACGTGCCTCGGCCCTACGGACCTGTAGACGCACGCAAGACGGTCCTTGTGAAGAAGCTCGAAGCTCTGGAGCTGGCGAAGCTTCGGAGGGACCATGATTGGGACGATTACTCACATCGAAGTTATTGTTGCATGGTCTGTAAAGCCCGAGATACACGACAAGCCACCGAGAGACACCTCATTCAAAAGTGAGCTTTGAATCTCCTCCCCAAGGTTTCATGGGATCTTATGCATTTATTCACTGTTAGGCATAGCGTTACCAGTCCCACGTTTGGAACGCACTACACATATCACGTTGATGCGAAAATCAGGCTCAGAGCACCTTTTGTCAACCTCAAGATTGCTCCCAAGCCCAAGGCCGTGGACGGTGCAGCACCGACACCCATTACTTCAACCTCTCCACCTTCTTCATTCGTCTCGACACTATCTATCCCGGTCCAAGGAGGAGCCCCAGCGCCAGCCCCAATCACTTTAATCTCAGCTGCTGTTCAACAAGGGCTCATCACAGTCCAGAACTCTGTTATCCCTTCCCCCTCAGGATCTGGCAACGTTTTGCCATCTGGACAGCAAGATAACTCTGCTCCTTCCACATCCACAACATATGACTCCCATACTACCAACTCCAGCACGGTCACGCAAGCTTGAATTATGTTCCGGTTTCTCTTTCAGGGGCGCCGTTGCACTTTGGATGCTTGGGTTTACTTGGTCGTCTTTTGACTCGACATAATGTCGTCGTTCTTATAATTTATGTTGCTCAATCCGTCTCGCTCGCTTCTGGAGCGTCTTAACTGTTATGAACATGTATTCTTTTCAGTATCGTACCCCACACTTAGAGATTCTCTTAGCATTACCATTCTCTTCAATTTCTCAAGGACTCTTGTCTGCATCCCCACTACCATCTCCTATTGATATCGGCACATGTCTCTGGACACCCGTCTTTAATTCAACTATTCCATGTTTCACTAAATACCATTACCAAATCCATCCTTCTACGACTCCTTGCATTGCCCTCCATTCACTCTCATATCTCGGGCACATCGTTCTTCCACTCAATCCCACACAATTTGCCCACCTCAATTGCGATGCTCCGGACGGCCCTGACCTCTTCGTCCGTCGCACCATTGCGCTTAGCGCCCTCGAGGTGCCAGGATATTTGCTGGGGGGTGTCTCCAGCGATGAGGGAGGCGACAAGGGTGTACGATGTTTCGAGGGGGGAGAGGATATCCATGGGGCCGTAGGTGAGGCCGTAGCCGATGGTCTTGCTGAACCAGGCTGCACGTGAAGGGATTTCGGTATGCACAAAGGGAGTGAGTGAGTTGGTGTGTTTGTATCGAGATCAAAGAGAACAAACGGGCGCACCGAGGTCGGGATAGACTTTGAAGAGCATGTCATAGATGTCATTGTCGCCGTAGATGCTATTCCAGTATATCTGACCATTGCGCTCGTATTCGGATAACGACTGCTTCGTATCTCTGCAGCGGGACCAGTGTCAGGTCAGTAATATAAGTCCTGTGGTGGAGGGTGGAACGGACCGGTAGACGGTGGATTCTTGAAGAGCTTCAGGCATGACTTTGTGAAGAGCAACGAGACTGTTTATCGCCTGCAGAGTCCAAGATATGTTAACACTCTTCGTTTCCAGACCACTTCCCCACCACACACGGATTGTACACAACACTCCAGGAAACACAGAACTATACATACCTTCGGATACCCACTAATCAGGCCCGATTTGAATAGGGCCTCCCTCAACTTACGGGCCAATATCCTTCGATCACTGTCTCCTGCGTCCTGGGGGAACTCGGTGCGGAGCATGTGCTCAAAGACAGTGGGGACCCCTGAGGGGTTGTTGCTAGCGCTGAGGGCGACTGCAGCAACGATGTACCATGGGTTTGAGAGCACTGTGTTTGAGGATGTGTATATGAATTCGTGGGCTAGCTTGGGAAGTCGCTGGGACGTACCGCTCCCCGATCCCGCTCGCGCGGGGTACAGACCCTTCAGTTTTGAGAGGAAAGCGCTTGTTACGACACCAGCCATAGGCGCCCAGAGTCTCGCTTTCGGAGTATGGGTGGCCGGTGGTGCTGGACAGGTAAATTGTTGATGAAACCTCGTGCACTACAGAGATGATGCGAAGGTCTGTTCAAGATGTCGTCACCTTCTATAATCGCCAAACCACGATATCTCGGAGAGAACGGGCGCCACATCCGGACTCTAACTGACCTTTGCTCAAGCTTCAATTGTCCACTCTTGAGCAAGCAAAGAAGAACATCTTTCCTCATGCTCCTCGCCCACCTGATGATGAGACACGGTGTCAGAAAGCCAAGTCAAGCCAACCACAGAAGCATTCAAGCAACTGAAGGAATGCAACGTTGCAATTGCATGATGCCTGTCTGACAGGTCTGATCAGGTGGGTATCGCAGAAGACCAGGAAAGTGGCGGGTCTGCAGGGAGAAGCAAGAGCCGACCCGATATCAATCCATCTTCCACAAAGAACAGGCGGAACATGGAGATGCGGATCGAAGAGGAAAGGAGAGATGGCACCATCCGTATATCGATCTGCTGTCGGCGTGTCTGGGCGCTTGATTCCCTCCTGGGCGTCAAATCACGCGTCTGAAGCCCCTATTTCATGACAGAACGAGGCGTTATCCAAGTGTCAACAACATGCTGTAAACGAAGGAAGGCGAAGCACAAATATGATACAAGAGAACCCCAGGCCGAGTCCTCAGCCATCGACCACGATCGGGCTGACACCCCCACGGGAAGCAGTTTCAGGTCCTTCCACGACATCCTCCATTCGCTCACCGCCATTCTTGCTATCTGGCGGTGACTGAGCCGTGTCCGGATGAGGTGAAGACCTATCGCTGCTTGCTGATGGTTCTGTGGCAGACCCATTCACATGCGCAGGGCTGGAGGCGTCCGAACTCGCCTCACGCAGCGCTGAGACTGGGTTGCTACTGCGTGCCATCTGAATCAGCCTGTCGAATTCTGATTTGTGTTGTTTCTGAGATGCACGGCATTAGTTAGTTCTTCGATGTGTGAACATAAGGGGTTGTGCTTACAACGTGTTCTATGGGACTATCGACAACTGGTTTGCCTTTCTTCTTGAGAATGACCTGCTGCTCTTCCCACTTCTTCAGCTCACCCCTAAGCACGGCGGTAGATTTGCGGTTGGGTAGCGAGCGGTCGAGGTTGCCGTTATACAGCTGTAGCCATCTGAGAAGCAAGTGATGTAGGGTAGTTATCGTCAGAGGGAATCTTCAAGGGTAGGGTTGTCAAGTTAAACGCACCTCCCGTGTCTCGCTTCGAGAAGGGCCCTATCACCCGTCGTTGGGAGTCCGTAATCGAGGAGAATGTCCTTCAATTGTTTATCCTTCAAGGTCGCGTACGAGACTTTAGGAATAGGGTATTCATCGTCCGGGTCACTTTCCTTTCTATTCCAACAGAAGACAGGAAAGCCATCTCGTTAGAGTTGATCCTTTGAGCGTATTATGGGAGGTGGAGAAACTAACTCACTTTGTCTTCCCTTTCGCGCCCTTCGACTTTGGCTTCTGCATGATCTTCGACCATGCACCCGCAGTATTATCCTTCACACCTTCCCTGTCCTTTCCTTTCACGTTGCTGTGTGAAGAAGCCACATTGGGCCTTTTGTTCGTGAGGATCTTGCAAGACGCATCAATGTGCGCATTGAGATCTTCATAGACGACGTCTGCATTGCATATTGGGCAAGGAACGAGGTCTTTTACTGTTGAAGAAGATTCATTCAGCTGAATTCTAGACAAAAGAGGAAACGCAAAGGCAACGTACGTGAGGGGTTCGTGGGGATGTCTCTGGGATTTGATAAACTCGAACTCTGCACGAGTTCGACACTAGAGCTCGAGCTTGCCCTCGGGCGCTTGCGTTTCCTTGGGCTCGGACTTGAACTTCGCGCGTCGTTGGTAGAGGCGTTGACTGGAGGAGGTGTTGGAACCCGTTGGGCCTTCTCTATGAGATCAAGAATGAAGGGTCTTTGAGATTATGGATCACAAGCTGTGAGTCAAGAGACAAACGGTATGGGTGCGAGTTGCATACCGAGCTTCGTTCCATGCCATAATGGCCTCCTCCATAGAGAAGTTTGGCCTAATGTGGCTCTCGTTCGCTGTCTTCCTGCATGCGGGACACTCTTGCTTCACACTGATCGCCGACCGAAGACACTATCCGAACACCACAGTTAATGACTCTTGAATGACTATCCAGAGCCGAGAGGAAATGAACGCACACCTGAGCAGAAACAATGGCCGCATCCCACCGTCACTGGCGCATCAAATACGTCTCCACATATTGAACAGCGAAACACCTGGTCGAGCTTGCGCAGACCTGGGGCAGCGGCTTGGGGTGGGAAGTCGGTGTAGTCGGGGATGTTGGTGGAGAGGAACTTGTTTGCTGCTGGGTCAGAGCTGGAAGCCATGCGAGGCAACTGGAATTAGTTAGGCCTTCCAACGATGTCCTGTTGTGTGAGGGACGTGACGGATGAGCAATGAGTCGTCGGCGCATGACCGTGGAGACACGCTTCAGGTCACACCACGTGCGCGTCTGTCACAAGCAGTAACCATGACCTCAGGAGATCAAATTCAGCACCACCATCTACAACACGTATACAAGCTTCGTTATGGTTACAACAAAAAGATACAGATATTTCTACATTTTATAAGTGACGATAGTGTTCCAGTCCATGATCGATTCTTTTCTTCGCGCCCAACGACACCAGAGGAGGCGAGGTCATCTATCCCTGCATCTGCAAACCCTCCCTAGGCAACCTCGGCTCGCCCTCGACGTACTCCTCTCCAGTCTCCGCCCTCAGCATGTCGTTCAACCACGCGCCGTTGGGCTTGAGCTTCACACCCCTGCTGAGCATCACCGCAAGGTACAACCAAGCCGCGGTGTTGCCCACAGTGCCCACCTCGTCGCTGACGTGCTTCTTGGCGTACTGGCTCATCTCGCGGTAGAGGCCTTCGTCGGTGTAGAGGTCGTACAGGTGCTTCGCGACGGTATCGTTGTCGCCGGGGGTCACGAGGTAGCCGGACTTGCCGTGCTCGATCTGGAGAGGGATACCACCAGTGCGGCAGGCGACAACGGGGCGTCCAGCGTGCAGCGCTTCGGAGACCTTGACTTCGAAGCCCTCGCGAGTGGAGAGTTGGAGGGCGATGCGGGCGTTCGACATCAGGGCGTTGAGCACTGGGAGGGGGGACATCAGTTGAGTTGGCCTGTACATGGGAAGAGAGAGTGAACGCACGCTGATCGCTGGGAGGCAGCCTCATGACGACGATGTCCTTGATGTACTTGACGTATGGCTCGCTCGCCAAGATCTGCATCGTCTGGTCGTAGATAATGCTGGCATCTGGGTCGTCTACAGCACCGTGTCCGCAGAGGAGCAACTGCGGGTGCTCGTCCTCGCTCAGTTCTGGGCTGTCCTTGTGCAACAGCTCACGAAGCTTGTAGTACGAGTCGATCACAGCGGGGATACCCTTGGCGGGGTCGAAGCGAGCGATCTGAACGATGTAGTCGCGCTCGGGCCACTTGAGCTCGTTCATCTTTTCCTTGGTGCACAAGGTGCGGAACTCGCCCATGTAGTACTGAGAGTCCCAGGGGTCGAGGTCCTTGTTGAGACCATCGAGCCTAGAGAGAAATCAGTCAGCTGACCAGAGGGTTGACGATCTGTACGAACCAGTCGGTGGCAGCACCGAGGAGGCAGAGCTTCTCGAGAGGCACGTCGCGAGGAACGAACTTGCTCACGGGGTGACCTACAAAGTTAATTTAATGTTAGAAAACTGTTCATATCAAAGATCAAGGGTTCAAAATGCATGGTAGGCATCAAAGGGGAGTAGTTATCGAAGCCAGAGACTTGAGAGAAAGCGACTCACTGATGAACAAGTCGGCGTGCTGGATGTTGTTCCAGAGGTACTTCCAGACTTCCTCCTGAGGTGAGCCTGGGTTGTGGACGAGGTCGCTGCGGATCTCAATATGCGAGCGGTAGACGATGGGCAGGTCAGGGCGGACTTTCTTGATCAAGGGGATGAGACCAGGCATCTGAGGGTCATCTGGAGAGATTGATGGTTTGTCAGAGTGGGCCAATCAACTTCGCGTCAACAAACGCACCGATGAAGCAGACATCAATGCCACCAGGGGCGAGAGGACCGCCCTCTGCAGTCCAGCGGAGTCCGTTCTTGGTGATCCACGCGTCGAAAGCATCCTTCTGCTCTTGAGTGAGGCGCAGATCAGGAGCTGCGACGCCTTGGAGGATGTTGTGGTTGTTCTTGGTGATGCGGAAGACGCTCGGGGACGGGTTCGGGACATACCTTCATGATATCAAAGAAAGGGAGGAAAAGGACCCGGGTCAGCACGTGTGGGAGACGGCACATATGGTAGGATGCGATACGAATTAGGAAAGGTGACATACCAAGCAGCGTCAACGTCCAGGGCGGTCAGGAATCGGATGAGCGCGTGACGCATCTAGAAAACATGGCATCAGAACGAAAGAACGTTCGAGGGTCATCTGGGCCCATAAAGTTTGAGGGTACTCACCAGGGCGACTCCACCTTAATTTTCGAGGGGAGAACAAGCGAAGATTCAATTGAGACGCGATTAGATGATTGCGATAGACACGATATAGAAACTGGCAACATACCTCCTTGTGGGGTGGACGAGAAGAATCCGATCTTAACCTTTTTCTCGCGGAGTTCATCGGCGAGCTTAACGACCGCGTTCCAGGTCCTGGGACCGACGGAAGCACGGTACTCGTCCAGGTCGTCGATCAAGTGGATCTTTCCACCAGCATCGACAGTGACTTGGTTGCGGGGACCAATGGTCAGACGCGGGTTGTTGCCAGGCCCGAAGTACATAAGGCACTTGCGGGCGGCAGAGTCAGCCTGTTCGTCGAGGGTGCGAGGGATGGGGAGCTTGGAGTCAACGGAAGACTTGAGGCCAGTCATCGCACTGAGGTGGGAGGACTCGACGAGGACGGTGGGGGTCTCGGCGCCAGAGGGAACATAGGAGCCGGTGGTGGAGGAGATACGGTGCTTGACGTTGGGGCGCGTCACCGAGTCGGTGTGGAAGGGCTTGATGTTGAACACAATGGGAACAATGTCCATGTCAAGCCAGAGCCTCGTGCAGATATTGGGCGACTGGTGCGGTTGCCATCAGATATAGATTAGGCGAGCGATGAGGTGAAAGTCACTAACCTCCTTGAGGAGGGAAAGGGTAATGCCCGCGCCAAGGAACTTGCAGAGGTGCTCCACAGAGAACTTTCTCAAGGCTTGCAAGACGAACTGCTCGATCTCCTTGGCATTGCGCTCAGGGCTGTTGACGCGGTAGGGGATTCTCAACGACGCGAAGTCGGTCGCGTAGACAGAGTCATGGATGGAGATGGCGATCTCGAACTCTGTGTTGTTGTTGACGGGGGCACCAGAAACACCAGCCCACATCGGCTAGATAGGCAGGGGTCAATATCCTGATCGATCCTGTGAGGAGAGGGGGAAACGCACGGTCAGGCTGGCGAAGGTGTTGGTAGGCACATTGGGCCTCTGTTCGACGGTGGAGGAGAGCCTGCGCCTGACGGCAGCGGATGGCACCGACTGGAAGGGGAAGGACTGGTGGGCCATGGTTGGTGGGGAAAGAAAGAGTGGAGCAGGGGAGCTACGTTCTTATAGGCGCAAAAAATAATCCGTAAGCAGCGATACATATGTCCACCCCAGAAGAAGAAAGATAACAGGTCCAGCTTGGTGGTGCCGGCCCAACGGCGCCGATCCATCGAAGCAGAGAAAGGGACGTAACGCGTCAGAGTTCCACTGGAACGTCGGTGGGGCTAACTGGAGTAGATCCTCGCATGAATTACCCAACAGAATTCCATAAAACTATCGTTACAGCAGAGAACAGAGTCAAAGATGAGAGGCAGGGGCAGTCGAGGCCACCGAACATGACGCACTCACGTGCACCGCCACCGCTGGGACGAGTGATCACCGGGCCTTCTTGCTCTCTCCCAGCGTCTGATGGCCTGCTTGGAGTGTGGAGGCCCTACAGTCTGGGACGACGCAGCGGCGTCGGACATCTGCACCTCCTGCGGCCGACTCACCGACCCAGACCAGGTCCTTCTCACCACACACGACTTCCACCTCGAGTCTGCCCTCCACAACCCCGATGGCCTCATCCTACGCGACCCCTCCGGCCCCAACATCCTCAAGTCACGCAGTAGCTATACCCTTGCTGGCCAGGGTCAGTCTGCTAGGGACCACAAGAACGCGGTATGTCGCACCGAATTCATGGGTCAAACAAGAAAAGTCAACTGACTATTATTTCTAACCAGCGCACAATGGCCAACTTTATCAAGAACCTCGCGGTGTCAATGAACGCCCCAGGGCTAACGCCACGCGCGACGACCCTCTTTACCCAAGCAAAAGCTGTTAACTTCTTTCGCTGGGGTACCCGTGCACGCACAGTCGCAGGCGCCTGCCTCGCACTCGCACTCCGCGAGGCAAGCCGGCCCGACTCTTTGCATGATATCGCTCTCCTTCTCCACTGCTCCCCTTCCCTCCTTTCCCGTACCTTCCTCTCTCTCGTCTCCGCACTTCATATCCAGACAGCCGCCGTAGATCCTTCCGTCTACATCGGCACGCTGCAAGGATACCTCACGTCGCTCCTTCAAGAAAGCGCCGCCGGACCAGATAACAACAACGTCGGACTCGGACCTGATCACCAGGTGCCCCAAGGCCTTCCCGAGTCCCTGTACGCCTCACTCCGCCAAATCCCCATCCGCGCGGTGGCGAATACCGCGCTATCCCTCTGCCGTGCGTTATCTCGCTTATGTCCCGAGGATTCGTCCAGCGCAGCTTCTACGTCAAACGCCAGTCATTCAGTCGTATCTATCCCCAAACCAAAGGTCGCACCCCGCCCTTCGGCGCCCTCTACTGCCTGTGCGCTCTTCCTGCTCTCCATCGAGGCCGAGACTCGGACACCCCTCCCCGCCCTCGCGGATCTCGCCAAGGTCCTCGCTGACCGGCTACACATTGGCAAGAGTGCTGTTATGAGCCAGTACAAGGCCAGGCAGGACCAGGTGGCTGAGCTCGCAGAGAGGATCCCTTGGCTGCAAGGGTACAGGCAAGATGGGGAACGAAGGAAAGCAAAGGGCAAAGGTCGAGCGAAGGTCTCCAAGCGTACAATCGTCGCACGGGCGCTTAAAGATGTCGTCAAGTTCAATGAGGAGATTCTGAGTGGTACCCTGGTCGGAGATCTGAATCTTGACCTGACAGCGGACGAAGAGGCGGAAGACCAAATGTATAGAGACGGGATTGAGAACTCTGCTCCTCACCTCGACAATGTCAACGATGCGGACCCCAGTACAACGCTGTCAGCTCCTTCAGACGATAAGCGCGCACCGAAGCGCGTGAAACTTCACCACTCCCTGGACGAAGCGAGC
>Ga0065721_10052617_pt1 | contig 11534 bp, 8 predicted proteins | sample Mesricmetagenome_FD_59108 | JGI IMG/M metagenome (GOLD analysis project Ga0065721, IMG submission 59108) | Mesophilic microbial community from rice straw/compost enrichment Sample: eDNA_1 v2 (version 2) | ecosystem: Engineered > Solid waste > Grass > Composting > Bioreactor | place: USA: Davis...
GTCGTTGTGAGAATTATCATGGTCAAACACATTGTTGGACGAAGTCTCTTCGCTAGTTTCGCCTGTCAAATGGAATGTTTGTTCTTCGATTCCAAGATAATAACTGGCCAATTGGTCTGGCGTCAGTTGATTTAAATCCAAATTAGTGTGCGAAAGTGTGGGATCAAGTGTTATGGTGAAAACACTGGCATTTTTGGTACCGAAAGTTTCCATGGACCAATTAATTATTTCTTCGGAAATGACTTTCAAATAGCAATTATTTTGAACCAGTTGCAAATAAATTAGCAGACCATCATCCCTGACAAAATGAGGCATGACAATAATATTAGAATGATGGGGATGTACTCGGGGCCTCACCTGATATAAAGCATGATCACGTATTAAATACGTTTTAGCATTGGCGTATACAAAAATATGTCTGGCCAAATTGAGCCAGATGTCTTCTGTGATTTGAATGTCTGTATTGGTCACCACCAAATTTTCTCCTAAAACTTTTCCATGATTTTGCATACGTTATAATTACTGAATTTGATTAATCATATTTTTATAAAATAGACAATATGTATCAATTTTTCTCATAAATAATCTTTTTATATCATTAAAATTGAGTTCGATAAAATTGGTACCAAAATATATTGAACCTGTCTCCGTATAAAAGATAACTTATTATAAACTTAAAAAGATAGCTTAAAGATATAAATAATTTGATGGACAGTTATAAAAATTTATTTATTGATGTCAATAATTTTGATGTAGAAGATATCACTTACGTGAAACCAATTATGTTTTACAAGGTATCCAAGAACATTGGTGTTTACTATAACAAAAAAATCGAAAAGATTCCTAAATCGGAAACCAAGACCAAAAAATCCAAGGATAAGAAAAAAACAGAATCGGATTCGGCCATTATGAACACCCACAAACAAAAAATTATTATTAAAACTCCCAAAATGATCGTTCCGTTTGGAATCAAACAATTTGACAACAATGGTAAAAAATCATACCAATTGTCAATATCTTTTAATACTATGACCAATCTATACAACGAGGAAGAAATCAAAAAATTATTTATGCTTATAAAAAAAATAGATACTGTAAATGAGGATACTATCATGGATTACAAAGAAAAATGGGGATTACCAAAAAAACTGAAGTACAAAAAAACTTTGCAAAGATCCAGTGAAGATTTTCCCTTCCACATGAACTTGAATTTGCCATATGATGAAAAATATGGAATGATTCCCACGATTTATGACGAAAGTGCCAAACAAGCTGATATCAGCATTATTGAAAAAAGATCTATTGTTTCGGTGGTCATGGAATTAACGGAACTTCGCTTTTATGAGGACAAGTCCAAAGCAGAGTTCAAAGCCATTTGGAATGTCATGCAAATTAGAAAATTCAAACCATACTCCCCAATCCAAGAATTTTTCATGACAACTTGTCTCATTTGTGACGAGGATGACCCAGAAGACACGGCTTATTTACAAATTATTGAGAAATACAAAAAGAAATTGGAAACACCCATTAGTCTTCCAAATATACCGCAAATCAATCCTTACTATCAAAGTCCCACTAATATGTTGGGACAAATTCAAATGATGCCACATGTACCAATACCACCAGCGGTTCCGCATTACATGCCACCCAATGTGCCACCCACACCACTAAATCAATCACATAGACCCCAAATCAAGCCGCAAAATCAGGAACCGATTATTTCCGCATTTGCACCATCTTTGCAAGACTTACTCAGTGCCAAAAAAATGCTCAAACCAACAACCACTGTCGTCAAAGACATTTTCAATAGCAAAAATAATAACAAACCAACCGATAATGATGACGATGATAAAAAATCCGACAAATCCACAGCGAGCCAAACCACAACATCAACAGTGCCACCTCCTCCACCGTTACCTACGAAAAATACAGACCACAACAAATCCAACACGATTGAACCTATTGGATCCAACAAAAAATCATCCAAAGATTTGAAGAACCCGGATAAATCCTCTAACAAAAACTCCGACAAAAAATCCAATTCCAAGAAAAAATTATCAAATTATATCAAAACTAAATCTCCCAAAAAATCCACTGAATCAGATGACGAAGATGATGACGACAGTGAAGATGATAACACAGATAATCACAACAATAAAAATAAGAATAAAAACAAGAGTAAAACCAACAGCAAGTCTAACAGTAAATCCAACAGCAAGTCTCACACTAAAAAAAATGCTAATTAATTCAAAATGCTCTTTTAATATTTTTTTATCATGATAAAAAAATATTTCCACATTTGCTCCAAAATTTATTAAATTTTACTACTCTACCAAATCACTCTAATCATTTATGATATCGGCTACTGTTTTATCATTTCCTACGGATTTGATGAAATAAGGATAAGCCAATTTGTTAAAATCTTGGTAACTACATTTGATAATTTTTCATTAATTTTTTGACCAAGATTTACGTTAAATAATATAAAATTATAAACATCATCAATAACATATAACAACAAAGATGAACCAACACAATAATTTACCCAGCCAAACATTTGTTCCATTACCTATTGATCCAGAAGCATTTGCCTGTCCATTGTGTGTCATCAACCGACAAAATAAAATGGACGCTTACCAGAATGGCACGTGTCGTAATTGCCAAAAAATGACACAATTATCATCATACACTTATTGTTATACTTGTTCTTTGACCCTAAGATCTTGTTATTTTTGTGGCCAGTCAGTTTTGGATGGTAACTCCTATTTACCTCATATTGAAAAAATGCTTGATGAAGCCATGAAAAATTTAAAAGAGTGGCGTGGTGCACATCCACAAATGATTACAGATGCCACTAATTTCTTCAATCATCGTCGCACACTTGCCCAAACATATCGCAATAAGTCTGCCGATGAAATGTTCAAAATCATGGTTTCAGACAGGCGCAATGAACTGGAAAAAATGCAACAACAAACTCAACAATATGCCAAACAACATTCGCAACAACCTGGCTCGCTCCAGGGTTCGCACCAACAAGTGCCTCCACAGTTATCCACACCAAGCGCACCATCACATTTACCTCCACAGTTATCTACACCAAGCGCACCATCACATTTACCTCCACATTTACCTCCACAGTTACCCACACCAAGTGCACCACCACAGTCACCATCACAGTTACCCACACCAAGTGCACCACCACAGTCACGTCCTCCACTTGTTCCAGTCAGGCCACCACCGCCCATACCTGCTGGTCCATACCAAAATTATTCAAACCAAAATTATTCAAATCAAAATCATCCAAATTATCAAAATCATGCAAATTATCAAAACCATCCAAACTATCAAAATTATTCAAATTATCCCAACCAACAAAACCAACACAACCAACGTAACCCACATGGCCATCATCATGGTCATCATAATGGTCGTCATGGTCATCAGGGACACCAGACACATTAACAGTGACACTTATTAAAAAGATGAAGTTGGTATATGGTCTGAAAAATATTCAAATCATATATTAACTAGTTGTCAGTTGTCAATTATTTTATTACGATTTAGTGCACTCAAACAGTGGTCACCATATTCATGGGACTTAATTGTTCAATATCCAAACCATCTAAATAGCCTCCCAATTCCGCGACATTGGACCAAAGTATTCCTTGTTTGGTTGCCATAACGATTTGCATAGCAAATCGACCACCTTTCAAATATATTTGTTGTAAAAATCCTTTTTTTATTAAGTTTTCACTCATTTCTTTCCACCATACTACAGTTTTATGTTTGCCGGCGCCATAAAATTTGTTTTTTCGAAGAGGACCTGCAATGCTTTTATTATTGGAACCTCGTAAAATGTTAATATACATGAGGAGACCGAATCTCTTGTTCTCTTTACTCAAATATTCGATCAAATCAATGAGTAATTTGGCCTCTCGTTCAACATTTTGAATGGTTGTGTGAACCGTGATGTTCATTGGTTTGTGAGTTTGGCAACAATTATCACACATATCACATTTGTCATCACTATCTTCATCAAAATATTCCAACAATATTTGTCGACGACATTTATTGGTGGTCATATAATTTTTGATTTTGTCCAACAATTTCAGTTGATTTTTTCGATGAGCAGTGTTTATGATGTCCGCAATAAAGACTTTATGTATTTCGAAATCTCGATTATTATAAAAAGTATAACAATAAGATTTTTTTCCATCGCGCCCTGCCCGACCAATTTCTTGATAATATCCTTCAAGATTCCGTGGTGATCCATAATGTATGACAACACGCACGTCGGGTTTGTTGATGCCCATACCAAAAGCAATAGTGGCAGCAATCACTTTAATTTCATTATTGATAAATTTGTGATGAGTTTTAGTTTTTTCATCATTATTCAAACTTGCATGGTAAATACCACATTGAATATTGTGGGCGCCCAAAATTTCGGAGACTTTGACAGTTTCTTTTTTGGTCAGACAATAAATGATTATTGACTCATTGGGATGTTGCTTGATAATTGGTACAATATCATCATCTATTCGTTTTTCTTTTTTCCTGACTTCCAAATATAAATTGGGTCGGTTGAAAGAAGTTTTAATAGGTTGGACATGTTTGAATCCCAAGACTTTGCAAATGTCGTGGCCAACCAAACTTGTCGCTGTGGCAGTCACTGCCAAAATAGGCACAGTAGGCAATGCTTCTTTCAAAAACATGAGTTCCCGATAAGAAACTCTGAAATCGAATCCATAAGAACTAATGCAATGTGCCTCGTCGATGGCAATCAAAGAAATTCCTTGTTTGTCTTCCAATTCAATCAAAAAATCTTTTAGCTTGACAATGGATTCAGGCGTGATATAAATAAATTTATATTTACGTTGCATAATATCTTTGCGCATATCGTATTTATTTGTCACTGTGGAATTATAACAACAAGAACTTATACCCAATTTATTTAGAATAAGTTGTTGATCATCCATGAGCGAAATAAGTGGGGAAACAATAATTGCTGGCTGATCTAAATAAAGAGCTGGAATTTGAAAACAAAGCGACTTTCCATGTCCTGTAGGCAGAATGGCACAAACATCTTCCCCGGAAATGATCCGGTTAATAATTTCATATTGTTTGGGGCGAAAATTATCAAAGCCATATACCATTTTCAGTAAATTTTTGATTTTTTTGTATCGTTTGGTAAATATTTTAGATTGTTCGTAGGAGTCCATTATTAATATAAAAAGAATATGTTATTATATTGATTTAAACCACAAATTATTTTTCAATGTTTTATGTCTATAATTTATTGGTTATGTTCAAAAAACATTGAAAAATAATTTGCCAGGGAACCCATATTTATACTTCATTGATATATATGATAGGTATTGCTGATAAATGGATCCTTTTTCTAGATATGCTGAAATTCTTCGGTATGTTGAAAAACGTTCCAGTATTCAGGAAGGTATTATTCGTACCAACAATAATGTTTTAATTGAAGCTGTTTATCAATTGTTATTGGCCGAAGGATGTTCTGTTGAAACTTATTTAAAAACTTTATTTCGTCGAGGATTCGAGGTTCACCGTGAACATTTTTTCCGGGAAGGTAACATTGCTTTTGATTTAATTATTAATTTCATGAACAAAACTGGAAATCGAGTTAGTATTCTGGCCGAAAAATTAGTGGAATTATGTACCCAAAAAAAACCATCTGCCAAAAATATTAGAAAAGTACTCAAATCAGCTATCAAAAAAATTAATGAATTATCGGAAATCTTTATGTCCGACATTATGATAGACATGTGTTCATATATGTGTAGTCAGATGAACACATATTATGAAACACAAGAGGATTCATTTTTTGGACAAAAATTAATTTGTTCCTTTTTGTTTTTTAGATTGATTTGCCCAGTGATGTCAAAAATGGCAACAAACATTTCTGATGTCAAAACTCAGTCGAGTATTATTTTTTTCATCAAAATCTTAAACGATATTGCCATTGATAGTGATAGAAATTATACGAAAGAACACCAAGCTATACGAAATATTATTGCCAATGTTCTGCTTAAACAAAAAGAAACCAATTATCGTTGTCGTTGGATTTTATCAGAGATCGAAATGCAACGTAAGTATGATATTTTGTTGGATGAATTCAAAAAAAATTTATCCAAATATCGGAAATGTGATCATATCGTCATCAAAATTCCTGATGACAACGGTGATGATTTGTTAGGTCCAGATGTTGTGCCCATTTTGACCCGAAAAAAATCATCCAAAACTGAAGAACTTGGCATGATACCAATTCCCGTAACTTCTTCCTTGGAACAATTATTGCAAGATGTTTTACAAGAACCCCAAACTCTAAAAGATTGTGACATCAAATATTTCATCTTATGGTCAACAGAAGATGTTTTGCGATTTGTCCAAGCCAGGGGATTGAACTTGGATTTCTTCATCAAGTGGCAAATTGATGGAAAAGCGTTTTTACAACTGACCAGAGAAATTCTTGTTACCTGTATGAATTTTACGGACGGTAATGAAATTAAGAAGATAATATCCTGTGTGGAAGATATCAAAGAAAAAGCTATTTGGAATTTGGAAATGTTAACTCCCAGAAAAATTATATGGACTTGTTCTGATTTTTTAGTATGGTTAATCTTGTCTGGTATGCCACATTTGGTTGACATTTTTCGCAAAAATGAAATTGATGCCGGAAAATTTATCAAAATGGATGCCGATGTATGTTATGATATAGGTATTGTCAATCCCATGGATCTTTATAGGCTTCGGTATTTGCAGACACAAATGTTAATTTGATCAATTTTAAATGCAGTTAAATTTTTAACGTATTCAAAATGGTCTCTATAATAAATTTCAAGCAAAATCATAAATTTGTCCCAAAAGAAAAAAATTGATAAATATTTTTTTTTTGGATATGTTGATTCTACATTTCCATGTCATTCACACAGTAAATCATGTCATCAGAAATATCATCCGAATATGAATATACTGACAAAATGCGAGCTACCGTCGTGGAATGGATGTATGATGTTGTGGTGGCGGAAGAAAATACAAGATATGTTTTTCAGTCAGCTGTAATAATATATGATGAATATTTATCCAAAGATTCTGTTAAAAGATCTGATTTACAAGCTATAGCATCGGTGGCTCTTCATTTGGCCTCGGCTATGGAAAGACCAGATATCATATCTTTGGAAGATTTATGTTATTGGTCGAATGATACATATACCGAAAAATTTTTGTCGAACATTAAAAAAATAGTTTTGGAAAAACTTAATTATTATGTTGGTCACGAGACCATTTTACAACATATCATTGGGTCCAATTATTCATTCACGAATGATGAAAGTTTTTTCCTGGCTAATTATTTGTCTCATTTGTTTTTTTGGCAAAAAGAATATCAATTATTCGAACCACGTGTTTTGGCCAATAAAATAATAGAATTCAGTATGATTATCCAAAAGAAACAACAATCATTACAAAGATTAATTAACAACGATCCTGTTTATAATTATTTATATTTGATTTGGTGCAATGACAAAAATTATCCACGAACATCCATTGAAAAAGATTTCGCGAAAAAAAAATATTTTGCCATCAGCACGAAAGAAATTCCTAAAATTATTCCACGTTATACAGATAGTCACTTTATCCAAAATTTAGTTCAACCAATTGTTACTATTAAGCATTCTATCAAAATATATACCGATGATGAATTCAAAAATTTCAAAATATTGGAAACGCTCGGCCAAGGTGCCTATGGTAAAGTTTTTCGTTATTTAATTAAATCTCCAAACAATAATCAAAATGTTGTAGCCATAAAAATGCCCAACAAAATGGACGACCTACCGCAAGACATGTTAAATGAAATTAATTGTTTGAGAAAAATTAATCATTCCAATATCATCAAATTACATGGTCTTTATTATCACCCTGACAAAAATAAATTTTTGATGATTATGGAATGTATGGACATTGATTTGGAAAGATTAGCCAACAACTATGGTAGCAAACCATTTGCTGAGGATCTAAAAATATCTTTTATCATTCAACTGTTAAAAGCAGTTAGTTATATACATAATTTGGGGATATATCATTGGGATATTTCAACCAAAAATATTTTGATATCGAAAGACGGAATCTTAAAATTGGCGGATTTTGGTTTTAGTCGTTGGGCACGATATCCTGGCCAAAAACTTCATAGTGATGACATATGTGTTGTGATTTATAGACCAATAGAAGTTTTGTTGCGTTATGGGAAATATAATGATAAAGTAGATGTTTGGTCTTGTGCATGTGTTATTGGATTTATGTTGAATAACAACAAATACTTGATGAAAGAATATTATAATAATGACATGGTCGAAATAATTTATAATTATTTGGGGACACCGCGTCCTGGGTTCAACGAAGATGTTTGCCTGTGGCCCGGTTTTTCAAAACCAAAGAAAATTTTCGAAGGCACAAAATTTTATACTTTGGATGATAAATATCCAGACGAGGTCAAAATTTTATATCGAATGTTCGAATATCACCCTGATCGACGTATTAGTTCCGAACAGGCTCTAAATATGTTCAAGGAATTACACAAAAAATTAGCCCAAAAAATTGATTCAAAAAATTGAATTTCAATTTAATATTTAATGATAGTTTATATAAAGTTTCATTAAATAAATTAGGTTAAATTGAAATGACATCCAATACTTCAAATAATTTGCCATGGATTGAGAAATATCGTCCCAGAAAATTAGAAGAAATTACACAATCTCCTGACTTGATTGATTTATTTCGCAATAGTATTGAAACTGGTGACATGACTCATTATTTATTTTATGGACCTCCCGGCACGGGCAAAACATCAGCCATTTTGGCCATGGGTCGGGAAATATTCAAAGAATATTTTCCATCAAGAGTCATAGAATTTAATGCCTCAGATGATCGTGGCATTAATGCCGTTCGGGAAAAAATTACCGGCGTGGCCCGTAAATATGTGTCGGAAATGATTTCCGAAGATGGTACCCGAATTCCACCATATAAAATCATTATATTGGATGAGGCAGATTCTATGACAGATGAAGCCCAAGATGCATTGCGTGTTATCATCGAGCAATATAGTACGGTCACCAGATTCTGTTTTATTTGTAACTACATTAGTAAAATTACGGATGCCATTAAATCCAGATGTTCTCCCGTTCACTTTAAAAAATTAAGTCATGAATCTATGGTCAACAAATTAAATGAAATAGCCACCAAAGAATCAATGTCACTGCCATGTAATATATTGGACACGATTATTGAGGTTTCCAATGGAGATATGCGAAAAGCCATCATGTTGTTGCAAAACCTTAAATATTTATACATTTTTAAACAATCCAAAAATCAAAAAATTAATACAATGACGATAGAACAACTTGGAAAATTAATGTTGGTAAATAGTCGTTCCAAAATCACAACAGAAATTACAGAATCTGATATTTATGATATTGCGGCTTCTATTTGTATGAACAAAGCTGAAGAAATTATTAGGAAAACTTTGACTTGCAAAAATATTGTGGCTATTTCCAAGCATTGTAAGAATATTATTGCGCTAGGGTATCCCATTGACAATATTTTGTTACAACTGAACAAAGCCATTTTAACCATGCCCGAATTAAATGATAAAGAACGATCACAAATCATTTATTATTCGGGAAAAATTTTTCTCAGAATCAAAGAATGTGCCAACGAGTACATACAATTGTTAGATTACTTATCTTGTGTTCATGGCATCAAAAATGGTAACAGTGCTTATTGTTTTGCACGGTTGGAAAAAAACTGAGAAAAACGTTAATTAGTAATTTGACTAAAGTGGCTCCAATAAAAGGGATATGCTATGAATATTAAGGTTTGTCATAATGCTACCAAATACGGAAAGTCGAACATCTTAAAATGGGCCATCAAAAATAGTTGTCGATTAGATGGAAATGTGTGATATATACAGTTAATTTTACATAACAAGACAATATTGTTATGGAGATATGTATAAAACTTTCAGACTAAATGGATTTACAAAAAATGTTGTCATTGGGGACCAAAAATTAATTTGGGATTTTGTGGTGGCCGAGAAATAAAATTTTTTAAATGGTTATTGACAAATAATTATTCTTATGATCAATTTGTTTTAAAAATGGTGGAATCTTATGATAATACTAAGATTGTTTCGTGGCAAAGACAAAATAGATATCTCTGAAAATATTAATATTGGAATGTTTGTCATGCTATTAATTATTTAATCAAATAATTAATAGAATGAATATTAACATAGCATCATTAATGTTGTTGTCGCAGTTGTGCAGAGGGTTTGGTTGGAGTCCTCAACAAATGTTTGGTCAGTGGTTTGATAGGATTTATTGTTGCCCACTCATCAAAATAATAACGAGTGTCATTTTTGAATTTCTCTGTTTCTTCGTAATGATAATAATAATAATAATTTCGAGCCAAAGCATCTATTTGTCGATCAATCATATTGGATATATTTTGAACATACGTCTTGAAAAATTTGTGGTCCATATTTTTGAAGAGCAATGTTTTGGAGGTATAGTTGGAATCATCTAATAATAAATAAAGTACTCTCAAAATATTTTCATCAATACCTTGATATTTTTCCAAAACCAAATAAATTTCTGAATTTGTGTTATGACTGGCGCTTGGTTTGACCATGGTCACTTTCTCGAAACAATGTGTGGTCAAATAAATCATGGAAATGGTCAGTGGCTCTGCCATAGGCAAAAAGGTTTTGAAAATGGCTGATTTTCCCACTGGTAAACAAGCCAATATACAAATGATTTGCCCCATGTTAATTTTACCCAAAAAAGCTTCCTGTTCATTTAATTCATTGGGTTGACAATGCAAACCAGCATCAGCCGTCATGAAATCAATATTTCGTAAAAGAGGATGTGTGGCATAATATTTGATGATGCCGCTATGTGTAATATCGCCAGAATTATCAGTCTCGGTTCCAAATAACCAACGATCTGGATTGGCCGAAATCAAACCGAAATGATCATCCAGGGCAGCATCTGTAATTTGTCCATTGTTGGTTGGTTTCAAAGTTTGGGCATACCAATCAAGACTTTGATTATGGTTGGCCAAATAATGATGTGTGGCTGAAATAAATGCTCCAGGTGCTTCACATAAATGAAATGTTCGGACTTGTGGAGTATTGGGTAACAAATTGGGAAACAAATTTAACATTTCATACATTTTAATCCAGGCATTGGTTACCATTTCGCCATTATATTTTTCGCGCAATATTATTTTGAAATTGCGATAAATATCTAATTGCCCAGTTAATTCTTCCCATGTGATAAAATTATCATCACCGGGAATATAACGATGTTCAGAAAATATTCTACTTGGCTTGGTATCCATGACTCGTTTGTAATAATTTAATTGAGCTCGTTTCTCTATGATTTTTTTATACAAAGGTTGATCATATAACATGGATGGTCCGGTCACTTTGATGATTACCGTTTTAGTTGTGGCTT
>Ga0065721_10052611_pt1 | contig 11533 bp, 7 predicted proteins | sample Mesricmetagenome_FD_59108 | JGI IMG/M metagenome (GOLD analysis project Ga0065721, IMG submission 59108) | Mesophilic microbial community from rice straw/compost enrichment Sample: eDNA_1 v2 (version 2) | ecosystem: Engineered > Solid waste > Grass > Composting > Bioreactor | place: USA: Davis...
CGGGACCGTCCGCCGCGCCGCCCGCCCCGGCACCGCCGCCGTCCGCGGGCCGGGCCTCCACGAGCGGGCAGGCGCGCAGCGTCCGCAGCCAGTGCTCCAGGTCGCCCGGCAGACGCTTGAGCAGGTCGCCCAGCGCCTGGAGCTGCTCGGCGTTCCAACCCAGCAGCTCATGCGGACGCGCGTGCAGCTCCTGCAGCAGCAGGCAGCTGTGGCCGCGGCTTTCCATGTGCGCCACCAGCGCGCCGCACAGCAGCACGAGGGGAGGGGCGTCAGGTATCAAGTCCAGCGCGAAGCGCGCGACGGCGGCGTCGAGGTGCCGGATCCAGCCCGCGCGCGCCCAGCACAGCAGTTCATCGAGCAGGTCCTGCGCGCTCAAACGCTCCAGCGCGTCGATCCAGTCCAGGGTGTCCACGTCTTTGCGCGGTTTCACGAGCAGGTCTCCTCATCCGCCCCCAGAGCCGCATCCAGCGCCTCCAGCAGCTCCAGCTCCGGCGCCACCAGCAGGCAGCCGCGCTGCGCGTGGCCGATGCCGCGCAGGAAGAAGTACAGCGCGCCGCCCAGGTGCTCGGCCGGGTCGTAGGCCTCGCCCAGGCGCGAGCGCAGCTGCCGGTGCAGCGCCAGCAGGTACAGCGCGGCCTGCACGTCGTAGCGGTGCGCCGCCATCGCGGCCTCCAGCGCGGCCGAGCCGTAGGCGGCGTCCGTCGCGCCCAGCGCGTTGGACTTGTAGTCCAGCACCCAGTAGCGCCCGCCGTGCTCGAACACCAGGTCCGCGAAGCCCATCAGCATCCCGCGCAGCCGGCGCTGCGGCAGGGACGGGCGCTCGCGCCCGGGCAGCAGGTGCTGCCGGCACAGGGCATCCACCCGCGCCGCGTCCAGCCCCTGACTGGGCAGCCAGAACTCCATCTCCGGCAGCGTGCCGCGCAGCCCCGACAGCGGCACGCCCAGCGGCGGCAGCTCGGTGTCCACGGCCACGCTCAGCCACTCCAGCACGTCGTCGGCGCGGTTGCTCCAGCCCTGGCGCTCGCAGCGCCGTTTCAGCTGCTCGCGCACCGTCTCGTCCGCCAGCTTGAAATCCTCGCCGGCGAGCCATTCGAGCTGGTCGTGCAGGAAGTTGCCCGCGAAGCTGCCGCGCGGGAACCGGTGCCAGGCCGCACCCGCAGGGGGCGACAGCGAGGGCAATCCCTCTTCGAACTCGTCGCTCTCGCGCACCGGCGCGTCTTCCAGCCGCTCCAGCGGCAGCACGGGCAGGTGTTTCACCAGCTTGCTGAAGCTGCCGATGCTCCAGTCGCGCTCGAAGCGCGCCGCGTACTCCGCTCCCGGCTGCAGCGCCGGCGCGTCGTCGCGCGGCAGCAGCGGCGTGGCGGCGCAGGCGGCCTGGGCCTCCAGCACCGCGATGGAAGCGCACTCGCCGCAGGCCTCTCGCAGCCGCGCCAGGACCTCGCCCTCGGCAATGGCCTCGCCCCCGCCCAGCAACTGCCCGAAGGCGCTGCGGTGCAGCACGCAGTTCTTCGCCTGCCCCTTCCTCAGCGCCGCGATGCCCACCCACAGCGCATGGCGGGCACGGGTCAAGGCCACGTACAGCAGCCGCAGGTCCTCGCGCAGCCGGTCGCGGTCGCCCTGCTCCAGCGCCTCGGCGCTGAGGTCGAAACTCAGCTGCCGCGCGCCATCCTCGCCAATCCATTCGATGAAGCTGCGCCCGCGCTTGTCCACCGGCCGGAAGTCACAGGCGAAAGGCAAATAGACCAGCGGGTACTCCAGGCCCTTGGACTTGTGGATCGTCACCACCTTCACCAGGTCGGCGTCGCTCTCCAGCCGCACGATGCGCTCGTCGCCTTCGGCCGCGTCCTCGTTCTCGATCTGCTCGGTGAACCAGCGCACCAGCGCCTGCTCGCCGTCGAGCTGCGCGCTGGCCGCCTGCAGCAGCTCGGCGATGTGCAGCACGTTGGTCAGCCGCCGCTCGCCATCGGGCGCCGTCAGCCAGCGCGCCGGCAGCGCCAGGCGGTGCAGCGTCTGGCGCAGCATGGTCAGCACGCCCTGGCGCTCCCACACCGAGCGCAGCTCGCGCAGCGTCTCCAGCCGCTGCTCCCAGGCCTCGTCGTCCACCGCGAGCCGGGCCAGCTCCGCCAGGCTCAGGCTCACCAGCGAGGTGGCGTAGGCCGCGCGCGCCAGCCGCATGTCCAGCGGCGCCGCCACCGCGCGCAGCCAGCGCAGCAGGTCGCGCGCCTCGGCGCTGGCGAAGACCGAATCCTTGTCCGAGAGATAGACCGACGCGATCTCGCGCCGGCGCAGCTCGCGCCGCACGCACTCGGCCTCCACGCCGGTGCGCACCAGCACCGCGATGTCCGCCGGGCGCAGCCTCGTGAAACCGTCTTGCGGATGCTCGAAGCCCGCGCGCGGGTCGTTGAGCAGCGTGGCAATGGCCTCGGCGCAGCGCTCGGCCGCGCGCTGGCGGTGGCTCTCGGCGTTGCCCAGCTCGGCGTCCACGTGCAGCGACAGCGCCGGCACCTCGCCCGCGCCGCAGACGAAACGCTCCTCCCGCCCGCGCGCGTCCACCGGCTGGAAGGGCAGGGGGTTGTCGGCGCCGGCGCGGAACAGGAACGCTCCCGCGCCGCCCTCGCGCGCTTCCGCCTGCTCGAACAGTTGATTGACCGCCCGCACCAGCGCCTGCGTGGAACGGTGGTTCGTGCCCAGCACGTAGTGCCGCCCGGCGGTGGCGCGGCGCGCGCCCAGGTAGCTGTGGATGTCGGCGCCGCGGAAGGCGTAGATCGACTGCTTGGGGTCGCCAATGAGCAGCAGCGCGCTGCCGCGCGCGCACTCGGCCGTGCGGTAGAGCCGGTCGAAGATGCGGTACTGCAGCGGCGAGGTGTCCTGGAACTCGTCCACCAGCGCCACCGGGTACTGCGACAGGATGCGCTCGCGCAGCCGCTCGCCCGCGCCCGGGTCGTGCAGCGCCGCGTCCAGCCGCACCAGCATGTCGGCGAAGCCGTAGGCCCCGGCCTGCGTCTTCAGCTCCGCCAGGCGCCGCGCGATGCACTGGGCGGCGTGGCGGCGCAGTTGCGCCTTCAGGTCGGGCAATTGCGCCAGCGCCTCGTACAACCGGTCGATGGCCTCGAACTCCGGCGGCAGCGTCAGCTCCGGCTTCACCGCCTCCTGCATGCCCGCCACCGAGAAGCGGCGCCGGCCACTGTCGGGCAGCTCCGGATCGAGCTTGCCCGGCGTCGCGGCCCAGGCGTCGAGTTGATCCAGCCAGGGCTCGTAGTAGCGCGGCTGCAGCTTGCGCCGGTCCAGCAGGCAGACCTTGCGCGCCTGCTGCGCGCTGAACCACTCGCGCAGTGCCTGCACCTTCTCCGGCCAGCCCTGCTTGAGGCGCTGCAGGTGCTTCATCTGCTCGGCCAGCACGCGGCTGCACAGCTCGCCCAGCGCCGGCGGGGCCGCGTCGCCCGCGCCGATGCGCGGCACCAGCGCCGCCACGTCGCCGTGCAGCGCGCCCACGTCGGGCCAGAGCCCGAAGACGGCGTCCAGCGCGGTGTCGTCCAGCGGATAGACCTGCTGGCGCCAGTAGTCGCGCACCGCCTCCTCCAGCAGCCGGCGCTCGTCGGCCAGCAGTTGCTCGTCGAAGAGGTTGCGGCTGTCGAAGGCGTGCTCGCGCAGCATGCGCTGGCACCAGGCGTCGATGGTGTGCACCGCCGCGTCGTCCATGGCCTCGGCGGCGCAGGCCAGGCGCCAGGCCGCGCGCGTGCGCTCCGGTCCGTCCGCGCAGGACGCCAGCAGCCCGCGCAACAGCGCATCACCCTCCTTGGGCGCCAGCTCGCCCCGGAAGCAGCGCGCCGCCTCGCACAGCCGTGCGCGGATGCGATCCGACAGCTCGCGCGTGGCCGCGCGCGTGAAGGTCATCACCAGGATCTCGCTGGGCAGCAGCGGGCGGTGGAAGGCGCCGTCCTCGCCGCCGTGGCCCAGCACCAGGCGCAGGTACAGCGCCGCGATGGTGTAGGTCTTGCCCGTGCCGGCGCTGGCTTCGATCAGGCGGCTGCCCCACAGCGGCAGGCGCAGCGGGTCGAGGATCTCACTCATCGCCCGCCTCCCCGGCGCCGGCCTGCGCCAGCACCGTCACGCCGGAAGCCGCCCACGACACCAGCGGACCGTAGAGCCGCGGCGCGAATTCCTGGAAGCGGCCGTCGCGCGTGAGCGCCTCGAAGTCCGGATACAGCCGCGCCAGGCAGGGCTCCTCGCTCTCGGGGCTGACGGGGCCGAAGCCCCCGCCCTCGTACACCTCCTGCGCCTTGCCGTCGGTCACGAAGGCCAGCGCGGTGCGGCAGGCCAGCGGCAAGGGGCTTTCCATGCCCTGGCGCCACAGTGCCAGCAGCGTGCGCAGCGTCTCCTGCGCGGCGGCCTGAGGCAGCGGCTGCAGCGCCAGCACCGCGTCGCGCGAGACGATGCGCGCCTGCAGCGCCACGCCGCAGGCGCTGGCCACCAGGTGCCGCACCCAGTGCTCGATGAATTTGTCCGTGCGCGCCTGGCCCTCGCGCTGCAGCACGCTGGGCGAGAGTTTCAGCAACACCGGGCCCTCGGGACCGCTGCGCAGCTCGGTGAGCCAATCCTCCAGCCGCACGCCCTCGTGCGCGAAAGCCAGCGCTTCCTTGGGCGCGGCCTGCGAGAACTCGCGCTGCAATTTCAGCCACTGGCGGTGCATCCACTGCGCCGGGGCCAGCAGCGCCTGGCGCTGGCGCTCGCCGATGGCGTTCATGGGCAACCGGCCGCTGCGCTGGATGCGCCGCGCGCGGCGCTCGATCTCCTCCGGCGTGCAGCGGTGCGCGTCGGCCAGCAGCTCGCCGATCAGCGTCCACGCCTCCAGCCCGTTGAGGCCGAAGGGCTCGTCGTCCTCGCCAGGCGGCTCGCCCTCGTCGAAATTCACGCCCAGGCGGCGCACGAAGTAGTCCGACACCGGGTTTTTCAGGAAGGCCGCCAGGCGCTGGATGGTGAGCAGCTGCGTCTCGGCCTCGAAGCGCGGCGGCTCGGCCTCGGCCGGCGCCGCCTCGCCCGCGTGATGCGCGGCGCGCCACTCGCGCGCCCAGGTGCGCAGCGCCGCGCCGGCCTCGAAATAGCGCCGGCTGAAGGGTTGCAGCGGGTGCTCGGTGGTGAGGCGCTTGCACAGCCCCTCGCCCCAGCCGGCGTCGAGGTAGTCGCGCAGCTGGGACACCAGCACCGAGGGCGGCTGCTCGCTGTTGTCGCGCACGCTGCGCCCGCTCCAGCTGATGTAGAGCCGCCGCCGTGCCGACAGCAGCGCTTCCAGCATCAGGTAGCGGTCGTCGTCGCGGCGCGAGCGGTCGCCGGGGCGGCGCTGGCCGGGCAGGGCCATGAGGTCGAAATCGGCACGGTGCGTGCGGCGCGGATAGTCGCCATCGTTCATGCCCAGCAGGCACACCACCTCGAAGGGAATGGAGCGCATGGGCATCAGGGTGCAGAAGGTGACGCCGCCGTCGAGGAAGCGCCGGCGCAGCGTGGGCTCGTCCAGCCCGGTGAGCCAGCCCTCGCGCAGCACTTCCAGCGGGACGGCTTCCTCGAAGCCGCCGGCCTGTGCCGCCTCCAGCCAGCCCTCCAGGGCCTCCTGCAGCAGCGCCAGCTGCTGGCGCTCGGCCTCGTCCGTGGCCTCGAAAAAACTCTCCAGCAGCGCGCGGGCGCGCTCGCCCCACTGCGCCGGCGTGGCGGGCGTGGCCGCCAGCTCGTGCCAGCGGTGCAGCTCATCGACCAGCACCGCCAGCGAGCCCGCGCCGGCCGCCTCCAGGCCGCCGACCTCGCCGTAGGCCTCGATCCCGGCCCAGGCGGCGCCGTCGCCCGCCGTGTAGCCCAGCAGCATCCGGCGCAGGCCGAAGACCCAGGTGTTCTGCGCCCCGCAGGCGCCCAGGCCCAGCGCGGCGCGGTGTTTCTCGTCCAGGCCCCAGCGCACGCCCGCGCCGCTGAGCCACTGCGCGATGCGCGGCAGGTCGTCGTCACCCACGTCGAAGCGCCGCGCCAGTGCCGGCACGTCCAGCAGGTCGCGGATCTCGGTGAGGCGGCAGCGCTGCTGCGGCAGCCGCAGCAGCCACTCCAGCGCCACGAACAGCGGCACGTGGCCGCGCTGCTGCAGGTCGGCGAGGCCGTAGGGCACGTGGCGCGGATCGCCCGGCCCGTACTGGCCGAACACGGCGCGGATGCAGGGGGCGAAGCGGTCGATGTCCGGCACCATCACCAGGATGTCGCGCGGGCGCAGCGGCTGGCCGCCCGGCGGCTCGGCCAGCAGCGCCAGCACCTCATCGTGCAGCACCTCCACCTCGCGCTGCGCGCTGTGCGCGATGTGGAAGACGATGGAGCGATCGGCCGCCGCCGGCGCCGTCCTGGCGTGCTCGGCCAGCGGCAACAGGTCGCGGATGGCGGCCTGCACCTGCGCCAGCAACGGGGCTTCGGCCGGGGTCTCGGTGTCGAACAGGTCGATGCGCGGCAGCGTGGTTTCGTGGCCCAGGGCGTGGGCGTCGAAGGCGTCGAGCTGGCGCACGAAGTCGCGGCCCTGGCGACCCCAGGCGGCCAGCAGCGGATGGGCATGGGCGTGCATCTCTTCCAGGGACACGGCGGCCAGGTCGCGCTCGGCGCGGTGCTGGAAACGGCGGCGCTGCATCTGCAGCAGCTCGCGCCCGTCGATGATGTCGGCCCAGTGGTACTGGCAGGGGTTGACCACCGCCAGCAGCACCTGCGTATGGCGCGAGAGGGCGTGCAGCGCCTGCAACATCTGCATCGGCAGCTGCGACATGCCGAACACCACCACGCGGCGCGCCACCGGGCTGCGCGGCGCCGCGCCGGACTCCAGCGCGGCCAGGAAACGGTTGTGGATCGCCGGACGCACCACCAGGCGCTCGGCGTCGCTGAGCTCCCGCAGCAGCTCGCGCCACAGCAGCGGCTGCCAGCGCTGGTCCTCGGCCAGCCCCACGGCCTCGCCGTCGGCGCGGCGCAGTTCGTCGCGGCCCACGGCCCAGGCCTCCAGCCAGTCGGCGCGGTAGACCTGGTACTGGTCGAACAGGTCCGCCAGGCGGCGCGCGAGCTGCAGCCGCCGCGCCACGTCGCCGCCGTCCAGGAAACGGGCGAGGGGGGCGAATTCGGGACGTTCGAGCTGGCGCGGCAGCAACCGCATCAGGCGCCAGGTCAGCGGGATCTCGTCCAGCGGCGAGAGCGACGGCACCGAGGCGCGCCCCAGCACCTGGCGGTAGCTGCGCCACAGGAAGCGCGCCGGCAGTTCCACCCGCGCCGCGGCACAGACGCCGCGCGCCTGGGCTAGGGCCATCTTGAGCCACTCGGCCACGCCGTTGCTCTGGACCAGGAACACCTCGGCCTCCAGCGGCGCCAGGGGCTGGCGCTGCAGCCAATCCACCACCGCCTCCTTGAGCAACTCCAGCCGGTTGCCGTGCAACACCAGCAACCCCGTGCCGATTTCGGCGCTCATGAGGCCGACCTCCCTCAATCAGTTTCTTCACACGCCCCGCCGGCCCGATGCCGGCAGAGAACGGATTTTCGCAGCCCCGAGCGCCCCGGCCCCGAACCGATGTCGCGTTTTGACCTCAAACCCCGCCTCGGCGCCCGGGTATGGAGCGCGCGTCCTGCACCGATTCTTACGACCCAGTAATAGCCAGCTCAACGATCAACCCGAAGACACAACTGCGGCGTCGGCGTGAACAAATCCACGCGCACCGCGCCTGAAATGTGCGACCGAAAGCAAAAAGCCCCGCCAGGGCGGGGCTGTCAACACGGCCGGTGTGGACCGCGGGTAATTCAGGCTTGAACCTTGAGCATCAGGCCTTGATGGCCAGGTCGTCCAGCGTCTTGCCGCTTTCCAGGGCTTCGGTGACCCATTTCGGCTTCAGGCCGCGGCCGGTCCAGGTCTTGCCGGAAACTGGGTCACGATACTTGGGGGCCACGGTGCCGGTCTTGCCACCGGATTCACCTTTCTTGCCACCGCGGGAGCTGGAGGACAGATCCTCGATGGTCAGATTGTTCTGGGCCATCAACTCCTTGATGGTGTTGATGGCTTCCGCACGAGAGTTCTCCTGCAGTTGCTTGATCTGACGCTCGAGTTCTTCGCGCTGCTTGAGGAGGTCTTGGATGTTTGCCATACGCTTTGCACCTTCGTTGAATGTCTGGGACATTTCTGATCTGTAACGACAAGCCCTGCGAATGATACGTGGAGCAGGTTCCTGGACCGGTTGTCTTGAACTGCCCTGGACTACCCTGGAACCTTCCGGTGTCCAGCTCGTATCTCCTTCGGACTTGCGCGAAACGGATAATGCCACAATGCGCGCGAACTATGAACCGCCGTCGCAAAAGAATTTTCGGGTTCACCTGCAAAGTGGGGAGCCTCACTTCAGCTACATGAATGAGGCATATCCAGCTTCCAATGCGGTGTTCATCACGGCAGAGCCGGAGTATGAATCGCATTTCTCGCCTTGGCCCGGGGTGTTCGGGCTGTTGCCACCCTGGGTACGCGAGCCCGGCTTGGCGCGCCACACCTGCAACGCCCGCAGTGAAAGGGTGGATTCGAAACAGAGTTTCAAGGCCGCCTGGAAGGCGCGCCGCTTCTGCCTGATACCGGTCCAGGCCATCTTCGAACCTAACTATGAATCAGGTCGTGCCGAACGCTGGCGCATTGAGCGCACGGGCGGATTACCGTTCTGCTTGGCGGGGATATGGGAAGAAGCGTACCGGGATAGCGGCACGGTGTGGTCGTATTCCATGCTCACCATCAATGCGGGCACGCATGAGCTCATGCGGCGTTTTCACAAGCCCGGCGAAGAAAAGCGCACGGTGGCCGTGGTACCTCCCAGGCATTATCGGGATGGGCTGTATGCCGACGTGCGCGAGGCCCGTGCGCTGCTGCAGCCGATGCAGGCCGCACAATTCGTCACCACACCGGCACCGCGCCCGCCTCGGGCGTCTATGGCCGGGCGTAGCACCTGTACTGGAGCTGTCTCGACTCCCGAGAGTAGCCACTCACGGGCCTGACCGGCACGAGGTCGGCACGCTCATGTAACAGATTGCAAAAATCCTGCGTTACAAGCGCTGCTGGAACGTTTTCCTGTGCGGCCTGCTTCACGGATACGGGTGTCGGTTTTGCGCAAGGTTGACCGTGAAAAATCCACACCATCACAAAGCCCATGGAGTGCCGGGAGGACCATGCGAAAAAAATTTGCAAAGTTTGCTTGAATTGAATACCACCTGATGATAAGAGCCGCGAACCCGTGCGGCACGGACGGGGTATACACAGGCCGTCACATATTGCAGCGGGCGCTGGAACAGGTTACCGGGCAATGGCCGATATCGTTGGCGAAGGGTCGCGCAAGACACGGGATGTCTGGGCAGGAATCGATGCCCATTCGAAGCCGGATGGCCGGCGCAGACCTGCAACAACGCGGAGGAAAAGCGTGCAAAGCATGGACAAGAGGGCCTGGACCGCTGGCTTTCTAGCTGGCGGGATATTCGCTGAACAGTGCCCATACGTACAGGGTTCGTTTGAGGCGCTGGATTGGTATGGCGGCTGGATCGAAGGTGCGGCCAATGCGCTGGATCGGCCCCATTACGCCCAGGGCTCCATGGAGACCGATGCGGTGCCCTCGCGCCACGGCCCGAGCCACCATTCGATCCGGCATTGAGCAGTTGAAACTGCTGCGCGTCCTGCGGTGAATCCACCCGGACGCGCACCGCACCCCAAGTTGCCGCGGTGCAGCATTGGCACCTTCCTCCGTACCGCCCGGGTACGGAGTCCGGCAAAAATGCAGGGGGGGCTCGTGAATTGAGCCCGCGGACGGTCACTCGCCGGCCGGACTCCACGAATGCCACAGCCCGGACCCTCGATGGGGATTGCGGCAATCCATAACACGCCTGTACGCCATTGCTCTGGCAAGCGGCGCGCGAAGCCGCTTACGGGAAAAAGCTGTCAAATGCCTTGCCGCGCAGGCATGTGGCGCCCTGGGCATTGCGGCATCGTGCCGAATTCCATGCTTGGCTTTCAATGCCGGCTCGGCAACCACAGGACTCCACGGTTCGAAGCGACACGCAGCGGGATTCCGCTAGGGTCATCCAATAACAACCTGCATGCCCTCGCACGGGCTCCAGGGCGCATGGTTGCCATAGCCCCCTTGCCCTCAACCGGAAAAGGCCGTCAATCTCAGCTCCGACCGGTCAGCCGTCGCTGTCTGCCACGAAGCGATGCAACCCTAGGCCAAAGCCTGGCGACCGGCGGATTTGCGGCATGCTGGTCTCAGCAATGCGGTGGATGCGCCGCGCAATATCGGGCGAATTCCCCCGGCTGCGCGTCATGGGACATCACCGGAATGTCGTTGGGGCACCGGACCGGTTTCCCCTCGCACCGACATGAAATAGAAGTGTTCCGGCACATCCATCAACACGGGCCGGGCGCGGCAATCTGCGAGGGGAAGCCGGGGGAAAGTGAATGCCGGACGCTAAGGCCGTCGCCATCCGCGGCCTTGAATCCCCGGGCAGTCCTTGGATTCGCCCGGGGCATTCGAGCCATGCCTTGGCCGCCATGGCGCGGGGCGCAAAGTCCGGACGTTCGATGCCTTCCGGTAGGAACCAGTCGCCGTTCCGCATTCCAGCGCGGAACGCCCCGCTGCCGGAGCAGGATGCGGACAAAACCCGGGACAGGGCTTGTATGGCGATATCGCCGGCACGACCACCAGCGATGGGAACCAGCGTGTGGCATGCCTGCACACGCCAGCTTGCATGCGGGATAAAGACGCCTATGCTGTACACCCATACAGCTTTGACACCCCGCCGCCTGTTTGGGCTGGCGCGGCGCGGCGTGCCTGTCCTCAGCCCTGGAGAACTCCGTGATGGCAAACCCGGTGAAGAAGATTCCCAACGGCTACTCGACCGTGACGCCCTACCTGACCATCAAGGGTGCGGCGCAGGCCATCAATTTCTACAAGCGGGCTTTTGGCGCCGAGGAAAACATGCGGCTGCAGGCGCCGGACGGCTCGGTGATGCACGCCGAAATCCGCATCGGCGACTCGGTACTGATGCTGCATGACGAGGCGCCGCAGTGGCAGGCCTTCAGCCCACAGACCCTGGGCGGCTCCCCGTGCAGCCTGATGCTTTACGTGGACGACGTGGACGCCTTTGTCCAGCGCGCCGTGGAGGCGGGCGCGACGCTGACCATGGCGGTGGCGGACCAGTTCTACGGCGACCGCGCCGGCGGGCTGAAGGACCCGTTCGGCCACAAGTGGCACATCGCTACGCACGTGGAGGACGTGTCGGAGGAAGAGGTTCGCCGCCGCGCTGCGAGGCTGTTCGAGGGCAGTTGCGCCGGCTGAGCACCGCGGCCGCGTGCCGAGACTCCCGGACAGCCGGCTCGCAGCGGGCCGCAAACGCCTGGATACAGATGGCGCCGGACCGCAGCAGCGCGTCTGGCGTGCGCGGGCGCATCGTGGGAGCAGGCTCGCGCACCGGCGCTGCGAGCCGGCCCGCGGAAGGGCGGCACACGGGGGCCGCCGCGCGA
>Ga0065721_10052618_pt1 | contig 11532 bp, 11 predicted proteins | sample Mesricmetagenome_FD_59108 | JGI IMG/M metagenome (GOLD analysis project Ga0065721, IMG submission 59108) | Mesophilic microbial community from rice straw/compost enrichment Sample: eDNA_1 v2 (version 2) | ecosystem: Engineered > Solid waste > Grass > Composting > Bioreactor | place: USA: Davis...
CGCCGGCCGCCCCGGTCGCCGGCCTCACGCTCGCCTTCGCCGACCCGGCCTGGACCGGCGTCACCGTGCCGGCCGGCCAGCAGTGCCGGATGTTCGGCGGGGCGGGGGCGACGCCGGCGATCTCGGTTTCGGGCATACCGGCCGGGACGACCGACGTGATCGTCGAGTTCAACGACCGCGGCTACCGCCCGCTCTCGACCGACGGCGGCCACGGCAAGATCGGCTACCGCCTGACGCCCGGGACGACCACCACCGTTCTCGCCAGCGTGCCCGGCGAAACCGCCGACGTCCCGGCGCCGGCCTATGTGGAGCGGCGTAACCGTGCCAGCGGAAGCTACGCCCGACCCGGCTATCTGCCGCCGTGCTCCGGCGGCCGCGGCAATCCCTATTTCGCCGTGGTGAAGGCGGTGGACAAGGCCGGTGGTGGAGCCGTGCTGGCACAGGGGACCATCGAACTCGGCCGCTACTGACGCCGGCCGGTCACGATCGGCATCCGCCGCAGATTGCCTCGACCATCGGCGACGGCGCATAAAGGGGGGAGGGCCGGTGCCTTGCGGGCGCCGGTCGCCGTCCAGGCCGCCGCCGAGGGAACCATCGTCATGAGCGGATCGTCCCGCACCGTCATCGATCTCAACGCCGACCTCGGCGAGGGCTACGGGCCGTGGTCGATGGGCGAGGACGCGGCGATGCTCGGCGTCGTCACCTCGGCCAACGTCGCCTGCGGCGGCCACGCCGGCGATCCGGAAACGATGTTCCGCACCGCCTGCCTCGCCGTCGAACGCGGCGTCTCGATCGGCGCCCATCCGGGCTACGCCGATCGCGAGGGCTTCGGGCGCCGGATCATCCCGATGGCGCCGGCGGAGATCGGACGAATGGTGGCGGCGCAGATCGGGGCGCTGCAGGCCGTCGCCGCCCTCGCCGGCACGCAAGTTGGATACGTCAAGCCGCACGGGGCGCTCGGCAACCTCGCCGCCGCCGACGCCGGTGTGGCGGCTTCGATCGCGGGGGCGGTGGCGAAGCTGCCTTCGCCCCTGCCGATCCTCGCAATTTCGGGGACCGCGCTGGAGGAGGCCGGCCGGGCGGCGGGCCTCGTCGTCTTCTCCGAAATCTTCGCCGACCGCGCCTATCTGCCGAACGGCCAGCTCGTGCCGCGCAGCCGGCCGGACGCCATGATCGACGACGCCGGCGCGGCGGCCGAGCGGCTGATCGGCTTCCTCGAAAGCGGCCTGATGCCGGTGGTGGACGGGTCGCCGATCCCGCTCGCCGCGCATTCGATCTGCGTCCACGGCGACAGCCCCGGCGCGGTGGCGATGGCCCGGCGCATCCGGGCCGACCTCGAGGGCCACGGCCTCGTCCTCGCCCCGTTCCTCGCCGGCGCGGCCGGGGGAGCGGCACCGTGACGACGGCCGCCCGAGCCGCGTCGTCCCGGCGGACGCCGCGATGACCAACTCCGGCCGTTCCCCGACGTCCGACGCTCCGCGCTTCGTGCCGGTCGCCGACCACGCCCTGCTCGTCGAATTCGGCGAGGCGATCGGCGAGGCCGAGCATGCGGCGGTGCTGCGGCTCGACCGGGCGCTCGCCGCCGCCCCGCCCGTGGGGCTGCGCGAAGTGGTGCCGGCCTATGTTGCACTCCTCGTCGACTTCGATCCGCTGGCGAGCGACCACCGGGCGATGACGGCGGCGGTGACGGCGCTGCTCGGGGCCGGCGCGTCGGAGGGGTCCGCTGCGGCGACGCACGAGATCCCCGTCTGCTACGACGGCGATCTCGCCCCCGATCTTCCCGAGGTCGCCGCGCGGACCGGGCTTTCGCCCGAAGCGGTGATCGCCGCCCATCTATCCGGCGACTACGACGTCCGCCTCTACGGCTTCGCGCCGGGCTACGCCTATCTCGCCGGGGTGCCGGAGGCGATCCGGCTGCCGCGCAAGCCGGCGGCGCTGCGCGGTATTCCCGCCGGCAGCCTGCTGATTGCCGGGCCGCAATGCATCGTCTCGACGCTGACGATGCCGACCGGGTGGTGGATCGTCGGCCGCTCGCCGGCGGCGATCCTCACCGGCGATCCGGCGCGGCCGTTCCTGTTCGACGTCGGCGACCGGGTCCGCTTCCGGCGGATCGACGCCGACGCCTTCGCACGGCTCGACCGGGAGAGGGGGCGATGAGCGCGGCGCTGCTCAAGGTCGCCTTCGCCGGACCGCTGGTCACGATCCAGGACGGCGGACGCTTCGGGGCGATGCGGTTCGGGGTGCCGGCGTCGGGGCCGATGGACCGCTTCGCCCACGCCGCCGCCAACGTCGCCCTCGGCCGGCCGGCCGGGGCGGGCGCGATCGAGGTCTCGCTCGGCGGGCTGGTGCTCGACTGCCTCGAAGGTGGCGTCACGCTGGCGCTCGCCGGCGGCGGCTTCACGGTGGACCACGGCGGGGTGCGGGCCGGGGGCTGGTGCGTGAGGAGCCTTCGCGCCGGCGAGCGTTTCGCCGTCCGGCCGGGGCGCTGGGGGGCGTGGTGCACGCTCGCCGTCCTCGGTGATCTCGAGGCGCCGGAGTGGCTGGAAAGCCGCGCGACCCACTCGGTGTCCGGCCTCGGCGGCGGGGCGATCGCGACGGGGGCGGAGCTGCGGGTCGCGGCGGCGCGGATCGATCCCGCGCTCGAAGGCGACATCCCGTTTCCGGTGACCGCGCGGCCGCGGCCGCGGCTGCGGGCGGTGATCGGGCCGCAGGACCGCCACTTCACCGCGGACGCCCTCGCGGCCTTCCCGGCATCGGTCTTCACGGTGACGCCGGCCTGCGACCGCATGGGCATGCGCCTCGCCGGCCCGCCGCTCACGCTGCGCGACGCGCTCGCGATCCCCTCCGAGCCGATCGTGCGCGGCTCGGTGCAGGTCGCCGGCGACGGGGTGGCGACGCTGCTCCACGCCGACCACCAGACCACCGGCGGCTATCCCAAGATCGCGACGGTGATCTCCTGCGACCTCGACCAGGCGGCGCAGCTGCGCCCGCGCGACCGGATCGGCTTCGAGCTCGTCGACGCCGACGCGGCGGTGGACCTGGTGCGCACCCGCGCGCGCCGCGATGCGCGCTATTTCGAGCGCCTCGCGCAACGCCGCGCCGGGGTGTGACCGACCGACATGCTTCGGGAGGTGCCCGCGTTCGTGACATCCCGACCCGTCGAGACGCCAGGAGCCTCGTGTCACTCGTCGCCGAGCGGCGGCGCGTAGGCCGCGCCGTCGACGAAGGCGGGACGGCCGGCGAGGGTGAGTTCGCTGTAGATCGGTGCGGTGCGCGAGATGACGCGGCCGCGACGGACCACCGCAACGCGGGTGGCGCGCAGGCGGATCGCCTCGATCGGGTCGCGGGCCTGGAGGATGACGAAGTCGGCGTGACAGCCGACTTCGAGGCCGTAGCCGTCGAGGCCCATCGCCCTCGCCGAATTCACCGTGATCGCGTCGAAGGTCGCCCGCATCGCCGCCCGCGAGGTCATCTGGCCGACGTGGATCGCCATGTGGGCGACGTCGAGCATGTCGGCGGAGCCGAGCGAATACCACGGGTCCATGCAGCAGTCCTGGCCGAGGGCGACGTTGACGCCCGCCGCCATCAGTTCGGGCACCCGGGTCATGCCGCGGCGCTTGGGATAGGTGTCGTGGCGGCCCTGCAGGGTGATGTTGATCAGCGGGTTGGGAATGGCGTGAAGCTCCGCCTCCGCCATCAGCGGGATCAGCTTGGAAACGTAGTAGTTGTCCATCGAATGCATGGACGTCAGGTGCGAGCCGGCGACCCGGCCCTGCAGGCCGTGACGGACGGTCTCGGCGGCGAGCGTCTCGACGTGTCGCGACAGCGGGTCGTCGGTCTCGTCGCAGTGCATGTCGACCGGCAGGCCCTTGTCGGCGGCGATGCGGCAGAGCGCGCGCACCGATTCGGCCCCTTCCTCCATGGTCCGCTCGAAATGGGGAATGCCGCCGACGACGTCGACGCCCATGTAGAGTGCGCGGTCGAGGTTGGCGGCGGCGTTGCGTGAGCGGAAATAGCCGTCCTGAGGGAAGGCGACGAGCTGGAGGTCGATGTAATCCTTCACCTGCTCGCGCACGTGCAGCAGCGCCTCGACCGCGAGCAGGCGGTCGTCGCAGACGTCGACGTGGGTGCGGATGGCGAGGAGGCCTTTGGAGACGGCGAGGTCGCAGTATTTCAGCGCGCGCTCGACCACGGCGTCCTGGGTCAGATGCGGCTTCAGCTCGCCCCAGAGCGCGATGCCTTCCAGAAGCGTGCCGGAGCGGTTGAGCCGGGGGATGCCGAGCGACAACGTCGCGTCCATGTGGAAATGCGGGTCGACGAAGGGCGGCGAGACCAGTTCGCCGGTGGCGTCGATCTCCTTCGTCCCCTCGGTCTCGATGGCCGGCTCGACGCGGGCGATGCGGCCGTCGACGACGGCGATGTCGACGTCGGTGCGGCCGTCGGGCAGGTTGGCGTGGCGGACGACGAGATCGAACATGGGCGGTCCTGACGGTTCTTGCGCCTTGGCGGCGATTCTGTCGGCGAGGCGGGGAGGCCTCGCGGGCGGGAGGCGGCGAGTTTCGCCGGATCGCCGCGGCGGATCAAGCACGGGCCGGCCGGCCGTCGGCTCCGCGCGGGGCCGGTGTCGGCCGTGTTCAAGTCCGCGGACGAGGGGGCTGGGTCTCCGCGCCCGCCATACGCTCGCGGGTCGCCGCGTCGGCGCGCTCGCGGATCCTCGCCAGCAGCGGGTGGCGCGCCGTCGCGGCCCGGCCGTAGCCGAGGTTGAAGGCGTAGTCGAATTCCGGCGGGTTGGCGCCGACCGCGTGCTGGAGCACGGTCTCGATCTTGTCGAAGCCCTTGGCGAGGATCGCCTCGGGCGTCGCCGCGGCGGTGTATTCGTCGTAGAGGGCGAGGAGGTCGGCGCGCAGGTCGTCGGGCAACGGGGCGGCGAGGCTTGCAAGGTCGGCGCGCTCGCGGGCGGCGCGGCCGTCGTCGGCGACCTGCAGGATCGCCGGCACGTCGCCCGAGATCGCCTCGCCGAGATCGTGGACGATGCAGAGCTTCAGGAGTTTCAGCAGGTCGACGCCGGCGAGTTCGCGCTCGAAGGCGAGGACGAGCAGGCAGAGCCGCCAGCTGTGTTCGGCGGTGCTCTCGGGGCGGCCGCCGGAGGTGGTGCCGCTGCGCAGGGTGTCCTTGAGCCGTTCCGCCGCCTGCACGAAGGCGAGGATGCCGGCGAGCCGGTCGTCGTCCATGGGGGTCCTTCGCCGCGTCGGGTGGGGCGGTCGCCCATCCATAGTCTGCCGGGCCGGGGCGGGACAACACCGCATCCCCCCGGCACGTGGTCTTCCGGCTGTTTCGTCCCGCCGCCGGCGGTTATCCTCCCACCGAAGGAGGAAGGTTCAATGACGAGGCGATGGCTCGCGACCATGATGCTGTTTCTCTTGTCCGGTCCGTCGGGGGCGGCGGGCGATGCCGGGCGCGGGGCGGCGGTCGTCGACCAGTGGTGCCGGCTCTGCCACCAGCGGGCGGACGAGGCCCGCGATCCCGACATGGCGCCGCCCTACGAGGAGATCGTCCGGCGAAAGGGCCGCGACGAGGCCTATTTCCGGCGCTTCCTGCACGAGGACCACTTTCCGATGACGATCTACCGGCTGTTCGAGGACGAGAAGGAGGACGTCGTCGCCTATCTGCTCGACTTGCAGCGCCGCGAAGGGGCGGCGGGCCGCGATTGACAAGCGGGCGCCGGCGGCGCCTTCCTCGGCGGCGAAATCGCGAGCGCCGGGAGCGGGCATGGAAAAGACCATCGAGACGATCGCCGGCGACATGCCCGGCCTCACCTACGACTTTCCGGTCTACCGCTTCCGCGGCGACGATCCGCAGGCGCCCTCGGCCTATCTGCAGGCCGCGCTCCACGCCGACGAGTTGCCCGGCACCGCGGCGCTTCACGTTCTCATGAAGCGGCTGCGGACGGCGGAGGCCGAGGGGCGGATCGCCGCCGACGTGACGGTGGTGCCGACCGCCAATCCCATCGGCCGGGCGCAGAGCCATTTCTCGCGGATCGAGGGCCGCTTCCACCTCGGCACCCGCGCCAACTTCAACCGCGACTTCCCGCTGCTCGACCGGCCCGATCCGGCGCTTCTGCCGCCATCGGACGCACCGGCGACCGCCGACCGGCGGCTCAAGGCGCGCCTGCTCGCCCTGTCGCTCGGCCATGACATCGTGCTCGACCTCCACTGCGACGACGAGGGGGTGAGCTATTTCTACGTGCCGGCGCCGCTGTGGCCGGGGGCCGCCGATCTCGCCGCCGCGCTCGGCTGCGCCGCGGTGCTGCATTGGGGCAACGGCAGCGACGGCGCCTTCGAGGAGGCGGCGTTTCATCCGCACCGCGCCGCGCCGGACCTTGCGCGGCGGGTGGTGGCGACGGTGGAGTTCCGCGGGCAGGCCGACGTTTTTTCCGATCTCGCCGAGGCCGACGCCGACGGGCTCTTCCGCTTTCTCGTCGGACGCGGGGTGATTCGAGGCCCCGGGGCGGCGCTCCGCGAGGCCGACCGTTGGGCCGGCCTCGCCGCCTCGATCGATCAGGTCGCCATGATCAAGGCACCGGCCGCCGGCCTCGTCCTCTTCCACGTCGCCCCGGGCGCGCGAGTGTCCGCCGGCGACCTGCTCGCGACCGTCGTCACCGCGCCGGGGGAGGCCGACGGCGAGATCGACGTCCTCGCGCCGGAGGCCGGTCTCGTGCTGACGCGGCGCATCCAGCGCCAGGCGCGCTGCGGCGAGGATCTTCTCAAACTCGTCACCGGTCGGGTGCTGGTTGAAGGGCGCGAGGGGACGCTCGAGGAGTGAGACCAGTTTGCGTTCGAATCGACCTCTCTTCGCCCTCACCCTGAGGAGGCCCTGCAAGGGCCGTCTCGAAGGGCGGGGGCGGCCTCGTCCTTCGAGACAGCCGCTGGCGCGGCTTCCTCAGGATGAGGTCGATCGAGGGCGTTCATCGGCGCGATGGTATGAGGCCGGCGGGGCTCGGCTGACGGTGGCAAGGTCGGTTCCGGGGCGCGGTGGCGGCAGACGCGCCCGTCCGGCCGTCGCGTCTGCCTCAAATCTAGCCGCCGGGCGGCGCTGACATTTCCAGGTGCCGCGGGTATGAAGGACGCCCCGGCCGCGCCCTCGCGTCCGCGGTTCGTCGCAACGCTCCAGCCTTCAGAGTCCGTCCATGTCCGCCCTTCGCATCCACGCCGGCCCCTTCACCTTCGACGCCCGCTTCGAGGAGGAGGCCGCGCCGCAGACCTGCGCCGCCTTCAAGAAGGCGATGCCCTTCAAGAGCCAGGTCGTGCACGTGCGCTGGAGCGGCGAGGGCGTCTGGATCCCGCTCGGCGACTACCAGTTCGGCGTCGGCTACGAGAATCACACGAGCTATCCGGCGCCGGGCCACATCATCCTCTACCCGGGCGGCATCAGCGAGACCGAGATCCTGCTCGCCTACGGCGGCGTCCACTTCGCCTGCAAGATGGGCCAGCTCGCCGGCAACCACTTCATCACGCTGACCTCGGGCCTCGAGAACCTCAAGACCCTCGGCAACGCGACGCTGTGGAAGGGCGCCCACGACATCGTGTTCGAGATGGTGTGAGGTTTCGGGGTTCGGCAGTCGGCAGTCGGGGTTCGGCGGTCTTCCTTCGGCGGTCGGCGGCGACGCGGCGGCCGCCTCGATCGGCCCCGCGCTATTGAGCGTACTCCATCTTCTTCCCGCCGGGGAGAAGTGCCTCGCGCAGCGAGGCGATCGGGGGGGCGGGCGTTCGGCCACCTCCGCACGCGCGGCTCCCCCCCTCATCCGGCCCTTCGGGCCACCTTCTCCCCCGAGAGGAGAAGATGACTCGTGGCTTGCCCCAGACGAGAAGACGACCTGTCGCCGACGCCTTGCCGGCCCGCCGACGCGTCGCCCCGGCTCACCAGCAGGTGAAGCCGCCGTCGACGGCGACGACGGCGCCTGTCATCAGGCTCGCCGCGTCGGAGGCGAGGAAGAGGACGGTGCTGGCGATCTCCTCCGGCTGGCCCATGCGGCCCATCGGCGTGTCGTTGAGCCAGATCGGCAGCCGCTTCATGTTGGCCTCGTTGGCCGTCACCATCGGCGTCTCGATGTAGGTCGGGGCGACGGCGTTGACGCGCACGCCGAACTTCGCCCATTCGGCCGCCATCGACCGGGTCATGTGGTGAACCGCCGCCTTGGAGACGTTGTAGGGCGTCTGCACCTGCGGGCGGTTGGCGATCGTGCCCGACATCGAGCCGAGGTTGACCACCGAGCCACGGCCCGCCGCGATCATCGGCTTGCCGAAGGCGCGCGAGCACCAGAAGACGCCGTTGACGTTGACGTCCATCGTGAGGTGCCAGTCCTCGTCGGTGACGTCCTCGGCGCCGACGCCGGTACGGCCGATACCGGCGTTGTTGACGAGCACCGTCGCCGGGGCCCCCTCGGCGACGAGTTCGTGCGCGATTTCGGTCATGCGTCTGGAATCGGTGACGTCGCCGAGGGCGAGGACGACGTCGTGGCCGGCCTCCTTCAGCGCCAGCGCGCCGGCGGCGTCGGCCTCGGAGCGCTCGATGACGACGACGCGGGCGCCGGCCTCGACCAGCGCCTCGACGCAGCACAGGCCGATGCCGCGGCCGCCGCCGGTGACGACGGCGCGCTCGCCGTCGAGGCGGAATTTCTTCAGGTAGGACATTGCGATCCTCAGAGATCGAAGTTGGTGGGCAGCACGACCATGTCGCGGATCGTGACGGTGCGCGGCCGGGTCAGCATGAACATCACCGCGTCGGCGACTTCGCTGGCCTCGATCAGGCTGCCGTTCTCCTTGGCCTTGCGCAGGTTCTCCTCCGGCCAGTCGGCGAGCAGGGCGCTGATCACCGGGCCGGGCGAGACGGCGCCGACGCGGATGCCGTGCTTGAAGACCTGGCGGCGCATGGTCTGGACGAAGCAGTTCACCGCCCACTTGGAGGCGGCGTAGACCGGCTCCCACGGCACCGGGAAGTGGCCGGCGAGCGAGCAGGTGGCGATGATGTCGCCGGTGCGCCGCTCGATCATGTGCGGCAGCACGTCGTGGACGTTCTTCATCACCACGTTGACGTTGAGGTTGAGCATCTGGTCGATGCGGGCGCTGTCGGCGTCGATCAGGTCGCCGCCGATGTAGATGCCGGCGTTGGCGAAGAAGATGTCGAGATGGTCGACCCGCTCGAGAATGCCGGGCATCATCGAGGCACAGCTCTGCGGGTCGAGCAGGTCGATCTCCAGCGGGATCGCGGCGTCGCCGTGCTTCTCCTTCAATTCGTCCAGCCGCTTGCCGTCGCGGTCGACGAAGACGACCCGCGCGCCGGCGGCGATCATCGCCTCCGCCGTCGCGAGGCCGATACCGGACGCCGCGCCGGTGATCGCGGCGATCTTGCCTTCGAGTGCTCCTGCCATGGTGCTTCTCCCTTGGATGCGCCGCCTTCGGGCGGTCGCGGATGGTTCTGTCTGGTCCGTTGCGCGCCGGGGGAGGGGGCTCCACCGCGGTGATGGGTCGTCGGCGGGTGAGGCGCTTGCCCTCTGCCGTCCCTCGTCCGTTGCATCAGTCTTTCCGGGGGCGTCGAACCATGCTGCCTCGCCCCCGCCGTCCTCTTCGCAAACCTCTCTGCCGTCATCCCCGCGAAAGCGGGGATCCAGCCATCCGCGAGGGAACGGCCGGAGAGACGGTGGGCCGTCCCGCGGTCCGCCCGGTGGACGAACCGCCGGCCTTTCCCCTGCCGCCCGCTGGTTCCCCGCTTTCGCGGGGATGACGGCCGAGAGCGGGGAGCAGGGCGGTTCCACGGACAGGTCGTGTCCGGGGCGGCGGCCCCGCGTCCGGCCGGGGAGGCGCCGTCCGGGGAGGGCGCCGGCTATGGGCCCCTGTCGTCCTCAGTGCGTCAGATAACCGCCGTCGGCGACCAGCACGGCGCCGGTGACGTAGCTGGAGGCCGGGGAGCAGAGGAAGAGGGCGCAGGTCGCCATCTCCTCCGGCTCGCCGAAGCGGCCCATCGGGGTGCCGGCGGCCCAGGTGTTCTTCCACTCGGGCTTCTCGAGGCCGCCCTTGGTCATGTCGGAGATGACGTAGCCGGGGGCGAGCGCGTTCACGCGGATGTTGCGGCCCGCATACTCGTAGGCCATCACCGTGCTCATCTGGTGCACGGCGGCCTTCGACGCGTTGTAGGCGACCTGCTTCTGGGGAACGTTGGCGACGTAGCCCGAGATCGAGCCGATGTTGAGGACGACGCCGCCGCCCTGGGCCAGCATCGGCTTGACCGCGGCACGGGCGATGCGGAAGGGGGCGTTGAAGTTGGTGTCCATGATGCCGGCGAGGCGCTTGTCGTCGAAGGAATCGAAGTCGCCGTTGTCGGCGACGCCGGCGTTGTTGACGAGGATGTCGAGCCGGCCGAAGCGGGCGAGCGTCGCCTCGACGAGCGCGTCCGGCACCGCGGGGTCGGTGACGTCGCCGCCCACGTAGTCGACCGCGTCCGGATGGGCGGCGATGAGCTCGTCGACCGCGGCGGTGCGGGTGCGGGCGGTGAGCATGCATTTCGCGCCGGCCTCGAGGAACAGCCGGGCGATGGCGAGGCCGATGCCGCGGGTGCCGCCGGTGACGAGGGCGACCTGACCGTCGATGCGAAATCTGTCCAAGGACATGGCTTTCTCCCTTTTCGATTCTTCTGTTGGCATTTCTGGAGCCGGCGTCGCCGGACCGTCAGCCGCCGGGCCGGCCGGCGCGGCGATAGGTTTCGAGGCTCGCGGTGACATGGGCGATCACCACGTCGGCGGGGTCGAGCGGGCTGTCGGCGAAGGCGAGAGCCGCGGGAAGATGCTGGCGCAGCAGCGGCATCGGCACGCGCGCCCCCGACAGCGCAGCGAAGAGGCGGGCGACGGCGGCCTCCGCCTCGGGCGCGGCCCAGTAGTAGCGGATGCGGTCGGAGAGCGAGTAGTGCCGCAGCCAGCGCCGCTCGGCCTCATCGCCGTGATAGTGGCGGGCCCAGTCGCCCGGACGGGCCGTCATCACCCGTTCCATGGTGTCGTGGAGCGGCCGGGCGCCGTAATCGGGGACGAGGTCCGAGGCGACGAGGTCGAGGCCGTAGAGCGCCTCGCGCAGCATGAAGGTCAGTTCGGGGCCGACCTTGAGGATGGCGAAGCCGTCGGCGACCAGCTCCGCGAGCGGCGCCTCGCCCTGGTAGTCGGTCGAGTGGGCCTCGAAGACGAGGCCGTCGGTCTCGCCGAGCAGGCCGCAGAGGTCGCGGGCGGCCGGGCGGTCGTAGCGGATGACGTTGTGGTTGCCGAATTCGACGCCGGGCTGGACGACGAGGCCGATGACGCGCTCGAAGGCGGCGGCGAGGCCCGCCTCCCCGAAGACGGCGCGGTGGACGTCGATGGTGCGGCGTGCGGCCTGCCGCGAGGTCGGCGCGATCGCGGCGAGAGCGTGGTCGGCGCCGCCGGGTGGCGGCACCTCGGTGCCGATGACGTAGACCGGCATCGCCCCGCCCGCCGCTTGCGCCGCCCGCTCGGCG
>Ga0065721_10005813_pt1 | contig 11531 bp, 10 predicted proteins | sample Mesricmetagenome_FD_59108 | JGI IMG/M metagenome (GOLD analysis project Ga0065721, IMG submission 59108) | Mesophilic microbial community from rice straw/compost enrichment Sample: eDNA_1 v2 (version 2) | ecosystem: Engineered > Solid waste > Grass > Composting > Bioreactor | place: USA: Davis...
ATAGGCTCTCGTCTTCGGCGTCGTCGTCGCATTGGCGTGAAGCTTCAGATCCATCCGAGGCGCTCCCTCACGTAGGCCAGACCGCAGGATACACCGATCCCATCATACCAATCAGAGGGGACACAACACGCACGCGGGAATCCAGCCATCCGCGGGGGCGGCCCTCGCGACCGGCACCCAAGCCCCTGACGTCACGATGAAATCGCCGACCTTTCCCCTGCCGACCGCTGGATTCCCGCTTTCGCGGGAATGACGGAGGTGAGGCCCGGGAACGACTTCAGACGGGTCGGAAGAGAGGTCGGTTCAACCGCCCGCCGGCATCAGCCGGCCGGCCAGACGACGGCAAAAGGTTCGCCGTCGGCGCCGTCGACGACGACGCGCTCGGCCTCGATCCGCGTCCGCCCGCCCGCGACCAGTGCCAGCGCCACCGGATAGATCCGGTGCTCGACAGCGAGCACCCGGGCGGCGAGGCTGTCGGCGTCGTCCGAGCCGAGCACGGGGACGGCGCCCTGGACGATGATCGGCCCCTCGTCCATGCCGAAGCGGACGAAATGCACCGTGGCGCCGTGGAAGCGCACGCCGGCGTCGAGGGCCCGCTGGTGGGTGTGGAGCCCCTTGAACAGCGGCAGCAGCGCCGGATGGATGTTGATCAACCGGTCGTGCCAGCGTTCGACGAAGCCCTCCGTCAGCAGGCGCATGAAGCCGGCGAGACAGACGAATTCGACGCCATGGGCGGCAAGTGCCGCGTCGACCGCCGCGTCGAAGGTCTCGCGGTCGGCAAAGCCCTTGTGGTCGACGACTTCGGTCGCGAGCCCCGCCGCGCGCGCCTTGGCGAGGCCGCCGGCGTCGGGACGGTTCGAGATCACGACGGCGATTTCGGCCGGATAGGCGGGATCGGAGGCGGCCGCGATCAGGGCGGCCATGTTGCTGCCGCCGCCCGAAATCAGGATGCCGACCCGGAGCTTCTTCGTCATCGCGTGCGGCCGGTCAAAGAGCGAGGGCGCCGGAGAACAGCGTGCGCGGCCCTTCGGGGTCGGCCTCGAGCGTTCCGAGGCGCACCACCGTCTCACCCTCGGCGGCGAGCACCGACGCGATCCGGTCCGCCTCCTCGGCCGCGACGGCGACCACCATGCCGATGCCGCAGTTGAAGGTGCGCACCATCTCCGCCTCGGCGACGCCGCCGGCGCGGGACAGCCAGCCGAAGACCGGCAGGGCGGGCACGGCCGAAAGGTCGAGGCGCACCGAGACCCCCTTCGGCAGCACGCGCGGAATGTTGTCGACGAAGCCGCCGCCGGTTATGTGGGCGAGCGCCTTGATGCCGGACGTCGCCTTCAGCGCCGCGAGCAGCGGCTTGACGTAGATCCGCGTCGGCTCCAGCAGCGCGGCGCCGAGGCTGCGGCTCGCGTCGAAGGGGGCCGGATCGCCGTAGGCCAGCCCTTCGCGCTCGACGATGCGGCGGACCAGCGAGAAGCCGTTGGAGTGGACGCCCGAGGAGGCGAGGCCGAGCAGCACGTCGCCGGGGCCGACGTCGGCGCGCGGCAGCAGCGTGCCGCGCTCGGCGGCGCCGACCGCGAAGCCGGCGAGGTCGTAGTCGCCGTCGGCGTACATGCCCGGCATTTCCGCGGTCTCGCCGCCGATCAGCGCGCAGCCGGCGATGCGGCAACCCTCGGCGATGCCGGCGACGACGGCGGTGGCGGTGTCGACGGACAGCCGGCCGGTCGCGAAATAATCGAGGAAGAACAGGGGCTCGGCGCCCTGGACCACGAGGTCGTTGACCGACATGGCGACGAGGTCGATGCCGACGCTGTCGTGGATGCCGGCCTCGATGGCGACGCGCAGCTTGGTGCCGACGCCGTCGTTGGCGGCGACCAGCACCGGGTCCTTGAAGCCCGCCGCCCGCGGGTCGAACACGCCGCCGAACCCGCCGATGTCCGCGTCGGCGCCGGCGCGGCGCGTCGCCTTGACGAGTGGCTTGATCCGCTCGACCAGAAGATTGCCGGCGTCGATGTCGACGCCCGCGTCGCGGTAGGTGAGGCCCTGGCGTTCCCCGGTCATGTCGGTCCCCGGCATAGGAAGAAGTCGTCGGCACGCAGAAATCAGCTATTGGCCGCTTTTTCAAGGCCGGGGCGCCGGCCGCCGCCCGGACGGCGCCTGCGGGGGATAACTTACGTCCCCCGAGAACACTTTCCCGCCGCCCCGAAGATCCCTACATCGAGGGGACGGTGCCGCCGGCGAGCCGCCGGGGGCACCGCCCGCGTTCCCGCTTCGCCGCGACCCGCCGTCGCCGGCCGTCCCGGGGCCATTTGCGAGTATCCGCCGTGACGATCCCCAACGTCATCACCCTGCTTCGTCTCGTCGCCGTGCCGATCGTGGTGCTGCTGATGATCGAGGGCCGGATGGATCTCGCCTTCCTGCTGTTCGCGGCCGCAGGCATATCGGACGCCGTCGACGGCATTCTCGCCCGCCGCTTCGGCATGGCCAGCGAACTCGGCGCCTATCTCGACCCGGTGGCCGACAAGGCGCTGCTGCTGGCGATCTACGGCACGCTCGGCGCGCTCGGCGCGGTCCCGGCCTGGCTCGTCGTGCTGATCGTCAGCCGCGACATCCTCATCGTCGGCGGCGTCCTGTTCTCCTGGATCGTCGGACGGCCGGTGCCGATCGACCCGCTGCGGATCTCCAAGATCAACACGCTGGCGCAGATCGTCTTCGCCGGCCTCGTTCTCGCCGATCTCGGCTGGCAATGGCCGATCGATCCGATCCGGCTCAACGGCGCCCTCGTCGTCGCCGGCTTGACGATCGCCTCGGCCGCGGCCTACCTGCTGGCGTGGGCGAGGCACATGGCCAGGGATCGGACCGGTTGACCGTTGAACCATCCGACCCGCGAAGCCCCGCCGCAGCCCGCGCCCGCACCCGAGAGGACGATCCGCGTGAGCATCAGGAACAAGGTCCTCTTCTGGGCAGGCGCGGCGGCCGCGGTCGTCCTTTTCCTGCTCGTCTTCTCGGGCATCCTGCTGCCCTTCGTCGGCGGCATGGCGCTCGCCTACCTGCTCGACCCGGTCGCCGACCGGCTGGAGCGGCTCGGCCTCTCGCGCCTGCTGGCGACGCTGGTCATCGTGCTGCTGTTCCTCGTCTTCGTCGTCCTGCTCTTCGTGCTGATCGTGCCGCTGCTCGCCAACCAGATCTCGGCGGCGGTCGCCGGACTGCCCGATTTCGTGCGCTGGCTGCAGACCTTCGTCGTCCAGCGCGCCGGGCCGCGGATCTCCTCGGCGCTGCACATGTCCCAGGACGAACTGCGCTCCTCGGTCGGCAACGTCCTCAACGGCGCCAGCCAGTGGCTCACCACCATCGCCGGCTCGCTGGTCTCGGGCGGGCAGGTCGTGATGTCGCTGGTCTCGGCCCTCGTCATCACCCCGGTCGTCGCCTTCTACCTGCTGCTCGACTGGGACACGATGGTCCGCCGCGTCGACCGGCTGCTGCCGCGCGACCACGCGCCGACCGTGCGCCGCCTCGCCCGGGAGATGGACACCGGCGTTTCCAACTTCGTGCGCGGCCAGGTCTCGGTCTGCGTCATCCTCGGGGTCTTCTATGCGACCGCGCTGGTTCTCGCCGGCCTCAAGTTCGGCTTCCTGATCGGCATCGGCATCGGCCTCGTCAGCTTCATCCCCTATGTCGGTGCCGCCCTCGGCGGCATTCTCTCGATCGGCGTCGCGCTGTTCCAGTTCTGGCCCGAGTGGACGATGGTCGCGGTGATCGTCGGCATCTTCGTGTTCGGCCAGTTCGTCGAGGGCAACGTGCTGCAGCCCAAGCTGATCGGTTCCTCGGTCGGCCTGCATCCGGTCTGGCTGATGTTCGCGCTCTTCGCCTTCGGCTCGCTGTTCGGCTTCGTCGGCATGCTGATCGCCGTGCCGGCCTCGACCGCGGTCGCCGTGCTGATCCGCTTCGGCATCGAGAAATACATGGAGAGCCCGCTCTACGAGGGGCGCGGCGCCATGATCGACCACCGCGCCGAACGGGAGATCGTCGAGCGCGAGAGGGCCGAGCGGACGATCGCGGAGGGCACCTACGGCGGCCACGAGGCGGACGGACGATGACGCGCGCGCGCCAGCTGCCGATCCCGCTCGTTCATCCGAGCGCCTCCGGCCGGGATGACTTCATCGTCGGCTCCGCCAACGCCGAGGCACTGGCAACTCTCGACGGCTTCCCCGACTGGCCGACGCCGGTGACGCTGCTGCTGGGTCCGGCCGGATCGGGCAAGTCCCATCTCGCCCGCATCTTCGCCGAGCGGGCAGGGGCGACCATCGTCGGGGCCGGTGACGTCGACGCCCTCGATCCGCTCGACCTCGCCGCCCGTCCGCTGGTCGTCGAGGACGCGGACGGGCCGGGCCGCGACGACGTCGCACTGTTCCATCTCCTCAACGCGGTGCGCGAGCGCGGCGGCCATCTGCTGCTCACCGCCCGCGACGATCCCCCGGTCTGGGGCATCGGTCTGGCCGACCTGCTCTCGCGCCTTCGCGCCGCCCGCCCTCTGCGCCTCGGTGCGCCCGACGACGAGTTGCTCGCCCGCCTGCTCGTCAAGCTGTTCGCCGACCGCCAGATCGAGGTCGACCGCACCGTCGTCGACTATCTGCTGCCGCGGATCGAACGCTCCTTTGCCGCGGCGAGCGCCCTCGTCGAGGATCTCGACCAGGGCTCGCTCGCTCTCGGCCGCAAGCTGACCCGCCCGCTCGCCGCGCGGCTTCTCGGTGAATCTGCGCAGGATTACTGATAGCCTCTTAGAACCTTCATATTGCGTCGTTACAGTGCCGGCGAAGCATATCGACGAGGTTCGACCATGGAATTGCCCGACGCCGCGACCGCCGAAATCGACGAGGTCGCCGTCACGCCCGAAGTCGCCGCGGAGCCCGATCTCCTCACCCTGCCGGAGCGGTTCATCAACCGCGAGCTGTCCTGGCTCGGCTTCAACCGCCGCGTGCTCGAGGAGTCGGACAACGTCAACCATCCGCTGCTGGAGCGCCTGCGCTTCCTGTCGATCTCCGCCAACAATCTCGACGAGTTCTTCATGGTCCGCGTCGCCGGCCTCAAGGGCCAGGTTCGCGAGGGCATCACCACCCGCAGCACCGACGGCCTGACACCTCAGGGACAGCTCGAGCGGATCGGACAGGGCGCGTCCGAGCTCGCCGCCGCCCAGCAGCACCAGTGGGTCAAGCTGCGCGAGGAACTGAAGGCGGTCGGCATCGTCATCGTCTCGGCCGAGGATCTGACCCGCTCCGAGCGCGACTGGATCGAGGACCATTTCCTCGCCTCGGTGTTCCCGGTGCTGACGCCGCTCGCCATCGACCCGGCGCACCCGTTCCCCTTCATCCCCAATCTCGGCTTCACCCTCGCGCTGGAGCTGGAGCGCACCCGTGACGGCCAGCGCATGAACGCGCTGATCCGCCTCGCGGCCAAGATCGAGCGCTTCGTCCGCCTGCCGGCGCGCCCCGAAGAACCCGGCGTCGCCCGTTTCATGATCATGGAGCAGATGGTCAGCCTGTTCATCGGCCGCCTGTTCCCGGGCTACAAGGTGCTCGGCACCGGCGCCTTCCGCGTCGTCCGCGACAGCGATCTGGAAGTCGAGGAGGAGGCGGAGGATCTCGTCCGCCTGTTCGAATCGGCGCTGAAGCGACGCCGGCGCGGATCGGTGATCCGGCTCGAGTTCGAATCCTCGACGCCGGTCGCCCTTCGCAACTTCGTCGCCCACGCCCTCGGCACCGCCACCGACGAGATGTTCCTCGTCGACGGCGCCCTCGCGCTCAACGAACTGAGCCAGCTCGTCGGCCTCGACCGGCCCGACCTCAAGTTCGTGCCCTATGCCCCACGCTATCCGGAGCGGGTGCGCGAGCACGGCGGCGACTGCTTCGCCGCGATCCGCCAGAAGGACCTCGTCATCCACCACCCTTACGAATCCTTCGACGTGGTGGTGCAGTATCTGCGTCAAGCGGCCCTCGACCCCGACGTCATCGCCATCAAGCAGACGCTCTACCGCACCTCCAACGACAGTCCGATCGTGCGGGCGCTGATCGAGGCGGCCGAGGCCGGCAAGTCGGTGACGGCGCTGGTCGAGCTCAAGGCGCGATTCGACGAGGAGGCCAACATCCGCTGGGCCCGCGACCTCGAGCGCGCCGGCGTCCAGGTCGTCTTCGGCTTCATCGAGCTGAAGACCCACGCCAAGCTGTCGATGGTGGTGCGGCGAGAACCGGAAGGTCTCGCCACATACTGCCATATCGGCACCGGCAACTATCACCCGATCACCGCGAAGATCTATACCGACCTGTCGTTCTTCACCGCCGACAGGACGATCGGCCACGACGTCGCCCGCATCTTCAACTTCATCACCGGCTATGCCGAACCGCAGAAGCTCTCGGCGATCGCGCTGTCGCCGATCACGCTCCGGCCGACCATCATCGCCAACATCGAGGCGGAGATCGAACACCACAAGGCCGGACGGCCGGCGCAGATCTGGCTGAAGATGAACTCGCTGGTCGATCCGCAGATCATCGATGCCCTCTACAAGGCGAGCCGCGCCGGCGTCTCGATCGACATCATCGTGCGCGGCATCTGCTGCCTGCGCCCCGGCGTTCCGGGGCTTTCCGACAACATCCGCGTCAAATCGATCGTCGGCCGCTTCCTCGAGCACAGCCGCATCTACTGCTTCGGCAACGGCCACGGGCTTCCCTCGGACCGCGCGAGGGTCTACATCGGGTCGGCGGATCTGATGCCTCGCAATCTCGATCGCCGGGTCGAGGCCATCGTTCCGCTGACGACCCGGACCGTTCACGAGCAGGTCCTCGACCAGATCATGGTCGCGAACCTGCGGGACAATCAGCAGAGCTGGCGTCTGCTGGCGGACGGGAGTCACGAGCGTATCGTCGTGGAAGAGGGCGAGGAACCGTTCAACGCCCATCAGTATTTCATGACGAATCCGTCCCTGTCAGGCCGTGGACAGTCTCTTGAAACCGATTCTCCCAAGTCGCTCCTACGTCGCCCCCGGCGCACTTGACGGGCAGCGCGCGCCCGGCCGCCTCACCGGCCGCGGGCCCGTCGCCGTCATCGACATCGGGTCTAATTCCGTCCGTCTCGTCATCTACGAACGCCTCTGCCGGTCGCCGACCGTGCTCTTCAACGAGAAGACGCTGGCCGGGCTCGGCCGCGGCGTCGGCTCGACCGGCAAGCTCGGCGACGCCACCGTCGAACAGGCGCTGGCCTCGATCCGCCGCTTCAAGTTCCTCGCCGACATCGAGGGCTGCACGGAGCTCCACATCCTCGCCACCGCCGCCGTCCGCGACGCCCGCAACGGCGAGGATTTCATCGCCGCCGTCGAGAAGATCTGCGGGACGAAGCTGCGTCTGCTGTCCGGCGAGGACGAGGCCCGGCTGTCGGCCATGGGCGTCGCTTCCGGATTCCTGCGCCCCACCGGCGTCGTCGGCGATCTCGGCGGCGGCAGCCTCGAACTCGTCACCCTGCGAGACGGCGAGGTCGGCAACGGCCGCACCTTCCCGCTCGGCGGCATCCGCCTCGAGGAGGCGGCGGACGGTTCGGTCAGGAAGGCCGAGAAGATCGCGGCCGACCTTCTGGCCGAGGCCGGGGCCTCGATGTCCTGCGAGGGCCGGCCCTTCTACGCCGTCGGCGGCACCTGGCGCTCGCTCGCCCGGCTGCACATGTTCGAGATCGGCTATCCGCTCCACGTCATGCACGCCTATTCGATCGCCGCGGACGAAGCCCTCGAGTTCTCGCGGGTCGTCGCCCGGCGCGACACCGCCGCCCTCGACCAGATCGGCGTCGTCTCCAAGTCGCGACGCTCGCTGCTGCCTTTCGGCGCCGTGGTGATGGAGAAGGTGATCGAGGCGCTGAAACCCTCCAAGGTGGTGATCTCCGCCCTCGGTGTGCGCGAGGGCCATCTCTTCGAGCTGCTGACGCCGCAGGAGCGCGCCGAGGACCCGCTGCTGGAGGCGGCGGCGGAGCTCGCCTATCTGCGCTCGCGTTCGCCGCGCCACGCGGAGGAACTGGTCGACTGGTCCGCCGGCGCCTTCGCCGCCCTCGGCCTCGCCGAGACCGCGGACGAGGCGCGGCTGCGCGCGGCCGCCTGCCTCGTCTCCGACCTCGGCTGGCGCGCCCATCCGGACTATCGCGGCGAGCAGAGCCTCAACCTCATCGCCCACGGCGCCTTCATCGGCATCGACCATCCGGGCCGGGCCTACATCGCCCTCGCCAACTACTTCCGCCACGTCGGCCTCGTCGACGAGGCGCTGAGCCCGCGGATCCGCGAACTGGCGACGACGCGGACCAAGGAGCGCGCCCGCACCCTCGGCGCCGTGCTGCGCGTCGCCTACCTCATCTCGGCCTCGATGCCCGGCATCGTGCCGCAGACCCGCCTCGTCGCCGGCGACGACAGCCTCATCCTGCAGATCCCGAAGGCGCTGGCGAGCCTCGACGGCGACCGCCTGCGCAAGCGCCTCGCCCAACTCGCCAAGCTCGGCGGCCTCAAGGGCGGCGAGGTGGCGCTGGTGTGACCGACGGCTCGTCGACCAGACGAAAAGGCGGCGGCACCCGGGTGCCGCCGCTTTTGCCTCTCGTATCCCCGACGATCAGCCGAGCTTGTCGAGCGCCTGTGCGAGGTCGGCGATGATGTCGTCGGCGTCCTCGATGCCGACCGAGATCCGCACCACGTCCGGCCCGGCGCCGGCCGCCACCTTCTGGGCGTCGGTGAGCTGGCGGTGGGTGGTCGAGGCCGGGTGGATGATCAGCGAGCGGGTGTCGCCGATGTTGGCGAGGTGGGAAAACAGCTCGACGCCGGAGACGAGGGCGACGCCGGCGTCGTAGCCGCCCTTGAGGCCGAAGGTCATCACCGCGCCGGCGCCCCTCGGCAGATACTTCTGCTGGAGCTGGTGGTGCCGGTCGCCGGGCAGGCCGGCGTAGGACACCCAGGACACCGCCTCGTGCCCGGCCAGCCACTCGGCGACCTTGCGAGCGTTGTCCGAGTGGCGCTGCATGCGCAGCGGCAGGGTCTCGATGCCGGTGAGGATCAGGAAGGCGTTCATCGGCGAGATCGCCGGGCCGAGGTCGCGCAGGCCGAGCACCCGCGCAGCGATGGCGAAGGCGAAGTTGCCGAAGGTCTCGTGCAGCACCATGCCGCCGTATTCCGGCCGCGGCTCGGACAGCAGCGGATAGCGGCCCTCGCGCGACCAGTCGAAGGTGCCGCCGTCGACGAGGATGCCGCCCATCGAGTTGCCGTGGCCGCCGAGAAACTTCGTCAGCGAGTGGACGACGATGTCGGCGCCGTGCTCGATCGGCCGGCAGAGGTAGGGCGAGGCGAGGGTGTTGTCGACGATCAGCGGCACGCCGGCACGCTTGGCGACCTTGGAGATCGCCTCGATGTCGGTGACGATGCCGCCGGGATTGGCGAGGCTCTCGATGAAGATCGCCTTGGTGCGCGGGCCGACCGCCTGTTCGAAGGAGGCGACGTCGTCCGGATCGGCCCAGACCACGTTCCAGCCGAAGCTCTTGAAGGAGTGGCTGAACTGGTTGATCGAGCCGCCGTAGAGCTTCTTGGAGGCGATGAACTCGTCGCCGGGCTTCATCAGCGTGTGGAAGGCCAGCATCTGGGCGGCGTGGCCGGAGGCGACGGCGAGCGCGGCGGTGCCGCCCTCGAGCGCGGCGACGCGCTCCTCCAGCACCGCCGTCGTCGGGTTTGTGATGCGGGTGTAGATGTTGCCGAAGGCCTGGAGCCCGAACAGCGAGGCGGCGTGGTCGACGTCGTCGAAAACGAAGGACGTCGTCTGGTAGATCGGCGTCGCGCGGGCGCCGGTAGCGGGATCCGGCTTGGCGCCGGCGTGGATCGCGAGCGTGGAAAAGCCCGGGGTGTGGTCTGACGCCATTCGTTCTGTCCTTCCCTCAGTTCATTTTTCTCTTCAACGTCGCGTGACAATCATATGATGTCACATGACAATTCAAACCGGATCCAGCCCGAGACGCGGGATCTCGATCTTCGGGCAGCGGTCCATCACCATCTTGACGCCCGCGGCCTCGGCCATTTCAGCCGCCTCGTCGTTGCGGACACCGAGCTGCAGCCAGATCACCTTCGGCGGGGTCGCGAGCGCCAGCGCCTCGGCGACGACGCCGGCGGCGGCCTCGGAATTGCGGAAGACGTCGACCATGTCGATCGGTTCGGGGATGTCGGCGAGGCTGGCATAGGCCGGCGCCCCGGCGATGGTCGCTCCCGGCCCCGCGGCGGGGTTGACGGCGAACATGCGGTAGCCGTGGGCGGCGAGGAAGCGGGTGACGTAGTTGCTCGGCCGCTCCTCCTTGTCGCTGGCGCCGACGACGGCGATGGTCTTCACGCCGGTCAGGATCGAACGGATGTAGTCGTCGGAATAGTCGTCGTGATTCATGACACCTCTCGGGAAAGGTCCAGCCGGCCGGCGGCGTCCTTGGCGAAGAAGGGATTGTGGGCGACCTCCCAGAGGTGCCCGTCGGGATCGGCGAAATAGCCCGAATAGCCACCCCAGAACACCTTTTCCGGTGTTTTGACGGGCGTCGCCCCCGCCGCGAGGGCCTCGGCCATGATCCGGTCGACCTCGGCCGCGCTGTCGGCGTTGTGGGCGAGGGTGATCCCCCGGAAGCCGGAGCCCTCGGCCGCAACACCGGCGTCCTCGGCGAGGGACTCACGGCCGAAGAGGGCGAGCACGACGCCGGAGAGCTGGATGAAGGTCACACTCTCCTGAGACACTTCGGCCCGGCGCCAGCCGAGCGCCTCGTAGAACGCCGTCGCGCGGGCGACGTCGGCGACGCCGAGGGTGACGAGGTGGAGATGGGGCGAAAGGGTCATCGATCGCGCTCCTGCCATAGCGGATTTCGCTTCTCGAGAAAGGCGGCGATGCCCTCGCAGGCGTCGGCCTCCATCATGTTCGCCGTCATCACCGCGCTGGCGTGGGCATAGGCCTCGGCGAGCGGCATCTCGGCCTGGGCGTAGAAGGCTTCCTTGCCGATCGCGAGCGTCCGGCCGGACTTTTCCGCGATCGTCGCGGCGAGCGCCATCGTCTCCTCGGTCAGGACGTCGTCGGCGACGACCCTGTTGACGAGGCCGATCGCGGCGGCCCGCTCTGCACCGATCGGCTCGCCCGTCAGCAGCATCTCCATCGCATGCTTGCGCGAGACGTTGCGCGACAGNGCGACCANCGGCGTCGAGCAGAANAGGCCGATGTTGACGCCGGGCGTGCAGAAGCGGGCGCTCGCGCCGGCGAGGGCGAGATCGCAGCTCGCCACCAGCTGGCAGCCCGCGGCGGTGGCGATGCCGGCGACTTCGGCGATCACCGGCTTCGGCAGCCGCACGATCGCCTGCATCACCGACGAGCAGGTCGCCATCAGCGCCTCGAAATAGGCGCGCCCGCCGTCGTCGTCGGCCCGGCGGGCGGAGAGTTCCTTGAGATCGTGCCCGGCGGAGAAGGCCGGGCCGTCGGCGGCCAGCACGACGACCCGCACCGCGGGATCGGCGG
>Ga0065721_10052621_pt1 | contig 11529 bp, 7 predicted proteins | sample Mesricmetagenome_FD_59108 | JGI IMG/M metagenome (GOLD analysis project Ga0065721, IMG submission 59108) | Mesophilic microbial community from rice straw/compost enrichment Sample: eDNA_1 v2 (version 2) | ecosystem: Engineered > Solid waste > Grass > Composting > Bioreactor | place: USA: Davis...
AGATGCTACTAATGGAGTATGGCGGTAGTGTGGATGCCCATTCGACCTATATAAAATATAAATTACCAGAATATCTCGAACTTGGTGACTATGTAATTAAAGTTTACCACCGCGAAGATGAAGACGAACCCTGGGGCGACCCAGTGGCTTTGCCCCCGATCACCGTAGATCTTGCTGATAAGAGTACAAAAATTACGGCGCTGGGTTATGATAGACAGAACATAAATGACGATTCCAATCCTATGCCGTACGAGTACTACGTCAGTTGCTACGGCCAGTTTTTGGGAAATACTTCGGCAGAAGATATCAAAACCAATGCAAAACTCTTCCTTACCAAAGTCGGGGAGCCAGACAACAAAACAGAGCTGGAAATATCAACTGCAACGACGAGTTCAAAGCTCACCTTCTTCTACATTAAGTCGGGTAAACTACCAGGTTTCTTTCCTCATGGAAAGTATTATCTCAGCGTTGAATTTAATGGAACGGTCATACAGTCGGATGAGGAAGTTAACTATCCATTCTTCGAGTAGGGGCGGTGTCGATTCCTGATTTCTAATGGGTCTCACCGTTTACCGTTGGGACTAACGCTTCGTTGACGAAAGTTCGAGGTCCAATGATGACAGGCTCCGGCAACTGTAAAGTTTGTTCACTTCGTGGAGGACTTTTCGTCGCCTGGCAGTGGTTTCTACCTGCGATCTGAGAGATATTCGAAGTTCTGTTGACCGTAATTGAACCCGCCATCCGTCAATCCTCTCAAACAGAAAGTTGTTGATTTTCCTCACGAATCGCATGTTTAAACTTTATATTATTCATTGAGGCGTGGTTACGGTGGAAATCAAGTTGGGATGATTTTAGCTAACTGGTGCTGCAGCAAGTGAAACATGCCGGCGCAGCAACGATTAGAAAGATTTCTGATTCCTGATTTTCTGATGGGGCCAGACCACCGCCTTCAATAATGTCCGTTTTTTACAATTCAAGTTAAAAACTACCCACCATTATTGTTTTATATTGTCTCAAGGTGATGGCCCTTCAAACCAATCACCAATAAATTCGAATTTGGATAGAATAGGTACACCATTCAAATGAAGGAATCGATCAATATGCAGAGGTGGACACAACAGCGTGTCAGCGCAAATGAAATAGACAACAGGCTGGAATCGCTTTTGTACCGAGTATCAGAATACCGGCACCTTTTCCGTCCTGTACAACCAGCCGTAACCAATAGCAACGAACTCGTAACCTACCATGAGTATTGCCCGGCTTTGCAAATACAACCCTACATCTACTGTTATTGGCAATTAAAAACTACTCAAAAACTCCAGCAACCCTTCTTCTACCGGGTTGTCGCCGATGGTTGTATTGATATTGCATTTGATTTAAAGAGAACGCAGGAGAGTGTTGTTATGGGGTTTCACGATACGTTCAATGAATTTGCTCTTGAATCGGAATTCAATTACGTCGGGATTCGTTTTCTGCCCGCGATGTTTCCCGTCGCATTCAATGTTGATGCCTCTGAATTAAGCCACTGCATGCTGCCGCTGGACAACCTATTGCCCGGGATTGCCCGTCATATCCGCAACAATGCCAATCCGCAATTTAGAATGGATCAATTGATCCGATTTCTTGACGACTACTTTGTCCGAGAGTTGGCCGGGGTCCGGCGTGAAATAGACCATCGCTTTTTTAATGCTCTTCAATCAATCCTGATAAGGCAAGGAACTATAAATATCGGAAGTGGTATTGATACCGGACTGAGTTCCCGTCAAATGCGACGGCTATTCAACTTCTATATCGGAGATTCACCAAAGCGTTTTGCAAAAGTAGTCCGCTTTCAAAACGTTCTGCTGGCGAAACCATCAAGACAAAGTCTTAGACAAAACAAGCTATTCTTTGACGGCTACTACGATCAGGCACACTTCATCAAAGAGTTTCGTCAATTCTATGGACTGACACCATCGAAAGCTTTTAGCTAAAAGTAGCAGACTGAGATACTATTGTCCCAGTTCCGCGGTCTTGCGTCTTTCAATATCTTCCAATGCCAAGATCACTCAAGCACAGGATGAGGTATTTGGACAGACATTAACGATACCGTATCAGCTGTAGAACTCCTGTGCAGGATAAACGGAAGAATCTTCCCGGTTAACGAAGTGGACATGCCAGATTACGGTTCGGCAAACAATTCACGGGCAGATCTTATCCGGATATTCTGATGCCCTTTACCATTACTATGTCCATTTTTTACAATGATCAACAGTGTTTTTACCGGACCTTTGAGTTGAAAACAGATTCCCACAATGAAAATGATCCGAATCACCATTTTGCTTGGAGTGCTAGCTTCAGCCCATTCATTCTGCCAGCCATTATCAACTAAAACTGACATAAAAATGAAATTGAATGCAGGAATAATCACACCAAAACTTAAAGAAACCAAAGAGTTCTATCTGAACCACCTGGGCTTCGGGGTTACGTTTGAAAACGAATTTTATCTGTTGCTGCACACGCCCGACGGTGGATCAGAAATCAGTTTCCTACTGCCGAACCATCCCAGTCAGCAGCCCCTTTTTCACAAAGCGTTTGGGGGCCAGGGAATGTATCTGACCATTGAAGTCGACGATATCGATAGCATTTACAAAAAGATCAAAGAAACAGACATATCCATTAAGATCGACATTCGCGACGAGCCATGGGGTGACCGACATTTTGCTATCGAGGACCCCAACGGTATCGGTATTGACATTGTCAAATATTCGCCATCACAGGAGAATTAATTAACTGAATTCACATATCCCCTCAACATTCTGCAATGAACAAAGACATACGCTTTTCGAAGTCGGCTACCATTTTTTCGTCGAAAGAATCACTCTGGAGCGTTCTACTATCCGGACAACTATACGAGAACGCCTGGAGTGCACAACTCGAAACAACCTGGGAAGCAGGAACAGATATCCGGTTTTACGGCATTTGGGAAGGTGTTAAATACTTTGACAAAGGCGTAATCCTGGTTAACGATAAGTATAAGACAATCCAGTTCTCTTATTGGAGTTCGTTCTGGGATGTGAACGACCTTCCCGAAGAATATTGCTTCATTACGTTCAAAATTGATGCACTCGATGACATGACCTGCGAATGCTCCATTACACAAGACGGATTCAGAGACAAGATACACTATGCTGAGACGAAGCTTCTCCTGACCAAAACATTGGATACACTAAAGCTTGAAGCTGAAAAAATCTCCCTTGCATCGCTCGCCAACAAGGTCTTCGATAAACTTATCCTTGTAATTGGATCGATGGCCCCCGGATACTACAATAACTCCTTCAGAGATAGCTGGACTCCGGGGCAAATTGCAGAGCACATCATCAGCAGCAGCTCGGGCCTAACCCAGTTCTTCGGCGATGCTACTACTCCTTCCGGAAGGTATGACCAAAATGTACCATCCATCCGGGCAATGCTGCTGGATACTACACACAAGCTTAAGGCACCCGATGCACTTGTGCCACCTATCAAAATGTATGATGGGCGACACCAAATGGAGCAACTTCGGGTGATAAAGAACGAACTTGAACATTGTATTAAGACACTTGACTTTGCCGGGAAATGTGAATCTTATCCAATGCCCCCTTTCGGACTTATGAGTGTTTTCGAATGGTTGACCTTTACCGTCTACCATATCGCACGGCATACATCACATCTTGAATTACTGATGAAAAAACACAGTGCGTACCGAATATAGCGATCGGGCTGATTCATGATGTCTTACCAGGAAAGCGAAAGAAAACCGAAGTTAATCCAAATGTGGTGGAAACCGAGTCAATTCTCTGCAGCCAGACTCTCTATAATAATTTACAGAACAGAATCTCCTGCAAGCCGACTCTGGTCTATCGCAGCCCAAATTGACACCTTTCCCGGCAGTCAATGCAAGTTCAATTCTCTATACAACTTGCGCAGAAAACGATTGCTCTTCCAGTTTACCCGTTGTCAGTAACCCGTGTTATGATAATGTTCAGAATTTCACCAGAGTTGGTGCAAGCCATTAATGATTTCATAATCCCGACATTCCTCTGAGGTAACAGTTGCATGATACGTTTGTATCGTTAATCCTAAACAAACAATAACATGATGCAAAATTCTACCCGACGAAAAAGGAGTTTCCTTTGGGTGATTGTATTAACCCTAAGCTGTGCGACGTCTTCCATGGCACAGGTCATTGGCGGATCCGTCACCGACAGCCTGGGCAACGCTCTCCCCGGAGTCAACGTCCTGCTAAAAGGAACCGCCATCGGTACCACTACAGACGCAAATGGACAGTTCACCATGAGTGGCGATGAGTTGAATGAAAAGAGTGTTCTGGTCTTCAGCTTCATCGGTTTTAGAACAGCTGAAGTACCGTTATCCGGAAGAACATCACTCGACGTACTACTACACGAAGACAGAACCACACTCAGCGAAGTTGTTGTAACGGCGCTGGGTATCAGACGTGAAGAGAAAGCGTTGGGCTATGCCACGCAGACAGTCTCTCAAACACAGTTAAGCGATGCCCGGTCCAACAACTGGGCGGGAGCACTGTCGGGCAAGGTGGCAGGGCTAAGTCTCTTGTCGACAGGGTCGGGACCGTTGAATTCCACGCGCATCAAACTGCGAGGCGATAACTCACTGAACTCAAACGCGAACAGTGCCCTCATCGTCCTCGACGGTGTGCCTATGAACAGCGGCCTCATAAGCTCTGGCGTTTCCAACGCGTATGGGGCGGGATCAGGAAATGATGTCCCCATTGATTTTGGCAATGGCATCGCTGATATCAATCCCGACGACATCGAAAGCATAACGGTATTGAAAGGCGCAAGTGCCACCGCGCTGTACGGAAGTCGCGCTGCTAACGGAGCACTGATTATCACAACAAAATCGGGATCGCGTAAGGGGAAAGGTCTTGGCATAAGTATAAATTCCAACTACAGCATCAACGACGTATTAAAATGGCCCGATTACCAATACGAATACGGTCAGGGAACCGGACGCAACTTCAATGCCGAAGGTGACCTTTATTATTCCTATGGCGCGTCGGCAGATGGCTTAAGTACCGGTGGTACCAGCAGCGCCTTTGGCCCGAAGTTCGAAGGTCAACTTTACTTTCAATATGATCCAACCACGGAAGGGCAATCTCCTGCGCGCCGGACATGGAAACCGTACAAGGACAACATCAAAGGCTTCTGGCGAACCGGATCTACCATCACGAACAGCATATCAATCGAGGGCGGATCGGATAGAACTTCTGCACGCGCATCCATCACACATACCAAAAACGAATGGATCATGCCCAACACAGGTTACGAGCGCATCACCGCAGCCGTGAGTCTGAATCAGCACGTATCTGACAGACTTAAAATCAACGCGAAAGTTAATTATACGAATAAGCGCAGCGACAACCTTCCCGCTACGGGATATAACAATCAGTCGATCGCATACTTCATGATTTTCCAGAATCCCAACGTCGACCTGGCATGGTACAGGCCGATCTGGAAAAATGGCAAGGAACACATCGATCAGGTTCACCCATTCAGCGGATTCATTGACAATCCTTATCTCATCGCGTACGAAATGACTAATGCGGTCAACAACAATACCATTGTAGGAAATATTTCTGCGCATTACACGATTTCCGACAAGTTCGACGTGATGGTTCGGTCAGGTATAGCCACAAGTTCAGAATTCCGCCAGCAACGCAGACCCTACAGCTCAGCAAATTTTCTGAAAGGCTATTATAAAGAACAGGATATCGATAATTACGAAGTGAACACCGACGCATTAGTTAGCTATACGGAAAAGATTGGTCAGCACATCGATCTGAAAATCTCTGGCGGAGCAAACACAATGCGTCAAAAGTTTCGTGGCGTGGAATCGTATGTGACGGGCCTCGTCATCCCTGGCGTTTACAAACTCACAAACGGTTTAGATCGTCCGATGGTGTTTACTACGCAGACTGAAAAGATGGTGAACAGCGTTTACGGTTTCGCAAACTTCGGATATGACGATAAAGTCTTCATTGATATTACGGGGCGCAATGACTGGTCGAGTACACTACCCGCGCAAAACAATTCCTTTTTCTATCCGTCCGTCAGCACGAGCCTTGTGCTGAATGAAATCTTTGATCTGCCAGCAGCGGCGTCGTTCGTAAAGCTCCGTCTATCTGCAGCACAAGTGGGTAACGATACAGAACCCTATAAAACGCAAAAGTATTATGGCCCAAGCGAGTTTCCAGCTTCAGGGTCCGTACCTACGACCCTTCACAACGTCGATTTCAAACCGGAGATTACCACCAGCTATGAAGCTGGCCTTGAGGGAATTTTCTTCAATCGGCGCATAGGTTTCGATGTGACGCTATATCGCAATTTTACCAAAAACCAGATTCTCGAAGTTCCTGTTGATCCGACAATCGGTTATTCACGCGCCGTGCTTAATGCAGGCGAGGTACGAAACCAGGGGATCGAGTTAATGCTGAATGGATCGCCCGTTTCTACTGACCATTTCAAATGGAACATTACCGCAACATGGGCACGCAACTACAACAAGGTGTTGTCGCTGGCGGGAGAGATGGACGATCGTCAGGATATCGGATATGGCGGCAATGCCACGATCACCGCTACAGTTGGTGGAACAACAGGTGATATTTATGGATTTGGTTTCACACGGGCTCCGGATGGTCAAATCATATTTGATGAAACAACGGGATTGCCTGTACGTCCTGATGAAGTCCAATATATCGGCAATGCCTATGCAGACTGGAAAGGTGGACTGAACAATGAGTTTAAGTACAGGAATTTTCGATTGAACATTATGTTCGACGGGCAATACGGCGGTAAGATCTACTCACAGACTCACCACAAAATGTCGGAGCAGGGAAAACTTACGCATACGCTGCACGGACGTGAGGATGGTTACATCATTGGGCAGGGCGTGGTGGATAGTGGCGACGGAACGTTCAAACCAAACACCAAACAGGTGAATCTTGCTGACTATTATGCCGACTACTATCGCCGCGCAAATGTGGAAGCAAATACTTTCGATGCTTCCTTTCTCAAGCTTCGTGAACTACGCATTGAATATTCCATTCCGGCAAGGAGATTGAGTCGCACACCTTTCAGACAGATCTCGATTGCGCTATATGGCCGTGACCTCGCGATGATCACGAAGTTCCCGATTTTCGATCCCGAAACTGCTGCACTGAATGGTAATACTATTCTTCCCGGGGTCGAAATGGGCCAGCTTCCAACGCCACGTACCTGGGGAGCAAACCTTTCATTGAAACTGTAATCACCACTAAAAGATAAACCTTATGATCCAATTCCGGAAAATATATCTCTGTGTCCTGACCATTGCATTGGTTATGGCGTCATGTACCGATAGCTTTGAAGACATCAACACCGACCCCAATCGCATTGACAAAATCAGCCCGGGGACGCTATTAAATCCTATTCTCTACAACATTGCGAGCTTCAACACTAAACGCGCCGACGACTTCACATTCCAGGTGATGCAGGTGGCTCTTCCGTTTCCCAGCGGATCAGGTGGAGCGCATCGGTATAATATAGGCGAATCTGCGGGCAATTCCACCTGGAACACTTATTACAAATGGCTTATCAACGTAAAGGAAATGAAAACGGCCGCGGTTGCTGCGCAAGATGTAAACTACGAAGCCATTGCCCTGACTTTAAACGCCTGGATTTATTCTCTGCTGACAGATTGTTTTGGCGACATCCCTATGGAAGAGGCAGTGCGTGGCGATGAGGGAGTTTTTCAGCCAAAATTTAACACGCAAAAGGAGGTCTATACCCAGCTTCTTGCTGACCTGGAACGGGCGAATTCGCTTTTTAATCCTTCATTGCCTTTACTGTATGGCTCTGAAATACTGTACAGCGCATCTGCTGGTGACATCGAAGGCGGACAGAATATCAGAAAGTGGCGGATGTTCTGCAATTCTCTGCATATGCGACTCCTGTTGCGTGTGTCGAAACGCCCGGAGATGAATGCCCATGCAAAGCTGGCAGAAATTATCTCAGACCCGGAAAAATATCCGGTATTTACGAGCAACAGCGAAGCCGCGTTACTTCGTGTCACGAATGTAGCGCCAAACATTTCTCCCTGGGGACGCGCAATCGACTTCACCACGTTCCGGTCGATGTCTGAATTCTTCATTGACAACCTTAATGCGTTGAACGACCCCCGTCTTCCGATCTTCTGTACCCAGGCAAAAGACAAGACCACTCAGGAGAATATCGGTTTCAAAGGTGTCCCAAGTGCCTATGTGGGCAGCGACTCTCAATTCGATTTCATCCCTTCCAACCATAACATCGCTCTCGTAACTGCACCTATGGTATGTGTACTCATGACGTATGCTGAAGTCGAGTTCATCAAAGCCGAGCTTGCGCTGAAGGGAGTAATCGCTTCAGACGCGAAGATACACTATGAGAACGGAGTGAAAGCCGCAATCACGCAATGGAACGGTGTCGTCCCTTCCGATTATTTCTACAACGAGGCTGCCGCGTACAATGGAACAATGGAACGGATCATGCTACAGAAGTACCTTGCGTTGTACTTCAATGATTACCAGCAATGGTTCGAATACCGACGTACAGGTCTGCCCGTTCTTCCGACGACTGACGGCATGTTGAACGATAAGAAAATGCCGGTGCGTTTTGAGTATCCTGTTGTCGTTCAGACACTCAACTCTGAGAATTATGCGCGAGCGGTTGACGCGATGGGAGGTGATGATATCAATACAAAAGTCTGGTGGGAAAAGTAAAGAACAACATGACACTAAACAGAAGAAAATTTATACAAAACTTGGGGCTTACTGGTGTAGGCCTCGGGTTGACTCTCAATCGTACGAACGCAAACCCACTCCGGCCTGTTCGCGATCTCTCTGAAGTAAGACTTACCGGTAGCGTGAAGTCCGAAGGGAAAGGTATCGCTGGCGTGGCGATTACTGACGGCCTGAACGTGGTGACCACCAACATCAACGGAAATTATGCTTTGAAGTCCAACGCCTCTGCTGAGTTCGTTTATATCTCAACGCCCCGTGGTTATGCTTTCAATCATGATAAAGGGATCACACAGTTCTATCAATCAATAGTTCCGGTGAGGGGAGCCTTCAAAGCGGACTTCAACCTGGAGAAACTTGCCATAGACGATACGATTCATAACTTTATCGTATGGGCTGATCCGCAGATTCAAAATGCTGATGATGCCGCGCTGCTGAAGTCACAGTCCGTCCCGGATACTCGAAAGCTCATTGCCAGCTATGGAGAGCAGGCACTGTTTCACGGCATCGGTTGTGGGGACCTGGTGTGGGACAAGTTTGAACTTTTTCCGGATTACAAAGAGGCAGTAGATCAGACAGGCATTCCATTTTTTCAGGTGATTGGCAACCACGATATGGACATCGACGCACGTTCCGACGACAATTCGTCTAAGACTTTCAAAAAGCATTTCGGACCATCCTACTATTCTTACAACCGGGGTGAGGTTCATTATGTGGTACTCGACGATGTATTCTTCCTGGGAACATCTAAGAGTTATATTGGCTATATCCAAGAACAACAATTCGCGTGGCTCGAACAGGATCTTGCCAACGTGAAACCTGGCTCGACTGTCGTGGTAGCCGTGCATATACCGGTGAATACCGGCGTGAAGCGTCGTAACCAGCTCGCCGAAGAACCCATTGGAGGCGTTGTCGCAAATCGCAGAGAATTGTATCGCATCCTAAAACCATTCAAGGCTCACATTATGTCAGGACATACCCACTTCAATGAAAAAGTTTTCGAAGGTGGGAACATCATTGAGCACGTTCATGGCACCGTCTGCGGCGCATGGTGGACTGGGCCCATTTGCTACGATGGAACTCCGAACGGATATGGCGTCTATGAAGTAAACGGTGGAGAAATCACCTGGTATTACAAGGCTGTAGGCATGGAAAAAGACCACCAGTTTCGCATTTATCCTGTTGGTGCGGTAGAAGGGAAACCAGAACTTTTTTCGGTAAACGTGTGGAACTGGGATCCTGAATGGAAAGTAGAATGGTTTGAGGACGGCAAACATCGGGGAGAACTCGAACGCAAAGTTGCTTACGATCCGTGGTCAATTGCCTTGCATCTTGGCGATCAAAAGCCGACACGCAGGGCGTGGGTGGAGCCACAAAGGACCGATCACATGTTTTTCGGCAAGCCGTCCGCGGATGCAAGGACCATCACCGTACAAGTGACGGATCGGTTTAAAAATGTTTATAAAAAAGAAACAAGCCTTTCAGCGCTGGCAATAGGGTAAACGTGCCATTCTTGCAGCGAATTATCTGCGCATCGGATCCCAGATTTACGTACACCTGGGATCCGATGTTCTTATCGTCGGGATCGATTTGTTATCAGTCCTGCCACTGATCTACCACGCCGGTGATCCAATTCAATGATACATACCGCTCGTAAGCAACAAATTCGTCTATACCAGGAATGGTCTTATCCCGATTATGCGCCTCACGAAGGCCCCAATTCAGGCGAAACATAAAATCGGATTCATCCAGTATTTCAGCGCGGGCGCGGGCTGTAGCGCTATCAATAAATTCGCTAGTGGTTTCGAAGAATCGCGGCAGTAAGGGGAAGATTGCCTGAGGATGAACCTCGTCCGATGGCAATCCCAGTGTCTCAACTTTATTAATTGCCCACAACATCACCCAGATCGATTCTGCGCGCCATTGGATCTGTGCAACCTCTTGTTCGGAGAGTTTCGGTTTGTGGAAAAGGGCCGTCTCTTGTACAGAAACATCGTCCCATAATTTTTCACGTATCAGGAACATCACTACCTCTTCCCGAAGGCTTGAATCTAATGCGACACAATTCAGATAGGAAAAAATCAGAATCCTCCTGGCGATTTGTTGAGGCGTTTTGAGATTCACGTCCTCTCCTTCAATCGGTGGAAGGTCGTCGATAAGAACCATCCCTAGAGAGGCAAGCCTTTCTTCAGAGTTAAGTTTACATTCAGTTGGCGTCACTGTGACAATTTCGCTCGAAAGATCGCGAGTGGATTCGCAAATCCATAATCCTGGAGTAACAAGAGTTATTTATTTCTTAGCAATGTCAGGAATGTTCCTGATCAAAACGAAGCAGGACTATATCCCTGTTTTAGACAGACAATCCAAGACGCTAACGGGTATTATCTCGGGACGCGATATACTTAAGTTGTATGAACAGCGTTTCCGCGATGAGAACGAGAGGACAAAACATATTTCACTCTCACAATCGTCCAGGAAGATGGCATTGAGGGGGAGGAGGATGATTCGGCGGTCAGGACGATAAACAAGCTTGCGGTGATGCATGGCGATCATCAGTGATGCGATCCGTTTGCCTAATGCGTGATTTGAATTATTATTTGTGACGCTGGTCCCCGGAATGGTCGTACCCAAACGAAATAATTCAAAAATTGCGTGTTGCAAACACGAGCAAAAATGAACTACTTCACGAAATGAGGTTGAACTAGTTCCCAGAT
>Ga0065721_10052619_pt1 | contig 11528 bp, 11 predicted proteins | sample Mesricmetagenome_FD_59108 | JGI IMG/M metagenome (GOLD analysis project Ga0065721, IMG submission 59108) | Mesophilic microbial community from rice straw/compost enrichment Sample: eDNA_1 v2 (version 2) | ecosystem: Engineered > Solid waste > Grass > Composting > Bioreactor | place: USA: Davis...
CTCAGCGGGCGTTGAAGCTTCTTCACATGCGGACAATGGGGGTCAACCCTGACCAACGGCTGCACGAGGATGCCCGAAATCTTTCCGAACTGACCACCTCGCTCGCTATTGGGCTCGTAAACGCAACCATCCTCTTGGTCAGTTTTATCGGCGTCTTGTGGACAATCTCCGAAACCTTCAGCTTCCAGTTTAACGGCGAACGCGTCACCATACCGGGCTACATGGTCTGGGCTGCGCTCGGCTATGCGGGCCTCGCTTCGTTCCTCAGCAATATCGTCGGCCGCCGTTTGCCGGATCTGAACGCCGAGCGCTATGCCAAGGAAGCGGAGCTTCGCTTCGCCCTGATGCACACGAACGAGAACATTCTGGCGATCACCCTTGCGAGAGGGGAAGACCGTGAACGCGACCGCGTGCAGAACGCCATCACGGTTGTTCTTCATGTCATCCGCCGGCTCGCCCGAGGATATACGAATCTAACCTGGGTTTCCGCGGGTTTTGGCTGGCTCTCCACCGTCGCGCCGATCCTGATCGCGGCACCCGCCTACTTTGCCGGCCACCTGACCTTCGGCGGACTGATGATGGCGGTGGGCGCGTTCAACCAGGTCTATGGCGCCCTGCGCTGGTATGTCGACAACTTCCGCCAGATCGCCGATTGGAAGGCAACGCTGATGCGGGTCTCGACGTTTCGGAAGGTATTGCTTGCCCTGGATGAGACGCCCGGCGCCGGCGACTTGCGATACCCGCAGACGGAGCAGGATCGCCTGGTCCTGCGGGGAGTTGAACTCTACACCGCGAGCCCCGGCACGCCGCGCAACCACGGTCTGCGTCTCCCCGCCGACGAGACGATCCTCCCGGGCGAGCACATCATGATCAACGGCGACGTCGGCGCCAACCGTCGGCTCCTGTTCGAAGCTCTTGCGGGCATCTGGCCGTGGGGAAAGGGCGAGATTGCCCTGCCGAGTGACGGCCGGATAGTATTCGTTCCTCAACAGGGCTACCTGCCGCATACCCGTCTGCGCGATGTGCTGGCTTATCCGCTCGATTCCGCACTCATGGACGAGGATCGCTTTCGGACTGCACTCGAACGGGTCGGGCTTTCTCCCCTGGTAGCTGCGCTTGACCTGACGGAGCGCTGGGATCGGAAGTTGTCAGAGGAGGATCAGGCGCGCCTGCGGTTGGCGAATCTCTTCTTGATCGAGCCGCGCTGGCTCGTCCTGGACGACATTCTTGAGGGCCTGGAGGCAGATGTTCAGCTGGAGCTGGCCGCGACCCTGGCAGAACTGGACAATGCCGCGATCATCTACATCGGAAGATGCGAAGCTTTCGACAGCGTTCTTAAGCCACGCCAATTGCATCTCCAGCCGCTTGCCGCAGCAAGCCCAATGATCATGCGCGACCGGCAAGGGCGGTCCTGACCGCGGGCACTTCAATTTCTATTGAAGTGTCTGTGCAGGGCGATCGCCCTAGATTGCCTGCTCCGACAATCCGGAGTGATCTACGTGTCTTTCATGCCCCGCCTCCTTCTATCCCTCGCGCTTCTGCCAGGGCTCGTCGCTCCCGCGGCAGCCCAGCAAGCGGAAAGTCAGCCGCCAGGCATCTTCAGCCTCATTCCGGCCGACTCAATCACCGAGCATCGGCTGTCGACTGAAGGCTCGCCACTGGAGTACCAGGCGACTGCCGGCACTCTGGACCTCTACGGTCAGGACGGGAGACAGACGGCAAAGGTGTTCTACACGGCCTATGTGGCTGAGGGCCCGTCACCGCGTCCCGTTACCTTTGCATTCAACGGCGGGCCAGGCGCCGCATCAGCCTACCTCCACCTCGGGCTGGCGGGCCCGAAGGTGGTGGATTTCGGCCTCGACGGCAATAGCGGCACTTCGCCAAGCCTCGTCGACAACCCCGACAGCTGGTTGCAATTCACTGATCTCGTTTTCATCGATCCTGTGGGCACGGGCTGGAGCCGCGCTGCCAGCGATGATGTCGCCCGCAGCTTCTATGGCGTGAATCAGGACGCCGACAGCATCGCCAAGCTGATTGCCCTCTACGTCCAGAAGAACGATCGCTTCCAATCCCCGAAATACCTGCTCGGAGAAAGCTACGGAGGGTTCCGAGCGGCCAAAGTAGCCACTGCTCTGAAGGATAACCAGGGCCTTCTGGTGTCGGGGATCATCATGCTCTCGCCACTTCTCGAAGGTCGCTTCCTCTTCAACTCCGGGGACGATCCTTTGAGCGCGGCGCTGCAACTGCCTGCTCTTGCAGCTGGCGAACTCGAACGACGGGGAGCATTCACGAGAGAGGCGCTGGCCGAAGCGGAACGCTTCGCCATGACAGACTACTTGGTGACGCTCGCCGGACCGCCACTCACCGGGGACGCTGCGGGAGAATTCTATAGCAGGATCTCCACCCTTACCGGCATGCCGGAGAATGTCGTCGCTGATAGCCGGGGGTTCCTGGCGGACGCCTACAGCAAGAACTCCGGGGGGAGCGGGCAGATTGTCAGCCGCTATGACGTCTCCTATGCAAGGCCGGATCCCTATCCGGAAGCCGCCTATGGACGGAACGACGATCCGATCCTAGATGGTTATACGCGCGCCTATGGCGGTGTCTTCGCGTCCTATGCCGAGCATCATCTGGGCTATCGCAGCAGGATGACCTACACGCTCCTCAACGAAGAGGTGAACCGACGTTGGGAATGGAACGGCGATCATGGCGGGGGTGGACGTGCTATCGCGTCTGCTGTGGACGATCTGCGCGATCTGCTATCCGTCATTCCCGAGTTTCGTATGCTCGTTGCCCACGGCTACAGCGATGCGATCACGCCCTACGGGATGAGCCGCTACGTGCTTGACCACCTGCCGCCCCTGCTTGCGGCAGAACGCACCTCTTTGCAGATCTATCGCGGCGGACACATGTTCTACACGGATCCCGCATCGAGGAAGGAGTTCTTCGACGACACAGCCGCCTTCTTCGCAGGAGGCGCGCCGGAGTGAGCATCACCGGCGCGCGATTGACAGGATTTCTAGCTCAGGCGCGCTCCAGCGCTACGGCGACGCCCTGGCCGACGCCGACGCACATCGTCGCAAGTGCGCGCTTCGCGTTTCGGAGCTGAAGCTCGAGCGCGGCCGTACCCGTGATCCGCGCGCCCGACATTCCGAGCGGGTGCCCCAGCGCGATTGCGCCGCCATTCGGATTCACCCGATCCGAATCCTCCGGAATACCCAGTTCGCGCAGCACGGCGATGCCCTGAGACGCGAAGGCCTCGTTCAGTTCGATGATGTCGAAGTCCTGGGGCGATAGGCCGAGGCGGCTGCAAAGCTTCAGCGTCGCCGGAGCGGGGCCAATTCCCATGATCCGGGGTGGAACACCGGCGCTGGCACCACCCAGGATACGAACGATCGGAACAAGCCCGTGTTTTCGTGCGGCGGCTTCCGAAGCGATGATCAGCGCAGCCGCTCCGTCATTGACGCCGGAGGCATTGCCGGCCGTGACCGTGCCACCTTCCTTCTTGAAGGGCGTACCAAGCTTGGCGAGCGCCTCGAGCGTTGTCGCGCGCGGATGTTCGTCCCGCTCGACTACGACCGGTTCCCCCTTCCGTTGCGGGATGGTGACGGAAACGATCTCACGAGCAAGACGGCCATTGCCTTGGGCTTCGGCGGCTCGCGCCTGGGACCGGAGCGCAAATGCATCCTGGTCTTCGCGCGTGACCTGGTAGTCCTCCGCGACATTCTCCCCGGTCTCTGGCATGGAATCGACGCCATACTGCTTCTTCATTACGGGATTGACGAAGCGCCACCCGATGGTCGTGTCGTAAATCTCGGCATTGCGGGAGAAGGCCGTCTCGGCCTTGGGCATGACGAAGGGAGCCCGGCTCATGCTCTCGACACCGCCAGCAACCATCAGGTCAGCCTCACCCGCCTTGATGGCACGCGCTGCCGCGATGACGGCATCCATCCCTGATCCGCAAAGGCGGTTGATCGTGGTACCGCTTGTGGAGACCGGCAGACCGGCGAGGAGAAGCGACATGCGGGCGACATTTCGATTGTCTTCACCGGCCTGGTTGGCGCAGCCGAAGATGACATCATCCACTGCGTCCCAATCGACACCGGTGTTTCTCTCCATCAGCGCGCGGAGCGGAACCGCACCGAGATCGTCGGCGCGCACCGTAGATAGGGAGCCGCCAAAACGGCCGATCGGGGTACGAATGTAGTCACAGATGAAAGCTTCGGTCATGGATATCCTCAAAGAGCGGGAACAACGAGATCGGCGACGGGGCCGTCTAGGTGAAGCGGCGCACCGGTCATGGCCTGCAGTTCCTCCAGCGTCATGGCCGCCAGTTTCTCCCGCAGGACGAAGCGCCCACCGACAATGTCCACCACGGCATGGCTCGTATAGACGCGTGTGATGCAGGCAACCCCGGTCAGCGGGAAGGTGCATCGCTCAACAAGCTTCGGCTCGCCCTTCTTCGTCACATGCTCGGTGATGACGCAGACCTGCTTTGCCCCATGCACCAGATCCATCGCACCACCGACAGCCGGAACGCCCTTGGCGCCGACGCGCCAGTTGGCGAGGTCGCCGTTCTGGGCCACCTGATAGGCGCCAAGGATCGCCACATCCAGATGACCGCCGCGGACCATGGCAAAGCTGTCGGCATGGTGAAAGAACGCGGCGCCTGGCTTCAGGGTGACGGCCTTCTTGCCGGCATTGATCAGGTCCCAGTCCTCTTCTCCTTCCGGCGGCGCTTCGCCGAAGTCGAGGATGCCGTTCTCCGTGTGGAAGATCGCTTGGCGCCCCGAGGGCTGGTATCGCGCAACCATCTCTGGAAACCCGATCCCGAGGTTCACATAAGCACCATCGGCTATGTCCTGGGCCGCCCTCCAGGCGATCTGGGCGTTGGAGAGCTTGATGTCTTCGCGAGTGTTGGCGGGGGTTTCGGCGGTCATACGTAGGCCACTCCGGCTCGAATGAGGTCTTCTTCCTGTCGAGGCTGGCTGACCTCTACAACGCAGTCCACGAAGATCCCTGGCGTTATGACATGCTCCGGGTCGATACCGCCGGGCGAAACGACCTTCGTCACCTGTGCGATTGTCTTCGCCGCGGCCATGCACATCAGCGGATTGAAGTTTCGGCCAGCCTTGTTGTAGGTCAGGTTGCCGTGGGTATCGCCAACCTGTCCCTTAACGAGGGCGAAATCCGCCTTCAGCCAGCGCTCCTGTATATAGTGGCGGCCATCGAATTCGGCAGTCGGCTTACCCTCGGCAAGCTCGGTGCCGTAGGCGGTGGGAGTATAGAAGGCAGGGATACCGGCCCCGCCTGCGCGTATGCGTTCCGCAAGCGTGCCCTGCGGCACCAGTTCCAGTTCGATGTCGCCGGCGAGATACCGGTCGGTGAAGGCGCGTGGGTCCGTGGAGCGGGGGAAGGAGCAGATCATCTTCCGCACCATCCCGGCATCGATCATCGCTGCAATCCCGATCCGGCCATTGCCGGCGTTATTGTTGATGACGGTGAGACCCTTTGGCCCCTTATCGATCAGGGCGTGGATAAGCTCGATCGGCGCGCCCGACCCGCCGAAGCCGCCGATCATGATGGTGGAACCGTCTTCGATCCCGGCCACGGCATCTGCAATGTTTGCGACAGACTTGTCCATGCGATCCTTCCTGTCTCCGTTGGTTCAGGAGTACCGGGTCGGCCTATCGACATCAACCGATTTGTGCGCTATTCGACGTTTGTTCGCATATCGCACATTGAGGAGTATCCATTGCAGGAGACAGATTTCCTTGGAGGGTTCGCAAAGGGCCTTCGGGTATTGGAGGCCTTCGCCGATGCAAGGCCGAAACTGTCGATTGCGGATGTCGCGAGGCTAACGGGACTGGACCGGGCCACCACGCGCCGCTGCCTGCTCACCCTCGCTCGCCTCGGCTATGCAGATTACGACGGGAAGTTCTTCTCGCTGACCCCACGCGTGCTCCGCCTTGGTCACGCTTATCTTTCGGCGACACCCCTGCCGCGGATCGTGCAGCCGCATATCGACCGTCTCTCGCAGGACGTCGCGCAAAGCGCCTCGGTCAGCGTCTTGGACGGCAGCGAAATCGTGTATGTCGCACGGGCGTCATATCAACGGGTAATGTCTATCAATCTCATGCCTGGAAGCAGGCTGCCCGCCTATTGCGCCTCGATGGGCAGGGTGATGCTGGCGGCCCTGCCGCCCGAGGAGGCATTGGCGCGAATCCGCCAGAGTGAGCTCCGCGCCTTCACTCCCTCGACACTAACGGAGCCTGAAGACCTGATGGACGAGCTTGTCCGGGTTCGGGAGCAAGGCTACGCCATCATCGACCAGGAGCTTGAGGTCGGTCTCTGCTCCATCGCCGTACCCCTGAAGGATGAACGGGGAGATGTTCTCGCGGCGCTTAACATCGGTGCATCCGCTGCGCAGATTCCTGCCAGTGAACTAGTCGGCCATTTCCTCGCGCCACTCAGGAAGACGGCGGACGTACTGGGACCGATGCTTCGATGAGGTTGATGGCGGCACGCCTCACTCACGGTTTGGTGACCGACCGTGAATTGCCGTCCGTAGCGAGCTGGCGCTAATACCGGAGGCGCCGTCTTTGAACGTTCTGCTCCAGGCCGGCATCTCATTCCTTGGGCCAACCCCAGCCCAGGTCTCCCCTCCATCCTCCCGGAAAACCTGCCTTGTTGAAGTTCACGCGCCGTTCACTGTTGATCGCAGTTCCCTTACTTGCTGCCGGATGCACCACCACCACCTCGCCCCGCACCCGGACCGTGAAGCCGCTGATCCCCGACGAGTATGTAGCCATGTATGGTGCCGTTGATGGAGAGGCTTTCCCGGTTGCAGCAACGGATCTGACGCGCGTCGAGCCGCAGTTTCTTCGGCGTGATGTTGCCTATCCGACCGATCAGCCTCCGGGAACGATCGTCGTCGATACCGAAGCGCGGTACCTCTACCTGGTCCGCGAGAACGGTCGGGCGCTGCGCTACGGGATCGGCGTCGGCAAGGCGGGCCTGGAATTCGAGGGCGAGGCGGTGGTGCAGTACAAGCGGCAGTGGCCGCGATGGACCCCGACCCAGGCCATGATCGCCCGGGAACCAGAACGCTATGGCCCCCTCGCCGCCGGCATGGAACCGGGCGTCATGAACCCGCTCGGCCCGCGGGCGCTTTACCTGTTCAAGGACGGCAAGGACACGCTCTACCGCATCCACGGCACGACGGAGGCATGGACCATCGGCAAGGCAGTCTCGAGTGGCTGCATCCGTCTGTTGAACCAGGACATCATCGACCTGTACCGGCGGGTACCGAACGGATCACGAGTTGTGGTCCTGCAGGGGGGAAACGCAAATTCGCGGCAACTGCCTCAGGTCTGAGCTAACGGGCCTCCCCGTACCAAGCTAGGCGGCTAGCTCTTGCGTCCGATGTCGCGGATGTCACGCACAAGCCGATCCGCCAGGCGGAGGGCAGCTCCGGTGGCCCCGACCATGGATGGCAGGATCATCCATTCCAGGGTCCATGCAGCCCCTGAGCGCTCCTGCTCATGGACGAGGGCCTGATGAAGCCCGCCGGCCTGAGCCGCATTGTACCGCGCGAGCCCCACCAACATTTCCGCAGCGACGGGATTTTGCTTATGCGCCATGGCGGAAGAGCCACCGCCACCGGCCAGGATGATCTCCTCACCCATCTGGGCAAGCAAGGTGATGTCCTGCCCAAACTTGCCGAGGCTTCCTGTCAGGAGTGACAGGAGGCTCCCGAAGCCGGCAATCCTGTCACGCTGGCTATGCCATTGCGGAGCATCGAGAAGTCCAAGCTCGGCCGCCATCGTTCGCCGGACCGCTTCTGCCTTGTCGCCAAGCTTCTCCAGTGTCCCGGCAGCACCACCGAACTGGATGACGAGATCGGTGGTCCTGTAGCGATCCATCTGGGACATGTGACGATGCAGCGGCTCCCGCCATGCACGCATGCGGTCCCTGACGGTGATGGGGATTGCCGCCTGCATGCGCGTATGCGCCATCAGCATCCTGTCGCCGAACGTTTCCTCGACCTTCTCCATCTCACCCTGCAAGGCGAGGACCCGCGAATGAAGGAGGTCGCACACGCCCTTCAGCCGCAGTATCAGCGCCGTGTCGATCACATCCTGGCTGGTGGCCCCCATGTGAAGGTGCGGCTTGGACTCCTCGCTCAGGCTTTCGCGCACCTGCTTGACCAATTCCGGCACGACTACACCATCCCGGGCAATCCCCGCGCGCAGCCGTTCCATATCGGGCCGGAAGTTCCTGCAACACGCCACGATCTCCGCTGCAGCAGGCGCCGGGATCACCTCCCATTGCGCCTCGGCCTTCGCGAGTGCGGCTTCGAAGGAAAGCATCGCCGCAATCTCCGCCTCCGCCGAGAAGAAACCGGCAGCCTCGTCGTCGCCGACGAGGGCGGAGAGATAGGGATGGTCGAAGGCGGAGAAGCTCATCGGCAGCTCAGACGTCGAAGAAGATCGTCTCTTTGTCACCCTGGAGATGGATGTCAAAGGTCACGGTATCGCCGTCGCGCTTGCCGATCAGGGTCGGGACGCGGACCTTGTGCTCGATGCGGGCGAGGATGGGGTCCTGCGCGTTCGCCTCCTCCTCGTCGGAGAAGTACATCCGCGTATTGAGGCCGATGTTGATACCCCGCGCCACGAGCCAGAAGTTGACATGCGGCGCCATCATCCGACCGTCGCGGAACGGCACCCGGCCAGGCTTGATCGTTTCGAAGACGAACTCACCCGTATCCATGTCGCCGGGGCAACGGGCCCATCCGAAGAAGTTCGGATCCGCCTCGCCGCGAGTCTCCGATGGGCTGTTGTAGAAACCGTCGGCATCGGCCTGCCATATCTCGACGAGCGCATCCCGTAGCGGTGTTCCGCTGCCATCGATGACGCGGCCACGGATGGTGATCCTTTCGCCGCGCGTCTGCTCGTTGATCATGGATCCGGAGCCGAGATCCTTGTCGAAGATGCCGTGTACGCCGGTGAAGTTCGGCGTGCAGCCGATATGGACATAGGGGCCCGCAGTCTGCGACGGCGATTCCTTGAGATAGCCGAGTGGCTGGACCATGTCAGTTCCCCTCCATGCGATTTTCGAACAGGGTTGAGCGGCGGCCGCGAAGCACGATGTCAAACTTGTAGGCGCGCATATCGTGCGGAATGGTCGCATTCATGTCGAGCGGCGCAATCAGCCGCTTGATTGCTTCCTCGTCCGGAATTGTCTTCACGATAGGGCAGATCCAGATCAGCGGATCGCCTTCGAAATACATCTGGGTGATCAGGCGCTGGGCAAATCCGTGTCCGAAGATGGAGAAATGGATATGCGCCGGGCGCCAGTCATTGACCCCGTTCGGCCAGGGATAGGGGCCGGGCTTGATGGTCTTGAACCAGTAGAAGCCGTTCTCGTCCGTGATGGTCCGGCCGACGCCGCCGAAATTGGGGTCCAGAGGAGCCAGGTAGGTCTCCTTCTTGTGGCGGTACCTGCCGCCCGCATTGGCCTGCCAGAACTCGACAAGCGCTCCCGCAACGCCAATGCCCCGCTCGTCCAGTACCCGACCATGGACGAGAATCCGCTGGCCGATCGGTCCGTCGCCGGGCTTTGAATAGTTGACGATCAGGTCGTTGTCGAACTCGTTGATGATATTGTGTCCGAAGACGGGTCCGGTGATCTCGCTCTTCGTACCTTCCAGCGAAATCAGCGCGCGCTGCGGGGACCGAAGCACCGTCGTCTTGTACCACGGCGTGTAGGCCGGCGGATGCATGTCGCGGTCGCGGGCAAAGAAAGGTGTCGTTTCAGGCGGTGCGTTTCTCATTTCTTGTCTCCCCCGTCCTCGGTGTTGGCGTCCATTTCGGCGTAGACCGCCTTGGCGATCTTGAAGGCATGATTTGCCGCGGGGACGCCTGCATATACTGCCACATGCATGAGGGCCTCGCAGATGTCGTCCATTGTCGCACCGGTGCGAGCCGTCGCCCGCACATGCATGGCGACCTCCTCGTGGTGACCGAGAGCCGCCAGCAGCGCAATCGTTACGATCGAGCGCTCCCGCTTCGTCCAGCCCGGCCGCGACCACAAGGTCCCCCAGGCCCCCTCGGTGATGAACTGCTGGAATGGGCGATCGAAAGGGGTTTCGCGGGCAAGGGCACCGTCGACATGCGCATCGCCAAGAACGGACCGTCTGGTTTGAAGACCCTGTCGATAGCGTTCCGTCTCGCGAGATGAATCGGTCATGGTCTCAATCCCTCGACGTCATTAAACAGGAAACTGCGGATTAGCGCCGCATAGGCGGCAGGCGCTTCGGCGCAGGGTATATGAGCCGCATCCTCGATGATGCTGTATTGCGCCCCGTCGATGAGGTCGGCCATCGATCGGACCAGAGCCGGCGGCGTTGAGCCGTCATGTTCACCGGCAATGCAGAGGACGGGGACCGCAATCTTCTGCGCTGCTTCCGTGAAGTCCGCATCGCGGATTGCCGCGCAAGTACCGGTGTATCCGGCAGCAGGCTGACGTTGCAGCATGTTGCGGTAGCCTTGATAGGCTGCATTGCCCGGATCCCGGAACTCCGGCGTGAACCATTTGGCCATGATATCGTCGACCATGCTGGCGATCCCGCCTGTCTCGATTACCGATATGCGCTGGTTCCACATCTCCGGCGTCCCAATCTTGTGGGCCGTATTGGACAGGATCATCGCCCGAACCAGATCCGGGCGTCGCTCATAGGCTCGCTGCGCGATCAATCCACCCACTGACAGGCCACAGATAAAGACCTCCTCCATTTCGAGATGGTCGAGCAGGCCGACGAGATCGCTGACATGGTCATCTATGCTGTAGGGCGGAGTTCCGAGATCGGAAAGCCCGTGCCCCCGTTTGTCGTAGGTGAGGATGGTGAAGTCATCGGAGAGTTTCGGCAGGACGTGGTGCCAAATGCGGGAATCGGTGCCCAGAGAGTTAATGAAGACCAGCACCGGCTTCCCGGAATCCGCAACGGTCACATCGTAGTGAATCGTGACGTCGCTGATGCGTACAAACTGCATTGTCTCTCTCCTCCCGAGAATACCATTGCAGCTCCGCAATGGTTAGGTAAAATGACATTATCAGCCATTTCCTTAACCCGCAGGTTATATCAGTTGAGCGACCCTCGCATCAAGTTTCGGCACTTGCATACATTTCTGGAGGTCGCTCGGCAAAGAAGCGTCGTCAAGGCGGCGGAGATCCTTCATGTCAGTCAACCCGCGGTAACGAAAACCATCCGCGAGTTGGAGGAAGCGCTGGGTGTCGCGATTTTCGAGCGCGACGGACGAGGCATCCGTATCACGCGCTATGGCGAGATCTACCTCCGTTACGCCGGCGCCGCGCTAACCGCTTTACGGCAGGGATTCGATGCAGTTTCACAGGAACTTTTCGACGCCGCCCCGCCTGTTCGCGTTGGGGCGCTGCCAACCGTTTCGATGCGCATCATGCCGCGCGCGATGTCACTATTCCTCGAACAGAAAACCGGGAGCCGCATC
>Ga0065721_10052622_pt1 | contig 11528 bp, 12 predicted proteins | sample Mesricmetagenome_FD_59108 | JGI IMG/M metagenome (GOLD analysis project Ga0065721, IMG submission 59108) | Mesophilic microbial community from rice straw/compost enrichment Sample: eDNA_1 v2 (version 2) | ecosystem: Engineered > Solid waste > Grass > Composting > Bioreactor | place: USA: Davis...
GGCTCCAAACCAAACTCTGCAAATGTGCTCAAACTTTTTCAATCTCCTTCTGTGTTGGGCCTTCACTTACGGCTTCCAAAAAATGATCAGTTCATTATAGCACAAACCCGCATGTAACTCCAGCCTCAGGAAATCGAGCCAGGCCTCCGAATGAGCCGCTTTCCCGAGGGGAACCTAGGAGCAGGCTGTCTCCGTTCCCGAAGCTATGCCTGCCATAAGGAGTGCTTTCATGAAAAGAATTGCCATAATCGGCCCCGTATTTTTGATGATTCTAAGCGCCGCATTCGTCGGTTTCGGTTTTCAATGGCTGCTTATTCCGGAAAAGCTGCTTAGCAGCGGCCTGTCGGGCGTAGCGATGGTGATCGGTTACTTGACCGGCTGGAATATCGGCTGGCTCTATTTTGCCCTAAACGTCCCGATTCTGTTCTGGGGATATCGCGTACTCGGGAAAAGGTTTATCGCGCTCAGCGTGTTGACCGTCGCCTCCACGTCTTTTTTCCTGCAGGTCATCCCCGTCGCGCAGGTGACGGACGATCGGCTGCTGGCTTCCGTGTTCGGCGGCGTGCTCGTCGGAATCGGAACGACGATCGCTCTCCGTTTCGGAGGCTCTTCCGGCGGCTTCGACATCATCGCTTCCATTATATCACGTTACCGGGACATTCCCGTAGGCATCCTCATCGTCCTTTTGAATACCCTCGTCGTCGCCGCGCTCGGTTTTTTGGAAAATGACTGGAACGCCGCTCTATATTCTATGCTGTCGATCTACCTGACGGGAAAAATTATCGACGCGGTCCATACGCCCCATCACAAGGTCACCGCTTTCATCGTCACGACACGCACGCAGGAATTGGCGTCCAGATTGCTGAAGCTGCCGCGGGGCGTGACGATCGTTCGAACGAGAGGCGCTTTCACGAGCGAAGAACGGGATATGCTGATGACCGTGACGACCCGTTTCGAACTGGCCGAGCTGCGCAAGATGATCAAGGAGGTCGACGCCAAGGCGTTCGTCAACGTCGTGCAGACCATCGACGTCATCGGGGATTTTAGAAAAAGATAAGCCGATTCGTCAATCCGCGCGATTTTTCCTCAAAATACTACAAAATACCTGTGTTGCCTCCCCCCTATCTCGTTTATAATCGGGTTACAGAGCTTATGGGGAGAGAATGGAAATGAATATTTTATTGGCGTTTTTCCTGTTGATGGGCAGCGCCCTCGGCGGACACCAGGAGGGAAGCCATTCCTCCGGAGGGTTTTGGAGCGCCGTGAAGACCGCGTTCGGCCAGCAGCACGGCGTTCCCGGCGCTCCCGGAACCGGACCGGCGGCCGAACCGTCGGATGCTTTCCCGGGGGACCCTCAGCCGGACGCCCCCGCCGTCAAGGGAATTTATGTAACGGCTTACAGTGCCGGCGGAGAGCGAATGTCCGGCTTGCTCGATCTGCTGGATAAGACCGAGCTTAACGCGATGGTCATCGACGTCAAAGACGACCTGGGCAACATTACTTACAAGACGACGAACCCGGTTCTTCAGGAGCTCGGCAGTCCGCAGCCTTACATCAAGGATATCGGCAAGCTCATGACGACGCTCCAAGAGCACGAGATTTATCCGATCGCGCGCGTCGTCGTCTTCAAGGACAGCGTGCTGGCGAAGAAGCACCCCGGCTATTCATTCGTGCAGAAGGACGGAACGGTGTGGCAGAACGGCAACAAAGACAAGTTCGTCAATCCGTATCGAAAGGAAGTATGGGATTACAACGTCGAAGTCGCGAAAGAGGCGGCGAAGCTGGGCTTCAAGGAGATTCAGTTCGATTACGTCCGGTTCCCCGAAGGCTTCGAAAAGAAAGCCGACAACTTGAAGTTTACGAAAAGCGAGCTCAGCCGGGTGGATATCGTCACGGGCTTCGTCGAATACGCGAAGAAAGAACTCGAACCGCTCGGCGTCAGGGTTTCCGTCGATATCTTCGGATACGCGGCGTCGGTCCCGGCGGCGGAAGGCATCGGACAGGATTTCACGAAAATCTCGAGCGCGGTGCACGTCATCAGCCCGATGATCTACCCGAGCCATTACAGCACGGGATGGTTTAAGCAGAAGGACCCGGACAAGGCGCCCTACGAGACGATCTTGGGAGCGATGGCCGATACGCACAAGAAGCTGGAGCCGCTTGGCGACGATAAGCCGATCGTCCGGCCGTGGATCCAGGATTTCACCGCCAAATGGCTGGGCAAAGGCCATTACGCCCAATACGGCGCCGCCGAAGTGCAAGCCCAGATCAAGGCGCTGAACGACAGCGGCGTGCAGGAGTATTTGCTCTGGAACGCGGGCAACCGATATACCGGAGGCGTCAAATATTAAGAAACGATAGCGAGCGGAGATCTACCCCGACTCGCTATCGTTTTTACTGGAGGGAGAATCGTCCCCGAACGGGAATCCGGCAGGCGATCCGATTCAATAAGCCCGAATAATCGGAAAACAAAAAAAGCCACCACACAAGGCAGCAGCTCATTCATGATACGTGATTTAGGGCCATAACATCCCTCATCGTCTTCCCTTTCGTTTAAGCACTTGCGCAATGTTCAGCAATTCAGCTTCCAACAAGTTGACTTCGGAAGGCTTTTGCAGATAGGCTTGAACGTGCAGTTCGATCGCGCGTTGGACATAGCAGAAATCTGTTTCTTCGGTATAGATAATGAAAAAAACGACGGAATCCAACTCCCTGATTTGTTCCACCATCGTCAACCCGTTCATTCCGGGCAGATGAATATCAAGGATGACGACATGAGGCTGATACGTATGGTAAGCTCGGTAGCCGGCCGTCGCGTCGCCCGCTTCCCCCGCAACCTCAAAGCCAATCCTGGACCAGTCAATTCGTTCAAGCAGCTCTTTGCGAGTAAGCGGCGCATCGTCCACCAAAATGACCTTATACAACGTTAGCCTCCTCTTGGCGCCGCTTTCCAACATGCCGATTCCGCAGAGTTAGGGCCTAATCCAGCAAAACGCCGCCAGACACGTTCGTAATGGTCCCCGTGATCGCCCCTGCACGATCCGATGCAAGAAAGAGCGCGGTCTCCGCGACATCCCGCAAGGTGGGCAACTTCTTCAGCAAGGTGCCTTGTGCCGCTCCTTCAAGCCATTGACCAAGCGTGAATCCCGCCATCGCGGCATTTTCTTCGAAAATGTCCTTACTGTGCGATCCGGACTCGATGGCTTCCGGAATTAGATGCGAGCGAATGCAAACGCTCCGTATTCCATCTACTGCCAAATCGCCGGCCAGATTGCGAGAAATCGCTTCGACGCCCGCGCAAGCTACGCTGTGGCCGATAAATCCGGGACCCGCCATTCGGGAAGCCGGCGTCGTGACATGCAGAATGACGCCTGCCCGTTGTTTTTTCATCTCCTGCGATACCGTCTTGGCGATCAAAAAACTCGATTGAATATAGGTCTGAACCGGCAGTAAAAAGTCTTCGAGCTCCAGCTCCGCAATAGGCTTGAACTGGTTATGTGCGATTCCGATGGTATTCACGGCAATGTGAATGCCCCCTGCTTCGCGGGAAACCCGTTGGGCATGTTCTTTAAGGGCGCGTTCATCGAGTGCATTCAGTATAGCCGTTTCCGCTTTGCCTCCCGATTCGATGATATCGCCGGCAACCGCGACCATTTTTTCGCGATTTCGGCCGGCGAGAAACACCTCCGCCCCGGCCCGGGCAAACAAGCGGGCGATCTCGCCGCCAATAGCTCCCCCTCCGCCGTAGATTATCGCATTTTTCCCTTTCAAATCCATCGATCTTCCCCTTCTTTCTGTACGTATTTTCCTAATCGATCAGATGCCATTACCAGCCGCATGCACGCTGAACAAGGCAAGGATCAATACGGCAAAGACGAGGGCAGGCGCTGTTTGGCCAAACGGATCATGGACCCGGATATGCATGAAGCAAGCGACCAGCATCGTCGCTCCAAGCCAAGCGCAAGCCAAAACGACCGCCCACGGCATCCAATAGCCGGCAATGAGAGCGGCCGCCCCTGCCAACTGGACCATGCCGGTAAACGCTCGAAACCGTGCAGACAGCCTTAGACGTTGAAAGATATCGACCCAGTATTTGGCCCCGAACAGTTTGGCCGAACCCGAAAAAAGATAATACGCCACCAAAAAGCTTTGAAGTATGATTCCTATGGTATTCATGGTCATTCTCCTCCTAAATCGTATTGAGCAACGCGGTTATTCCTCCAGCCGAACCAGGTTGAGCGCCGGGAAACGCGAGGCATCGGAGATGACTTCGACCCCGACGATTTTGTCGCTCGCATACGTGAGCTCGAGGACTAGCAGCAAGGTTCCGCCCGGCGATACGTCGACGCCGACCTTCCCGCGGACCAGTGCAGCTCGTGCGGCCGCGGCGCGTCCGCCCATGAGCTGTTCTGCTACTGCACGGGCGCCCCTGATTTCTTCAAGAGCGCCTTTACGCTCGTTATGCAAGACCACGCGAGGATCGAGTATGGCTAGCAGCGCTTCAAAGTCCCCCTTTCTCGCTGCGGCCAAGAAGGAATCGACCAATCTCCGCTGGACGTCGAGGCTGGTCGCGGTTGAAGCTTTTGCTCCTTGGATGCGCCGCCGGGCGCGGCTGGCCAATTGCCTGGTCGCAGGTTCGGATCGCCCAACGATCAAGGCGATCTCTGCATAAGGCAAAGCGAAGATGTCATGCAGCACAAACGCGATGCGTTCTTCCGGATTCAGGGCATCGAGCAGGACCAACAAGGCAATGCCGATGGAATCCGCAAGGATCGCATCGTGTTCCGGGTTCCCTTCCGCCTCATCATCCGGGAGTATGCCGATGTGAAGAGCTTCTATCGGTTCCTCTCGCCGCGTCTTTCGAGACCGGAGCATGTCAAGGCACACCCGCGAGACAACGGTCGTTAGCCACCCCGCGAGATTCACGATACCGCTGCCGCTCGCGCGGCTTAGCCGCAACCAGGACTCTTGAACGGCATCATCCGCCTCGTCCCAATTGCCAAGAATTCGATACGCCACCGCGCGCAAATGGGAACGATGGGCCTCGAAATGTTCAATTCGTAAGTTATCGTCGTTCATAAAGCAACTCCTTTCCAAATCGCGTATATTAGTTTGACGGCTGAGGTCACGCGATTGTGACCGATCATGAAAGATTGACGGCATCGATGTTGCTTCCGAATCCTGCCTGTGCTAGAATGGACTCAAATTCAGTATCGGAGGGTAGTCCTAACAATGGGAGCAGCCATCTATTACGTCAGATTGCGTTTTGTCACTTTGTCCCACTAATTTCATAGTGAACAAAGGCTCTGCCTGCGTGCGGTGCAAAACGGAATCGGTCTGCCCATTTTAGGATATCCTGCTGCATAGATGGATAGCAAGGGACGGCGCGGCTGTCTCTTTTTTTGCGTGTGCAAAAAAAACAGAATTCCCCTTCTTCTTTACTGGATGGGAGGAGTCTGTTTTCTACATCGATGCAAGCCAGTACCCGGCCAACGGTTATCGTGATCCGCTCACGGCAATCGATTGTTTAAATGTGCGTCTACTCCCCTTTTTTTTCCGTTGTTCCGGCGCAGGCACAAGCCTGCGTTTTTTTGTTATCCGAATGAACGAACGGAATCGGGAGGAACTCTAGATATGCGCAAACAAAATAAGAAGCACAGGACGGTACGAAAAAACAAGGCGGGACCGAATTTCACTGGTCAGCATCTGCTGCACAATCCGAGAACCATCCGGATGTTAATGGACACGGCAAATATACAACAGACCGATATCGTACTGGAGATTGGCGCCGGCAAAGGAAATCTTACCTTTCCGATCGCCGAAAAAGCCTGCAAAGTCATCGCCGTTGAAATCGATACAGACTTTGTACAAGTTCTGCGCAAAGATTTACGCAAAAAAGAATACAAGATCCGCGCTTGTTACTATGGAACATGTTTTTCACGCTCGACATGGGGATGATTATCCCCCGCGGGCATTTTGCGCCACCGCCGCGTGTCGATTCCGCTATCTTGAAGATTGACCGCAGGGCTCGTCCGCTTATCCCAGTCGGGAAAGGGAAACCGTTTATCGCCTTTGCGACTTACCTGCTGCGTGAACCCAGGCTAGCGGCGGCTCATGCACTCAAGGGCATTTTTACGCCAGAGCAATTGAAACGAACCTTGAAACACGCCAAGCTTGACCGGGAGCAAGCGATTTATACGTTGTCGCCTGAGCAGTGGTCAAGCCTGTTTACGGCTATGCTCCAGCATGTCGCTTCCTATCGGTGGCCGAAAATCTGAATGCGTTCAATGGAAAAAACGGGGCTGCCCCTAGGTCGGTTAATAACCTTGGGACAGCTCCGTTCATAGGATTAGGTCAACCGGAAAGGACGGCTTGGCCTATTTTTATGGTCACTATCGCTTGCCCTGGAAGTAAGGTTCGCCTAGCGCTCCCGGGGCTCTCGAACGCCCTACCGCGCCGACGAGCACCAGGATGGTGAGAACGTAAGGCAGCATGTAGATAAATTCGGACGGCACATGCGACGAGAAATCGAATAGCTGCAGCACGTTGTTGATCGATTGGGCGAAGCCGAAGAACAGCGCCGCGCCCAGCGCGCCTAACGGATTCCACTTGCCGAAGATAACGGCGGCCAGCGCGATGAAGCCTTGGCCGGAGATCGTATTGTGCGAGAACGAGCCGGTCGTCGTCATCGCGATCGTGGCCCCGCCGAGGCCGGCCAGAATGCCGCTCATGAGAACTGCCGCGTAGCGCATGCGCAGCACCTTGATGCCGACGGTGTCCGCGGCCCCCGGATGCTCGCCCACGGACCGCAAGCGAAGCCCGAAGGGCGATTTGTACAACATGTAGTAGATCAACCCCACCAGAATAAGGGCGAGATACGTCGTCGGGTAGGCGTTGAACAAGCCTTCCCCGATGATCGGGATATCCGAAAGGAGCGGAATCTTCACCTTATGGAATACCTCGTTCACCAGCGACGTTTCGCCGGAGCCCTCGAACAGCACCTTGACGAGATACAGCGTCGCTCCGCCCGCGATGAAGTTGATGACGACGCCGCTGACGACCTGATCGGCCCGGAACGTAATCGTGGCCACCGCGTGAATGACGGAGAACACCATGCCGAATATCGCTCCGGCGGCGATGCCGATCCACGGCGACAGGGCGCCGTATCCCGCTTCCTGCGCCCAGTAAGCGGACACCGCGGACGCGAACGCGCCCGCCGTCATCAGCCCTTCCAAGCCGATGTTGACGACCCCGGAGCGTTCCGACAGAATGCCGCCGAGCGCGGTCAGGATAAGCGCGGTCGAGAACACGAACGCGGTATTGAGCATATGCCCGATCGTTGCCGCATCCATCTACATCGCCTCCTCTTTGCGTTTCTTCGCCGAAACGAGCTTCATGAACCAGCGGATGATGCCCGGAGCCGCGACGAAGAAGATGACCGACCCGATGACGATGCGGATGATTTCCGGGGGGACGTCCGCTCCGAAGCTCATGCCCGCCGCGCCGTAGGAGAGCGTTCCGAACAAAATGGCTCCCAGCAAAACGCCGATCGGCGTATTGCCTCCGAGCAAGGCGACGGCGACGCCGTCGAAGCCGTGTCCGGTGTGGCCCGCCGAAATGACTTGGGTGTGGAATACGCCGAGCACCTGGAACACGCCCGCCAGGCCGGCGAGCGCGCCGGAGATGAACATCGCCTTGACGATGCCCCGGTTGACGTTAATGCCCGCGTAAGCGGCCGCGTCCGGATTCGAGCCGACGACGCGAAGCTCGTAGCCTTGCTTCGTTCTCCATAGGTAGACATAGAAGAAGACGACCGCGAGAAGCGCGAAAAACATCCCCCAGTGCAATCTCGCGTTGTCCATAAACCGGGACAGCGAGACGAGCGCGACCGACGCCGACTCGTCGACCATGTAGGATCTGCCCTTGCCGGGCTCGAGCAGGAAGCGGTTGACCAGATAGTTCGCGAGGTGAAGCGCGATCCAGTTCAGCATGATCGTGGTGATCACCTCGTTGACTCCCCGTGCCGCCTTCAAGTAACCCGCGATCAGCCCCCATGCGCCTCCGAAGACGGCGCCGACGAGAATGGCGAGCGGCGCGTGAAGATACCACGGCAGATGGACCGTAACGCCGATGATCGTCGCTCCGGTCATCCCCATGATGTACTGGCCCTCCGCGCCGATGTTGAACAGCCCGGTCCGGAACGCGAAGGCGACCGCAAGGCCGGTGAACAGAATTGGCGTAATGGCCGTCAGCGTCTCCGCGAAATCGTAGCGGTTGCCGAAGACGGTTTCCAGCAACGAGCGGTAGGCCAGGATCGGATCGTAGCCGCCGAGCAGCATGATGATCGCGCCGACGATCAAGCCGAGCAAGATCGCGATCAGCGGAACGACCGCGGATTCTTTGGTGAACGCCTTCAACAATTTATTCACGGTCCGCCCCTCCCTGCTCCGGCGCGATATTGGTCATCATCAGGCCGAGCTCCTGGTCGTTCGTCTCGGAAGGCCTGACTTCCCCGACGATGCGGCCCTCGTAGATGACCGCGATCCGGTCGGACAGCTGCATGATCTCGTCCAGCTCGTAGGAGACGAGCAGCACCGCTTTCCCCATATTGCGCTGTTCGACGAGGCGCTTGTGAATGAATTCGATCGCCCCGACGTCGAGCCCCCGGGTCGGCTGGGCCGCGATTAAGACGTCCGGGTTTTTGTCGATCTCCCGGGCGATGATCGCCTTTTGCTGATTCCCTCCGGAGAGAGCGCGGGCATCCGTCTGAATCGACGGCGTCCGAACGTCGAAATCCTTCACGAGCCGTTCCGCGTGCTTGCCGATCTCTTCGTAATCCAAGAAGCCTCTCTTGTTAAACGGTTTCTGGTAGTAAGTTTCGAGCACCATGTTTTCCCGGACCGGAAAATCCAGCACGAGCCCGTGCTTATGCCGATCTTCCGGGATAAGCGAGATGCCGGCTTCGGAGATGACGCGCGGCTTCTCTCCGGCGACTTGCGAGCCTCCGACCTTGATCGAGCCCGAGGCGACCGGTCTTAGCCCCGTCAAGGCTTCGATCAGCTCGCTCTGTCCGTTGCCCTCCACGCCGGCGATGCCCAAGATTTCCCCTCGCCTTAGCGAGAAGGTCGTTCCCTTCAGCGCGTTTAACCCTTGTCGACCCTTCACGAATAAATTCTCGACTTCCAATATCGGCTCGCCCGGCACGGCATCCTTCTTGTCCAGCATCAGAGATACTTCGCGGCCGACCATTTTCTCGGCCAATTGATTCGGATTCGTGCCCGCCACGGGCAAGCTGTCAATGACTTTGCCCCGCCGCACGATCGTGACGCGGTCGGCAATCGCCATAATTTCCTTGAGTTTGTGGGTAATCAATATAATCGACTTGCCTTGGCTGACGAGATTGCGCATGATGACCAGCAATTCGCCGATTTCCTGCGGCGTCAGCACCGCCGTAGGCTCGTCGAAAATCAAAATATCCGCGCCGCGATAAAGCGTCTTCAAGATTTCGACCCGCTGCTGCATGCCGACGGATATTTCGTCGATCTTGGCGTTCGGATCCACGTTAAGCCCGTATTGCTGGGATAGCTTGCCGACCTTCTCGCGGGCCAGCTTTCTGTCGACGGCCAGCCCCAGCCACTTCCGGGGCTCGCTGCCGAGAACGATGTTTTCCGTAACGGTAAAAGGGTGCACCAGCTTGAAATGCTGATGCACCATTCCGATGCCTAGTTTGATCGCTTTATTGGGACCGTCTATGTCGACTCGTTGTCCATTAACGAGAATTTCCCCTTCGTCCGGCTGGTAAAGGCCGAACAAAATGTTCATCAGCGTCGACTTCCCTGCGCCGTTCTCGCCGAGAAGGGCGTGAATCTCGCCCTTCTTCAGCGTGAAGTTGACGCGGTCGTTCGCGACGATGCCCGGAAAACGTTTCGTAATGTTGCGCATTTCTACGACTGTTTTCGCCTGTTCCATAGTCGCACCCTTCGCTCTGGTTAATTATTGGGCAGTCGGTACCGTGATTTCTCCGTTAATGATTTTTTGCTTGTACTCTTCGACTTTGTCCAGAACGTCTTGCGGAACGTTCTTCGCGGACGTCTCGGGCAGGCCGACGCCGTTGTCCTTCAGACCGAGCGTCGTCACGACGCCGCCGGGGAAATTGCCTTCGATCAGATCCTTCGATACGCGGTATACCGCTTCGTCGACGCGCTTCAGCATCGAAGTCAGCGTAACGTCGTCGCCGAACTCGAGGGATTGGTCTTTGTCGACGCCGATCACCCATACCTTCTTGTCGGCCGCAGCCGTCTTGTTGCGCTCTTTCGCTTCGTTGAACACGCCGTTGCCCGTTCCGCCGGCAGCGTGGAAGATGATGTCCGCGCCGTCGTTGTAGATCGAAGCGGCAGCCGCTTTGCCCAGATCGGCTTTGTCGAACGCGCCCGTATAATTGATGGTGACCTTCGCGTCCGGATTAACCGCTTTGACGCCTTCGACGAAGCCCAGCTCGAACCGCTTGATGACCGGAATGTCGATGCCGCCGACGAAGCCGATCTTGTTCGTCTTCGTCATCATGCCCGCTACGACGCCTACGAGGAAAGCCCCTTCGTTCTCCGCGAACGTAATCGAAGCGACGTTCGGCGCTTCGACGACGCTGTCGATAATCGCCAGCTTGGCTTCCGGATTCTGATCCGCGGCCTTCTTCACGTCGTCGCCCAGCAGGAAGCCGATGCCCCAAGTGAGGTCGTAGTCGTCGCGAATGAACTTGTTCAAGTTCGTCAAATAGTTCGCCGCTTCTTTGCTCTCGAGGTATTTGACTTCCGCGCTCGTATCTTTCTGCAGATGCTGGAGTCCTTCCCATGCGCTTTGGTTAAAAGACTTGTCGTTGACTCCGCCTACGTCCGTAACCATCGCGAACTTGAATCCGCTGCCGTCGGCGGCCGGGGCGCTCGCGCTCGGGCTCGCGCTCGGGCTTGCGCTTTCGCTGGCCGGCGCGCTTGGAGACGCGCTGGGGCTAGCCGCTCCCTCGTTGTTTTCCTTCGCTCCGCATGCCGTCAAGGCCATGGAAGCTACGAGCATGATCCCTGTAAAAAGCTTCGTCGACTTCTTCATTCTCTTTTCTCTCCTTTGAAATATAAGTGATATGTGGTGAAGCGTATACCCGAATTGTCAGAGCCGCGAGACGACCTCTTTCACGAGCGAAATGAATTTCGGCTTCGTGCGGTTCGCGACCTCGATGACTTGCTCGTGGGTCAGCGGCTCAAGGTGCTCGCCGATCGCCATATCCGTCACGCAGGCGATTCCGATCACCTTCATCGCCATGTGGCTGGCGACGATGACTTCCGGCACGGTGGACATGCCGACCGCGTCCCCGCCCGCGAGCCTAAGCATCGTAAGCTCGGCCGGCGTCATGTACGACGGCCCGGCGATTCCCGCGTAGACCCCCTCGCGGACGCGTATGCCCATCGATCGAGCCGTCTCGCGGACGAGCCCGAGCAAATCCGGCGTATAGGCTCGGCTCATATCCGGAAATCTCGGCC
>Ga0065721_10001852_pt1 | contig 11526 bp, 13 predicted proteins | sample Mesricmetagenome_FD_59108 | JGI IMG/M metagenome (GOLD analysis project Ga0065721, IMG submission 59108) | Mesophilic microbial community from rice straw/compost enrichment Sample: eDNA_1 v2 (version 2) | ecosystem: Engineered > Solid waste > Grass > Composting > Bioreactor | place: USA: Davis...
TGGGTGCGCCCCACGGTGAATTCCCAGCACGGATATCCGGCATTGTTGATTGCGGCCACTCCCGAGCAAGAGAGTGAATTATCGTTAATGAGCCCAGGCCCATAGAGGCTGACCCCCTATCGCTGAGCGACGGCAATCAGCGCGGTGGAAGGGATGGGGAGGAATTTTCGCTTTCCCGCCATTTGTCGCACTTCGGCGATCACCGCATCCTTTTCAGTCGCATCGAGGCTCGTCCAGTCGGGAGACATGCCGAAGAGCGTATCCGGTTCGGCGAGGGCTGCAAGATCCAGCATATAGTCATGGGTGACCGGCTCGATCCGAGGATCGCGATAGCCGGCGGCAACCAGTTCGCGTGCGAAATCCCGTGGCTCGCTGAGCGCTTTCACGGCCTCAGGCATCACCATACCCTCCCGACCGGGGAACAGCTTGCGGCGGACCTGTTCAAGTAGCAGGAAGGTTGCCGCTCCCCGCTCACGCCACGTTGCGATCACCCCGTGCCCACCCGGGCGCGTCACCCTTGCCATCTCGGCCAAACCCTTGCGCCAATCGGGGAACATGATGACCCCGAATATTGAGAACACCACATCAAAGCTGGCATCCTCCAACGCAAGCGCCTGCCCATCCATTACGCGTGCCTCGACATTGGGCCGATTTCTCGCCGCGATGCGCGCGACCATGCCAGGGGAAAAATCCGTCGCCAGAACGTGTGCGCCCGTCCGCGCCGCCAGCAAAGCCAGCGCGCCGGTGCCCGCCGCGACGTCGAGGGCTCGGCTATTGGAAGTCAGTGCCACACGGGCGAGCGCGGCCTCAGCGTAACGCGCGGTAAAGGGATGAGCGGTCTTCTCGTAATGCTGTGCGGCGGTATCCCAGTGATCGGGATTTTGGAATTCGACCATTTCTCAATGCTCCACGAATCATGTAACATTATAAGTATCGTGACTTTGAGCGCTTGCCAATCCTCACCGAACAGCGAATGACTGCATCATGCGCAATGACAGCCGTCTCTCGCGAATGCTCCATGTGCTGCTTCACATGGCGCGCCATGAAGGCCCGATGACCTCGGACGAGATCGCGCGCATGCTTGGCACCAATGCCGTTGTCGTGCGCAGAACGATGGCAGGCTTGCGGGATTCGGGCTATGTGCGGTCGGAAAAGGGGCACGGTGGCGGCTGGGTGATCCAGGCCGACCTTGAGACCGTGTCGCTACTTGACGTTCACCGCGCCGTCGGGGGTCCGCGTCTCTTCACGATCGGGAGCGAACATCCGAACGCCAAATGCGCGGTGGAACGGGTTGTCAACCAGGCCTTGGAAAGCGCACTCCAAGAGGCAGAGGCGATGTTGGTCGCGCGGCTGAAGACGGTCAGCCTCGCCGAGCTGGCGCGGCGCTTCGATGAGAATTGCCGCTCAACCTTTTGAAAGCTGCTCCAGCTACCGCTCGCGTCGCTACGTCGTCGCTATCGGCTCGGCGAGGGCACCACCTGCCCTTAGTCATGGTGCAGGTGCCAGAACTCTCTCTTGCAACCCAGCTCGGAAACTCGCGGGGCTTTTGGCAGTCACCACCATTGCCTGAGGTTCAGTGGGATCACCAATTTCCCCGGCCGGAACCCTTTTTACATCCCCGGCGCTATGGTAGGCGATGGAACTTAATCCGCCAACATTGGTGCATTGGGTCGATTTCGACCTTCTGTCGCGGCTTGGTGTAGCAGCGGTGCTGGGTTTGCTACTCGGGCTCGATCGCGAAATCCGGGGCCACGCAGCCGGGCTTCGCACTCACGGGCTCATCTGCTTTTCTGCCGCAATGATGACGGTATCCGTGCTCGCGCTCTATGGCCAGCTGGGCGGCGGGGATCGGATGGACCCGCTGCGCATCTTCGAGGCGACCGGGGGGTTCATCGGCATTATCGGTGCCGGACTGATCGTCTTCAGCCGAGGCGAAGTGCATAATCTGACGACCGCGGCGCATCTGTGGCTCGCAGCGGTCGTCGGGATTGCGTGCGGCGCCGCGCAATGGCCGCTGGTGGTGATCGGCTGCATCATCAGCCTTGTCATGCTCACCCTCTTGCGTGTCGCCGAACGCCGATGGGAGGGCGGGGATGGCAAATCGGTGCGTGCACCGGATCAAAAGTGACAAGTTTTCAACATGTAAATTGGCATGCGATGTGTCCCGGAAATCCCCATGTTTCCCGCTTGCGGCCGTCCGGTGGTCCTCGTATAAACCGCGTACTGCGAAGCGGGGGGAAGCGCGCCACGGACGCGCTGCAAAAATAACCGCACGCACCGGGTCGCGCGTCGGAAACGGACGTTTGCTTGGGGCTTTCCATCCACGGCATCAAGCGCCGCGTGACTTGAACCTACCGCTCCTTCCTCCCCTCGGCGCTCGCACCTGTTGACACCGCATTAACCAATGTCGGGCATATCGCTTACAATCATTGATTGTGGGTGCGCCGATGAAACATGATCCGATCCGTCCAGCAGAACAATTGCTCGATCAGTCGGTTGCGAGCGATTGCGGGGAGCTTGCCGTCGGGTGCAGCGACGCCGCCGGACGCATCAAGCGCGCCACCGACCAGATGGACCGCCAGATCGCCGAACTGGGCCGACTTGAGGAATATGTCGTCGGGCTGGAGGCAGACCAGCGCCAGATCGCCGATTCGACCGACGAAGCAAAGCTACTTTCGGCGCGCGCCTGCGAGCAGCTCGATGCGGGTGCCGAGCGGGTCAACGCCGCGGTCACCGAATTTCGCTCGGTCATCGACCTTGTCGCCAGGCTCGGCCAGCATGTCACCAATTTCGCTGCGGTGATGGAGCAGGTGCAGCAGGTGAGCCAGTCGATCGAATCGATCGCCAAGACGACGAACATGCGTTGCGCTCAATGCCGCGATCGAGGCCGAGCGCGCGGGCGACGCCGGCCGAACCTTCGCGGTCGTCGCCGCCGAGGTTAAGAAGCTTGCGCAGAACACGCGCGGTGCAACCGACGAAATCCGCCGCTCGATCGGGAGCCTTGCGAGCGAGGCGAGCGGTCTGGTCGCCGAGATCCAGTCGGGAGTCGAGCAGTCGAGCCGCGCCGAGGCGCAGTTCGAGACGATCACGGACGCGCTTCATGACGCGACCCATCTTGTTGCGCTCCTTGACGACCAGAGCGACCGTATCGCGCAGTCGAGCGCTATGGTGCACGCCAATGGTGCGCGGGTCCGCGAGGCGCTTGACCGCGTCGTGACATCTGTGCGCGACAATAGCGCGACGCTGGAGGGAACGCGCGACTCGATCCTCTCGATGGAGAATGTGTCCAACCGGATGTTCAACGCGGTGATTTCGGCGGGCGTCTCGCCGCGCGATTCGGCGGTCGTCGAGCTCGCAGCGAAGGTACGCGACGAGTTCGTGGCGCTTGCGGAAAATGCGCTCGCGCGCGGCGAGCTGACAATGGAGCAATTGTTCGACACCGATTATGTTCGTGTTCCAGGATCGAACCCGGAACGCTTCCGTACGACCCTTTGCGACTGGGCCGACCGCCACTGGCGTCCGCTGTTCGACCGTATCGTCACCGAGCATCCTGAGGTGCGCATGTCNTCGGCCGGNGACATGAACGGCTTTCTGCCGACNCANATCACCGACTGCTCGCGCGCGCCCACGGGCGATATCGAGCACGACACGGCGCATTGCCGCAACGGCCGCATTCTCTTCGATGAAACCGACGCTGCGGCNAAGCGCAGCAACGCCCCCTTCTTCATGGCGGTCTATCGCCAGGAAGGCGATGGCACCAACTATGTGACGGTGCGCAACGTCTATATGCCCGCGGTGATCAACGGGCGCCGCTGGGGCGACGTCGAGGTCGCCTATCAGCTCTGAGGCGCTGGCGGGGCGGGGGGCTGCTGCGGATACTGCTCCAATGCCGGATCGAGAAGCGCCCAAGGCGGCGCCTCGCTTGTCCAGATGGCCACGGTCGGCTTGAGCCCGTGCGCCTCGTCGAGCACACCGAGGCGGACCACTCGCATGTCCGGCCGGGCCGAGGAGCCGCCCAGGATTGGCGTACCGCAGGCGGGGCAATGCGTGCGGGTCAGTATGTTCCCGCTGTCCGCGACATAGTCGTGGCTCGCCGTNGGTCCTTCGATGCCNATATCGGCGGCCCGGAAAANGGCATTATGTGTAGGACCGCCCGCTGCAATCTGCTGGCAGCGCCGGCACCAGCATTGCCGCACGGCGAGCGCCTTGCCCCTGATGCGGATTTCGACCGCCCCGCAAGCGCAGCGGCCGCTATATTCCATCGCCTCAGGCGCCCTGCCGGCGCGCCATGAAAGCGAGTTTTTCGAACAGCATCACATCCTGCTCATTCTTGAGAAGCGCGCCGTGGAGGGGCGGAATCGCCTTGCCCACGTCGCGGTTCTGCAGGACCTCGAGCGGCATATCCTCGGCGAGAAGCAGCTTCAGCCAGTCGATCAGCTCACTCGTCGACGGCTTTTTCTTGAGCCCCGGCACCTCGCGTACATCGTAGAAAATGTCCATCGCGCGGCTGACCAGCGTCTTCTGGATGCCGGGGAAGTGAACCTCCACGATCTCGGCCATCGTGTCGCGGTCGGGGAACTTGATATAATGGAAGAAGCAGCGGCGCAAAAAGGCGTCAGGCAATTCCTTCTCATTGTTCGAGGTGATCACGACGATCGGGCGTTCCTTCGCGCTGATCGTCTCGTCGGTCTCATAGACGTGGAACGCCATGCGATCGAGTTCCTGGAGCAGGTCGTTCGGAAACTCGATGTCGGCCTTGTCGATCTCGTCGATCAGGAGCACGGGCAGCTTCGGGGAGGTGAAGGCTTCCCACAATTTGCCCTTCTTGATGTAGTTGCGGATGTCGTGGACGCGTTCCTCGCCGAGCTGCCCGTCGCGCAGCCGCGCGACCGCATCATATTCGTAGAGGCCCTGCTGCGCCTTGGTCGTTGACTTGATGTTCCAGGTAATGAGCGGAGCGTCGAAAGCCTTGGCGATTTCCTCCGCGAGCACGGTCTTGCCGGTGCCGGGCTCGCCCTTCACCAGCAGCGGACGGCGCAGCATCGTCGCGGCATTGACCGCGACCTTGAGATCGTCGGTGGCGATATAGGCGCTGGTTCCTTCGAAACGCATCGTCGCGCAGCCTTTCCCTTAACGTGAACGTCAACTGGGATCGGCATAGCGGGGGTGAGGGGGAGGTGCAAGCGGTTGGCGTCCGAGCGCACGCTGCTGCATGCTGTTCATGACTGGGCGGCGCTTCGTGCCGCCCAGGCGCGGCTCAGGCGTGCGCGCGGCTTTCGGCGCGCGCTGCAAGCAAGTCCCAAAGGCCGCTATGCTGCGTGATAAGCTGCTGTGCGCCAAAGGCGATCGCACGCTCGGCCGCCGGCGTATCGGCCACCAGGTTGGCGAGCCGCGCGGTATCGCGCAGGTCGGGGAGGGTGCAGCGATGGGCGGGGAGGTCGAGCCGCTGGGCGCTGATATCGAGAAGGACGCGGATCGTCCGCCAATCGAGCGTCAGCGCAACCGCGGCACCGACTGCACAGCCGTGGCGATCGGATTCGGCGAGCATGTCAAGGGCGCGGCGCTGCGCGGCCACTGCCGCCTCGCATTGATCCTGGCCGTGGGTGCTCGGCATCGGGCCCGCCGCAGCGGCGATCGCCGAGAGGGCGCTGCGCTCTTCGGCAAAGGCTTGCGCCGCTTCGTCCATCCAGCGGCGCGAGGCTGGGTCGACCGCCTTGCGCGCGGCACTGTCGATCACGCCCGGGTAGCGGCCGTGTAGCAGGCAAAGAAAATGCACAGCGTCGGCAAGATTGCGCATTGCCTCCGGACCCGTAGAGAGGGCCCCCGACCTCACATAGGGATGCGCGCCGGTGCCATCGCTTGCAACCAGCGCGTCGAGCAGCTCGGCAACGCTGCGCGTCTGGGTCCGGGGCTGGGTCGACTGGCTCAACAGGTCATCCTTGCATGTCGCGGAGAGGCAGGGTCTCTTTTTTCCGCGATGTCACCGCTGGGTCCCCTCATAGAATAACGTCGTAAACGGAGCGTTTATGAGCGGCCCGGAATGCGGTGAAGCGTTTGCCACCACGGCGTCTCGAAGCGGGACGGTGCGAAAAAGCAAAGGACCGGCAGGCCCCGAGGGGCGTGCCGGTCCCGTCATGCGGCCCGTGGATGGCCGGGCCGCGGGGCCGGGGCGGCAAGCGGGGAGAGGGAAGCCCGCCGCGCCCGGCTTGAAGTCAGGCGGCGAGCGCCAGATCCGCGTGTTCCTCGACCCGATCCTGCGGCTGTGCCGTCACCGGGGCGGGCGCTGCCACCGGCCGCGGATGGATCAGCCGCGAGGCAAGGACAATGGCGCCGAGCAGGAAATAAGCCGCGAAAGTCTGAACCGGGAAAAAGAAGAGCGGCGCGACGAAGGCGAGGCGCAGCCAAAGCGGATTGAAGCCAAAGTCCTGGCCCACAGCCTCGCAGATCCCGAAAAACGTATCGCGGCGGCGGAAGAGATTGGTGGTTTCGTTGTCCATTTTCTTGTCTTTCCTCTTGGCTGCGGGCATCGCCCGATGCTCATGGCTCAAGCATNGCAAGGGGCGTGCCAAATTCGGTAATGCTTGCTTTTCCGTGGGATCGGCCTCGGGACGCCCTAAGGGCGGCGCGGCCTCGGCGGGAATTNTTCCTATCNGTCGGGAAACTACGCCATCAGTCCTGAAATTTNTTCATCGCCGGAGCCTTGTGAAGGGGAGAGAAGATGCCGCCTCGCCGGNCGAGCGCGATTTTCTTCGACTCACCGCGCGGCGAAGCGGCGACCGGTTAGACCGGCCGCCGTTACTGTTCGATGAATGGTGGATGGCTTCCCGTCTTGCGTCCGGCCCGAGCCTGCCCAGGCACCGTCCCGATCCGCGAGCTGGAACAGGACGTCCGGCGCTTGGGCGCGCTCGGCCTGAACGCAAATAGGCTGCTTTGCGTCTACTGGTCGAGAAAGCTGCGCATCTTTCGGCTGCGGCTTGGATGCTTGAGCTTGCGCAGCGCCTTTGCCTCGATCTGGCGGATGCGCTCGCGCGTAACACTGAACTGCTGACCGACTTCCTCAAGTGTGTGGTCGGTGTTCATGCCGATGCCGAAGCGCATGCGCAGAACGCGTTCCTCACGAGGCGTCAGCGACGCGAGAACGCGCGTGACCGTTTCCTTGAGGTTCGACTGCACGGCGGCGTCGACCGGGATGACGGCATTCTTGTCCTCGATGAANTCGCCGAGGTGNCTGTCTTCCTCGTCCCCGATCGGGGTTTCAAGGCTGATCGGNTCCTTGGCGATCTTCATCACCTTGCGGACCTTCTCGAGCGGCATCGANAGGCGCTCGGCCATTTCCTCAGGGGTGGGTTCGCGGCCCGATTCATGAAGGAACTGGCGGCTGCACCGCACAAGCTTGTTGATCGTCTCGATCATATGGACCGGGATGCGGATCGTCCGCGCCTGGTCCGCGATCGAGCGGGTGATTGCCTGCCGGATCCACCAGGTGGCGTAGGTCGAAAATTTGTAACCGCGACGATATTCGAATTTGTCGACNGCCTTCATGAGCCCGATATTGCCTTCCTGGATGAGATCGAGGAACTGCAGGCCGCGGTTCGTGTATTTCTTCGCGATCGAGATCACGAGGCGCAGGTTCGCCTCGACCATTTCCTTCTTGGCGATACGCGCCTCGCGCTCGCCTTTCTGGACCATGTTCACGACGCGGCGAAACTCGGTGAGACTCATGCCCGCTGCCTGCGCGATCTCCGAAATCTCGACGCGAATGCGATCGACGGCGGCCGCTTCATTTTCGGCAAAGGCCGCCCATTTCTTGTCGATCTTGCCAACCTCGTCGAGCCAATTTTCTTCGAGCTCGCGACCGACATAATGATCGAGGAACGACTTGCGCGGCACCTTGTGACGCTCGGCGAGACGCAGCATCTGCCCACCCAGCGCGGTCAGGCGCCGGTTGTAGCTGTAAAGCTGGTCGACGAGATATTCGATCTTGGTGCCGTGGAACTGCACGCTCTCGACCTGCGCGGTGAGTTCCTCGCGCAGCTTGTGATATTTCTTCTCCGACGCGGCCGGAAATTCCTCGCCGCCCGACAGCGATTCAAGNCGCGCCTCCTGCAGCTTCTGGAACGCCTTGAAGCTCTTGGTGATCGCGGCGAATTTCTCGAGCGCGTCGGGCTTCAGCAATTCTTCCATGGCCGCGAGGCTCAGCGTATTGTCCTCGTCGTCATCCTCGAAGCTTTCGCGCTTCTTGGCCGAGCCGCCGTCTTCGTCATCTTCATCGGCTTCGGGCTCTTCCTCGACCTCATCCTCGTCCTTGAACGAGACGCCGGCGGTCTTCTCGCTTGATCTCGCCGTCGTCCTCTTCCTCATTTTCGAGATTTTCAGGTGCGGGGTCCTTGGTCAGCATTGCCTCGAGGTCGACGATCTCGCGCAGCTGCATGTCGCCATTGTTGAGCGCGTTCGACCATTCGATGATCGCATTGAAGGTCAGCGGGCTTTCGCAAAGGCCAAGGATCATCGTGTCGCGGCCCGCCTCGATGCGCTTCGCAATCGCGATCTCGCCCTCGCGGCTCAAAAGCTCGACCGCCCCCATCTCGCGCAGGTACATGCGAACGGGATCGTCGGTGCGATCAACCGTTTCCTTCTTCTTTTCGATCGCGGGGTTGGAGACCGAACCCGTGCCGGCGCTGACGTCGACTTCGTCATCGGCGTCCTGCTCGGCTTCTTCCTGCACATCCTCGTCGCTCTCGACGATGTTGATGCCCATGTCGCTGATCGCCGACATGATGTCCTCGATCTGCTCCGAAGACATCTCATCCTGCGGCAACGCCGCGTTCAGCTCGTCATAGGTCAGGTAGCCGCGCTTCTTGCCGCGCGCGATCAGCTTTTTGACGTCGGCTTCGTTGAGATCGATCAGCGGAGCGTCGGTTTCGGCGGTGTTCTTGGTGGCCATCTATCAATCCTGCCTGCGGGCAAATAAGTGGGTCGTCAATCCCGGCTGCTGTCGGACAGCGCGGCCAGGCGGCGGGTCAAATCCTCGTCCATCGCGCGCAGCTTTTGCTGGCGCGCCAAACCTTCGTCATCCATGGTGCGCTGGAAATCCGCGGTCGCCTCGGCAAGCCGGGCACGAATTTCGGGCTGCGTCACCAGCACGCCGATATATTCATCCAGGTCGCGAAGCGCGGTTTTGCGCGCCTCGGCGGCCCCTTCGCCGTCTTCCAGCCGTCGGTTGAACGAGAAGTGCATTCCGTCGGCTCTGAGCAACGTCATCGCCCTATTATACACTTTCATCGGCTCCAATATGGCAAGCAACCCCTCGCAATCAAGCCCTTCCTGGGCATTTGCGATGTCAAGCATCACGTCCAGCAATTCCGCGTCGGCGGGATTGCCGATCGCGAGGCGCGCCAGAGCTTCCTCGTTGCGCCTCAGCGCCGCGGGATGGCGCAGCAATCCGCCGAGCAGCGCCGCCATATAGGGGGCGTCGATTCCGGCTTCTCCGATCGAACGCGTCTCGGCGCCCGGCGGTTGCAATCTGGGATCGGGCGCAAAGCGTCGCGCGCCGCGCTGAGGCGGCGCCCAGGGGACGCGCGAGGTGCGCTCGGGCCGCGCGCGGGCGAACAGCGCGTCGAGCCGCTCGCGGAAGGCCTCGCGGTAATGATGGCGCACATCGGCATCTTCGATCGCATCGGCATGGCCGAGCAAGCGGGTCTTGAGCGCGGCGCGTTCCTCGGGCGTCACCAGGGGACCTGCGCCAACTTCGTGCGCCCAGAGCTGTTCGACGAGCGGCTGCGCCTCTTCNAGCAGTGCTGCAAAACCGGCGGCACCGCGCGCGCGGACGATATCGTCGGGGTCCTGCCCGNTGGGCAGCGTCGCNAAGGCGAGGCTGAAGCCGGGGCGGAGCAGGGGAAGNGCGCGCATCGCGGCGCGCATTGCTGCCNTCTGTCCTGCGGCATCGCCGTCAAAGCAAAGGATCGGCACCGGGACCATCCGCCAGAGCATTGCGAGCTGATTCTCGGTGAGCGCGGTCCCGAGCGGCGCGACCACGTCAGCAATCCCCGCCTCCGCGAGCGCGATCACATCCATATAACCTTCGACGACGATGATCCGGTTCGTTTGCCGCGACGCGGGCGACGCCTTGTCGAGATTGAAAAGGGTGCGGCCTTTGTCGAACAGCGGCGTGTCGGGGGAATTGAGATATTTGGGCTCGCCGTCACCGAGAATACGTCCGCCAAAGGCGATGACCCGCCCACGCGCGTCGCGGATCGGGATCATCAGCCGCCCGCGAAAGCGGTCGTAAGGCTCCTTCTCGTCGAGAGCGATCAGCATGCCGGCCTCGACCAGCATGGCGGTGGGGAATTTCTTGAGCGCCTCCTTGAGTGCATTGCGGCTGTCGGGCGCGAGACCAAAGCCGAAGCCGGCGCGCGTGGCATCGGAAATGCCGCGCTTCTTCAGATAATCGCGCGCCGGCGCGCCGTTGCTGCTCGCAAGCTGCTGGGCAAACCACTCGGCCGCGGCATGCGTCACGTCGCGCAAGCTCGCTTGCGCCTCCGCCTTTTTCGCCGCGCGGGGATCGGGGGCGGGGACCTCCATCCCGGCCTCTGCGGCAAGCTCCTTCACCGCATCCATGAACGACAGTCCGCGCTGATCGGTCATCCAGCGGATCGCGTCGCCATGCGCCCCGCAGCCGAAACAATGGTAAAAGCCCTTCTCGTCGTTGATCGTGAAGCTTGGCGTCTTCTCGTTATGAAAGGGGCAGCACGCCTTATACTCACGGCCCGCGCGCGTGATCTTCACCGTGCGGCCGATCAGCGTCGACAGCGTGACACGCGATCGCAGTTCATCGAGCCATTGCGGGGTGAGGGTCATGATCTCGATATGCCCACCCCGGACCCCGCCGGCAAGCGGGGTGCAGGAACGGGATCAGCCCAATGCGGCCTTCACCCAGCCGCTCGCCTTGCTCATGTCGAGCCTGGATCCGTGACGCTCCTTCACCGCTGCCATCACGCGGCCCATGTCCTTGAGGCTGGTCGCGCCGAGTTCGGCAACGATCGCCCTGATTGCGGCGGTCGCGTCTTCCTCCGAAAGCTGCGCGGGCAGGAATTCCTCGATCACCGCGACTTCGGCCGCCTCGACGTCGGCGAGTTCCTGCCGACCACCCTGTTCATACATGGTGATCGATTCGCGGCGCTGCTTGACCATTTTCTGAAGCACATCGGTGACGAGCACATCGTCGTCGGCGGGCGCGGTGCCGGTGCGCAGTTCGATGTCGCGGTCCTTGATCTTGGCCAGCATCAGCCGGATCGTGCCCAAACGCGCCTTGTCGCCTGCTTTCATCGCGGCAACCTGCGCAGCCTTGATGTCATCGCGAATCATGCGTGTCCTCTTTGCGCTGCAATGTGGGAAAGAAGCACTCTTAGCGGGAAGTTTCCAAATCCGATAGCTTGTGAATCACTTTTTTGACGCCTAGTTGGTCGGCCGTTTAGCCTTCCGTCCGGAGCAGTTTAAATGGCAGCAGCCAACCCATCCGTCGCGCCC
>Ga0065721_10005816_pt1 | contig 11525 bp, 8 predicted proteins | sample Mesricmetagenome_FD_59108 | JGI IMG/M metagenome (GOLD analysis project Ga0065721, IMG submission 59108) | Mesophilic microbial community from rice straw/compost enrichment Sample: eDNA_1 v2 (version 2) | ecosystem: Engineered > Solid waste > Grass > Composting > Bioreactor | place: USA: Davis...
GGAATGCGCGCAGCATGTCGTCGGCCGCCGTCGTGGCGTGGCGGTCACCGCCCCTCTCCAGCGCCTGCCGGATCGCGCCGATGATCAGGCCGCGCACGAGGCCTGGATCGCGAAAGCGCACGTCGGCCTTGGCCGGATGGACGTTGACGTCGACCAGCGCCGGATCGAGGGTGAGCGAGATCACCGCAACGGGATAGCGCCCACGCGGGATCGTGTCCGAATAGGCGGCCCGAAGCGCGGCGAGGATCATCTTGTCCTGCACCGGCCGGCCGTTGACGAAGGCGTACTGGGCGAGCGAGTTCGCCCGGTTGTAGGTCGGCAGCCCGACATGGCCGGAGAGCCGCACGTCCTCGCGCACGGCGTCGATCTCGATCGTATTGTCGGCGAATTCGCGTCCGAGCACCTGGCAGATGCGCTCGAGGTTCGACTGCGCCGCCGGGAATTCGCTGGTTGTGCGGTCAGGACCGGACAAGACCAGCTTGACTTCAGGGAAGGCGATGGCAATGCGCCGCACCACCTCGGTAATTGCGCTTGCCTCGGCGCGCTCACCCTTCAGGAATTTCAGTCGTGCCGGCGTGGCGAAGAAGAGGTCGCGCACCTCAACCAGCGTGCCCTTGTTGGCCGGAGCCGGCCGCACCGGGCCTACCTGTCCGCCGGTGAGCGTGATTTCCGAGCCGTGCGACGCCTCAGCCGTGCGGCTCCGGATCGACAGTTTCGACACCGAGCCGATCGAGGGCAGCGCCTCGCCGCGGAAGCCGAGCGTGCGGATGTCGTCGAGCCGGTCTTCGATCTTCGAGGTGCAGTGCCGGCGTACCGCGAGTTCGAGGTCGTCCGGCCCCATGCCGGAGCCATCGTCGATGACGCGGATCAGCGCCTTGCCGCCGCCGGCAGTGGCGATCTCGACGCGGCGCGCGCCGGCGTCGATGGCGTTCTCCACCAGCTCCTTGACCACGCTCGCCGGCCGCTCGATGACCTCGCCGGCCGCGATCTGGTTGATCAGGTTTTCCGGAAGCTGTTTGACGCGCATGGTCCCATGTTCCCGGATTCGATCCGGCCTGCAACGCATAAATGGCGCGCCGCTGCGGTAATCCAAGTTCGGCGGTTGCTTTGGACGCGTTCGATCGCTTTGTTCAGTCGAGACGAGTCCGGAGACGACGATCATGACAGTGCATGCCGAGGCGCGCCGCCTCCTTCAGGAGATGTTCCACCACGCGGTCGCCGCCGCCGACCCGGCGCGCTGCGTGCCGCCGCTCCTGCCCGCGCCGCCGAAGGGACGCACTGTCGTCGTCGCGGCCGGCAAGGCGGCTGCCTCGATGGCGCGCGCGGTGGAGACGGCCTGGCAAGGTCCGCTCGAGGGCATCGCCGTCACCCGCTACGGCCATGGCGTTCCGTGCGAGCGCATCGAGGTGATCGAGGCCTCGCATCCCGTGCCCGACGACCGCGGCGAAGTCGCTGCCCGCCGCCTGATCGGGACGGTCTCGGCTCTCGGCGCCGACGATCTCGTCCTTTGCCTCATCTCGGGCGGTGGCTCGGCGCTCCTCGGCCTGCCGGCTCCGGGCATCACGCTCGAGGAGAAGAAGGCCGTCAACCGCGCGCTCCTTGCCTCGGGGGCGCCGATCCATGAGATGAACGCGGTGCGCAAGCACCTCTCGGCGATCAAGGGCGGCAGGCTCGCCCAGGCAGCCCATCCCGCCCGAGTCTTCACCATCGGCATTTCCGACGTTCCGGGCGACGATCCCTCCGTCATCGCCTCGGGGCCGACCGTGCCGGACGCGACGACGCGGGAGGACGCGCTCCGCATCCTCGGTCGCTATGGCATCGCCGTGCCGGATCACGTCCGCGCCCATCTCGAAAGCCCTGCCAGCGAGACGCCGAAGCCGGGGGATCCCGTCTTCGCCAACACCGCCTTCGCCATGGCGGCGCGCCCGGCCGACATGATCGCCGCCGCCGAGGCCGAGGCTCGCCGCCGCGGCTTCGACGTCCTCTCGCTCGGGGCCGACGTCGAGGGCGAGGCGAGCGTGGTCGGCGCGGCGCATGCGCGGCTCGCACTCGAGAAGGCGAATGCGATGACGCCGGGCGACCGGCCGCTGATGATCCTCTCGGGCGGCGAGACGACGGTTACCGTCGGCGGTGAGGGAGGGGGCCGTGGCGGGCGCAATTGCGAATATCTCCTGGCGCTTGCCGTCGGCCTTGCCGGCCATCCGCGCATCCTCGCCATTGCCTGCGACACCGACGGCATCGACGGCAGCGAGGACAATGCCGGTGCCATCGCCGATCCGCACACGCTCGCCCGTGCCCGTGCGGCCGGCCGCGACCCGGAAGCCGACCTCGCGCGCCACGACAGCTGGGGCCTGTTTCATGCGACCGGGGACTTGGTCGTCACCGGGCCGACACGCACCAACGTCAACGACTTCCGGCTGGTCCTGATATCCCCGCCCGATCCCGCGCGAGGTTAATCGCGCATTTACCCCGCACACCGCAAAATGGCGGCTGGATCGAAACCGGTTTGGGAGGACGCGGTATCGGACTGAATGCGGCAATGAGGCCGCCAGGCATGATGCTTGACTGATTGCATCCCGGCCCGCGGCCGGGCAAGCGAATGCGGAGTGTCGCCTTTGAGCGAACTGGAAAAAGGAGTGGGGGAAGCCGAGTTCTCACTGGTCGAGACGCTGGCATCTTCATTCGGAGCGGCCGTCGTCATCTATGACGGCAACGACAAGCTGATCTATTCCTCGCCGAATTTCACCCGCTTCTTCCCCATTCCGCTCGACGTCCTGAAGCCCGGCGCGCGCCTGCGCGATCTGCTCGGCTCGGTCTTCGATCTCGTCGTCCAGCCGGCCATCCGCGCCGCACCGACGCCGCCGGTCGAGATCACCCGCGACGGCTGGATCGCCGATCGCGTCGCCCTGCACTGGCGCGAGCGCTACGAGAGCGTCGAGCAATTGCCGGACGGGCGCTGGATCCGGCTGTCGAAGCGGCGCCTGTCCAATGGCCTGCTCGTCACCTCCGTTTGCGACGTCAGCGAGCAGAAGCGGCGCGACAGCGACCTCTCCGACATGCGTGACCAGGCGGAACTGTCGCAGCACATCCTCGACAACCTCGCCAATCCGGTGATCGTCAAGGATTCGCAACTGCGCTACGTCATCGTCAACGATGCCTTCTGCCGGCTTCTCGGCATGCCGGCGCGCAGCATCCTCGGTCGCCGCGCCTCGGATTTCGTCGCCGCTGACGCTGCTGTCGCCTTCGAGGAAAACGAGCGCGCGGTGCTGAAGACCGGGGTTCCCATCGAATATGTCGAGGATATTCCCGGTGCGGACGGCATGGTTCTGCGCTCCATCACGCGCAAGCGGCGTTCCGGCACCCCCGGCAACTATTATCTGACGATCTCGATCGACCACATCGCCACCTTCTCCGGCCAGAACGACGCCCCGGTGGCCGCGACCGACGGAGGCCGGAATGGAAAGTCGCCGATCGCGCGCATCCTCGTGGTTGACGAGAACCGCACCCGGGCCGCGGCGCGCGTCGCCGAGCTGATGTCGGCCGGCAACGAGGCGATGGCGGTGAGCGACCCGCGCGAGGTTTTCGTTTTCCTCGACACGGCGAAGGCGATGGGCCTCACGGTGGACCGGACCGAGCTTTCGCAGACCATGACGGGGATGATCGCGCGCTATCCGCGCGCCGTCACCTATCCCCAACTCGCCCGGGCGCTCGAGCTTGCGATCACCCCGGCCACACCGCCTGCGCCGGCTTCCGTCGCCGAAACCCGCTCGCCGCCCGCCATGCAGGCATTTGCGCCCCGGATCGAGACCCGGCAGTCACCGACCCCTGTGCCGCAGGTGGAAACACCAACCACGGCGCCTGCCAGGCGTCGCGTCCGCGTTCTCGTCGCCGAGGACAACGAGGTCAACCAGATCGTCTTCGAGCAGATCCTCGAAGGGCTCAGCTACGAGTTCAGCATCGTCGATAACGGCGCCAAGGCGGTCGAGGCCTGGCGCGAGAACCGGCCCGACATTATCCTGATGGATGTCTCCATGCCGGTGATGAGCGGGCTCGATGCCTGCGCGGCGATCCGCAAGGCGGAAGCGGGCGAGAGCCACGTGCCGATCATCGCAGTCACGGCCCATGCCATGACCGGCGACGAGGAACGGTGCCTTGCCGCGGGAATGGACGACTATCTGACCAAGCCCGTGAGCCCGGAACGGCTCGAAACTGTGATCCGGGCCTGGATTCCTGCCGAAAAACTGGGAATTCCGGCCGCCTGACGCGGAATTCTGGTCCGGAATCCCGAAATCGCACTCGAAATCGATTTTCTCACAATGGTTGCGATAGGACATATTTAAGGTTTGTGCCGCAAATTTCTGTGGACTCTTCAATGGGAATGGGCGGCACAGACTCAATGAAGCTTGATGATGACCTGACGGAGCACGATTCCGCCGATCCGAAGGTCGTCGCGTTGACCGATCCCCTGACGGGACTGGGCAATCGCAGGCGGCTTATGGAAAAGGTGCGTAAGCTGGCTGCCGAACGGGCGGACGATCCCGCCCCCTTCAGCATCGGGATTGCCAACATCGACGGCTTCAAGCCGATCAACGACCTGTTCGGCCACGCCGCGGGCGACGAGATACTCTGCCAGATCGCGCATCGCCTGCGCGCCTGCCTTCCGGATGGCGGCTTTGTGGCGCGCATCGAGAGCGACGAGTTCGCCTTCGTCCTGCCCCTGGTCTTCGAAAAGAAGGGCGCCGAGAAGATCGGCCGTATGTTCAAGGAAGTGCTGTCGGCGCCCTACGATCTCGGCGATCGCAACGTGCGTCTCTCCGCCTCCTTCGGTTTCGCCATCTATCCCTTCGCCGGCGAGCAGTTCGCAGAATTGATGAAGAGCGCCGACACTGCGCTCTATCGCTCCAAGCGCCGCGGCCGCAGCCAGATTACGGTCTATTCCGAAGAGATCGCCGAGGAGATGCGCTACGGCACGCAGGTCGAACAGGCCTTGCGCCGCGCCATCATCGCCGACGAGGTCGCCGTCCACTTCCAGCCGATTGTCTCGATGGAGGACGGCCTGATCCAGGGGTTCGAGGCTCTGGCGCGCTGGACCGACCGCGAGCTCGGCTTCGTCTCCCCGGGCGTCTTCATCCCGCTCGCCGAGGAGCGCGGCTTCATCGACTCCCTTACCGAGACGCTCCTGAAGAAGGCGATCGAGACCGCGAAGAACTGGCCCGCCGACGTCTTCCTTTCCTTCAACCTTTCCTCGGCCCAGCTCACCGACCCGGCCACCAGCCTCAACGTGATGGCGATCCTCAACTCGGTCGGATTCGATCCCCGCCGGCTCGAGCTCGAGATCACCGAGACGGCGATGATGACGGACCCGGAAACAGCGGCCAAGGTCCTTAACGAGCTGCGCAGCGTCGGCGTGCGCGTCTCGCTCGACGACTTCGGCACGGGCCAGTCGAGTCTTGGGCGATTGCGCACCTTTGCCTTCGACAAAGTGAAGATCGACCGCTCCTTTGTCTCGGAGATCACCGTCGACCGTTCCTGCGAGCACATCGTGCGAGCGATCCTCGCCATGTGTGCCGGTCTCAACCTGAAGGTCATCGCCGAGGGCATCGAGACGGCCGAGCAGGCCGCCAAGCTTTACGAGCTCGGCTGCCGGTCTGGGCAGGGCTACCTCTTCGGCAAGGCGGTGAATGCGGAGACGAGCTTCGCGCTGATCCAGTCCGAGCACGAGACCCAGCTCCGCAACCGCCGCCCGACCGCGATCCGCGCGTAGACCGGCATAGGCGTCCTCAGGCGTCCTTCCTGCCCTCCGCGATCAGCCAGTCGCGCACCGCCTCGGCCTTCGCGCCCAACGGCCGCGATTTCGGCCAGACGACGTGGAAGGCGGCTCCGGTCTCGAACCGGTGGTCGGTGACGCGCTTCAGAAGCCCGGACCGCACCAGCCGCTGCGTCAGGTGCCGCCAGCCGAGAGCGACGCCCTGACCCTCCATCACCGCCTGGATGACGAGGACGTAGTCGTTGATGGCGAGGCCGCGATTGGCGGTCGCGCCGTTGACGCCGGCGCTCATCAGCCAGCGCCGCCAGTCCACGGCGTCGCGATAGGGCTCTTCAAGATGGATCAGCCGGTGGCGGGTGAGATGGGCGACCGTTTCCACCGCCTCGTGCCGGTCGAGATAGATGGGGCTCGCCACCGCCTCGACGATCTCGGACGCGAGCAGCGCCGCCTCGTCATTCGGCCAGTCCGCGGGATGGCCGCCCCTGACGCCGAGCTGTACCGGCTCGAACCTCAGGTCGAGGTCACGGTCCGACGTCTGGATGCGCAGGTCGACGTCGGGCAGCGCCTCGCGGAAAGCAGACAGCCGCGGCAGCATCCACATCGAAGCGAAGGCGGTCGACGTGGCCAGCGTGACGATATTGTCGCGGGCGCGCTCGCGGATCTCCTCGGCAGCCCTGCGGATCTGGTCGAGCGCGCCGGTGACCTCGCCGTGAAAGCGCCGGCCGGCCTCGGTCAGGTGCACGGCGCGATGGCCGCGGCGGAAGAGGGGCGCGCCGAGTTGCGTCTCCAGCGCCCGGATCGCATAGGACACGGCCGCCTGCGTCATCGCCAGTTCGTCGGCGGCGCGGGTGAAGCTCTCGAGCCGCCCTGCAGCCTCGAAGACGATCAGGTTGCCCGCCGAGGGCAGGAGCTTGCGCAGGCTCTGCATAAGGCCAGTTTATCGGAACGCGCGGAATTATCCAGCATTACAGCTCTCGATGACCCCAATATGATGGGGGTCAGGGAGGAGCGCGATGGACACGGAACCCGGCACGGAACAGGCAGGCACGCGGCGCAGGGAACGCGGCGGCCGCCTCGCGCGGCACGGCGGCCCGAAAGCGGCTCCGAATCTCAGCGCCCCCTACATCCTGCGCAACATCCCCACCTACGACATCCTCGGCGAGGAGAGCCTCGTTCGGATCGAGGAGACGGCCGACCGCATCCTCGCCGAGATCGGCATCGAATTCCGCGACGATCCGGCGTCCCTCGATCTCTGGAAAAAGGCGGGGGCGAAGGTCGACGGCGTGCTCGTGCGCTTCGAGCCGGGCATGCTGCGCGAGATCCTGAAATCGGCGCCGGCGCGCTTCGTGCAGCACGCGCGCAATCCGGCGCGCAGCGTCGAGATCGGCGGCAACTCGGTCGTGTTCTCGCCTGCCTACGGCTCTCCCTTCGTCATGGACCTCGACAAGGGGCGGCGCTACGGCACGATCGAGGATTTCCAGAATTTCATCAAGCTCGCCTATATGAGTCCCTGGCTGCACCATTCCGGCGGCACGATCTGCGAGCCGGTGGACCTGCCGGTGAACAAGCGCCACCTCGACATGGTCTACGCCCACATCAAGTATTCCGACCGGGGCTTCATGGGCTCGGTGACGGCGGAGAGCCGCGCCGAGGATTCGATCGAGATGGCGCGTATCGTCTTCGGCGAGGCCTTCACCGATGCGAACTGCGTCATCCTTGGCAATGTCAACGTCAACTCCCCGCTCGTCTGGGACGGTACCATGACGAAGGCGCTCCGGGCCTATGCGCGGGCGAACCAGGCCGGCGTCGTCGTGCCCTTCATCCTCGGCGGCGCCATGGGGCCGGTAACGAATGCCGGCGCCATCGCCCAGTCGCTCGCCGAGACCATGGCCGGCTGCGCACTCACCCAGCTCGAACGCAAGGGCGCGCCGGTGATATTCGGCAATTTCCTATCATCGATGTCGCTGCGCTCGGGCTCGCCCACCTTCGGCACGCCGGAACCGGCGATCGGCTCGATGGTCGTCGGCCAGCTCGCGCGGCGGCTGAACCTGCCCCTGCGCTGCGCCGGCAACTTCACCAATTCGAAGCTCCCGGACGGCCAGGCGATGAACGAGGGCACGATGTCGATGCTCTCGGCGATCCATTGTGGCGCAAACTTCATCCTGCATTCCGCCGGCTTCCTCGACGGCCTCCTGTCCATGTCCTACGAAAAGTTCGTCATGGACACCGATTTCTGCGGAGCGCTCCACGCCTATCTCGCCGGCGTCGTCGTCGACGACAATTCGCTGGCGCTCGACGCTTTCCGCGAGGTCGGCGTCGGCCATCATTTCCTCGGCTGCGCCCACACGATGCAGAACTACCAGACCGCCTTCTGGGACACGACGGTCTCCGATAACGAGCCGTTCGAGAAATGGGAGGCGCAAGGGGCGACGGACACCGCCACGCGCGCCAACCGGCGCTGGAAGGCGATGCTCGCTGACTACGAGGCGCCGCCGCTTGACGAGGCCATTGACGAGGCTCTGACCGACTTCGTAAGCCGGAGGAAGGCCGACATGGCCGATGCCTGGTACTGACGCCCGCATGCCTACGGAGCCTCTCATGAAATTTCCCCTGATCCTCGGTCTCGCCGCGCTCCTGTCGTCACCGGCGCTCGNCGGCGAGCCGGCCGACCTCGTCGCCNGCTTTTACGCGCAGGAGCGCTCCCTCTTCGACGAGGACNTCGACGCCTTCGCCGGGGATTCGCTCGGCGCCTTCCTCACCGAGAATGCGCAGCTTGCCGAAGAGCAGGGCGGCATGGGCTGCCTCGATTTCGATCCGACGCTCGACGCCCAGGATTTTGACGAGGCCGAACTGAAGCGCACCCTCAAGCTCACCGAGACTGTCGACGGGGAGGGCGCATACGTCACCGCCTCCTTCTCGCTCTTCGGCGAGCCGCGCACCATCAACTGGACGCTGCGCAAGATCGACGGCAAGTGGCGCGCCACCGACATCGCCTCGCCGGAAAGCGGCTGGCGGATCAGCGACATGATCTGCGAGGCGCTGTAGCGCCTCCCGAGGGAACCCGCGCATGGACCATGATCCGATTCTCCAGCCCTATCGCCTCAAGCACCTCACCCTGAGGAACCGGATCATGTCGACGGCGCATGAGCCGGCCTATTCCGAGGACGGCCTGCCGAAGGATCGCTACCGGCTCTACCACGTCGAGAAGGCGAAGGGCGGGATCGCGCTGACGATGACGGCAGGCTCGGCCATTGTCGGCGAGGATTCGCCCGCCGCCTTCGGCAATCTCCATGCCTACAAGGACGAGATTGTCCCCTGGCTCGCGCGGCTTGCCGAGGAATGCCACGAGCATGGCGCCGCGGTGATGATCCAGCTCACCCATCTCGGCCGCCGCACCAACTGGAACAAGGCGGACTGGCTGCCGGTCCTCTCCGCCTCGCCGGTGCGCGAGCCCGCCCACCGCGCCTTTCCCAAGGAAGCCGAGGACTGGGACATCGACCGCATCGTGAGGAACTACGCCGATGCGGCGGCGCGCATGCAGGCGGCCGGGCTCGACGGCATCGAATTCGAAGCCTACGGCCACCTGATGGACGGCTTCTGGTCGCCAGCGACGAACGTTCGCGGCGACGAGTATGGCGGCTCGCTCGACAACCGCCTGCGCTTCACCTGGCGGGTGCTCGACGCCGTGCGCACCGCAGTCGGCCCCGACTTCATCGTCGGCATCCGCATGGTCGCCGACGAGGACTGGGAAAAGGGCCTGTCGCGCGAGGAGGGCGTGGAGATCGCCCGCCGCCTCGCCGCCTCCGGCCGGATCGATTTCCTCAATCTCATCCGCGGCCACATCGACACCGACGCGGCGTTGACTCAGGTCGATCCCGATCCAGGGCATGAGATCGGCGCCGCATCTCGATTTCGCCGGCGAGGTGAGGTCGGCGACGAAATTCCCCGTCTTCCACGCCGCCCGCATCGCCGACGTCGCCACGGCCCGCCATGCCATCGCGACGGGCAAGCTCGACATGGTCGGCATGACGCGCGCCCACATTAGCCGATCCGCACATCGTCCGCAAGGTAATGGCCGGAGAGGAGCACCGCATCCGCCCCTGCGTTGGCGCCACCTATTGCCTCGACCGCATCTATGAGGGCGGCGAGGCGCTGTGCATCCACAATGCCGCCACGGGGCGGGAGGCGCGCTTTCCTCATGTCATCGGGAAGGCTGCGAATGCGGGGCTGAAGGTTGTCGTGGTCGGCGCAGGGCCGGCAGGGCTCGAGGCCGCCCGTGTCGCCGCCGAGCGCGGTCACCGCGTCGAGGTGCTGGAAGCGGCGGCGCAGGCCGGCGGCCAGGTTCGGCTCGCCGCGCTCAACCCGCGCCGGCGCGAACTGATCGGCATCGTCGACTGGCGACTGTCGGAGCTCGATCTCCTCGGCGTTCCGATGACTTACAACGTCTATGCCGAAGCCGCGGACGTGCTCGAGCGGGCGCCGGACGTGGTGATAATCGCTACCGGCGGCGTGCCGCAGGTTCCCCCGCTCGATGGCGGCGACGATCTCGTTGTTTCGAGCTGGGACATCGTCTCGGGTGCGGTCAAGCCGCAGGGGCCGGTCCTCGTCTACGACGACAATGGCGGCCATCCCGGCATGAGCGCGGCCGAGATCATTGCCCGCGCCGGGCACGAGGTCGAGATCGTCTCGCCGGAACGCTTCTTCGCCCCGGAGATGGGCGGCATGAACCACGTGCCCTATGCCCGCGCCTTCGCCGAGCAGGGCGTCCGCGTCACCATAAACACGCGGCTCAAGGCGGTCCGGCGCGAGGGCAACGGCCTCGTCGCCGTACTCGGCTCCGATTTCGCGCCTGGCGTGACGCAGGGGCGGCGGGTCGCGCAGGTGGTGGTAGAGCACGGCACCCTTCCGGCCGATGACCTCTATGTTGTGCTGAAGCCGTTGTCGAAGAACCTCGGCGAGGTCGACTACCGCGCACTGATCGCCGGCCAGTCACCCTTTCCTGCGCGTAATCCGGTCGGCGCCTTCACGCTCTTCCGCATCGGCGACGCCGTCGCCTCGCGCAACGTCCACGCCGCGATCTACGACGCGCTGCGCCTCACGATGGCGCTGTGAGCTCGCCTTCGAGCATGCGCCATGCCTCGAACAGGCCGCGCTGCACCGCGATCTCGGAATCGATCGGCCGCACCTTCGCACCGCAGACGGTGAGCGCGGCCTGGTAGAGCTGGCCGAGCGTTCCGGAGGAGACGAGCGCGACCTCCTCGCCGCCGGCGATCCCCGCTCCCGCGATCTCGGCGCCGATCAGCAGGCCTGAGAGCCGCGCCCGGCTTTCGGCCGCAGGGCGGTGGTGCAGGAGATGGGCGGCGCGTATCGAGAACAGGAGGTGGCTGATCCGCGCCGGGTTTGCCCAGCCGTCGCGCACGCCATTGACGAAGGCGGGGTCGTTGCCCTGCACCGGCGCATGCGCGGAGACCGAATGGCTGAGGATCGAGCGCTCGGCGAGAAGCGCGAAGAGCTCGCCCGTCATGTAGCTCTGGAAGTTGCGCAGCGTCATGCCCTCCATCACCACCCATTTCGAATGCGTGCCCGGCAGGCAATAGCGGCCCTCGCCGTGCACCTCGAGCAGGGCGCCGAAGAGCTGCGTCTCCTCGCCGCGCATCACGTCCGGCCCATCGGGCGACATGGTGGCGATGCCCGGCAGGATGATGACCGGCCGCGCCGCATCGGGTACGCGCATGGCGTGGTCGGCGAGGTTGCCGAC
>Ga0065721_10007108_pt1 | contig 11524 bp, 13 predicted proteins | sample Mesricmetagenome_FD_59108 | JGI IMG/M metagenome (GOLD analysis project Ga0065721, IMG submission 59108) | Mesophilic microbial community from rice straw/compost enrichment Sample: eDNA_1 v2 (version 2) | ecosystem: Engineered > Solid waste > Grass > Composting > Bioreactor | place: USA: Davis...
CGGGATCTTGGTGACGACATAGTCGATGGTCGGCTCGAACGAGGCGGGAGTGGCCCCGCCCGTGATGTCGTTCTCGAGTTCGTCGAGCGTGTAGCCGACCGCAAGCCGAGCGGCGACCTTGGCGATGGGGAAGCCCGTGGCCTTGGAGGCGAGCGCCGAGGACCGCGAGACGCGCGGGTTCATCTCGATGACGATCATGCGCCCGTCGGCCGGGTTGATGGCGAACTGCACGTTCGAGCCGCCGGTCTCCACCCCGATCTCGCGCAGCACCGCGATCGAGGCGTCGCGCATCACCTGGTATTCCTTGTCAGTCAGGGTCAGCGCCGGGGCGACCGTGATCGAATCGCCGGTGTGGACGCCCATCGGATCGAGGTTCTCGATCGAGCAGACGATGATGCAGTTGTCGTTTTTGTCGCGCACCACCTCCATCTCGTATTCCTTCCAGCCGAGCACCGATTCCTCGATCAGCACTTCGTTGGTGGGGGAAGCGTCGATCCCCGATTCGCAGATGGCGAGGTATTCTTCCTTGTTGTAGGCGATGCCCCCGCCCGTGCCGCCGAGCGTGAACGACGGGCGGATGATGGCGGGCAGGCCGATCACCTCGAGTGCCTGCAGCGCCTCGATGGTGTTGTGGGCGAGCATGGACTTCGGCGTCTCGAGGCCGATCTTCTTCATCGCGTCGCGGAAGAGCTCGCGGTCCTCGGCCTTGTCGATGGCGTCGGCCGTGGCGCCGATCATCTCGACGCCGAATTTCTCGAGGACACCCATCTTGCGCAGGCTCAGAGCGCAGTTGAGCGCCGTCTGGCCGCCCATGGTGGGCAAAAGCGCGTCCGGGCGCTCCTTCTCGATGATCCTGGCGACGACCTCGGGGGTGATCGGCTCCATGTAGGTGGCGTCGGCGAGATCGGGATCGGTCATGATCGTCGCCGGATTGGAGTTGACGAGGATGATCCGGTAGCCCTCGGCTTTCAGCGCCTTGCAGGCCTGGGTGCCCGAGTAGTCGAATTCGCACGCCTGCCCGATGATGATCGGTCCCGCACCGATGATGAGGATCGATTTGATGTCGGTGCGTTTTGGCATCGGCTGGCTCTTTTGTTAGGGCGCGCGCCGAGAGGGCGCTGCGGCGCGGAGGTCGTCGGCGGACTTGTCGGTTAAGCGGGCTCTGTAGCGGAAGCGATGGGGAAAGGGAAGGGGGCGAGGCGGCGCGATTGTCGCGGTGGGGCATGGAGCGCAACTATGCCCGCCGGGTTGATGCGATGAAGAAGATCGCTGTCTCCGCTTCTGGCGACGTTGCCGAGTGGGGGCGATACGCGGGTGCTCAAAAACGCGGCGCTTGCCGGCCTAGACCGGGGCGAGGGGATTACCTTCCCGTCGGCGGCCGACAAAAAGCTCCGGGATGCGTACGACGAGGCCCCTTCGCGCCTTTTCAACGCAACGCCGAACGGCACGCCGGCTGCCCGCTACGGGCTGGGTTGACGGGGTGTCACAAAATCCTGGTGGGTTTGTCGATCCTGCCGATAGCCGTTCGTCGTTGCGATGACTGCGGTAAGCAGGTCGACAACCCAGCAAGGAGAAACCCACCGTGCCCAAAATGATCTTCCTCAACCTTCCGGTGAAGGATATCGCCGCCTCGATCCGCTTCTACGAGGCGATCGGATGCAAGAAGAACGAGCAGTTCAGCGACGAGAAGTCCGCCTCCATGGTCTGGTCCGACACCATCGTCTTCCAGCTGCTGACGCACGAGTATTTCTCGACGTTCGCCACGAAGCCGATCGCGAAGGCCGAGGAGGCCGTCGGCATGCTGGTCGCGCTCTCGTGCGAAAGCCGCGAGGAGGTGGACGCCATCTCCAAGGCCGCGGCCGCCAACGGCGGCAGGGCCGATGTGCGCGAGCCGCGGGACATGGGCTTCATGTACGTGCGCACCTTCGAGGATCCGGACGGCCACGTGTTCGAGCCGGCCTGGATGGACATGGGCGCGGCATAGCAGGACCGACGACCTAGGCCGCCGCCACCCGGATGACTTCGGGGGCGGCGCCGTAGGTTTCGCGCGAGCGCCTCTGGTAGGCAATGAACTCGGCGGCCGGCAGGGGCCTGGAGAAGAGCCAGCCCTGGCCGAAATCGACGCCTTGAGCCTTGAGGTACTCGGCCTGAGCCTCGTTCTCGACGCCCTCGGCGACGGTGAAGAGCCCGAGCTCGCGGGCCATGTCGATGATGTGGAGCGTCACCGAGCTCGTGGCGGTATCCTTGCCGATGGTGTCGATGAACGACTTGTCGATCTTGAGCGCGTCCATGGGCAGGCCCTGCAGGTACTGCAGGCTCGAATAGCCGGTGCCGAAGTCGTCGATGGCGACGGAGTGGCCGGCCTGCCGGGCGCGCACGAGGGTTGTCCGCGCCGCCTCGATGTCGATGAAGCCGCGCTCGGTGGCCTCGAGCCAGAGCTGCTGCGGCCTGATCCCCGTCGGCGCAAGCTTTTGTGCGACGACATCGAGGAAGCGCCCGGAGGAGATGTCGGCAGCGCTGAGGTTTACGGCGATATGGAGGGTGCGGTCGGCGACGAGCGTCGGGCCGAGGTCTGCGACCACCGCATCGATCACCAGGTCGGTGATCGGGCCGATGAGCCCCGTTTCCTCGGCGAGCGGGATGAAGAGGTCCGGGCGGACCAGCGTGCCGTCCGGCCTGCGCCAGCGCACCAGTGCCTCGGCGCCTATGCATATGCCGGTCGCAAGCGCGACGATCGGCTGGTAGTGGACGACGAACTCGCGGTTCCGGATGGCGAGCGCCAGCTCGGCGCGCGGCTCAAGGCGCTTGCGCGAAAGCCAGACGACGATGCCGACTATGAAGGCGGCGATGAACGCGCCGATGGGCAACAGGTACGCAAGCTCGCCCTTGAGGCCGTCAACCAGCCCGGAACTGGGCCGGGTGGCGATGGCGGCAAGCCCTTCGCCGCGCGCGACGGCGAAGACGGAGCCGGCCTTGATGCCCCGGCCGGCCTCGCCGAGCGGGGGCAGCACGGCGGGCAGTCCTTCGCCGTTGACGGCGTTGATCAGCGTGCCGCGGGAGTTGGTCAGCGCAATGGAGACGCCGTCGTCGGCAATGACGTCGACGAAGCGGGCGGGCGAGACCAGCGCGTTGTGGCTGCCCAGTTGAAGGGCGGTGACCGGCATGCCCTGGCTGACGGCGGGGGCGACGCGCAGGCTCACCGCAAGGCCGTCGGGCGTAACGTAGTCGACTTCCGCCCCGGCCACGTATCCCTGCGCCGGTCCCCACGAGGTGCATTTCAGCGCCCCGTCCTCGAAATAGCCCATCTCCTCTATGGAGAGCGTATCGACGGTGAGCGTGCGCATGCGGGCGATGTGCTCGGGCGAGCACGGCGCCACGGGCGTTGCGGAGACGGCGACGAGCGCGCTCCGCGCATCCTCGAAGGTCGCCTCGGCGCGCGCCAGGGTGCGTTCGGCAAAGAGGAAGAGGGCGTCCTGTTCCTTCTGCAGGGCGATGATCCAGGACACATAGGCCATGGCGGCGATCGGAATTGCCGCTCCCAGCAGTCCCAGCGCCAGGCCGGCCGCCACGATGCGGTAACGCCTCGCTTCCATCGACACGGCCCTCCCGCGATCCTGGCGAGAATGCTTGAAGTCTATGAAGAAACTGCTGCTGATGACTGCCAGTATTTTCGGTATTGGATTGCAGCCGGCGGCTGTCGACAGCCGCCGATACATGGGCATAGGACGGATACGTTACGGCTCCGCAAAGTAGCCGTGTTCCGTTCCGGCAGGAGAAGCTTCCTGTCCGCGGCGCGGAACGCGCGGTTGCCGCCGCGCATTGGAGAGCAGGTCAACAGGAGTCAGAAATGCTGAACCTGCTCATCATCCTCGTCGTGGTCGCGCTCGTCGCCGGCGCGCTCGGATTCACCGGCGTCGCGGCGGGAGCGGCAACGCTCGCCAAGATCGTCTTCGCCCTCATGCTCATCGGCATCGTCATCCTGCTTATCCTGGCGTTCATGGGCGTTGCCGTCATATTCTAGGCCCAAAGGCAGCCAATCGGAGACCAGGCCCATGTGCCGGAACATCAAGCCGCTCTTCAACTTCGAGCCGCCCGCGACGCGCAACGAGATGCACGAGGCCGCCTTGCAGTTCGTGCGCAAGATCTCCGGCTATACGCACCCGTCCAAGGTCAACGAGGCCGCGTTCCACGAGGCGGTGGAGGACGTGGAGAAAGCCGTGCGCAAGCTCCTCAAATCGCTCGAAACCACCGCGCCCCCGCGCGACCGGGAGGTGGTGGCGGCCAAGGCCCGCGAGCGGGCAAAGCTGCGCTACGGCACGGCCGCGGAGTAGAGCGCGTCGCGTTTCAACAGGCTCTAGCTAGCCCGTCGCCGCGCTTTCCTTGCGGCCGCGAGCCGCTAGAATGGCGCCATCATGGATGACGCCCCGCTCACGGCAGGACCGTTCACGCTCTATCCCGGCCGGGAGTTGCGGCGGGAGGGACGGCTCCTGCCCGTCGGGCACAGGGCGCTGCTGGTGCTCGAGGGCATGTTCCGCGCCGGGGGCGGCGTGGTGAGCAAGGCGGACCTGATGGCTCACGCCTGGCAGGGAGCGATCGTCGAGGAAGGCAACCTGACCGTCCAAATCTCCTCGCTGCGCAAGGAACTGGGCCCGCGTCCGGACGGCGGGGAGTGGATCGTGACGGTGCCGCGCGTCGGCTACCGCTTCGCGGGCGATGCGCCGGCGGCGGCCGGCGAGGCAACCGGATCCGGACGGCCGACGCTCGCGGTGCTGCCCTTCCTCAACCTCAGCGCCGACCCGATGAACGACTACTTCGCCGACGGGCTGGTCGCCGACCTCATCACCGCCTTCAGCCGCTTCCGGACCTTTGCCGTGGTGTCGCGGACATCCTCGTTCGTCTACAAGAACCAGCCGGCCGATGCGCGCGACGTCGCCCGGCGGCTGGGCGTGCGCTACCTGCTCGAGGGCAGCGTGCGGCTGGCCGGTTCGCGCGTGCGGGTCACGACGCAGCTCATCGACGCCTTGACTGGTATGCATCTCTGGGCGACGAGCCTCGACGGCGACGTCGGGCAGATATTCGAGTTTCAGGACCGGGTGACGGAATCGGTGGTGGGGCTCGTCGAGCCGCAGATCCGTCGGGTCGAGATCGAGCGTTCGCGGCGGCGCTGGCCGGAAAATCCGCGCGCCTACGATCATTTCCTCAAGGCCATGCCGTCCTTCTATTCGCGCTCGCCGCAGGGGTATGCCGAAGCCCTTGACCATCTGGGGCAGGCCATTGGGCTGGACCCGGACTATGCGCTGGCGCTCGCCTATGCGTCCTGGGCGCATGCGCGGCGCGCGCTGATGGCCCTGCGCCGCCTGCCGCCCGCCGAGGCGCAGGCCTGCATCGAGCTGGCGCGCGAGGCGCTGCGCCTCGACGACGATCCGCAGGTGCTGGCGATCTGCGCCCATTCGCTGCTGACGATCGGCGGATTGCGTTCGGAAGCGCTCTCGATCGCGCGGCGCGCCATGGAAGCCAATCCCAACAATGTGGTCGTGCTGCTGCTCGTGGGCATCTGCAACATGACGGTGGGCGATCTCAATCTGGCCGAAGAGGCTTACAAGCGCGCCTATACCCTCAGCCCCGGCGGTCTCGAAGCCTATGAGAGCCTTGCGGGAGTCGGGTTCGTCCATTTCTTCAGGCGCGACTTCGAAACGGCGATCGAGTGGCTGGAGCGGTCGCGGGCGACGCTGGTCGACTGGCCTCCGACCTACTGGATGCTCGCCGCCGCCTACGCGCTTGCCGGGCGGCTCGATCGCGCGGGCGAGACGATTTCCCAGCTTCTGACCATTGCGCCGCACACGACGCTCGAGGGACTCGAGGTCCTAGCCGACCGGATGGACGAGCGGTTCCTGATGATCCGCGACGGACTGCGGATGGCGGGCCTGCGTTAAGGCTCCCTTTTGCAACTTTTAGGAACTGCCTAAGGACCCTGGGTGGGGCATGCGGCACGGTTCCTCCACGCCGGTGATCGGCGACATGAGGAGGAACTGAAGATGTATGATTGCCTGACGGATATCCGGGTGCGCATCGCCTACCCGCCGGAGCGCCGGTTTTCGCCCGCCGAGGAGGACGCCTACTATGCGCAGGCGGTCCGCTTCGAACTTCCGCTCGTGCGGCGGGCGGGCTCCTGCGAGGGCAAAGGCATTGCATCGTGGCTGGCCGCCATCGGCGGCATCGTGCATGCGCTTGCCAACGGGCCGGCCCGCGCGGCGAGACTCTAGGGGAGAAATGGCAAATGACGCTTGAAATCATTGGGCCCGGCTTCGGGCGTACCGGGACGAAGTCGCTCAAGATCGCGCTCGAGCATCTGGGGTTCGGCCCGGCGCACCATATGTTCGAAGTGCGGGACAATCCGCGCCTGCTGACGCCCTGGCAGAACTATTTGACAGGCCACGGGATCGACTGGGAAGAGGCCTTCCCGAGCTACCGCGCCCAGGTCGACTGGCCAGGTGCGGCATGCTGGCGCGAACTGATACGCGATTTTCCCGAGGCGCGCGTGATCCTGACGGTGCGCGATCCCGACGAGTGGTTCGACAGCGTCGAGGCCACCATCCTCCAGTTCCTCGCCAACCGCGGCAATCACAGCGATGCGCACGTCAACGCCGTTGCCGAAATGGCCAATGAGCTGATCAACCAAGGAGTGTTCGACGGCAGGATCACGGATCGCGCGCATGCGACACGGGTCTTCCGCGACCATATCGAGGAGGTAAGGGCCACGGCCGAGCCCGGGAGGCTGCTGGTGTTCAATGTCGCGGAAGGGTGGGCGCCGCTCTGCCGGTTCCTCGAGGCCGACGTGCCGGCCATAACCTTCCCGCGGCTCAATTCCTCGCGCCAGTTCGTCGACCAGGAATGGGCGGACAAGGATGCGGTCGCCGGCGGGACCTGACCGTTTGGTGCCTACTGCTCCGGCTCGGTGGTAAAGAGCAGCGGATAGCCCTCGCCGCGGGCCATGTCGGTGGCGCGTGTGGCCTTGGTCTCGGCGACGTCCTTGACGAAGACGGCGACGACACACGCGCCCTTTGTATGGGCGGTGATCATCACGTTGTGGGCCTGGTCCTCGCTCATGCGGAACTCGGCCTTCAAGACGCGCACGACGAACTCGCGCGGGGTGAAGTCGTCGTTGAGGAGGATGACCTTGTAGAGCGGCGGACGCGCCACCTTCTTGCGGGTCTTTGCGCGAGGCTTGGTGACAGTATCGTTCATGGGAAAGGCGCTCCCTGAAGTGGAGGGCCGGCAGAGACTAGCACATTCGTGCGCCCGGTGCACGGCGGACGAGGAGTGTCGGGAAGTCGCCGATCGCGGGTTTCCCCGGTGGCGCCGCGCGGCTATAGTTGCGTTCTTCCCGACTTGCGGCCGCACCGGCCAAACGGGGCAAGCCTCGCCGGAATCCGGCTTTCCCGCCTGCCCGCCCAGCACCAGTAATGGAGGACTTGCCATGGCGCTCGACCAGCCCCGGATCAGGCTCAATGACGGCAACGACATCCCGCAGACAGGCTTCGGCGTCTGGCGGCTGCCCGAGCAGGACGCGCCGGCGATCGTGGGCGAGGCGCTTCGCGTCGGCTACCGCCATATCGACACTGCCCAGGGCTACGACAACGAGGCCGGCGTCGGCGAGGCGGTGAAGCAGGCGCAAGTGCCGCGCGACGAGATCTTCGTCACCAGCAAGCTGCGCACCCGCGACCAGGGCTATGACAACGCCAAGCGCTCGTTCGAGGCGAGCCTCAAGCGGCTGGGGCTCGAGGTCATGGACCTCTTCCTCATCCACTGGCCGGTGCCGGCGCAGGACAAGTATGCCGAGACGTGGAAGGCCTTCGTCGACCTCAAGGAGGAGGGGCGCGTCCGCTCCATCGGCGTTTCCAATTTCCTGCCCGAGCATCTGGAGAGGATCATCGGCGAGACGGGGGTGACGCCCGCCGTCAACCAGATCGAGCTCCATCCCTATTACCAGCAGCGCGACGTGCGCGACTATCACGCGCAGAAGGGCATCGCCATCGAGAGCTATTCCCCGCTCGGCAGCGGCGCGGTGATCGGCGACGAGACCATCGCCGAGATCGGCCGCAAGCACGGCAAGAGCGTCGGCCAGATCATCATCCGCTGGCACCTGCAACAGGGGCTGATCGTGCTGCCCAAGACCGCGACGCACGCGCGCGTGCGCGAGAACTTCGAGGTCTTCGACTTCGAGCTCGACGGCGAGGACATGGCTCGCATCGACGCACTCGACCGCCCGGACGGCAAGACCCTGACGCCCCCCGAGCGGATGAACAACGTGTTCTGAGCTGTCGCTTCAGAGATCGCGGTTGGCGATTGCGTCGGCGGTTTTCCGGCTCAGCCGCGAGGGGCCGGTTTTGCGCCGCTGCAGAAGGTCCTTGGCGGCGATTACGGCGCCCAATGTGATCAGGGCGCAGGCCAGCGCGATGACCAGCGTGAACTGGGCAAAGCCGAAGGCGATGAGCAGGAGGGTCGAGAGGAGCGGCGCGGCGTAGGAGGCGGCTCCGAGCACCTGGATGTCGCCATGCTTGACGCCGATGTCCCACACGTAGAACGCCAGGCCCACCGGTCCGAGGCCAAGGCCGACGACGGCGAACCACTCGAGGGCGCCCGTCGGCCACACCGTCTCCTCGAAGGCCAGGTGGCAGATGGCCGAGAGCAGGGCGGTGGCGAGGCAGAAGCCGGTGATGGCATCGCTCGGCACGCCGGAAAAGCGCCGCGAGAGCACCGAATAGCTCGACCACGCCAGCGCCGCAAGGCCGGCCGCCGCATAGCCGAAGGCATATTCGGTCCGCAAGGCCATGCCGTCGCCGCCGGTGACCACCAGCACCGCGCCGGCGAATGCGAGCAGGGCGCCCGCAACATGGTGCGGGCGCAAGCGTTCACCCGGCAGCAGGGCGGAAAACAGCACGATCAGGATTGGCCAGAGATAATTGATGAGCCCGGCTTCCACGGGCGGCGCGTTCCGCAGGGCGGTGAAGTAGAGGGCGTGATAGCCGAAGAGCCCGCCGACGCCCAGAAGCCAGACCGGCAAGGGCTGGCGCAGCGCCCGCGCGGCNCCCGGGCGCACGCTCCAGAGCAGGGCGCCCGCCAATCCGCCNATGCCGAAGGTCATGGCGTTGAGCTGGAGTGGCGGCATGGCNCCGCTCATGGCCGTCAGCACGGCAAGCGTCGCCCAGAGCAGGATGGCNNAAAAGCCGATCAGCGTGGCAGCGGGACGGGAGAGGCGCATGGCGCTTCAATACAGGCTCGCGCGGGCGGCTTCCAGCCCGACGGGGATATCGGGCGAGGTTCGAACTCGCCGTCGCGAGGAACCCGCCGGTACGCCGTCCGTTCGTCTACAAACGCATGAATGGAGAGACACGATGGCCAGCGAGACCAGCCGCGATCCGCGCTACCATACCCGGCGCACGCAGCAGCGGCTGCAGGAACTGATCGATCACCTGCGCGAGGACATCGAGCAGGTGGACGAGCCGCAGTTCAAGGCGATGTTCGAGACGTCGGCCGAGGTGCTGACCGGCCTGAAGACCGCCCTCCAGCATTACGAGCAGAAGGCCGAGAGCGCCTGGCGCGCCTGATGCGCACCGTCACAGCATCAGCTTGAAGCCTTCGTGGCTCTGCTCGAAACCGAGGGTGCGGTAGAAGCGGTGGGCATCGGTGCGCACCTTGTTGGAGGTCAGTTGCACCATGCCGACGCCGCGCTCGTGCGCCTGCTCGATCGCCCATTTGACCATCTGCGAGCCGATGCCGCCGCCGCGACGGTCTGCGCGCACGTGGACGTTCTCGAGCACGCAGCGCCACATGCCGAACCGGGTCATGCCGGGCAGGAACGACAGCTGAAGCGTGGCGATCGTTTCGCCTTCGCGCTCGACCACCACCAGCCGGTGGTTGGGGTCGGCGGCGATGGCGTCGAACGCGGCCCGGTAGCGTGGATCGGCGTAGGTTGCCGGGTCCACCTGGCGCGGGCCTTCGGCGGCGCCGGCGGCGCAGATGGCAAGGATGGTCGGGATGTCGTCGGGGGTCGCGTCGCGGAAGACGAGATCGGTCATCGGGGGCACCGGAATCAGGCTGTTGCAGCCATCATCCTTCACCCGAAAATCGCGAGGGGAACAGCCTGAATCAGAGGGCGGCGCGCACCTCGTGGACCTCGGCGAGGATATTGAGGGCGACGGCGCGGGTGTCCTCAGGGATGCCGGCGATGATGGTGTCGAGAAGGCCGGGAAAGAGCGCGTCCAGGTCCTCGCGGCGCAGCGAGATCAGCCGGCGGGTGCCCTCGGGCGTCACGCGCACGACGCCGGCTTCGCGCAGCTTTGCCACGTGATAGGTCAGGTTGCTCTTGGTGGTGATGTGGTGGAACGAGGCGCACATGGCCGACCTCTCCTCGCGGTCGGCGAGGTAGGCGAGGATGGCGAGCCGCGTGTCGTCGGCGAGGGCCGCGAGCACATTGGCGAGGGTGATCTGGTCCCTGTCCGGGTGGGGGATCGTCGTCATGCCTTGATCAATAGGCGCAATGCAGCCGAGGTGCAATGTTCAATGATCATTGAAATAGCGGTTGACAGGCTCGCTGCGGGAGCGCTTATGTTCAATAGTTATTGAACTAAGGAATCTACGTCATGGATATCCGCCTCTTCTGGATGGCGCTCGGCACCTTTGCGGTGGGCACGGGCGCCTTCGTCATCGCCAGCCTCCTGCCGGCGCTCTCGGCAGACCTTGCGGTCAGCATCCCGCAGGCGGGCCTGCTGGTGCTGGTCTTCGCGATCGCCTACGCCGTCGGCACGCCGGTGGTTTCGGCACTGTCGGGCGGGCTCGACCGGAGGCGGGTGCTGGTTGCCGCGATGCTCGTCTATGGCCTCGCCAACATCGCGGGGGGCCTTGCGCCCTCGTTCTCCGTGCTGCTCGCGACCCGCATCGTGATGGCGGTGGCGTCGGGCGTCTTCGCCGCCACCGCGCAGGGCACGGCCGTGCAGATGTCGAGCGCCGAGGCGCGCACCCGCGCCATTGCCGTCATCGTCGGCGGCACCACGCTTTCGGTCGCGCTCGGGGCGCCGATCGGCGCGCTCATCGCCAGCCTCATGGATTGGCGCGCGGCGTTCTTTGCCATTGGCATCGTGTCGCTGCTGGTCGCCGGCGCGCTGCAGGCGATGCTGCCGGGCGACCTTGCCGGCACCAAGCTGCGGCTGCGCGACCGGCTGATGATCGTCACCCGCCCCGGCATCGGGCGGGCGCTCCTCGTCTCGGTCTTCATCCTGGCATCCGCGTTCAGCGTCTTCACCTACATCGCCGTGCTGGCGTCCGAAACCGGCATCGGCGAAGGGCTCTTGCCGCTGGTCCTGCTGGGGTTCGGCGCAGGGGCGGTGGTCGGCAACTATGCCTCGGGGCAGGTGGCCGACAAGTTCGGAGCCGCGCGCACCGTCGGCTGGGTCATCGCCATCAGCATCGCCGTCATGGTGCTCTTCTCGCTCGAGGCCTATTTCCTGCCCTTCGGGCTCGCCGG
>Ga0065721_10052609_pt1 | contig 11524 bp, 17 predicted proteins | sample Mesricmetagenome_FD_59108 | JGI IMG/M metagenome (GOLD analysis project Ga0065721, IMG submission 59108) | Mesophilic microbial community from rice straw/compost enrichment Sample: eDNA_1 v2 (version 2) | ecosystem: Engineered > Solid waste > Grass > Composting > Bioreactor | place: USA: Davis...
AGAGTCAGACTCCCGCCGCACATCCAGAGCGTTTGTCTGCTCGGCCGGCAGAAGCTGGTAAAGGGCATCTACAAGAACATTTTCGAAGCACCCCTGAACAATGCCCGAGAGTGCCAATGGGGCTGCTTGAAACACGCGCTTCACATGGTCCAACTATGGCTCGAATTATCAACAAATTGTGTCCCGATCAGCCCCTTGCTTTGGAGGCGAAGCAACTATGAGAGCATTCTTCGACCTGCCGACAGTCGAAAGGTGCCCTTACCGTGCAACTCGTGCACAATTTCATACTTCGAATACTTTACTCGAGGGCAGGCTGACATCTGGTTGAATCTGCCACTGTACTTTGGTCTTCCTCCATGGAGTGAGCTGAAGGACTTCTCGAGCGATTAAGACTCGACTTCTTCACACAGATTTTCTGCTCGCTGAATGTCTGGTACATAGGTCAGCGTAAACTAGCCTCCCCTGTCAGTAGCATACCAATGCCAACTATATTCTCCAAGCAACGTGGATTCCGTTCCCGCCTGGTTCCAATGTCCAGTAACAAGACAGGTTTGAGAGCGCGAAGGACATCTATATCGCTTAGTCAGATGTGTCGATGGGCAGAGGAATGCTCGGTCAAGGGTAAACCTGGAATACATTGTAGCATGCTCATCAACTATCTGTTGCTCACTCGCAACAGCGCATTATGGTATTGACAAAAAGCTCTCTAACTCTTGCTGGCGCGGCGACAGCTTCTAGGAAGGATTCGCCAGCTGGAAACAACACCCAAGGTTCGCAGCAGCTAGTCCAGTGCGACATTTATACCAAGGTCTTCTTAAACCACGCGATCGTCTGTTGCAGCGCTTTCTCATGGGCTTCTCTGATCTCCGGGTGTTTCAGGTTAGGTCGCGATGCAAAACCGTGCGTCGTCCCTGGAAAGCGTTCTACTAAGTGACACGATTCAATCGATGTGATGAGAGGTAACATACCAGGGTAATCAACGAACTCGTACTCGACAAAGCGTGGCGTGTCTTTCCGCGATGCAAACTCGGCCTCGGCTTCGAACCGCTTTCGGAGGTCGAGGAAAATATCCGCTGAAGGAGCAATCAATTCAGGATGTGAATTTGGAGGACATCTGGGTCGCGAGCAGACCTTCAGGACATGCCCATGAGATGGGAACCTTGACTGCTCGTACTTCGTCGAGCGAAAAGGGCCCAGGGTGGCAGATGACCACTGAGTGAATGAAATCCTTTGAGGCGAGTCTGATTCCGGTGGACCCTCCGAAGCAGTATCTGTGAATGATATCAGAATCCGATCCGCTAGTGGCGACATGAAAAAGAGACCCACCCGACGGCACCAATGTTTGAGTAGCCCTTCTTCTCCTTCAGCAGCGCGAAGAACTACAGCATCCGCAGATCAGTTTCGGTATACTCAAAGCTCGGAACGTGGATTAGACGTACGGATACAAGCCTCGCGTCAACCACGGAAGGCCGGTTACTGATGAACCGGGGTATGTTGGGTAGTCCGTTGATGAATATGAACTTGATCCAGTCGAGCACCGTCATCTTCTCCTCAGCCCGGTCAGGGAGAGTGTGACTCTTCGTCACGAGCGGCTTTCCTTGTAATGGAAAACGGTGAATAGTTGCTCTCATTCGTGCCTCGATAGCAAGGCACAAAGAGGATTCAACGCACCAGCGAAGTAATCAGGGACCCATACATCACACCCCAATGCAGCAGCGATCTTGTCAGCGATGATCTTAGAGTTCTTCAGGGGAAGTCCGAAGCCATCCGTGAGTAACACCACTGCCTTCGCGTGCTTATTGTCCTGGGAGGCTTCGCTCGGCGCAGGTGCTAGATAGGCGCCCTGATACTCAGGGTGGATCGAGCCGAGAGGTTCCTCCGGGAGCTCGTAGCCTTCGACACACTTTGGGCAGAGAGGTGGAGTGAGGGGTGACATGAGAAACAAGAGATGAGAAGAAAGATGATATGGGGTGCGGGCAGCTCACAATGCTCGTGTTTAAGTAGTGGCAGACACTACCGGTTTCTGTGACAGGCCGAATTCCCACCCACCATTAGCTTGTTTGAACACGAATGCACCATGCTCTACTGGATGACTTCGCGTAAGGATTTGGACCACGGCTTCCATGGACCATGTCGTTTCCAGTGGCGCGAAATATGACTCGGACTGAACCTCAGGGTTTGGGAAAGCCGCCATTCCCAGACCCCAGAACCTGGGCCATTGGTATATTTGCATGCGTCCCCTTCCTATATAGGAGTACGCCCGACGCCATGTTCTCGGCATTCCCCTTTGGGAGTTCCGCCATGACCAACGGATCGACAATGGACGTTCCTGGACCATTCTACACAGTTCAATGTTTAGGGAGGGACCAAAACGTATCCCCCACACACCCCTCAGTCGGTTTTGTGTTAGGTTGAAGAGCATCGCGGAATAGTTCGGACGTGAAGATTCTCAAGGTAATGATTATTTCAAGCTAGATACACTCACCCACGAGAAAACAATGGATGCTACAGGATAGTCAATAGACCACTAGAAGTCCGTCCCTCATATCATCGCGCTTGGGAAGACAGAAGAACAAGGACAAAATTTCTCCAGCTTTCTTCTAAATTCTGGTGGAACATCACCCTAACATACCCTCCACAGGACTTGCCCCCATCCCAACACACGAACGTCGAACGAAAAAATCGAGGTTTGCCAAAGTGCAGAGGGAGATGCATCCCCACCTCTGGTTCCATTCACAACAACCATCTACACGTAATCCCGATTGCTCCTTGCACATAGGGTCATCGCTCCTGCAAACATGACAAACGACTACTATCCCGGATGCAATCCTTTCCATCTAGTACTTGAATATCTATTTCTCGTGGCAGGGCATTGAGAAACTTGGCGCGATACATTGATGGTCGAGTCATTTGGCAGAATTGATGCCATCGATGCTCGATTACAGCTCTCTTTAGCAGATACAGATCGAGCCCATCGTGAAATATGAAACAAGACACCAGATCATTCCAGCCGTTGTGGTACATCATCTGGAGGATTGATGTCAGATTGAGCTGAATTCAGCACCAAAGCTCTTTTCAACTTGTTGCAGTTCCTGATTAATGGCCCAAGCGCATGCACCGCTCTCATCTTGTAGAGACAATCAGTGGTGCTATCTGCGGCGGCATGAGCGAGGACCGAGTCTCGTTAATTTTAAAAAAGCACGCGCACAAATAGTCCATTCACTCGTCGCTCAGTTCCTCCCAGTTCGGAAGGCCAAAGAACGACGGTAACATATCCCAAGCACCTTCCCTATCTTCCGTAAACATCTCCCGCAAATAATTCCTACATGCCGGGCCCAATTTCCCCTTTCCTTCTTCTAAAAACACGTCGAAGTCTTTCAGGGTTCAGAAAAAATATTGCCAACATGGGGCCCGGTTTCACAGAGCGATCTGCCTAGATATACTAGACCCTGGATGCATTCTGAGAGTGAGTCTTCGTCACCCATAGTCTCAGCTCTCCACATGCGCTGCCGCAAGCGTGCCTTCTGATTCTCTAGGATGCACGCTTGACCGCGGAACAGCGTCGTAAGTACATCCAGGGGCAACACCAATTTTGAGCCATCGGATAGTTCTATGCCATCCATGTGGTCTTCCTGTACACCCAAGTCGTAGTGGAGTTGATGAGTGGTCTGGGTGCACCCAAAAAGTAGAGGTGGGAAGCGAGACTCACAATCTTGTGACAGCAGCTGAGGTACATAGTTGGAAGCATCGCAGTCAGATTGAACTCGAGACCAAGAACCAAGGCCCCAAAAACAGTCTGCACTCCCTCAAATTCGATGTGGCACCAACGCGGTGCAAAAGCACTCGACACAGAGTCCGGCCCTACAAACTCTTCTCGTTTTCGTGGATACTGCTTCCTCAGGCGAAATAGAGCCTCATGTTCGAGGCGCGCGACTCCATACTTCCGTCCCATGTGAAGCATTGAGGAGACAGTAGTGATGGAAATGGCTGTTGTGATCAAGCTGTACGAATTTGATAGTAAGGCTAACCTCTTAAATCGAGCTTGACATGGAACTGAAATCTCACCGATCGCCATAAAGGGCTTCAAGCATGCACTCGATCTCTGCGGATGAGTCGTGCAACTCGATGAGCGGGGACCCTTCAACCGTCGATTCTGCCTTCCCCGGGTGTATCATAGAGAACATATCCCGGAATACTGTCGAGTGCCGTGATTGAACACTCTGGTGGACCTTGAAGTGCGTCTGGCCCGCCTGGAGCACCACGTTGCCATCATCAAGCCAGAATGCTGACGAGCGAAGAGGTGGATCAATTTAACTCTCTCTTATCGGATGAGAAGAGGGTTCACTCGTGTGTTTTCTGGTGCCGTTTTCTGGAGTGGACATGGTGGTTGGTGGTCGTGAGTGAGAATGAAAGGCGCGTTGGCGTCAACGCGTCCCGATCATACGCGCATGATCCGTCAGGTGATCTAATAACGACATCCCACTGGGGGTCTTGGTCGTTCAGTCCTTTGTATACCCGTCGCCTTTATTCGAAGCAGATTCAAGGAAGAAGAAGAAGCCGCCTCAAGTGCGCGGGTCCTCGTTCTTCATGCGCAACAAAGCTTCCTGGTCGAGGTAGGCTAATTCGTGCTTCCCGCCAATCAGGACAATCACACCACAGGTCGAGAGCAGACCGGGAAGGACGAGAATGGACCACTGCCAGGATGTGTGCGGGGTATGCGATGCCTCTGAAAATTGGCATTTTGGACGGCCGGGATGATAAATGGCCGCACCCTCCGTTTATCTTGAACTGGCCCCGGTAGGCTAACCTGAAGGAATTTAGGAGCAACCAGACAGTGGTCTCTTCGTGATTTGATCATTGACCTGTACAATGGAAATGGAGCGCAAGGCGCGTTGTCGGTCCCTTCACCCAGCCCCCACACGCCGTTCTCCAAACCTGCCTCATCGGCCACAACACCCTCATATCTAGCATGGGAATCTCCATCTGAATGTTCCTGTTCTGCAGCACGCGTCACTGCACCACAAACTGTCAAAAGAACCTACACAGCATTTTTATACAGACCTTGTACACCACAAACGAGCCATTGGCGCCAATGTTTTAGACACAGAAGGAGGTTGAAACTTTGGTGCTGAGGCTAGAGTTCGCATTTCGTCGGCCAGCGGGTATATCGTGAGTTGGCGGGTCGCTGGTCACCGACCCCACGTCCTTCTCCCCTCTCTCCAGCCATGTCCGATCCCACTACCACTGCCCATGGCCCAGTCATCGCCATCCCTGTACCAAAGGGCCCCTCTACCCACCCTTCCGCTTCTACAGCTGCATGGTTGCATGGACGGTGGAAACCTTATCCTCGAGGTCGAGCATACACGTTTCAGGGTGCACCGCTCAGTGCATGGTTGACATGCAGAAATCATCAGCGATATGCTCTCAATCCTGTATTATACAGGTGATGGGGCTGGGGATACCTTGGTGGATGGATGTCCACTTGTCTTGGACAACAGTGTGGTGGATGTGACTTATCTTTTGCTGGGGTTTTACGCTGAAGCTTAGGTTATTGCGAGTTGAAAGTGAAACCGATCCTTACTCGGTTTCATTGACTCACTCTTTGGTGCGTAGATTACCCTGCTCATCTTCGCCATTCTCTCTCATTCCCTTCTGTTTCTTCACCTAATTCACGATGTACACCCTTACTTTCATTGACCACTTTGTTCTTTCTGGTAACTGAGTAAACAAATCGAAATGTCTCGCGGCAGTGCCTACCGGAAGGACATTTGCTCTGTGTGTCTTAACAGCATCAAACAATTTAAAGGCATTGAGAGTACTGGAACGCGAAGGGACCCAATCAGTCTGTTGGAGTGAGGGAATGATCAAAGCAACACTTACGAAGTCGTTGTGCTTGAGGCAACGGTATGGCGGTACGCAGTCGGTGGGACCAGTATAATAACTACCTCCACACTGCCCGTACTGTTCGACAGTACCAGAAGAGGTGGGCTGCACACTGGTGGTAGTGGAGCTGGTGGTTGGTGTGGTGGTTGGTGTGGTCGTGGTCGTGGTGGTCGTGGTGGTCGTGCTCGTCGTCGGCTGGGTCGTCGGCTGAGTCGTCTGCTGGCCACCGCAGGTGAAGGGGCGGGGTCCGGGAATAATGTAGTTGGTGATGGGAGGGTAGTAGATGCTAATCTTGACGCCGGGGTCGCTGCCACTGTAGGCACCAGGGAAGCTGACGGTGGGGGGGCTTGCACTTCCACCACCAAGGATGTTAATTTGTGCGCATCCCATCTAGAGTGGTTATCAGCCCACTGGGACAGATACAAGGGGGAACGATTGCGACATACGTAGAATTGGGCACCGGGGTAGTTGCCAGCGGCATGGAGAGCTATGAGGGATAGATGTTAGATCCTTACTGGCTTCCCTTAAATGTTAAACTGGAGTTGCGACTCACCGATCAGCTCAACACGGAGCAGGTACTCGCCAGCGGGAATACACTCGGGGAGTTTGAAATTGACGACACCGTCGTTGGCGATAAGGGTGTCAACAGCCCACTTGCCGGTGGAAGGGTTGTACCCATCCTCGTAGATCTTGAACCAGCGGAGGCCAGTCACGTCGGTCTGGGTGGCACTCGGAACCTTGGCACTAGTAGAGATCGCGGCCAACAATCAGCGACATGCTCTCTCTCGAAGACGAAAAAAGAAGGAACGCACAGGTAGGCAAGGATGGGACCCTTGTGCGTGGGGTCGATGACCTGACCCTCACCGAGGCCGTGGCGGAACTCAGCGCCAACGGTAGCACCCTGGGGGACTTGGTGGATGGTCTGGGATACAGGCTGAATGTAGGGGTTGATCCCGCCATTGCAGATGATGTCGTTGCTGTTCACGTTCTCGATGGGCTGGAAGGCAAACATCAATATATATCGTCACATAGAAAGTGCGGAGGGGGACGTACACCGTTGTAAGCAGGCACACGGATACCATTGAGCAAGCCCTGCGAAACGCCGTTGATGTAGAACTTCTGGAAGGTGGCGTGCGCGTACGCCGATGTGGCGAGCGAGAGGAGGGCGGCGAGGGAGGCGAGGGAGGTCTTCATTTTTAGGATTGAAGCCAGGAGCTTTTGATACCCTTTCCCTCTGTGGACCTTGTTCTTTATAGGCGAGCGTGTATGCCATTGTCGCTTCTTTGCGCTTATACATCGCAGGTGCCTAGCGCCCTTCAATCATCCGAAGGATATCAAGGGGAAGTGCCGGGAGCAGGGAGAGACCCATGAGGCAATATGCGTATACTTCGAGAAGCCTTGGAAAAACCTCAGGACAATTCTAAAACGATGTTGGCGCCCCGGAAGAAACTCGTCGCCAGGTACTACCACAGACGCCGGACCCCAGGCACTGAGTCGTTCGTCGCACCTTTGTCCCACTCTGGGGGTCGATTGCAGGCCAGTAGAGATCGATGATATTCCGAAGCGTAGAGGACGGAAGGCAGTCCGTCCAGACCATGGGGTAGTGTAACCGAGGACTATGGCAAGCTTGAGATCGCGGGTTAGATGACGTCCTGAACCTGTCTGGATGGAAGGTCGAGTTTAACATTCATCTCCCAAAGGGATGGTTTGCGGTCTTTGGATACGGCAATCATCGCTCCCAGAATGGTCGCGGATTGACGCTACGACTCCTTTGGATTGAGAGATTCGCGTAAACATCGGTGTGGAGCCCCCAAGAGACGGCATGTATAGGGGAATTCCAGGCGGCCCCTTATGTTGGAACAGCCGAGTCCGTCAGTTAGGTGCAAACGAGCAAATGAACATCGAATCATACGGCGATGACATACCGCTTCGAAGTTCGAATACTCGACGTCGGACAAAGCATCCGTGGTCGCTCCGAGGTTCGAGATGAGCGGGTCGGCATGTTCAGCAGAACACGAAAGCAAGCGTAGGGTGCAGTTGTAAGGGAAACGGATCCACCATGAACTCGACGCCGAGAATTGAAGTCAGTTGGAGACTCAATCTACGTCAGCTGCATCGAGGGTGTTGATTCTCCGTGATATATCCTTGAAAATGATGATGGCATCCATGATCAACTGGAAGCAGCAGCATTTCTTTTGGAGGACGGATATCAGTGTTTCTCCCCGTCTGGTCACACTTCTACGTTCATGATTTGTGAGGAGCAGCGCGTCAGTCATAGGCGTCTCACCAGAATACTCGTCGCTCCGGGGTCTGAGGAAAAGCTCCCACCTTTCGAAGTGGAGCCCATGACCTTGGCATGACCTTGTTATGTCTGCCCTTGTCCTTTCGAGACCCGCAGAACGATCGCACCGGGCAATCACCGAGCATATCTTCCTCGGCTTACAATCTCCACTCCAACCCATGCTATGGGACGGTGAACCATTCCAGAAAGAAATCAAAAAAAGCCCAGCGCTTCCCGCTGCGTTTGCGTGGCGATTGTGTTGTGGTCCTTACTCCGAGTAGGTTCGAAGAGGGCCAGCCACAGCAATGGATACGTCTTTCGGAATGGTTTGGATTCCCACCCTGGAAAGGGCTGAAGGATATTGTGCACGAGTAGACAGTGCCCCCTGCTTCGTGATATGATGTTCACTTTTGAGCGATAGATATTCACTCCTCCTCCTCGTGCAAAAAGATATTGACTCCACAATTGAGCTACAAGGCTTTGCACTAGTAACGGTACGAAAAATGGGGCTGCACAAATCCCCACTTCTGGATGCCGAAAGACGATAGCAACATCTCTCAGTCAGTGTTCCTCGTCTCACCAGAACCCTCTCACGAAAAATAGATCACAATGAGGACCCAACCTCAGACCACTCTGGCTCGGGGATCCATTCAAACCGTTTCAAAGTCCCGAGGCAGTGTCGTCAGGTTTCGTGCCCGGCACGTCGCGATGGTGTTTGCTCAAGCTGCTTGAAGATTGAAAGCATTGGGCATCTGTATCCTCGAATGCATCCTTAATGTCTTGCATCCAGGTCGGGGAGCGTGCTGACTGTGCCCCATCCACCATCAACTCCGTCTCAGCTGGCTGGACTATGGGAGACAAGTCCTCAAAGACTGTGTAACGTCGCTATAGAACGCCCTGATGTACTCTGGAACCTGTCGTTTCGACCTGGAGTCCCATATTGAACTAGAGCTATGTCGACCAAATGATCGCTAGGTCGTGCTCTCCAGACCGGGTGGCAGAGTTGTTGACGTAGATACCTGCGACGCCGCGTTCGAGAGCCCTTCTCTGTGCTTGACATGAGTTTGTGGTGTTTTAAAATGAAGACACGTCCTTGGGTGTTTACGGCGCGCATACTGAACATGCGTGCCTGATCCACACCATGATCCCACGAGCATGTCATGGGACACGGTTCCATTCTTGCCCTCGTACGCCCACCTCGCCGATCCTTATCCTCAACATGGCCTCCCTGATACTCACCAAACGCCCACGGACTGATTCGTCTTCATCCCTCTGTGCCTCATCGTTGGATCAACGCATCATCCACCGATCTCCTGATGTCTGGATGGACGATGGGAATGTGGTGTTGGAGGCAGAGGATACTCAGTTTAAAGTGCACCGCTCTGTACTCTGTCGGCATTCACCAGTCTTCAGGGACATGTTCACGATGCCACATGTCGGAGGTGAAGGGGATTCAGTAGTAGAAGGGTGCCCTGTGGTGCGATTACAGGATTCCGCCCAGGATCTGAAGTATCTATTACTGGCGCTATATGGCGAACCGTGAGTGTATACGAATCCTAGCTAGAGACAGCACTCATGAGTACGTAACACAGCAAAGGTTTGGATGAACCTGACTATATAGACGCGCTCGGTGCCGTCCTGCGGCTTGGAAAGAAGTTCGACGTGGCACGAGTCAGGCAGGACGCGATGAAGATCCTGAAAAGGGAGTTCCCAAGGTCACTTGATGAATTCATCGCAACCATCGAAGTCCGGAAGAAAATCTGGAAGAAGACGGTTGATATATTCCGCCTCACCACTCTCGCATACGAACACGACATCCAAACTATCCTCCCCTTGCTCTATCTCATATGCAGCAGCGTCAACTATGTACGTAAATGTTTCCTCTGCAGCTCCACTTGATCGGTCAGTTGAGAAACCGTTCGTCCCTGCCAGACTGAGCTGGTCCGAGGCTGCAGCACCTACTCGGGAGTCAGCGCCGTGATCGAACTTCCACACCCCGTCCTCCAAACCTGTCTCACAGGCCGCCACGAGCTCATATCCAGCATGTGGCTGTTCATCTGGAACGAGCCCATGAACACGGCGAGCTCTTGTGACGAGGACTGCGCAAAGAATGCATACCGCATCCTCAAGGAAGCCATTCACACGACGAGGGATCCGTTGGCACCGATGTTCATGACGCACGAAGAATTTGAGATATCAGTGCTGAGACCGGACTTCGACGAGGCAGGGAACCCCATGCCTGATATGTGTGGGCGGTGTTTTGAAAATTTTAAGGTCTTTTTTTTGAAGGGGAGGGAGGTTATATGGATGAGCTTACCGCAGACATTCTCGCTGACTAAGTGGGACGATCTGAAAGATTTTGGGGGAGAGTAGGATCTCACTTGATGAACGCTTGTCAAGCAGGCAACACACTATCTATCATTCACTATCCGATTTCCTTGACCCGCAGGCAACAACGGCACCGGCTCCCATACAGAAAGGCATTCTACTTGTAGAAAGAAATTGTTCAGGTGGCAGATACGCAGAGGGCTTCTTGCCGCGTTTGCGTAGCGACTCCGCTCCAGTTCTGACTCGTACGTCTGAAGAGGGCCACGTACTTGCGTGTATGAGCCTTCCGGAATGGTTTGGATTGCCTTGCTGGGAGGATCTCAAGGACCTTGGTGTCAGTGGGACGAACTGTACTTCAATGGTTTCTGCTTTGGGCACTTTGGCTGTATTCACTGAAGCAGCATCTGCTCATCACGCTATGCGTGCAGCACGTTGAAATCGTATTTTTGACGCCCAAGAAACCAATGGTAAGCAAAAGTTGATATGATACAATAAATATACAATGCTCCCTTGGTATTTTGCTTCTTCCTATTTCCCCTACACGCCTGTTTCAACTCACAGCCAACCATGGTGGCGTTCCTTTCCTCCCCCAAGACATGATACCCTCCTTGCATTTCCACTGACTCCCATTCCAAATCCACTGCACTGTCAACCCATGCTCGCTCTTCGCACCCGCAGCGTTACGCCCCGTGCGGAACCAGACGAAGAGGAGTGGGGGGAGGTAGGTTCTGAGCTGGCAGGCAAGGGCGCGTTGAGCAGTGAGGTCGGGGGGAGGGTTGAAGTGGGAGATGTCCACCTCGAGAGAGGTGAGGACGGGGAGACGCATGAGGAGGTCAATGAACTCTTGGCGCTATATCAGGTATGAACGACGATGAGTATCGTAGATTAGAGGTGGTGACGGAAGGACTTACATTACAAATAGGCAGGTAAACTGTTCCAAAGTGCCGGATGTTGGGGCACCGTTGCGTGATGACTTCTAGGACGGGTACCGAGGCAGATGTGGGCAGTCCTTGGAGGTTGATACCCTTCATT
>Ga0065721_10052614_pt1 | contig 11524 bp, 5 predicted proteins | sample Mesricmetagenome_FD_59108 | JGI IMG/M metagenome (GOLD analysis project Ga0065721, IMG submission 59108) | Mesophilic microbial community from rice straw/compost enrichment Sample: eDNA_1 v2 (version 2) | ecosystem: Engineered > Solid waste > Grass > Composting > Bioreactor | place: USA: Davis...
AACCTCACCTTCACCAGGCACGAGGTCAGGGATTGTTGTAAGGGACAGCTGATCGGCCGAACCAAACTCTTTTACGATGATCGCTTGCATGTTGGGTTACTCCTTTAACTTGCTTGTAAAGCCAACAAGTAAGTCTTGCAAGCCTAGCGAGGCGCGGATCGTGTGGGCGCTGCCCACGAACAAAGAGAATTACCGGGTTCCGGGTGTGACAGCGGCGTAAAACCAGTCGCAACCGGAGCCGTCGGGAACGTAGGTCGGTCGAAGGAAGGTATGGCGCAGCAGTCGGCGAGGGGATCGGAAAATCAGGGCTTTCCACAGTGCCTCAAGAGCACGCTGGGGTGATATGATTCCGGTCCGCGAACTCCCATACGGGCCCGCAGCTCACATCGCTGCATCAAGAGGCCGGACAGATGGCAGTATCCGACCGATACGCCGCACCTCCAAAAAACCGCTTGCGTTCCATGGGGCGTCCACAGATGGAAAGCGGGCTGGCCGATTTAGCGCTGGGAAGGTGCTAAGCGGTCGCTAGTTGAGCGCTCATGCAAAAAGCCGCGGGCTCCGTCCCCGGGCTGGTTTCGTTGGCCGTCGACGCAATCGTGCGCTGGCCAAAGATGCTGTTCTAGTGAGCCGAGGCTGAACTAGCTGGCGGCATGCCCGTCAGCTCCAGTCATCGCCGAACAGCGGCGCCAGCGTCGCCAGTCGGTCTGGCAGTGCATCGCCGCGGCAGGTAACTCCCAAAAACGTCGCGGCGCGTGTACAGCCGACATAGAGGAACTTTTCGGAAAGGTCGGTCCGCAGGTCCACCAGTTGGTCGATGGACACGAAGAACACGGCCTCAAACTCGAGGCCCTTAATGTGCTGGACGTCAAAGACCGCTATGTCGCCGTCTGTCCCTGTGTAGCGGCCATCATAACAAGGGACGACATTGAGGTTCTCGTCAGCCAGAATCTCCCCCAATCGCTTTGCCAGCGGCCCGACGTTTGCCTCCTGGTTGACCAGCACGGCGACCGAAGGGAGGGCCCTTGGGCTGGTGTGGTGCTCGATTTCGATAATCCGGGCGGCAATCCATTGCGAGATCTCGCCCAGATCGCTCAAACCCTTGCCGAGCGCCGGTGCGACGCCGTCACTGGTGGTGTGAGCGGGCAAGCTGGGTGCGGTGCCAAGGGTCCCGCCGATGCCCGCGATGGCCAAGGCCAAATCTTTCAACTGGGTGGTTTGTCGGTAAGCAATTGTCACTGGCCGCATCTCAACGCCCGGGATAGCCCACTCGAATTCTTCCTGGGTTGCGGTGCCCCATTCGGTAATCCGCTGGTTGAAGTCGCCACTAGCAAAGAACGATTTGAGATCCGGATTGGACAACGAGAACATCGCCGCCAGCTGCACCGGCGAAAAGTCCGTCGCCTCATCGACCATGATCTGGTTGCGCATTAGATCGCGGGCCGAGCGCACGTCGGCAAACGCCGCCTCTTCGAGGTCGGCTCGTACGGTGCGGTTCTGGAGCAAAGCCGTCGACGTACGGAGCCAGGCCAGCAGGACAATATCCACTTCCAGAGGGTTGATGTCGGTGTGGTTGAACCCGTCGGGGCGGTACCATTTCTGCTCATTCTGCCTAACCCGTCGGAATTGCCGGTAGCGATTAGGCATGCCCGATAGCAGCCGCCGGAACACGTTCACAAAACGCCGCAAAGCTTCCTGGATGTTGAGGCTGGAGCCCACCTCGACCAACGCCTCCCGGTCGAGGCTGCGCTCCCCCAACCATTCCGCAATGCGTCCGGCGCGGCCTGTCCTGGGAAGTGGCCGTCCACCAAACCGTGCCTTGGCCTGACTACGCATATTGCGGGAGAAGGCCTGCAGGGCCAGCGCCGCCTTTGTCTTGGCACTGACCTCGATGGTGTCGTCGTCGTCGAGGTCGTCGTCGCTTTCTTCTTCCTCGGCTGCGAGGCTATCGAGAAAGGCGCTTAGCTTCTGCAGGAATTCCGGATCTGCATTGACGGCCAGATTCGCCCTTTGCCGGATCGTTTCGTCGGTCTTCGCCTTGCGAGCATTAAGAATGCCCAGGATGTCGGCCTCAAGGTCGCGGATGGCGAGCATCTCGCCGACTGAGATGGCTGCGGTGCCGACACGGAGGATGTCATTGAGTTCACGCGTGAGGCGACCAATGTCAGCTTCACCGGCCGTACTGAGTGTCTCGACGGCTGTGCGCAGTTCCTGCGTGAATGCTTGCTGCTGGAACGCCTGAAAGTCGTCGAACCATTGGGGCTGCTGCCGCAGTGTCGAGGAATCGACGGAAGCCAGGTTGGGCTTGAGCGAGAATGCGCCGCCTGTGGCCGATGTCCGTAGGATGCGGGTACGGTTGCGTGCCAGGTCAGTGCGGGCCTGCTGCCAGGTGCTGATGCGTTGGTCGGATGCCGCGACACGCTCACGCGCAAACGCTTCCTTGAGATAAAGACGCAAAAGCTCGGTCGGGGTGAACATCTGCCAGCTGTCGATGTGTTCGCCTATACTGGTGCCGGTGCGGCTCAGCAGAGCTCGTTCGTCCGGAGTAAGGAGGCTTGGGTCGAGCTTCTGACCCAGTCGCTTAACCAGGGTCGTGGTCTTACCGGTACCGGGTGGTCCAAGGATCAACAGGCGACGGGGCAACGGCAGTCGGAAGATTTCGTCCTGGTAGCGATCAAGGGATGAGAGTTCGCGCAGGCTCATCCGCTCCAACGTGCTGCGCCGGAGCCCTTCGAAAACGTTTTGTGCGGCGGCCTCGGCGGCAATCACCGCGTCGATCAGGATCGAATCTGCGGTCTCAGTCGTGACGGCGTCGAACAGGGCTTGGAGCGAAAGAATGGTCGTTGGGCCGAACGATCCGGTTTCGATTACCGCGTCGATACCATCCCATTGGCCACCACGCGCGGTTCTGGGGGTAAACCTGGCCCGTTCGAGAACGAGCACGGTCTTGTCGCCGCCGGGAAGTTCGAGCAGGTCTTCCTCACCGACCTCGAAGACCGCGAGCCGTCCAAGGGGGGAACCATAGGCGACCAGCGTGTCGGACGCGGCAAAGCCATGCGGCGTTGCCGGCAGGATGTAGTAAGTGGCCTCCTTGCCGTTAACGCGGGCAACCACGCGCTGGATGCCCGGTGCTTCAGCGATGCGCGCCAGGTCTGCCTTGTTCTTCTCGGAAATACCGCTGAGCGTCGAAACAGGAGAGCTGTCGTTCCAGGTGTTAATTGTGGTGAGGGAGTCGGCGCCGCTTGTATAAGACCGATCAAGGGCGGAGGCTGCTTTCCCAGCCACCTCCGCCATGGTTGTCAGCGTCTGTCGCGAGATGCGATTTATCTCGGACCGATCCGTATCTTTCATCGATTGTTCTCCCTCTGCTTGTCCATTGATAAGCGGGATCAACAATGCTGCAATCCAAACCGTATGGATTTCGCATATATCTTTGGATGAAAGACAATAGGTCGGCGACGCAGACGATCAAGGCGGCCCATACAGGGTGTGCAGGCGGTCCCATCTACCTAGTCGTTTTAACCGACGTTAGCTTTTAACTGATCTGAGGAACCGGCGGACTTTCTATTCAGACCTCCCTTTGAAGTGCCCGCCAAGTCTCGGACGAGAGAGGAAGTTCATTTAGCTCAGTTCGAACGACGGACCAGTTCGGATAATGTCGATCCAGATGCTGGAAGAAAGCCTTTGTATGTTTCGTTTCAATGAGGTGGATCATCTCGTGGACAATCACGTATTCCAGCATGTCACGTGGCTTTTTCACCAGTTCGGTGTTGATCCTGATCGTTCCGCGTTGCGGATTGCAGCTTCCCCATTTGGTTTTCATGCGTTGCAAAAAGTAACCCTTCACGGTGACACCAATGGGGGCCTCCCATTTGCGGACTAGCTCAGGGATCGCATCGTGCAAGAGGCCAAGATGCCATTCATGCATAATACGCGCGCGCTGGTCCCGCGTGGTTCCCGGCCGGACTTGAAGGTGGATCGTCCTGTGATCAATCTTGATTGTCGGCTTTTCGTCCCGCTCAGTCAGCTTCAACAGGTGCCGCCGGCCCCAGAGATAGTGGGTTTCCCGCCCACGGTACTGGCGGGGCGCCTCGCGTGCCTGCTTTGCAAATCGGTCGCGTTGTTGCCTGATCCAGCCAATGCGGGTGATCGCGTATGCCCTGGCAACATCCAGTCTCGTTGATGTCGGCGCGACAAGTGTGACGCGCCCATCCGGCGGATGGACAGATAAATGGACGTTCTTGACGTCCTTCCGTGTCACACTGATCGCGATATCGCCAAGTTGGATCAGCTCGGCCATCAATATCCCTGTTGGTTTTTGATGATCTCGAACATCGCCAGTGTCGCTTCGCGATCCCGATTGAAAAGCGGGAACAACACGTTCTTGACCTCTCGTTCTCGAACTGCGTCCCCTTTCCAGCCAGCGGGGGCGTGTTCGCGCACTGTTCGATCGATCTCCAGCGCCAGATTTGCTTTGTCGGTATCGTCCGCCGGGCACACGAAACCACTAGCCGGTATTGTCGCCACATTGTTGAAAATGACGCTAGCCTCGCGATTGCCATGAAGTGCAGCCGGAAGGCCGTCCCCGGGCGTGCGTGCCGCCAAGCGCTTAATGAGATCCTCGGCATTCCGGAGGAATTCCTCGTAGGCCTTCGCGTCCTCGCGGCTTTGCCTTATCAAGTCTTCCAAGAGCCTGGACATTTCATCGAAAAAGCGCGGATCGGCGAGCTGATCGCGGACAATCGTCTTGCGAATGTTGTTGATGATGCCCTCGGCAACGGCATTCTTCGAAAGCTTCCCTTTCTCGTTCAGTTGCTTGGCGATGGCATCATGAATGCCCGTCTCGATAATCGCCTGCGTCAATGAAACATTGGAGAGGCTCCCGAGAGCCTGCGCCGGATCGGCCTGGATATAGGTGTTGAGAAGGTGCCGCATGTCCGCCTCGTAAGGCTTGATGTCGAGCTCTTCGCCGGAATGCTTTTTGATTGCCGCACGGAGGTCGGTGTAAAGCTCCACCTCGCGCAAGATGGCAGCTTGGGCGGAGGCGTCATATCCGGCCTCGGTCAGGTTCTGGGCGACAGCCGCATAAGCCCGGACGAACGAGGCCACGGCCTTATAGAAGGAGATCCGCAGCGCCTCCGTTTCATTGAGCGCATTCGGGTTGGCGGCGTCTCCGCAGAAATAGCGGAGATACTGCTCGACTTCCTTCGGCGGCGGCACCGGATCACACAGATAAACCAACGCCTCCCGGGCAGCATCGAGGCGGGCCTTGCCTTCTTCCAGCCACCCCTTAATCTCGACGTTGTTGTCGCCGCCGCTCCCTTTATCGAGGTCGAGCTCGTCCGAGCTGTAGACCGCAATGGCGTGCTGCACGTTGCCGAACAACTCTTTGAAATCGACGATGTGGCCATAGCTCTTGTCGTCGCCGTCGATCCGATTGGTCCGGCAAATCGCCTGGAAGAGCGTGTGATCACGCAGCTTGTCGTCGATATAGATGTAGGTGCAGCTGGGCGCGTCGAAGCCCGTGAGCAGTTTCGAAACGACGATCAGTAGCTTGGTGTTCGCGGGCTCTTCGATGAAACGCCGCTTGATCTCGGTTTCGTAGGCGGTCGTGCTCTGCCCGCCCTTCAAGACCGACTTAGTATAGGTGTCGTATTTGTATCGCTCGTCGCTGTTTGCCGGCTCCCGCGAGATCGCGTTGTGGTTCGGCTCGAACGAGGTGACGATCCCGACATGCGGGCCGAGCCGCGTGTTCTGGAACTCGCGGAAATACTCGCAGGCATCGCGGATAGAGGATGCGACGAGGATCGCGGTGCCGCGGTCGTCGCTGAGGCGGGGCTTAAGGTCGAAGTCCTGGACGATCTCCGCCACGATCCGGCGCTTGCGTTCGGTCGCGCTGAGCAATTCCTCCATGGTCGCCCAGCGTTTGCGAAGCACCGCCTTCTGGAAATTGTTCAGCCCCTTTGTCTTCTTCTCGAACCACGCGTCGATGGCTGCCGGGCTCGTCATGCGCTGAGGCACGTCGCGGGCCTCATACTTTAAATCGAGCACGACCTTGTCGCGCACCGCCTCCTGAAACTTGTAGGTGTGGATATAGGTGCCAAAGACCTCGCGCGTCGTCTGCTTGTCCTTGGCCAGCAGCGGCGTGCCGGTGAAGCCGACGAAGATCGCGCCTTCCAGCCACCGTTTCATCTGCTTGTTCATGTCGCCGCCCTGGGTGCGGTGGCATTCATCCACAAACACGTAGAAGCGACCGGTCACCCGCGGCGGCGGGCCGGAAAGATCGGTTGAATCGAACTTATGGATAAGGGCGCAGATCAGCCGGGGCGATGGCGCGCCGAGCCAGCTGACGAACTCGTCGCGGCGGGTGACGCGGGGCGACGGCGCTTCAGAGCCGATCACGCCCGCGTTGCGCATCACGCCTTCGATCTGCTTGTCGAGCTCGTCGCGGTCGGTGACGATCAGCACGCGCGCGTCGGGCTCGCGCTCCAGAATCCACTTGGCGAGCAACACCATCAGGATGCTCTTGCCAGAACCCTGCGTGTGCCAGATCACGCCGCCCTCGCGCCCTGCCAGGCGCTCCTGCGCCAGCTTCACGCCGATGAATTGGTGCTGGCGCGGCACCTTCTTGATGCCGGCGTCGTAGATCACGAAATTGCGGATCAGGTCGAGCAGCCGGTCCTTGCGCAGAAGCTGGCCCACCGGTCGGTCAAGAAGCGCGCCCGCCGGAAGCTCGCCTTCGGGCGGGGCTTCGTCGCGCCATTCGACGAAAAGGGTTTCGGGCGTGCCGATGGTGCCATAGCGCAGCCCCTGGGCATCGCTACCGGCGAGCAGAAGCTGCGCGGTGGCGAAAAACGGCGCGTTAAAGATCTCGTCCTGATTGGAAATCAACTGGCGGACGCCGTCGCCGATCTCGACCGCCGCCCGCTTCAGTTCGATCACCGCGATGGCGAGCCCATTGAGATAGACGACAAGATCGGGGCGTCGCTCGTGCCCGCCCTTCAACGTCACCTCTTCCGCAAGGGCGAAATCATTCGCCTCTGCGTTCTCCCAATCGATCAGGTGCACCTTCTTGAAGGGCGCGCTGACCGAGGTTTGCACATCGACGCCATAGCGCAGCAGCGTATAGGTCTTGAGGTTCGCCTGATAGAGCGTTGTGCCGGTGACATCGATCGCCTGCATCAGGCGGGTTAGGGCGGCATCGATCTCAGGCTTGGAATAGCCGCGGGCGGTGAGGTTGGCCCGCAAAAGGTCGGGTTCGACGCAGCGGTTGTTGGCCCGCGCGGACCAGTCACCGAGTTCCCGATAGCCCAGACCGTCCGCTGCTTCCGCCTTGGTGATGAAGGCCGCAAGGCGGTTCTGCGTGACGCGTTCGCTGCGAGGGCGTTCAGGCATGCGCGGCCTCCTTCGTCTGTGGCGCCGCATCGCGCCGAACGGGCAAGCGAACACGCCCGGTGAGCAACGCCTGCATCATCGCCTGCTTGAGCGCGCGGGTCTTGTTGAGGCGTGCGTCAAGGGCATTGATTTCAGCGTCCATATCCGTGAGAACACGGGCGATGGCGGCTTGTTCATTTACACAAGGCAAATGAACTCGTCGTTGAAACGTCTGCTTGAAGAGTACAAACGGTTGCCCGGTTCCACTTTTCTGCCAGAAATCCTCGTCATTCAGGAACAGCATCAAAAAATCAGTCGTAACAAAGGTATTGTTCGGCCAAACAACGTGAGTGTTCGCAATAGCTGACCACTTGCCATCCGCGACAAAGGCCTTTCCGCAACGAGAGCCTACTGCGGACACGATAATCGCAGCGCCCTCGAATTCAAAAGCTGAGTGCCAGACATCTTGACCTGAAGCGCTGTATGCCGCGAAGAATCCTGGAATGGGATACGGACTGAGCTTGCCTTTGATGAGTGAAGAGTTACCCGCGTGATGTCGCACTAGGGACGCAAAGCTTGTTTCTCGCCAAGGGGCGGTGAAGCCCGGCAGGCGGGTCTGGCCGGTCAGCAGGCACTGCATCGCGCCCAGCCGCAAGTCGCGCTTCTTGGCGATCAGCCGCGATAACGCCGCTATCGACGCATCCACATCCGACAATGCTTCCGCGATGACCTTCTGTTCGGGACGAGGCGGAACGACAATTGGGAGTCCCAATAAATCACGAGTGTAGATGGCGGCTACGCTTGTTGTGCCGGTCGCCATTGCTCGAAGGCGCGACAAAGCCGCTTCGGTATTCAGCGTCAGGTTTGCGTAATGTTGCGAGGAGATCACGGCGGGGTCGAACTGCAATCGCATCAGATTAGAATTAAAATACGCCACCGGTATTTCATCCCGCCAGATGGCAATCTTCCCCACCAAATCTAACGTATTACGCGTGTTGAAAATAACATCTCCAGACCTCAACCTATGACGCTCGCTCGGGGGTGTTCCAAAGACAAATTCGATCTTGGATAGGTCAAAACTTCCTCGGCTCACATTACCCATTTTCATCAAAGGGAAAGGGCTAGGCGCTGTGGCATTCGGATAATTCCCGCCAAGTTCGAGGGAGGTGAGGACTTGCTTCAGTGCCAACACCTCCCAATCCTCAGGGATCACACCGATCTCGGTCTTTTTGTATCCCGGCCTTAGTTCCATTTGATCCCCATCGCCTTGAGGTGGCCGGCCACACGCTCGGCAAGCGCTTCGACGTCTTCCTCCAATTTCGGCAGCGGCTTCTCATACCTCTCGGCAAGCGACCGGACGCGCGTCGTCAGGGCATGCGCAACGCGCGCGACTTCCCCCCCGACCCGCGCGTCGATCGTCACCAGCCATTTGTCGTCGACGACTAGGGTTTTCACCTCGTCATCAGTGAAAGCGGCATATCTGGCATGAACCTTGGCATAGAGCTTTTCCTCCGCCGCCTTGCGCTTCTTCTTCGCCTGGTCGAGATCGTCGATCAGGGCCTGATAGGCGGTTAACGCCCCGCGCTCATCCGCAAGATCGGCGTCGCGGCCGATCTCCTTCAACCGTGCCTTGATGGCCTTCGCCGTGATCTTCTGCTTTTCGCCTTCGCCTTCGATGACTTCGGCCAGCAGCCCATCCTCGCCCGCGCCGTCTTCCAGCTTCTCGGCCATCTCCTGTTCGAGTTCGGCCATGCGGGCGTCGAGCGCATCGAGCGCCGCCTGATCGGCTGGGAAATAGCGGGCGATGATCAGCCGCGAGGGAACAAGGTCGGAGGTAAACCGGCGCTTGCCGATCTGATAGTCGCCCGGCTCGGGCCAGACGAGCTTGCCCTCCTTGTTCTTGCGCTTGATGATCTCGCGCGGCGCGGCGCCCGCCGCCCAGCCGACGGCGGCGATCAGATAGGCGTCGTCCTGCATCGTCTCGGCCCAATAATCCATCAGGTGCTGATAGACATCGTACGGATCAACGAGGGGCGCCTTGCGGAAGGCTTCGAGCAGATCCTCGGAAACCGCTTCGATGAACTCCTTCGGATGGCCATTCATCCCGAAGGCGCGGGCGGCGGCAGCGGTGCGGGCGCGCCAGGCGGCGAATACATCGCCGGCGGCTTTCGTGAACGCCTGGAATTCGGCATGGCCTTCAATCGCCGACTTGACCTCCGCCACCGGCAAAGTGAGGGAGAGGTAGCCAGGGCGAAGGTCGGTATAGAGGTGGCCACGCAGCGACGGCATCACCTTCCACCAACGGGCAAGCGCATCGATATCGCGAACTGGAATGCCGCCGTTCAAGTGCGCGTCGATGTCCTGGATATCTTCGGCTTCGGAGCTGTCGATATATCGCGGCAGGTTCAGGTTATAGGCGTTCTTGGGGTCGGCGATCTCGTCATGCGGAACCATGCGGGCATAGCCCGGCACATCGGCTGCGCGGGTGAAGGTATCGACGATCCGATGAATGTCCTGTTCGCGCAGCCTGTTCTTGGCGCCGTCCTTGCGGAACCCCTTCGAGGCGTCGATCATGAAGATGCCGCGCCGGGCCGCGGCGTTCTCCTTGTCCAGCACCACGATGCACGCCGGAATGCCGGTGCCGAAGAACAGGTTCGGCGGCATGCCAATGATGCCCTTCAGGTAGCCCGACTTGATCAGCGCTTCACGGATATCGGCTTCTGCGTTGCCGCGGAACAGCACGCCATGCGGCAAGATGCAGGCCGCTTTGCCGTTGCTCTTCATCGAGCGGATGATGTGGAGCAGATAGGCGTAATCGCCTTGCTTGCGCGGCGGAGCGCCCCAGCTGAAACGGGCGTGTGGATCGCGGCCGGCGTCGATGCCGTTCGACCACGCCTTGTCCGAAAAGGGCGGATTGGCGACGACATAGTCGTAGGTGCGCAGGCGCTCGCCATCGAGGAACTTCGGGTTGGCGAGCGTGTTGCCCGCGATGATCCTGGCCGTCGGGAAGTCGTGCAGGATCATGTTCATGCGGGCGAGACCGGCCGTGGTCACGTCCTTCTCCTGGCCTTCGAGCGTAATGCGCTTCCCGGCCTCGGCGGCCACCTTCAGCAACAACGATCCTGAACCGCAGGTGGGGTCGTAGGCGGTTGTGCCCGCGACCGTATTCTTCGGCGAAATCCCAATCACCTTGGCGATGATGCGGCTGACCTCGGACGGCGTATAAAACTGCCCCTTGCTCTTGCCACTCTCCGTTGCGAAGTGGCGCATCAGATATTCATAGGCGTCGCCCAGAATGTCGTCGTGATCTGCCCGGTTCTTCGAGAAATCGAGATCCGGGCTTTCGAAGATCGCGATCAGGTTCGTCAGCCGCTCGATACGATCGTTGCCTTCGCCGAGCTTGTTCGGATCGTTGAAGTCGGGAAAGTCGGTGCGGGCGAGGCTTTCGTTGCTGTCAACGAGCGGCTGGATGATCTGGGTGTTGATCAGGTCGCCGATGTTCGGATTGCCCTTTAAGGCAATCATATCGCCGAAACTCGCACCCTTCGGGATGGTTATCGGCGGTTCCAGATCGTCGCTGTTCGCGTACTTGTCCGAGACGTACTTGATGAACAGCATGAAGAGGACGTAGTCCTTATACTGGCTGGCATCCATGCCGCCGCGCAGTTCGTCGCACGACGCCCAGAGAGAAGAGTATAGATCGGACTTCTTGACGGCCATTCGACGACTTTCGCGGTGAAGAGCTATGTTCGCCGCTTCCTAGCGTGAATCGGCACAATTTTTGAACACCATATTCAGAGACGCCGGCAACGCGAACAGGTTCGCTTAAACCTGACGGCCTCTTGTGCTGCCGCATCCATGCCACTGCGTGCGAACTTGGCCGCCAGTTAACTTCGTGAACTTCAGGTAAAATGCTCCAGAGCGACTGCTTTTTCGGGTCGCTCCTCAAAAGCGGACAGTCCGCTCCCGGCCCCGCCGCAGCCAAAGCCGGGCGGCAGCACAGTCCTCACGAGGCAGCAAGCGGATTTTTCTGGAGTTTGGATGCAGTTTCACCCCTCTGGGGAAGCTGGCAGGCTGGCGGCCTACATCGTGGTCGCCAGCGAGATGGCGTTGATTGGTCAGGAACGAGTAGGTCCTAGACGCTCCCCTGCGC